>Ga0247822_10003661_pt1 | contig 10032 bp, 7 predicted proteins | sample 13C_Cellulose_Da_FD_192423 | JGI IMG/M metagenome (GOLD analysis project Ga0247822, IMG submission 192423) | Soil microbial communities from agricultural site in Penn Yan, New York, United States - 13C_Cellulose_Day30 | ecosystem: Environmental > Terrestrial > Soil > Agricultural land | place... | reverse complement strand
GAACACAGATGAGGAGGGGGATTGCGGTACGAATGGCGTGCCCGCTCGCCCATCCCCGTCTTGTCCCTCCGCGCTCTCCCCTTCCCCTCCATCGCCTTGGACTCCCGTCCCTGTGGACGCCGGTGAGCCCTTCGTTGCGTCATGACTCCCTTCACTCTTCAGCAGCTGATCGACGCCGTCGACGGCCGGCCTGTCGGGCCGATGGACCTCCTTCGTCTCGTATCGCGGATCGAAACCGATTCGCGACGCGTCCGCAGCGGCGACCTGTTCTGGTGCCTCAAGGGGGACCGCTTCGATGGCCATGACTTCCTGAACGATGTCGCCGACCGGGGGGCGATGGCGTGTGTCGTCGCCGAACAAGCGCCTGGCCTCCCCTCTTCCCTGCCCCTCCCCGCCGTGCAGGTGGCCGACACTCTGGCGGCCCTGTGGGATCTGGCCCGGTGGGATCGCGGCCGGTTTGATCCGCTCGTGATCGGCGTCACCGGCAGCGTCGGAAAGACCACGACGCGGCACCTGATCTTCACAGTCCTCTCCCGGCAGTTCGTCGGTCTTCAGAACCCGGGGAATCTCAACAATCACATCGGTCTGCCGCTCTCGGTCCTGGGGCTGGCGAAGGAGCACGAGTTCGCGGTCTTCGAACTCGGGGCGTCGCGCGTCGGAGAGATCCGGGAACTGGCCGGGATCGCCCACCCGGAAGTCGGCGTCGTCACGCGGGTCGCCGCCACGCACCTCGATCATTTCGGCTCGGTGGAGGACATCATCCTGGCCAAGGGAGAGCTCCTGGAAAGCCTGCCTCCGTCAGGATTTGCGGTCATCAACGGCGATGACGCCGGCGTGGGCCGGCTGGCCCACCGCTTCGATGGACGGGTCGTCCGCGTCGGCGAAGGGCCGAGGAACGACCTCGTCGCGACGGGCGTCCAGATCGAGGATGGCGCGATCGCGTTTCGCGTCGATGGCTCGGAGTTCCGTCTTCCGGCGATCGGACGTCATCACCTCAACTCGGCTCTCCTGGCTCTGGGGGTCGCCCGGGAAGTCGGGATGTCCGACGCCGCGATCGCGGAGGGCTTCCTCCGGTTCGAAGCGGTGCCGGGACGCTGCCGGCTCGTGACCGTCGGGGAATGGCTCGTCATCGACGACACCTACAACGCCAGTCCCGCCTCGATGAAGGCGGCCTGCGACGCGCTGGCGAGCTGGAAGGGAGCCCGGAAGCGGATTCTCGTCCTGGGGGACATGCTCTGTCTCGGCGAGCAGTCCGACGCGTTCCATCGGGAACTCGGCGCCGTCGTGGCCGCGGCGGCGATCGATCAGCTCCTGGCCTTCGGTATCCAGGCGTCGACCCTGGCGGCGGCGGCCCGCTCGGCGGGAATGGATTCAGGACGGATTGCCGCCACGCAGGATCTGGCGACGCTCACGATGCTTCTCGACTGCTGGCTCGAACCGGGGGATGTCGTCCTCGTCAAAGGGTCGCGAGGGATGCAGATGGAGCGAGTGCTGGAGATTCTCTCCGCGCTTGCGGCGCAGAAGGCCGGGGCCGGAGTGCGGCGGATCGCCGCCTGATCCAGCGGCCAGGCGGTTCAAGGGCGGCCGGCGGCCATGGGGCTCCGCTTCAGGAAAGTTCGCTCGGGGCGCAGGCTCATCTCGCGGAGCGAGATGGCTACAATGCCCCCGGAATCGACTTTCGTGTGACAAGGATGCCGGGCGCTGACGATGGATTCAGGAGGAATTGCGGGAGTTCTGTTCGCGGCGGCACTGGTTCCCGGATCGCTGACGACCCGCATCGCGCTCGCGGCCCTGGGAGCCTTCCTTTCGGTCCTGATTGCGGGGCCCTTTGGCATCCGCTGGCTCCGCAGCCGTTTTGGGGAGCGGATCGACAGTGCCTCGGCGCGGCTCAATGAACTGCACGCCGCGAAGCAGAACACCCCTTCGATGGGGGGGCTGCTGCTGATCGGCGCGACGTGCCTCGTCACTCCCCTGCTCGCGGATCTCGCCAATCCCTTTGTGCCGCTGCTGCTCTTTGTCCTTCTGACCTTTGGAGCCCTGGGAGCGGCGGACGACTGGATCAAGATCCGGCGCCTCCGGCGGGGACTCACCCCCCGCCAGAAGTTCGTCGTTCAGGTCGTCCTGGGGCTGATCGCGACGTGGTGGCTGCAGTCCGCCGGCCATTCGCGGTCCGACGCCGGAAGTGTCGTTCTGCCATTGGGAAACGTCACCGTAGCGCTCGGGACCGGGTTCCTGATCTGGGGGGCGCTCGTCGTCGTCGGGAGCTCCAATGGAGTCAACCTGACCGACGGACTGGATGGCCTTGCCGCCGGCACCTGGCTGATCTCCGGGACCTGCATCGCCGTGCTGACCTACCTCGCGGGGCACGCGGAGTTCGCCCGGCATCTCGGCGTTCCGTCGGTCCCCGGCAGCGGCGAGATCACGGTCGTCCTGGGGGCGATGCTCGGCGCGGTGCTGGGCTTCCTGTGGTTCAACTGCCATCCCGCGCAGGTCTTCATGGGAGACACCGGAGCCCTCTCCCTGGGGGCGGTTCTGGGGTTCGCCGCGCTGGCGGTTAAACAGGAGCTGCTGCTGATCCTCGTCGGCGGCGTGTTCGTGATCGAGACCCTGAGCGTCTTCTTCCAGATGGGGACGTATCGGCTCATCGGCCGTAAGCCGCTCCGGTGCAGCCCGCTTCACAACCACTTCGTCTTCCGCGGAGATCCCGAGACGCGGATCGTGACCCGCTTCTGGATCACCGCGATCCTCCTGGCGATCGCCGGACTGGCAACGCTCAAGCTCCGCACGCTCTAGATGGTAGTCCTCGCCCCCGGCTGGCTGAGAACTGAAAACTGACGACCGAAAACCCTCTCACGACTCAAACTGGTTCCAGTCCACGAGGGGCGGCTCCGGACGGATGATCCGCTTGATCGACGTCCGCTGGCTCGTCTTGATCCCCTTCCCTCCCCGGCCGGTGACGGCGTACTTCATCTGGCCGAAACTCAGTTCCTTGTCGTTCTCGTTGATCACGCGGAGGGCATCGGACGGCCGGGCCAGAATCTGAGCCCCCAGGACCTTATCCCCCTTCTCGCTCAATTTGAGGCCGCGGACTCCTCGTCCGGCGGATCCCAGGACCGGGACTTCCTGCACGGCGAAATGAATCAGCCGCGCGGCCTGCGAGATCAGGAAAATGGTCTCGGGGTCGTTCACGATCTGAACGTGCACCACCTTGTCCCCTTCGGCGAGCCGGCAGTAGCGGCGGCCGTTCTTCGTGGAGGGGAGCCGGAACAGCGAGAGCGAGAGCCGCATCACCTGCCCGAGCGCCGTCGCGATGAACAGGTAGGGGGCTGGGCCGGGCTGGTCTTCAACTTCGCTATCCGCCGGCGTGATCCGGGGATCCGTCCCCAGGGCGGCGACCAGGTCGACGCCGTCGGAGAGCTTGACGTGCTTGGCGAGCGGCTCCCCGTAGCCGGTCGACGCGGGGATCTGGTCGGCCGGCAGGGTGTAGGCCGTCCCGTCGTTGGCAAACACAATGAGATTGTCGAGTGTGCTGCAGGGAACGATCGACAGCACCTCGTCGCCGTCCCGCATCCGGAGCTTGTCGATCGACGAGATCTTGCCGATCCGCCGAACCCATCCATCGGTCGAGACGACGACGTTCGTGTTCTCCCGGACGATGTAGGCCTGCGGGTCGAACTCGGCGATCTCCTCCGAGGATCCGATGGCTGTGCGGCGGCGTTCGGTGGCCGCCTCTTCGAGGGCCTGCAGCTCCTTCTGGACTTCGCCCCACAGCTTCTTGTCGGAGGCGAGAATCTTGCGGATGCGGTCCGCCTCCGCTTCCTTCTCCGCCAGCTCCTGCCGGATCCGCCCGATCTCGAGCTGGGAGATGCGATAGAGCTGGAGCTCCAGGATGGCGTTCGTCTGCTCGGCATCCAGCGGGAAGGCCTTCATGAGCTTCTCGGCCGCGTCCGCCTTTCCGTCGCTGGAGCGGATGATCTTGATCGCCTTGTCGAGCCCGTCGAAGACGATCGCGAAGCCGCGGAGGATGTGGATCCGCCGCTCGAGCTGCCGGAGCTGGTACTCGAACCGCCGCCGGACCGTCGCGAACCGGAAGTCGAGGAAGTACCGGAGGATCTCGGTCAGCGAGCACCGCTTCGGGACGAGCGCCCCGTTCTCCTCCGGAACCAGGCAGGTCGCGTTGTAGGCGAAGTTGTCCTCAAGCTTCGTGTGCTTGTAGCAGTAGGCCATGACGGCCGCCGGATCGGAGCCCGGCTTGATCTCCAGAATGATCCGCATCCCGAGCTTGTCGTTCGATTCGTCTGCGACGTCGACGAGCTGCGGCAGCTTGCGCGAATCCCGGATCTCGCCGAGCGCATTCATCAGCGGCCCGGTCTCGACTCCGTAGGGGATCGTGTGCACGACGATCCGGTTCTTCGACTCCTTCCCCCGCTCGGTGTCGAGCTTCCACTCCGCGCGGACCTTGATGCTCCCCCGCCCTTCCTCGTACGCCTGCCGCAATTCCGTCCGGTCGGTGACGATCCGTCCGCCGAGCGGGAAGTCGGGCCCCTTGAGCTTCCCCATCACCTGGGCGACGCTCGCCTCGGGGTTCTCGATCATGAAGATGCAGGCCCGCAGCACTTCCCCCAGGTTGTGCGGCGGCATGTTGGTCGCCATCCCGACGGCGATCCCCTGCGTCCCGTTGACGAGGAGGTTGGGGAACTGGGCCGGCATGACGACCGGCTCGTCGCGCGTGCCGTCGTAGTTCGTCCGCGTGTCGACGGTCTCGTACCGCAGCTCCTCCATAAGCTGCTCCGCCCGCCGGGTCAGCTTGGCTTCGGTGTACCGCTGGGCCGCCGGCGGGAGGCCGATGATCGAGCCGAAGTTCCCCTGGCCGTGGACGAGCGGCTCGCGGAGGGTGAAGTCCTGGGCCATCCGGACCAGGGCGTCGTAGGCCGCCACGTCGCCGTGCGGGTGAAACTTTCCGATGACGTCTCCGACGATACGGGCGCACTTCACGAACTTGGCGTCCGCGGTCAGTCCCAGCTCGTGATACATCACGTAGAGGATCCGGCGATGGACCGGCTTGAGGCCGTCGCGGACGTCCGGGAGGGCCCGGGACATGATGACCGACATGGCGTAGTTGAGGTAACGCCGCCGGGTCTCATCGCTGATCGAAACGAACTGGATCTGGTCCTCGTCCCCATTCGCCGCGCTGCGAGAAACCACTGCAAGTCTCCGTCTTCCCGTGTTCCGTTCCGCGGCTCCCCTCCCTCGTGGAGGTGGAACCGGTCCAATCCCCGATCGGCGATGCCGGAGGGCGGCCTGTTGCTGCAACCTGCTGCCCGGCAGCCAGTTAAACCGACCGGCGACCGCGGTGTTCCGATGCCGAAGCGCGGAAGTCTAGCAAGCTGGGCAAACCCTGACGATCCTGCTGGTGGTGCGGATTGTAGTGCAAGTACGCACGGCGCAACCTTCGACAGGGGTATGCCTTGTGACGCAGTGCCGTTTCAACCGTTCCCATGGGAATCCAGTGAACCGCTTTTGGGCCAATGCCGAAATTCAACTACGACATCTTGTCCGGCAAGCGATACGGCCAGATGCAGGGGGGCCAGGTCATGACGGACCTGGCGGATTCATCGCGCCCACGACTCCAGCGAGCCGTGGAACCTCAGGGAGGGGGAACAGGACATGTCAGTACGAATCATGACGGGGGCGGCGGTTCTCTTTGCCGCGTCTTTGCTGAACTCGGCCCTGGCCCAGGTGCCGGCCATCGACGCGCCGTATCCGGCGGCTGGAGCTCCTCCGGCGCCGTATTGCCAGGGAGTCAACGTCGGGCAGTATCCGCAGCTCAACGCTCCGCTCTACCCCTCTCCGGTCCAGTACACGCCTCCGTGGAACGGCGGCGCGATTTACACGAACCAGGCCCTCGCTCCGCACGAGTACCTGTATCCGCACCAGTACAAGGCCATGTACCCGCCGTTCTACCACAAGGTGCACGGCGGTTGGATCGTGACGCCATGGGGCGTCCGGCAGCATGAGAAGTGGAAGCTCGAAGGGACGATGGTCAAGGTGAACTACCTCTCCCACCGCGCCCCGTTCTCCTTCTTCATCCCGCCCCGCCACTGAGTTCCCGCCGCCACGTTGGACGATCCTCCCTCCCGTATGTGCGAGCGGTCCCCCGCTCGCCCGGCAGGGTGGCGACACCAACCTGGCCGATGGACTTGGACCGACGATCGGCGAGCTGAAGCACAACGAAGACAGATTCCGGGGATGCCGCGGCTGATCGGACCATTCCGGTCGGCATGACATTTCCCGCCGAGGGAGCGCCGCGAGGCGGCTCCACGGACCGCCCGCTGGCCCCCGCCAGGTTGGCGATCCGGCACGTGCCGGATCGGGGACGGTCCGTAGACGAACGTGACATTCCGAGCTGGTCTGCCGGAATCCCGGACGGATCGGTCTTTACCCCCAGGATGGAAGCGATGTTGAGACTGCTCCTTTCCCCATGGATGGTCCGGTCCGTTGCGGGACTGGTCGTTTCCGCGACCGCCTGCGGCCTCTACGCGGACGACAGCGTGGGCGTCGTCCGGATCCGGGACCGCCAGGCTCCGGTGGTCCGGGCCCAGTCGCCCGAGGCTCCGGCGTCGGTCACGCCGGTCGCCGGCGAGCAGGTCGCCACCCCGGCGAACTGCGAACAGACGCAGCCCTGTGCTCCGGCCCAGTCCTGCGGTCCGGTTCCCTGCGGCGGAGCTCCCCAGCCTTACTGCCGGTCGAACGCGACCGAGCACTGTCCGGCTGAGCACTGCCCCAACAACGCGGTGGAGTGCCAGGAACCCGGTCTCTGCTGGCATATCAAGGCGCACGCCATCATGGCCGCCGAGAAGGCCCGCATCCGTCGGGAAGATGCCCGCCGCGGGATGGCCTATCGTCACGGCGCCCACGACGGCTCCTGCCCTCCCGGATGCCCGGAGTGCGAGCGGTGCCGCGCCGGCGGATGCCATGACGGCTGGCTGCGGAAGAAGCTCGGCTACTTCCACTGCACCGGCTCGTGCGGCCAGGGAACGCCGCTCCTCGGCAAGTACCACATGGTTTACCCGGTCAATCCCGGTTACTTCGATCCCCGCGACGGGATGGTCTACAGCTCCCAGGTGTTCAACACCCCGGTCGGAGTCCCCCTCGCGCCGGTCGTCCACCACCAGTACAACTACGGTTGGGGCGTCCCCTCGAGCCGTCTGACGCCGGTCTCGCATCCGGTCTCTCCGTACGGCGGAGCCCCGATCGGCCCGGGTCCTTACGGACTCGCCCCCTGATCGTCCGGCCGAAACCGAATCGATCCAGCCCGCAGCCTCCAGTCCTCCGCCGGGACGGCGACGTCCCGGCGGCTCTTCGAAACAGCCTCAGGTCAGAACGAACTCACACTTCTAGGAATGGAAACTCCCATGGTCAGCAAGACGCTTAAGGCGCTCGCTGTCGGAATGTCCGGAGGGCTTCTGGCTCTGAGCGGATCGATCGCGATGGCGGATGACTGCAACGAAGGGCTGGTCCGGATCACGGACTGCCAGGGTCGGGCCGACGCCATCCAGGCGGGGACGGCCGGAGCCCCCTGCCGGACCGACGGCAACTGCCGCGGCGGCCGCTGCGGAAACGGCACTGGCCACATTCGTGGAGTCGCCAGCATCTTCCTGTGCCCGCACGGTGCGGGGACCCACTCGCCGGATCACGGCTGGGCTCCTCCGGGACGCGTCCAGCTCCCCTATCCCCGTCCGGTTGCCTACCAGAAGTGGTTCCCGGATCAGTGGACCGGTCAGCCGAGCCCGTACGTCGCCGGTGGGCCGCGGCCTCCGGTGGTCTACATGCCGACGGACACGACCCAGCTCGGCTACTACTACCAGACCGTTCCCCGCTGGCACGCCTACACCGGCATGATCCCGGGACCGCCGAACCCGGCCGACTTCCATCATGACCTCTGCCAGCTGCGGGGCATGAACGGCGCCTACTGCCCGGAAGCGACCGGCTCGACCGTCCAGCCGACTCCGGCCGGCACGACCCCGGCTCCGGTGCCGGCCGATGGTCCGACTCCGGCTCCGGCCCCGCAGGCGGGCGCTCTGGAGAAGTCGTCGCAGACGCCGGCCCTGGTGCCGGTCAACAAGTAAGCCGACGCGATCAGAATCATTCTGCGAGAGAGGGCGACTAGTCGCCCTCTCTTTTTTTGTTGGCGGTGGATGCGGGCGGGGTGTTGCCGGAGGCCGTCTCCTCAACGCGGTACAGCGCCTGATCGGTGCGGAAATAGAGCTCCTGCCCCGCGACCGCCGGAGAGGCCATCAACCGGCCGGGAAACTCGTAGCTCTCGACGATCCGCGGTTTGGGTTCGGGGTTCACGACCCGCACCCGACCCTCCTCCGAGCAGAAGAGGAGGTGTTCCCCGACGTCGATCGGTGACGCTGAGAAGTTGCCATTGAGTCGGAAGGTCGCGCGGCGCTTCCCGGTCTTGGGATCGAGAACGGTTCCCAGCCCCTTATCCGAGACCATCAGCAACTGGTCCTCCCGCAGGATCGGAGAGGGTGTGTCGGGGACCGCGGTGTCGTACTTCCAGAGGATGTGCGTCTCGGTCACGTCCCCCTTCCCGTCCGGACGGACCGCCCACAGCTGAGGGTTGAAGTACCCCGTGCAGAAGTAGACGGCTTCTCCGTCGAACACGGGACAGGGGACGGTGGAGAAGCCGGTGTAGCGGACATGCCACAGCTCCGCGCCGGTAGCCGGGTCATAGGCGTGAAGCTGATCCGCGCCGGGGGAGATGAGCTGGTGCTGCCCCTGGTATTCGATGAGAAGCGGAGTGGCGAACGCGCGGTGAGTGATCGGGTTGTCACGGAGGGGGGCGGACCGCAGGCGCCGCCAGACTTCGCGCCCGCTGCGGATGTCGAGAGCGGCTACGTACTGCGCGTCGGCGCCGTCGCAGGTGACGATCAGGAGGCCGGCGGGGCGGAACAGAACCGGCGAGCTGCCGGGCCCCCCCTGGTGTTCGATGGCCAGGTTCTCGTTTCGCCAGAGGACCTCACCGGTCGCCGTATCGATCGCGGCGGCTCCGTAGGTCCCGAAGTGGGCGTAGAGCTTTCCGTCGTAGAGGATCGGGGTCGTCGAGGCGTAGGAGTTCTTGGCGTGAATCTCCTCGACGTGGGACGGCGTCAGCATTGTGACGGTGCGGAGGATCTTCCCCGTCTCGCGGTCGAGCCCGATGGCACCCAGCGTCTTGCCGTCGGTCGACGCCGTTGTGAGCCAGATCTGGTTCCCTTCGATGACCGGTGAGGAGTGGCCGAGTCCCTCGATCTCCGTTTTCCAGCGAATGTGGAGATCCGGCTTCCACTTCAGCGGAACCGTGACGTCTCCTGCTTTTCCTTGTCCGGTCGGGCCGCGGAACTGCGGCCACTGGGCAGTGGCTGGAAGCCCGACGAGGCAGGCGGCCAGGGCGATGCCTGCGATGCGCTGGCCTCCTGTGTGTCGTGCATCCGTCATCCGGAACTCCGATTCCGGGGCCTTTGTGGCCCTTGGTCGAAACCGTAGCGAGCCGAGGAGAGGAGGGCCAGAGGATTTGCGCCTTGGATTCTCAAACCCAATGCAGCCTCACCGGGTCCAGGGGCACCCTGGTGGGGAGTGCAGAGGGGCCTGTGTTGTTTTTCTGGCCTTTTGCCCGCCGGAGGCCTGGCCGTCGAGAGATGTCTGAAGGAGTGAGTGTCCAGACGCGGACAACGTGTTGTATGCCCCCTCACCAACCCGCTGGGATTTCAAAGCGAGCCGTGAATCCTCAACGCTGGTCCCACAAAGGGGACGTCCGTTGTGCCCCACGGTTCCTCACAGGAGTGCCTCCGGCGGCAAGGGGGCGTGGCCCCCTTGAACCCAGCTGCCGTCGCACGTTGGGTTTGAGCTATGGGAGCCGTGCCGGCGAGAACGGCGTTCGAGACGTCTCAGGCCCGAATCAGCGACGGACTCGTGAGCGGAAGACGCACGGTGAACCGGCTGCCGCGACCCAGCTCACTCTCCACCGAGACCTCGCCGTGAAAC
>Ga0247822_10003660_pt1 | contig 10034 bp, 8 predicted proteins | sample 13C_Cellulose_Da_FD_192423 | JGI IMG/M metagenome (GOLD analysis project Ga0247822, IMG submission 192423) | Soil microbial communities from agricultural site in Penn Yan, New York, United States - 13C_Cellulose_Day30 | ecosystem: Environmental > Terrestrial > Soil > Agricultural land | place... | reverse complement strand
GCTATGGCAGCGAGTCGGCGCTATCGCGCGCCTTCAAAGCCCAGAGTGGCTGCTCGCCCAAAGAGTGGTTGAAGCTGCAGCGGACAGGATAGATTGCCGTCCCCTCAATGTTTATTACCAACACCAATATCATGCGCTTAACACCTGGATTTTTGAGATACCACCATGACTCTTGCCGCTCCCGCTAAAGTTTGCCGCCACCCCATCCACACCGAAGCAAATCCGCTCGCCGAAAAAAATACCCTGCGCGCGTTAGTGCTTACGGCGGTGATGATGCTGCTCGAAATTATCGGCGGTTGGTATTACAACTCCATGGCGTTGCTCGCCGATGGCTGGCATATGAGCTCCCATGTGGTGGCCTTGGGCTTGGCATTATTTGTTTACGTGATTGCGCGCAAGCTGGCGCAGGATGGACGTTTTAGTTTTGGTGTGTGGAAAATCGAAGTGCTCGGTGGTTATACCAGCGCGATTTTATTGTTGCTGGTCGCGGTGGCTATGCTTTACCACTCAACGGAGCGATTTTTCTTTCCCCAACAAATTCATTACAACGAAGCGATTATTTTGGCGGGCATCGGTTTGTTGGTGAATTTAATTTGTGCCTGGTGGCTGAAGGATGGCCATCACCATCATCATGGACATGAGCATCACGAACATGATCATCATCATGGCCATCACCACGACCATACACACCATCACGAGCATTCGCATGCACACGCCGATTTAAATTTGCGCGCAGCCTATATGCATGTCATTGCTGATGCAGCGACCTCAGTGCTCGCGATCATCGCATTGTTCTGCGGAAAATTATTCGGCGCTGACTGGATGGATCCGATGATGGGAATTGTGGGCGGCATATTGGTCGCCGTTTGGGCGATTGGTTTGTTGCGCACCAGTGGCCGCGCATTATTGGATGCCGAAATGGATGCACCGGTAGTGGAAGAAATCCGCGAAGTCATCGCCGCCAGCCCGATACCGGCGCAGATTGTTGATCTGCACGTATGGCGCGTCGGGCGCAATCAATATGCGTGCATGTTATCGCTCAGTGTAACCACCGATGTGAGTGCCGATTTTTTCAGGCAGCAACTTCAAATACATGAAGAGTTGGTGCATATCACCGTTGAATTAATCCACCACTAATGCGGTTTGAAATGTCTGCTTGCCGCGCTGGTAACGTTTCAGCGCATTGGCATCGCTAAAGACTTCGAGCAGCGCGGTAGTAAAATCATAGACGCGACTATCTTTTCCCGTTTGTTCCGCCGCCGCTTCAAAACCTTGCGTCAGTGCATCGGCAAGCATGGCCACATCCTCAATCATACCGGTGGCGATTTCCATATTGCCCGGGTCATTAAATGATTGTTCGCAGGCAGCAGCATCAGTTGAATGAAAATTGCGGCAGCGGAATGGACGCACCGGATAAATGCTGCACTGGTTATTATCGAGCAACGCACATTTTAAATTGGTAGTGAGGTGCTGCTCTGGAGTGAGTGTGCGGATGATTGCCGCATTGGCCTCTGCCTCTGCAAGCACAGATTGAATTTTTTCTGTGGAAAAGGTTTTGCTGATGTAGTTTTTAATCAACAACATTTCATGCGCGCGCACTTCCACCTTGTAGTGACAACAAAACGCACAACCGGCTTTGCACGCAGGTTTTGTTGCGGATTCATCAACGGCTGTGGCGATCAAATTATCGTAGCGCTCGTAGGATTTAATGAGCGCTGCAGGAGCATCTTTCAGCTTGGCAATTTGCGCTGCTGATTTCTGGTATTCAGTGAGCGCAGCAGTTTGGAAAATGTCAGTCATTGAAATTGAAGAAGTAAAAATTAAACGTTAGTGATTAATGGTGATGTAATTCTTGTCGCGCTTGTCTAATGACTTGCCAAGCCCCGGTTAACGCCAGTGTTGCCATTATCGCCGCAACAATCAAATCCGGCCAATTAGTGCCTGTGCCAAAAACACCTACGGCGGCAAGTACAACCGCAATATTACCCAGTGCATCATTGCGTGTGCAAAGCCAAACACTGCGCATATTGCTATCGCCATTGCGATAAGCGTATAACAAAAATGCCACCGCAAGATTGGCAGCGAGTGCAAGTAAACCAATCAAACTCATGGTTTGCGCATCGGGAACTACACCGGTAATTGCATTCCAGATTGCGTGTACTAAAACACCAATGCCAAATAATCCCATTGATGCAGCTTTAAGAAGCGAAGCTTTCGCTCGCGTCTGCACACTCATCGCCAATACCCAAATGCTAATCCCGTAGTTGGCCGCATCGCCAAGGAAGTCAATAGAGTCCGCGAGCAATGAAACTGAATTCGCGCGCTGGCTAAAAACAAGTTCAATTACAAACATGAGCGCATTAATGATTAACGCGATCCATAAAATACGGCGGTATTTGGGATCGGGTGAATGCGACGGCTCGTGGTCGTGATTACAGCAACTGGCGCCCATGATTATTTCCGGTTTAGCAATAGTTACAGGTTTGCTTCAAATTGAATTATTTGTCCGCTTACCAAGCGGTCACTTTCAATCGTTAATAAAGGTTGGATACCACCGCTATCAATATCAACGGTTAGCGATTGATCGGGCAATAAACCTTTTAATGATTGTTGTGCACGAACGCCATTAATCGTAATGAATGCATCGTAATAAATGGGTGCGATACCGCGATTAGTAACTGTGACGCGCGAATGCGAAAGAGATGCTTTGAATTCGGTAATATGAAATTTATAACCATTCGCTATTCCCGCTTGTTTAATCCGCTCATTGGATTGATATTCAGGTTGGTCGTTACCAATCATGTAGGTAATATAAAATTGTTTGCTTAAGGTTTCATAAGTGCGGCCATACATTCCGGCAACATTGAGCGCATTTTTTTGATCGAAATCAGAGTAGTAACTCAGCTCGCCGCCGTGGGGTGAATGTTTATAGCGCTGCGTATAACTAAACACCGTCCACATACTTTTGTTGTAGTCGTCGTGATCCTTGTGCATAAAAGAATCATCAAAATTTCCAAATTGCAGAGCTAGCAAACTGGTATCCGTGGCGATAGGTGAATTGCTAGTATCACCCGCATCAATGGAGATACTCCAATGTAATTCAGTGAATACCTGATCCAGATGCTGCAAAAAAGTTTTCTGATAAACCTTGGAAGGAAAGTTTACACCCAAATTTTCACCTGGCTCATAAATATGATACTCGCCCCACAAACCAAAGCCAGCTTGTACAAACGCAATACGTGGATCGTGGTCGTAACGGGTTGCAAAGGCGGTGTAAAAATCAAGTGTAGCTTGTTGTAACTTTGCATTAGACCAATCCGGAAAATGCGTTAGTTGTCCTTCGGTCATACCCGTTGTTTCATGATAATCAGAGCGAGCTTTTATATAAGAAGGAACAGCTGTTTCGCGACCCGGATAAACATAGTACCAACGTAAAATGGCTTGTTTGCCACGCGCGCGAATCTGCTCCAATAAATTATCGACGGCATTCCAATTGTAGGTTTTATCACCAGTAACCACATCACTCGGACGCACATAAGCGTATTCAAGTTGGATATATTGGTCATCTGTTTTTAATGCGGTTCCATTGTACGAATCTGCCCACAACACAATCCCGGTCATCGGTTGAACTTTGGTGATTTTGCTTTGCAGTGGGATACTGACCAAATTACCTGTTGATGAACTAACGCTGGATTGTGATGATAAAGCTGCGGAGCTATTTGTCGAACTTGGTATGGAACTGTGTACAGAACTTACAGGCGTGGATGAAACGCCGATGCTAGTTGCTATAGACGATTGTCCGCTGCTGGACGTCACAGGCGTTGAATTGTTTGATGATGGTGATGACCCGGACGAAGAGCCACCACCGCCACAAGCGGTGAGAAAAGTTATAAAAAAAAGGCAAACTATCTTAAGTTTGTATTTTTTTGGATTCATAAAGTTTCCCACCAAGTTTAACTGTTAACTTTTCTTGCGATGCACCAACGCATACAACACTGGTAATACCAACAAGGTTAGCAGCGTGGAGGAGATAATTCCGCCGATTACTACCGTTGCTAACGGGCGTTGTACCTCCGCACCAATCCCCACATTAAACGCCATAGGCACAAAACCCAAACTGGCGACTAATGCGGTCATTAATACCGGGCGTAAACGCGTCAGAGCGCCTTCGATAATCGCGTTAATTAAATTGCCGGATTGGTGATAAAGCTGGCGGATAAACGCGAGCATCACTAAACCATTTAATACTGCTATTCCCGAGAGCGCAATAAAGCCGACGCCGGCACTCATGGATAAAGGCATGTCGCGCAGCCAGAGTGCGAGTACGCCGCCGGTGAGTGCGAGTGGTACGCCGGTAAAAATAATCAGCGCGTCTTTTAATGAACCGAAAGCCATTACCAGTAATGCAATTACCATGATGAGTGTGAGCGGAACGACAATGGCTAAACGTTTGCTTGCGGATTCCAACTGCTCAAAAGTGCCGCCGTAATCGAGCCAATAACCGGCGGGTAATTTTACCTGCTGGTTGATTTGCGTTTGCACATCCTGCACAAACGAACCCAGATCGCGGCCGCGCACGTTGGCGGTGACTATGACCTGACGTTTGCCATTTTCGCGACTGATTTGATTGGGTGCGGGTGCCAATTCGATGTGTGCGATTTCATTGAGCGGCACAAAAGCAGGTTCGCCTGTAATGGGTATAGGTAAACGCTCCAGCGCGGAAATATCCGTGCGCAAATTTTCTGGCAGGCGCAGCACAATTTCAAAACGGCGATCGCCTTCATAAATCAAACCCGCTGATTCACCGGCAATAGCGGTGGCGATAAAATCCTGCACCTCATCGACAGTTAAACCATAGGCCGCTAATTGTTGGCGTTTAGGGGTGATGGTCAGTACCGGCAAGCCAGTGACCTGCTCCATACGCGCATCGGCCGCGCCGGGAATTTTTTCCAACACTTCCAGAATGCCGGCAGCGGATGTTTGCAATTGCTCAAGGTCATCGCCGATGACTTTGATTCCCAAATCCGAGCGCACACCGGAAATTAATTCGTTAAAGCGCATTTGTATCGGCTGGGTGAATTCGTAATTGTTGCCGGGTAATTCACGCACGGCCTTTTCAATTGCATCGACCACATTTTGTTTCGAGCGATTAGGGTCTGGCCACTGCGCGCGCGGTTTTAAAATCACAAAATTATCAGCAACCGATGGCGGCATTGGATCTGTCGCTACATCGGCGGTGCCGATTTTGGCAAAGACCTTATCCACTTCCGGAAACTCTTTAATGCGCGCTTCGAGCATCGTTTGCATTGCCACGGCTTGCTCAAGCCCGGTGCCGGGAATGCGCAGTGCGTGCAGTGCGATATCGCCCTCGTCGAGTTGCGGAATAAATTCCGAACCCAGGCGGGTAGATAACCACAGGCAGCCAATAACCAAAATCAACGCGCTCGCCAGAATGATGGCTTTGAAATTTAACGCAGCCATCAATAGCGGTTGATAGCGCGCCTTTAGCCAACGCATAGCGCGATTTTCATGCTCGGCAATTGTGCCGTTCATCAGCAGTGCGATAGCAGCAGGCACAAACGTGAGCGATAAAATCAGCGCGGCGGTGAGCGCAATCACCACCGTTATCGCCATAGGATGAAACATTTTTCCTTCCACGCCCGTGAGCGTAAAAATCGGAAGGTAAACCAGCGTGATAATTCCCACCCCAAATAAACTCGGGCGAATCACTTCGTTGGTAGCTTCATAGGCGAGTTGTAATCGCTCTTGCAACCTCAATGGGCTATTCCGCTGTGCTTCGCCTAACCGGCGAATACAGTTTTCAACAATGATGACTGCGCCATCGACAATCAATCCAAAGTCCAGCGCGCCCAAACTCATCAGGTTGGCCGATACACCAGCTTCCACCATTCCGGTAATCGTCATCAGCATAGCGATGGGAATTACCGCCGCGGTGATTAATGCCGCGCGCATATTGCCAAGCAATAAAAACAATACGGCGATAACCAGGAGCGCACCTTCGAGCAGATTTTTTTGCACAGTAGCTATGGTTTTATCCACCAATTGGGTGCGGTCATAGACTGCAACCGCTGTGACCCCCTCGGGCAATGAGCGATTGATCTCCTCTAATTTTTTCGCCAGCGCGCGTGCGACCGTGCGCGAGTTTTCGCCCATCAACATCATCGCGGTGCCCAATACGGTTTCTGCGCCGTTTTGGGTGGCGGCGCCGGTGCGCAATTCTTTGCCAATCGCCACTTGTGCCAAATCGCTGATGCGCACATTGACTCCGTTGCGGTTGCTCACAATCACATTTTCGATTGCGGCTATATCTTCCAGCTGGCCCTGGGTGCGCACTAACAACTGCTGGCCGTTGCGCTCGATATAGCCGGCGCCGCGATTATTGTTGTTGGCATTGAGTGCTTGCGTGATGTCTGCAAAACTCAATTGCCACTGCAATAATTTCACTGGGTCGGGCGTGATGTGATATTGCCGCGTGTAGCCGCCAATCGCGTTAATTTCGATCACGCCTTTCACTTGCATCAGCTGCGGGCGAATCACCCAATCCTGCAGCTCGCGCAATGCCATGGCGTTGTATTGCGTTGAATCTTTTGCTTCGAGCGTATACATAAAAATTTCACCGAGGCCGGTGGCAATCGGCCCCATGGTCGGCGAAATATTTTCCGGCAGCGCGGTTTTAATGTGCGCGATCCGCTCGTTAATTAAATTGCGCGCAAAATAAATATCCGTGCCTTCGTCAAACACCACGGTGACTTGCGATAAACCGTAACGGGAAATTGAGCGGGTGTAGGCTAGTTTGGGCAAACCGGCGAGCGCAGTCTCCACCGGATAGGTGATGCGCTGTTCGGTTTCCAGCGGTGAATAGCCAGGTGCCTCGGTGTTGATTTGCACCTGCACATTGGTGATGTCGGGCACTGCGTCAATCGGCAGCCGTTGGTAATTCCAAATGCCCAGCCCGATGAGAAAACTGACCGCTGCGAGCACCAGCCAGCGGCGCGCAATAGCTGCACGTAAAATCGATTCAATCATGATTGCCGCCCCTTAATGATCGTGAGCGGCACCGGATTTCTCCAGATCGGCTTTGAGCAAATAGGAATTTTCTACCACATAGATATCGCCCGCATTCAGGCCACCGAGCACCTCGGTGAATAGGCCGTCGCTGCGGCCCAATTCCAATGGGCGAATTTCATAGGTGTCAACGCCAGGAGCGGTATCCCCGACTTTGATAAACACCACCTGCCAGTCGCGGAAACTTTGCAGGGCGCGATTTTCAATGCGCAGCGGCACGGCGGTTTCGGCAATGCTCACCCAGCCTTCCACCGCTTGATTGGGCACCCAGTTGCCTGCGCTGTTATCCACTGGCGCGTGTACTTCCAGTGTCGGCGTTTCGCCGTGGCGCGGGGTGATGTATTCAATTTTGGTGGAGGCGGTTTGGCGGTCGGCCCTGATCATCACTGACTGGCCGTTTTTGATGTTGGCGGCGTCCGTGGGAAAGGCTTGCAAGTGCAGCTCCAGCACCCGCTCATCGAGAATGCTAAACAGCACCCGGTCAGCGGTGAATTCACCCGCATTTGCATGGCGCTCTACTACGGTTCCATCGATAGGTGATAGCAATGGGTATTCGCGCAAACTCTCATTGGACTCCACCGTCGCCAGTTGCTCACCGGCTTTGACGCGCATGCCGATGCTGGGTTTTACACTGCGGATCAGCCCCGGGTAGCGCGCCTGGATATGGCTCACACGCAGCGGGTCGGCGACGATTGTGCCGTAGAGTTTGATGCGCTCTTGCAGCAGGCCTTCAGCGGCGATGGCGGTGGTTAAACCGGCGGCCAGCGCCAGCGGGGCGGGCAGCTCAATGCGGCCTTCGTAGGAATCATAATCCCAGTGGTAGCGTTGGCCGGCGTGGGTCGCGGTTACACTCACATCAAATGAATGCGGCTCTTCCACCACGCCCTGCCCACGCAAAAAATCCTCCTGGATCGCAAAGCGGAACAGGTCTTCGCGGCCACCGAGGCGCGTGAGTTTGACCTCCAGTTGCCAGTCGCCGGGTTTGACGGGTTTGCCATCCAGTGTCGCCCAGGCGCGGTATTCGGGCGGTACGCCCTGCTCGAAGATGGCCAGTTCGACCGCGAACTCGCCTTTCTGCAGCAAGCGGCCATTGTGAGGGCCTTTGGCAAATTCAGGTTCGGCGTGTTCGTCCCCGCTGTGACCATGGCCGTGATCGTCGGAAGCTAATAAGGGGTGGGCGACACTGAGGATGAGTGCGAGCAATAAGGTTTTTACAAAAAGATTCATTGAGTCACCTCGGTAACGGCTGGTTGGCTAGAAGCAGTCAGCCGCTCCAGTTCAATTCGGGTTTGGTGGGCGCGCAAGGCGGCGCTGATCAGTTCGGCGCGGGTGTCCAGCAGTTCGCGCTGGGCCATCGCCAGTTCGAGCGAGCTGTAGCGCCCCTGCTCAAAGGCATTGGCAGTGGCGCGGCTGGCGTCTTGCATCAGCGGCAATATCTGTTCGCGCAGGCTTTGCACTTCACCCCAGGCTTGCTGGTGTTTGCTAAAAGTTTGGTTCAGGCGGGCTTCAAGCTGTATTTTGGCGCTATCTTCTGCCAACTGGGCTGCATCCTGCTCGGCGCGCGCCGTTTGTATCGCCCCGCTTGCACGCGTGCCACTGGCGAGCGGTATGCTCAACCCCAGTACCAGTGCGGTATCGCTGGTCTCCTGCAATTGGCGCACACCGGTGTTCCAGCCGAGCGCCGGCCTGCTCTCTGCGTCGGCTTTGCGCAGTTCAGCGGCGCGCAGCCGGGTGGCATCGCCCAGCAAGGTCAAGTCCGGATTTTGTGCGAGGCGAGTCTGCCAGCTGGCAAGGGTTTCAGGGTTAGTGAGTACGAACAAATCGCCGCGCGCACGGGTGAAGTCGGGGCTGGGATCGCTCCAATAAGCGCTCAATTGCAGCGCCTCTTCATGGGCTTGCTGGCGGGCTTTTTCCAGCGCTATACCGGTGCGGGCATGGGCAGCGCGGGCGCGCATCAATTCCGCTTGCGGGGTGCTACCGGCGTGCACGCGCTTGACCAGGCTATCGACCAGATTCTGCGCCAGCTGCTGCGCTTCCTCCTCCAGTCGCACTTGTTCCTGCGCTGCCAGCAAGGCGACAAAGCGATAATTCACCGCCGCGACCAGATCCAATATCGCCACGCGCTGTTCACTGGCAAGTTGCTGCTGGCGCGCGGTGGTCACTGCGAGGCGACTATCGCGCTGGCCGCCGAGTTCGATGATCGAGGCGAACGACAGCGTGAGTTCCGCCGCATCAGCGCCCTTGTAATCGCCCGAACCGGCGAGGTTTTCTGCTTCCAGCTGGATGCGCGTTTCCGGACGCAAGCCAGCCGTGGTGTGCTCACCGGTCACGGCGGCGCGGCGAAATTGATAGCCCGCGAGTTGCGGATTGTGTTGCAAGCTCAGGCTTAATGCCTGCTGCAGGTTGATCTCGCGTTGGGGGCTACCTGGCTGCGCAGACGCACAGGCAACAGATGCACTGGTCCATACGACCAATGCAGATAAAAAAGTTTTCATAACAAATCCTGCCGTTACTGCGCCGGTTGGCGCAATGTGATTGATCAGAGCTGGCTCGGCCGCTCGAAGAGAAATAATCAGGCAGTGAGAGGCGGCGCGCGCAGTGGCGGCCAGGTGTGCGGAATTTTGTGTGGAAGGAGGAACCGGTAGCGAGTGGTAATAATCCGTTGCTGGCGAGGTGCCAACAATAGTGTCAGCACCGCCAACAGCACCAAACCTAAATCGATTTTGCTGAGTTTGGCGATCACTGACTGTAAAAATTCCACGTCAAGATCCTGATGCACTTCATCAGGGTGATGTTCCGCCTCGTCCATATGCTGCAATTGTAGATGCATCGACAGCGGCGGTTCCTGACCATCAAAACACAAATGCGCATAAGCACCACCCCAGTTGGCGAGCAGCCAGAGTGTGAGCGCGATAAATGCAAAATGATGGGAAAACCGGGGCATGGGC
>Ga0247822_10003659_pt1 | contig 10034 bp, 8 predicted proteins | sample 13C_Cellulose_Da_FD_192423 | JGI IMG/M metagenome (GOLD analysis project Ga0247822, IMG submission 192423) | Soil microbial communities from agricultural site in Penn Yan, New York, United States - 13C_Cellulose_Day30 | ecosystem: Environmental > Terrestrial > Soil > Agricultural land | place... | reverse complement strand
GAGTACGCGGGGCAGGACGCGCGAGGCGATCTCCTGGGCGATGTAAAGCTGATGCGGGATCAGGTCGATCCGCGCGCCGATGAGGCCCCGCACGGGAGCCTGGCGGATTTGCTGGCGGCGGCGGAGGGATTCCGAGCGCAGGTCGAAAACGCGGTTGTCATCGATCTGGCCGGCGTAGAGGCGCTCCTCCGGTTTGTTAAAGCTCAGGGTGTCCGAGAGATCCGTCTCTGGAACTTCGCGGCCTTCCCCCCGATAAACGAAGACCCCGTCCGCGCGCACCTCGACCGACTCGACGAGCACGCTCTCGTCTTCGTGCGTCTTGATCGTGTCGCCGGGGCGGAACTCCACGCGCTTGATCGGCGCGGAGCCGGTGGCGTATTGGCGCAGGGTGTTGCTGGCGCGGTAGAGCAAAAACACCCGCCCCGCCGACGTATCGACAACTACGCCCACACCCAACTCTGGCTCAGACTCACTGATCCAGCGTTGGCCTTTTTGAAATACAGCCATATACGCTATGCGACCACAAAAGCCGGGGAAACTTGAGCACAAATTGCCCTTCTCGTGAAATATCCCTCTCTCGCCCCGCCGTGCGTTCTATTTTCCCTCCGTGCGAGAATCCTGCCGTTTTTCCTTGCCCTCTCGGAAAAGGCGAAGATAGTTATCCCCCTCTATTTGGAAGGGTGGCTGAGTCCGGTTGAAGGCACACGACTCGAAATCGTGCGAACTGTTAAAGGTTCCGTGGGTTCAAATCCCACCCCTTCCGCCAGCTCCCTCTGGAAGCTTGGTTTTATCGTGAACCGCTGGTAATCGGGCTTTGAAATTCCCGCAATGTCACACACGACCGTCACTCGTGGCGAATTTCGGACGATGCCCAACCAGACAGATTTGTTGTCTCGAAACGGGCGGTACTACTTCAACATGCGAGTACCGCAGGACCTGCTTGTTGCTTACGGCGGCAAGGAAAACTTCAGGTTTTCGCTCAAGATGTCTGATCTGAAAGAGGCGGTTTCCAAGGTTCGATTTCACGCCTGCAAGTACGAGGCTGAGTTCATCGAAAAGCGTAGCCTTCTAGAAGCTGGGATCAAACGTCAACCCCATACCTCTCTCGGGCAGCTCATCGATTCTGTGGGCGATGAAGGTCCCATCCATCGTAAACGCACTCCATTGCACCGTTAGTTTTGCGGGCCCAGGCTATTGACGGGATTAAGCCTTCTCTCCCAGCCACAGGGCCATCAGGCCTGCGCGGCTGTTTACGCCGAATTTCCGGAAGGTCTCGGTAATTTGTTTGTGCGTCGCGGCGATCGGCTTCCCGATCTTAGTGGCGATTTGTTTTTCGCTGAGATCGGTGAGGAGGAGACTGGTGACTTGGCGCTGGACCTCGGAGAGGGGGCGTTCCGCGATAAGCAGTCCATGACTGAGGGCGAGTTGGCGGTGGAACGACTTGATGCCGCGCAGCGCGTAGGCGGCGATGGCCTCCTCGTCGTCGGTGAAATCTTTTTTCACGCCCACTCGTTGGAAGTTGAACATGGATTCATAGTCTTTATTTACGGGGAAAAAAACGATGCATTGATCGTGAAAACCTCGGGAGGCGTGGAGGGTTTGATAAAAATCCTCTTCGAAATACGCGGGTCGCATCTCCCTGCGGAGCCGGAAGGAGCGAAACTGCCCGACGTCGCGCGCAGCTCGGGTGTAGCCGTCATTGGTCTGCTTGCTATTCCATTTGATCGTCTGAGCGTGGGAGGAAGCATCATGGACCGGGGCGGGATAAAGATACCGGTTGGCACCCGGTGGAAGACCCGGACGAAGACCTTTCAGAGAATCGTTCGGCTCAGCTTTGAAGCGGATGTAGCCCAGCCAGTAAGCGTTTCCCGCGTCGATCATTTCGCAGATGCTTTTCATCAAATAAAACAGTGCCTGTTCAGTCTGCGAAACGGGAAAGTCTGACAACGTGTCCCATAAGTGGTGGATCGCGTCGCGCTGGTCTTCCGTCATCCGAGGATCATGCCGAACCGGACTCTCCTATCCAGAAAATAAGACAGCCGTTGCCCCCTTCGAGGCCACTCATCGACTGATCCAAGGTCCGCCCGGGGTTCTATTTAGCCCCCTTGCTGGACTGGGAACTTGCGTCTAGTAATGGTCAACTTGCCCCGCTCTGCTCCTCCGGCTGTGGGCCTGTCACCACGCGCTGAATCAAATGAACCATTTCTCCTGCTATTCTGCCTGTCGCTCGCTCTCGCTGGCGTGACCGTTTCAATTCCGCGAGCAGGTGCAGCAGCTCGCGCTTCCCGACTCATCACCAATGAAAAGATCACAAATTCCCATCCTTCTCGCTCTGCTTCTGCCCCTCACCGGCCGAGCAGCCATCCTCACCGCCTCTGATGGCGCGGCGAGTGATTACTTCGGCTTTTCCGTCAGCCTCTCGGGTAGTCGCGGCCTCGTCGGGGCCTATGGAGATGATGACAAGGGAGACGCTTCCGGCTCTGCCTACATCTTCCGGAATCTGAATACCGCCACTGGCGACATCAACCAGAACGTCAAACTCCTCGCTTCTGACGGCTCGGAGAACGATTTGTTCGGCAACTCCGTGAGTCTTTCCAACAGCATCGGCTTGGTCGGGGCGTATTTCGACGACGACCAGGGGTTCTATACCGGCTCCGCCTACATCTTCCGCGATCTCAATACCGCCACTGGCACCATCACCGAAAACGTCAAACTTGTCGCCTCCGATGCGGCATCGGGTGATCGATTCGGCAACTCTGTGAGCGTCTCCGGCAACATCGGTCTCATCGGAACGGTAAGGGACGATGACAAAGGAACCGATTCCGGCTCCGCCTACGTCTTCCGTAATCTCGATACCGCTACCGGCACCATCACCGAAAGTGTCAAACTCATCGCCTCCGATGGCGCGGCGTACGATTCCTTCGGCAACTCCGTGAGCCTCGACGGCAGCACAGGCCTGGTCGGGGCATATACGGATGACGACAAGGGAACCAACTCCGGCTCCGCCTACATCTTCCGTAATCTCGATACCGCCACAGGCACCATCAACCAGAGCTTGAAGCTCACTGCATCCGACGGCGCGGCGAATGATTGGTTCGGTTTCTCCGTGAGTCTCGACGGCAGCATAGGTCTGGTCGGGGCATATGCGGATGACGACAAGGGAAACGCATCCGGCTCCGCCTACGTCTTCCGCAGTCTGGACACGGCAAGCGGCAGCACGACCCAGAGCGCGAAGCTCACCGCATCAGATGGTGCGGCTGATGATAATTTTGGATATTCCGTGAGTCTTTCGGGCAGCACCGGCTTGGTCGGGGCGCTTTATGAGAACGCAAAGGGAGGCGCCTCAGGATCAGCCTACCTATTCCTCAATTTGGACACGGCCAGCGGCAACGTGACGGAGACGGTGAAGTTGTTCGCCTCCGACGGCGCGGCGGCCGATCTCTTCGGTGTCTCGGTGAGCCTCGATGGCGACAATTTCATTATCGGCGCACAGCAGAGCAATATGTTTTCCCGGGGCAAAGCCTACACTGGCAGCGTTTCGAGTATGACTAAGCTCGATGCAGGCAATGCTTCCCGCACGATCTCTGGCCTCAGCTTCATCTCACGGGACGACTGGATCATTGGCCAGAATACGGATTACAACACCGTCATCCTCTCCGCCGGGGACACCGCCAACGTGACTGCCAGCGGCAAAGCCATTTACATTGGCCAGACCGCCGGAAGCGACCACAATACGCTCGCCATTGATGGCACCCTTATAGCAACCGAAGTCTATATCGGCTCCACAGCAGGCAACGAAGGCAATAGCCTGCAAATCGACACCGCGGCGACCTTCGGTGCGGTAACTCTGCGCCTCGCGCCGGACAACGTGCTCTCTCTCGAAGGCAACTATACCAACACCGCCGCCCTCTTTGCCCGTCTCGGCCCCGCTCTGCTGCAAGTGTGGGACGGCAATCTGAACCTCTGGACCAGCGTGACCGCCCAAAATGTCGACGACCTTGTCACGGTAGGTTTCAGCGACGGCTACACCGCCATCCAAGCGATTCAGGCCGTTCCCGAGCCTGCTACCTGCGTCCTCATCGCCCTCGGCCTCGGTGCGTTGCTGCTGCGACTGAGGAACGGCGGGAATACCGCCAAACACTGATATCAATGCTCTGAGTCGAAGAAAGAAACCCCCGCTAACCGCTCAATGGTCATTCAGGAAATATTGATGGTGTGAGTTTGACTCTCGTCATAAAGCCTAAAATGTCCTTTCAAATCGTTGAAAAACTATCACGCCTGAACGAAACATCTGGCACACTGTTGGAATTTTCTCGTGCGGTGTGCGGGCTCGATCTTAATCATTAATTGCACGATTGACGTGGCGTTTGGTCTGCGGATTCAGTGGCTCCGGTGCAGCGGGTTTATCAAATTCAAAGCAGTGTGGCCGGAAACATGCTTGCGGACGTGTACTGTGACGAAGTGCGTTGCGAGGGGTGCGACGGACATAGGGGTGTCCCCCTAGCTCCAATCCGGGTAGTCACTCCGACTTCCTCCGAAAGGGACATCACCGAAGATGGGCTTTTCTTCGGTGATTCCTTGACGAGAAGCCGTCTGACTAAGTGCGCAAGCTAATGAATGGATCCTTCGCGGACCTGCTCGAAAAGTTTCACATTGTCACTGTAGTCGACGTGGACTCCGATGATGACTGGGCCTGGCGTGTCGAATGCCTTTTTGAGCACGGGCAAAATATCGTCGGGCTTATTAATCATCAGGCCGGTGGCGCCGAAGGCTTCGGCGTATTTCACGTAGTCGACGGGGCCGAACTCGATGCCGGAGGTGCGGCCATACTTGAGCTGCTCCTGCGCGGCGACCATGTTGTACGAGCCATCGATCCAGACCATGTGCACGAGGTTGGTACCGAGTCGGACGGCGGTCTCGAGTTCCATGGCGGAGAAGAGGAAGCCTCCGTCTCCGGAAATCGACAGGACTTTCTCAGAAGGACGCACGAGGGAAGCCGCGATCCCCCAAGGGAGGGCTACGCCGAGTGTCTGCTGGCCATTCGTGATGAGGACCTGGCGCGGCCGGAAACTATAGAGGTGCCGGGCGATCCATAGGTGAAAGGATCCCATGTCGAGACAGACGGTCACGTCGTCGCTCAAAAACTGCTGGAGATCGTGCACGAGGCGCAGCGGGTGGAGAGGCGTGCCGCCGCGTTTGCCGGCCTCCTCCGATAGCAGGCGGCGCTCGGCGCTGATGACTTCCAGAAGGGATGCGGACAGCGCGGACTTCCCGTGGCGGCTTAGTAAGGGGGTCAACGCCTCCAAGGTCTGCGCGATGTCGCCGATGAGTTCGACGTAGGGTTGGTAGTCCGCATCGAGGTCGGTGGGCTGCACGTCGATGTGGATGATTCTCCGCGAATTTCCTCCATTCCACTCGGGCGGCCAATACTCGACGGGATCATAGCCGACGGTGATGACGAGGTCGGCGGAGTCGAGTAGTTGGTCGGCGGGCTGGTTATTTATCTGGCCCACGCGGCCACCGAAATTGTCATAAAGCATCGCGCCGACAGCGCCGGCGGCCTGGAACGTCCCGACCACGGCGAGATTGCCAAGACTGAGAAAGGCCTGAAGCGCTTCACTTGCCTCGGGGCGGCTCGCCAGCATTCCCACGAGCACGACCGGGTTTTCGGCGGAGTTGATCAGCTTCGCCGCTTCCTTAATCGCGGAAGTGTCGGCTGGACCGAGGCCGGAAAATTTAGGAACCACCAGAGGAGCCTGGGGCGCTGCCGCGGCCATCACATCGAGAGGCAGATTTACGTAAGAGGCGCCGGCTCGGCCTCCTTCCGCGGCACGAAAGGCATTAGCCAAGACCTCCCCGATCTGATGGGGGGAACCGACCGTGGCACAGTATTTGGTCACCGGCTTCAGGATCGACACGGCGTCCATCGTCTGGTGCACCTGCTTGAGTGCTTGATCCGTGGCCACCGCTCCACCCAGAGCCAGGACGGGATCGCCTTCTGAGTTAGCCGTAGCCAGACCGGTCGTCAGATTGGAAACGCCAGGCCCCGAGGTCGCTATGCAGACGCCAGCTTTGCCTGTCATGCGGCCGATGCCGCCAGCGATGAAGGCGGCATTTTGCTCGTGTCGGCAGACGACGGTCTGAATCTTTTTCGAACCAGCCAGTGCGTTGAAAACTGCGTCGATCTTGGCCCCGGGAATACCAAAGACATGCGTTACGCCGTGATCTTCGAGTGTGCGAACGACAAGGTCGGCCCCGATCTGTGTGCTTTTAGTATTCTCTGACATGTTGATGGTGATTAATGTGACTTTTCGGCGGAATCGAGTTCCTTGGAGATGTCTTTGCTAAGGTCGGCTTTGAGGAAATGCTCCGTCTCCGGCAGGATCAGGCGGAAGTCGTTGAGGGGTTCCACCTGTAGTCTTAGCTGCTCCGTCTCCAGCTCCAGCAGGTGTCCTCCGTGAGCCCGATCCTCGGAGAGAAAGTGAAAGTGATATCCCCGCACGCTAAACTCGCTGGAGAATGACGGGGACCAAATGCCGACCAGAGTGCCCGTGATGTCGGTGAAATCAAATACGCTTTGCGACTTCGCGGCGTCGACCAATCGCGTGCCTGGTGCGGGCGGATTCACGGTTCGAACCTTAATTTTTCGAAACACTCCATCCAGCCGCATCGCGTAAAAAAGATTGTCGGATGGACGATAGTGATCGCAGGACTCTTCAAAGGATTTTATATCGAGACAAGGATCGAGCTGGACGTCCTGCTCCGGTGCGAACTTCGTCACGATCGCGAATGGTGCGCCCGCCTCGGGCCCGGCCACCGTCACCTGACCTGATCCGTGTGCCTGATACGCCTGCCCCTCAAAGACCACCATCTCGCCATCGAGGCCGGAGAAGGTGCCGAGCCCAAAGTCGCCGTGCTCCAGGAGAGTGCCGACCGTGACCTCGCTGTCAAAAACCCCGGCGACCAAAGCCCCGGAGGTGGATACTTGAAAGACCGTGTGGAGCTTGAGGTCGAGTCGCTCGGCTATCATCGATGTGATGATCGCATCGACGCTCCGTCCGGTCTGTACCGCTTCGCTTTCGAGTGCTTTTTTGAGAGACGTGGGGATGTCTACTTCGAGGACGGGCATTATTCTCCACTAGCATGAGACGATCATCATGCAATCGAATTCTGACGCGCCTAGTGGGGCGACGGGCATGTCGCGGGCATGCTGAATCGTGGTCTCGCCATTTTTTATTGGGCCGTATGGCTGTGTAATCTAAAGATACAGGATATGGCGGAGCTTAGGGTCTCTAAGTTATCTGTCTTCCTCTCGCGGCGATGATGCACATTTGTTGATGGCCGAAGCATCCGTTTCGACAGGTCTTTTTTGTCGATGGACTTTAGGAAGACTTCAGGCGCTGAAATAAATGGAGCGCCATTGCGAAGTTAACGGTTGTGAGAGGGGCGCAGTGTTGCGGAATGAGGCGGTTTTGGCGACGGTCTTGTTGTATAGCCTACTCCCACGAGGTGACGGCGCGGCGTTGTTGCTTGGCTTTGTCGCTGGTGCTGAGCTTGGGGTCGTTCCAGACGGCTACTTTTTTATTAACGATCTGGCTGTCGGTGCCTCCGATGGTTTTGTTGTCAAAGCCGGTGTCGATGGCGCAGTAGTAGACGGTGGCCTTCTTGCCATCGGTCAGCGCCCAGGGGTCGACGAAGTCGCCAGTTTCATTCGTGCCGCTCTTGCCTCGCTTGTAGCCAGAGACTTCCAGGAAGGTGATGGCCTTGGGGTTGGCATCGGAGGATTTGCCGGTCAGCGTGTCGATCAGGGTGCGATCCACGGCGAAGACGCCCTTGCCGAGACTGGGCGGGAAGTGGCCATACTCCGTCTCGTAGCCCACGAGGGCGGTGGCGATCTGGACGACGTCGTTCTTAGCCTGCGCGCGACGAGCGCTCTCGATCACGGACCCTGTCGCCGGTACGAGGATCGCCATGAGCACGCCAATGATCGCGACGACGATCAGGAGTTCGATGAGCGTAAAGGCTCGGGAGGAGAGTCTAGCCATGGAGGAAACTCTCAGCCGCCACTAGATAAGGCGCAAGCCGGGACTATTGCGCGGGGCTTAGCAATATGTCCCAGATACTGACACTAAGCTCCGACGCATTGGTGCTGGCCTGAATGGCACCTTTGTCTGGGGAGTGGTGGTAATTAGCGCCTCCCTCGCGCTTTCGTTTCCTCCCAAGGATGGAAGCGGGAAACGAAAGGTCCCTTAGATTTCTTTCATCCTGGCGGTGGCAGGCTTGGCGGTAGCGGTGCGCTCGGTGTGGCCAGTCTCAGACTGGTTCGGTGTGGTCAGTGCTTTTTTCTCAGGTCTTGGTAAACGACTTGATTAATGGAATCGGGGGACACGTGTTGAATTTCTCCGATCCGGCTCAACTCGAAGGCGGCCTGTTCCGAGAGAGACTTGGAGAGTTCTACGATATTTTGGTCAAAGTCCTTGTGCTTTTCAGCTTCCAAAGTGACGAGTTGCATTTGATTCAGGTAATTCAGCAGCACGTGGTGAGCACCGCTGATGGTGGAGCGAAATATTTCCAGTTTTTCCTGGTTTGCTAACTCGTGTTGCCGAAACGCGGATCTTGTCAGAATAAAGATCACGACGGCTGATACGAGAACGTAGAACCACCCTTTAATGAGTCCCACCAAGGCGAAGGCGTGAAGATGAGGGGTGGAGACGTACGCGACGATGTCGGTGATCAGGATCCAGAGAATGCCGAAGAGCAGATAGGAAAGGGTGACTTTCTGATACAGGCGCATGCGCTCTGCTACCCTATCCCACTCGACCGTGGCAAGGCCGGAACCCGCATTGACACTCAAGGCCGTAGTGGGGTCCTCTGCGACGCGCCCAACAGGGCCGACCTCGAAGTGGTGAAAAGTCTGTCACTCGCGAGAGCGTGAGACTGCCGCCAGGCCATTCGCTCACCTTGACAACGGCGGCGGCCCTGATACGGGTGGCGGCGCAAAAAAAATGCATTTCACATCGTATGAATAAGTGCCTGTTTCTTCTCGCATCCCTACTGCTCACGATTCCGGTTGGCGTTCGGGCGACTGAACCTGCGTCGGCCAGGCATTCCTTCCTCGATCCCATCGGCGACTTCGCGAGCGATACGATCTGGAAGCCCACCGCTCCCTTCGAACTCGTGCCGGGGAAGAACCCGGACGGCTGGGGCTTCGTGTTGGAGCCTTATGTCTGGGCGATGGGGCTTACCGGCCAGAGTGGCGTGGGCGGCCTGCCTCCGGCGAATCTCCATCTGGGCAGCAAGACCGTGCTGCAAAACCTGGACTGGGGTATTTTCGCACGGGGCGAGATACGCAAGGGGCGATGGGGTTTATTAGCAGACGGCTACTACGCGGACCTCTCGGGCTCGGCGGATCTTAATAACCGGATCTTTGACTCGGTGAGCATCGGTCTCCAGCAGTCGCTGGTCTCGCTGGCTCTCGCGTATCGCGTCATCGACGACCGGCGCGGGTTTCTCGATGTCTATGCGGGCGCTCGGTATAACTTCATCGGCGTGCAGATCGATAATAGGCTGAACGACACGGTCGTGGGCCAGCTCGGTGACAGGATCGCCGACGACATCGTTGTCCGGGTGACGCCGGAGATCGACTCCTTCCTGCGCTCGGCGGAGTCGGCCATCCTGGCCGATCTCGACAGCGCTGTCTCGCAGATCGTCAGCAGTCACAAGGAGGACATCGAAGATCGCGCGCTGAAGAATCACGAAGTGCGCAAGCTGATGCGTGAGCGTTCCTTCCGCAAGGCCCTCGCGGATGGCGGTGTGCGCCGGGCGCTGGATGGCTACGTGCGGGCGACTCTACAGGCGAAGGCCGCCGCGGCTGAGGGTATCATCGATCCGAAGCTGCAAGCGGCGGAGGCGAGCGCCAAGAAGAAGCTGGGCAAGGCGATCGCCTCGCGCATCGAAAAGGAGATCCCTTCGCACGTGGCGCAGAACGAATGGTGGGTCGACCCCATCATCGGCCTGCGCGGGCAGGTGAATAT
>Ga0247822_10003657_pt1 | contig 10036 bp, 9 predicted proteins | sample 13C_Cellulose_Da_FD_192423 | JGI IMG/M metagenome (GOLD analysis project Ga0247822, IMG submission 192423) | Soil microbial communities from agricultural site in Penn Yan, New York, United States - 13C_Cellulose_Day30 | ecosystem: Environmental > Terrestrial > Soil > Agricultural land | place... | reverse complement strand
GTTAGTGGTTGAGAAAATCCGCCAACAACCGGAATTGATGGATTTCGTTCGTCAAAACCTCGATCGCACACTGGCAGACTCTGTCCTCTCCGAGTCCTGCAAAAATGCTTTGCGAGAATGGCACACGATGCTCTCGCTCAGATCCTTTAATGATATCCTCGACATCTTAGTGGAAGATTCCGACGAGGGCCAAAGACTACGACAGTCCACGCCCTTTACGGGTATTTTGAACCAGCGAGAGCGTCTCGAAGTATTCCGCCGCTATGAACCGTCGAGAGTTTGAACACATCGTCCGGGCAGCGGCGGGCATCACTGGCCAAAGAGATTTCATTATCATAGGAAGTCAGTCGATTCTGGGAAAATTCCCAGATGCTCCGCGAGTTCTCCGTCATTCGATGGAACTCGATCTCTATCCCAGGGATCATCCTGAAATGGCGGACCTCATCAGTGGCTGCTTAGGTGAATACTGAACGTTCCATGACACATTTAAGTACTATGCGGACGGCGTGAGTCCGACGACTGCGATCCTTCCGCCAGGTTGGCAGGGCCGTCTGGTGCCCTTTACCAGCGAGAACACGGGAGGAGCTGTAGCCTACTGCCTCGATCCCCTTGATCTCGCCTACGCCAAACTAGCCGCAGGTCGCCCCAAGGATATCGACTACGTTACCGACTTACTTCGCCACAATTTGATCAAACAATCAGCCTTAGCGGAGCTAGTCAGACAGACGGAAGACCCTTCGTTAAGGGAAATCCTGAACGAGCGCTGGCAAGTAGTGCAAACCAAGAAAGCCCTTCCAATCGAACATCAGGAGTAGAAATCATATCCCGCGTGCTAGCCGGTTTCGGGAGAAGGTAGCCCGATCAGGCAGATGACTCCCAAGATCAAGGATGAGAACTCGGATCGCGACGTCTTAGTCGATTATCTCACCCCTTCGAAAACCTGTTTCGGCCAACAGCGCACCGCTTATGGATGGCACGTGCGCGGAGCGGCTTACCCTTCGGGAGTCAGCTTGGCGATCTCGGCCATGATGCGGTTGCTGATGGCCTGGTAGTTTTCGCGGCTGTTGTCGCTGATTTCCTCGGGAGTGAGATGGATGGGCTCGCCGATGACGACGCGGATCTTGGTGAATTTCAGGCCCTTCGTGCCTTTGGGGAAGGCCTCGTAGGCGCCGAAGATGCGCATGGGCAGCACGGGGGCCTTCGTCTTGGCAATGATGAGGCCGATGCCAGCCTTGCCGGACTGGAGGTTGCCGTCCTTCGAGCGGGTTCCCTCGGGGAAGAGGACAATGCCGTTGCCGGCGCGCACTTTCTTGATGACGTCGCGTAGGGCGGACATGTCATTACCACCGCGCTCCACCGGAATGACGTTCATCTGGGGAAAAAGCGGACCGAGGAGCGGCCACTTCATGAGATCCTTGCGGGCAAGGTAATACACGGCGCGCTTCGAGCAGATGCCGGCGAGCGGCGGGTCGAAGTAGCTGGAGTGATTCACCGCCAGAACGAGCGGGCCTTCCTCGATCATGCGCTCGGGGTGGATCACCTTCATGGAGAAGAAGGTCCGCGCGAGCAGCTTCGAGAGGCTGTAGAAGATATTATAAACCAGCGTCATCGCCTTAGAGACCGGGAAGGGCCTTTTGTTTGAGGTGCCCGAGGATCGCGTCCACAACACCCTCGATGGTGAGGTGGGTGCTGTCCACGAGCGTGGCATCGGCGGCCATGGTCAGCGGAGCGTTCGCGCGGGAAGAGTCGATGCGATCACGCTCGGTGACGGTATCGACTTGCCCTTGAGCGGCGCGGCGCTGCTGCCGGACCTCGGGCGAGGCGTCGATGTAGAATTTGTAAGGCGTGTCGGGAAAGACGACGGAGCCGATGTCGCGGCCCTCGACGACGACGTCCTGGATCTCGCCGAGGAAGCGGAGGTTCGATGTCACGGCCTCACGCACCCCTGCCACCTTGGCGACGGGAGATACGCTTTTGTTGACCGCGTCGTCATGGATGGCGTCGAGCCCGTCCTCGTCGTTGATCTGAAAATAGGCAGTCTGATCCATGAAGCCGGCATTGATCTCGGCCTTGACCAACGCCTCCTCGACGGCAGGTGCCTGCTGGACGTCCACGCCCTCGCGCAGGAGCCACCAGGTCGCCGTGCGATAGAAGCTCCCGGAGTTGACGTAGGCAAAGCCGAGCTTCTCCGCGAGTTGGCGCGCGACGCTGCTTTTTCCCGAGGCGGCCGGGCCGTCGATGGCGATTACGAGTGGCATCGTCGGTTAGCGACGTTTGAGTGAGGAGATGACGGGCGTGCGGCGCTGGAGAAGGCCGGAGCCTTTCTGCACGACGCGCAGGGTCTCGTCAAAGCCGGGATACGAGGTCTTCACGCAGTCGATGTCCTCGATCACGGTCTCGCCCGAAGCGAAGAGACCCGCGATGGCGAAGCCCATGGCGATGCGATGGTCGTGGAAGCTCTTGAGCTTGGCCCCCTTGAGCTTGGCTCCGCCGGTGATGATCATGCCGTCCTCGGTCTCCTCGACCGTCACGCCCATGGCGCGGAGGTTCGTGGCGACGGCGGCGATACGGTCGGTCTCCTTCACGCGGAGTTCCTTCGCGTCGCGAATGATCGTCTGCCCGGTGGCCAGGGCTCCGGCGATGGCGAGGATCGGGATTTCGTCGATGACGTTCGGGATCTCCCCGCCTTCGATGACGGTGCCGTGGAGTTGCGTGCCCTTGATGTCCACGATGCCGCAAGGCTCGCCATTGTCTTCCGTCTCGACGACCTCGCGGATGCGGGCGCCCATGCGGACGAGAACTTTGAGAATGCCGGTGCGGGAAGGATTCAGGCCGACGTTCTTGACCAACAAGCGGGAGCCGGGTTGCGCGGCGGCGGCGACGAGCCAGAAGGCGGCGCTGGAAATATCACCGGGTACGGCGAAGTCCCGGGACTCGATCCTCTGCCGTCCGAGCATGGAGACGCGGCACTCGGTGGGCGGCTGGTTGCGATCCGGGCGAGTCTCGTCGCGGCGGAGGTTCACCAGGAAATACTCGAGCATACGCTCGGTGTGATCGCGGCTCTGGCCGGGCTCGGTCACGGTGGTGACGCCCTCGGCGTAGAGACCGGCGAGCATGATCGCGCTTTTCACCTGGGCGCTGGCGACCGGTGAGCGGTAGTCGATGGCCTTGAGCGGGCCGCCCTTGATGACGAGCGGAGGCGTATTGCCTTCGCCCTCGGCAGTGATCTGTGCGCCCATCTGGGTCAGCGGATCGATCACGCGGCGCATCGGGCGCTTGGAAAGAGAGGGGTCACCCACGAGGCGGGAGGTGAAAGGCTGAGCCGCCAGCAGGCCGGACATGAGGCGCATGGTCGTGCCGGAGTTGCCGCAGTCGATGTCCTTTTCCGGAGCCGCGAACTCGCCCTTCGAGCCGTGGACGATGAAGGTATTCGGCTCGGGGTGCTCGATGTTCACACCGAGTTGGCGGAAGGCCTGGGCCGTGCTCAGACAGTCCTCGCCTTCGAGGAAATTAGTGATCTTGCAGACGCCGTTGGAGAGGGCTGCCAGCATGATGGAGCGGTGGGAGATGCTTTTGTCGCCCGGGACGGTAATTTCCGTCTCGATCAGAGGCGCGCGTTTTACGCGAAAAGTTTCTTTTTTCATGTCAGGGTATCGCGAATTTCTTTGGCTCGGGCGAGGTAGGCTTCCAGCGCCGGAGCGTCGTGGGTCACGAGCAGGTGTCTTAGCTCGGTGAGAGTATTGGTGAGGTCGTCGAGCCCGGCGATGAGGGGAGTCTTGTTCTCAAGCAAGATCTCGCGCCACATGGCGGGCGGGCCGGCGGCGATGCGCGTGGTATCGCGATAGCCTCCTCCGGCGAGGGCTCCGGCACTCGGCATGCGGGAGTTGATGGCATTGACCAAGGCGGCGGCCACGGCATGGGGCAGATGGCTGACCCGCGCGACGGCGTCGTCGTGATCTTCGGGATTCATCGTGGAAACCCGGCACCCGACCGTCTGCCAGAGAGCCTTCACGGTCTCGGTAGCCTCCGGGTCGGAGTGCGGCGTAGGCGTGACGATGGCGGCGGCTCCCTGGAAGAGATTTGCCCGGGCGGCTTCGATCCCGCTGCGCTCGGAGCCAGCCATGGGATGGGAACCCACGAAGCGTCCACCGAGGACGGCTTCGACCTTGTGCACGACAGGGCTCTTCACGCTGCCGGCATCAGTGATGACGGCGGTGGGGCTCAGGACGTCGCGGAACTGCGCGGCGATGTCGGGCATGTTGCCGATCGGCGTGCAGAGCACACAGAGATCAGCGCCTTCCGCCGCGGCACGGGGGTCCGTGGTGACGTCAGGCGTGATATGAGCGCCGGCCTGCGCGGATGTCTCCGATCTCGCCCAGAGGCGCAGAGACCAGTCCGGTTTCCGTTCTTTTAAAGCGAGCGCCAGTGATCCGCCGATGAGGCCCGGGCCAAAAATGGCGACCGTGCTCAGGGGACCAAAAAGATTTTACCCGAGTAGGGGCACTTGACCTCAACCCCTGGAGGAAAGCCGCGCACATCTACATAACCCTGTGCTGGTGCATAAGGGCTGGTCACAAATCCTGGTTTGCCGGGCACTGGCGTGCCGTAAGCGACGTCACGCTGGGTGGGTGCGGTGGCGGAAGAGGTCGAGGGAGTCGGCGTCGGTGTAGGAGTCGCCAAAACCAGCGATGGGTCCTGAACCGTAGGGTCTGGCGTCGGAGCCGGAGTCGGCGTGGCGAACTGCGTCGCCGCGTTCTGGTCCGGGCCAGTGTAGCCATAGCGATTGCGATTGGCATTGCTCGAGTTGCGCGATGAGCTGCTATTGCTTTCGCAAGCGGCAAACGCCAATAAGGTCAGGGCAGAAACAATCCAATACGAGGACTTCATAACAAGGTGCGATTAACAACGCATGAAGGGAGCCCCTATGGCAAATCAAATCTGCTTTGCCGATGGGTTTGGCGGGGCTTTTCCGGCGGGTTTTTTAGGGGTTGGTGGAGGGTTTGAAGAACGTGCTGGCCGCGCTGGCCCCACCGAGGACGGCTTGATTCAGCGTGATCGGGCCGCGGGATTCGATCAGATAACCGTCGGGAAAGCGGGTCTGCGCATACACGATGGGCGCGAGGTGCTTGGCGATGGTCTCGGTCTCGGGGAGCTTCCCGGCCTCGATGATGTCGGCGGCTCCGGGCATGACGGCGGCGCTGAAGATCATGACCTGGCGGGCGAGCGGGTAGCCGCGGGAGAAGATCTTCTTCGTGTCGATGAAGCCAAAGACCTCGTTCGCCGCCTTGTAGTCGGCCAGCGCGGACTGGAAGGCCGGAGACTTCTCGAGGGACTCGGGCAATCCGGCAGCCACCACGGCGCGCTGAATATCGTCAGGATTCAGCCCGACGAGGAGGAATCCACCGTGCAAGGCGAAGGTGGGCTTGGCCAGCAGGCCCTGCAAGTTGGGGAAGCTGTAGGTCTTCACGCCGGCGAGCTCGACGATGTTCGACTGAGGGAAGAGCGAGAGCAGCTCCGCGAGGGAGGCTTCCGCCTTCGCCTGATCGCGCACCTGAATGGCGAGAGTGCCGCTCGGGCTCATCTGAAATTCTTCCCAGTTCAGCACGACACCGCACTCGGGACCGAAAGCCTCGGGCAGGAGCGTGGGGAGTTGGGAACTCTGGTAGGATGGCGACCGCAGGAGCGCGGTGACGGAGGGATTCTGGCTCAGAGTGAAGAGCTGCGGGAGGTCCATCACGAAGTCAAAGTAGATGGCGGTCTCTTTCGTGGTGAACTTCATCGCCTGGTGGCTCAGGTCGCCGATGGAGGGAGGATCCTTGCGCAGGATGAAGATACTGTCGCGGAGGTTCGCCCCGTCGAGCTTCATCGTCGCGCCGATGGCCTCGACCTTGCGGAGCTGCTCGACCTGCTGCGGGATGATCTGCGCACCCATCGCAGCGCCGGTCGCTAGGAGAGCCTCCACCATGGACTGCGGCTGGGCGAAGATGACAACGTCGGCGTCCTTGGGCAGGCGGTGGAAGGTTTCCTTAAAAATCGTGCTGTCGGCGAGGGACTTCGCCTCGGAGCGTCCGGCGGAACGATCGAGCACGTCCTTGATGGCGGCGAGGTTGTTCGTGATGAAGCCCCAGTGTCCGCGATGCGCGGTAAAGAGCGAGATCCCGCCATGGACGGAGGTCGTGATCGTGTCGCCTTGGTAGTCTTCCTTCTGCAACTCTGGCAAGCTCTGACCCTGGCTCACCTGCTCGCGGAGCCGGGTGAAGGCTGCCTCACAATCACTGCCGCTGCCCCAGAACTGAAAGCCGATCACGGCGGAACTCTGCTGCGGGGTGAACTCCACCATCGCCGCGAAGATATGGCCGGGCTTGAGCTTCATCAGGATATCGCCTGCGTCGTTGTTGCCCTGAGTCTTGGTCATCGCCTCGAAGGGCTTCTCGAAAAACGCCTTCACCTGAGGCTCGGCGCCGATTTTCGCCAGGGTCGTCTGCGGCCAGCGGAAGACCGCGCGCGGGAGATCAGGCACGGAAATGAAGGCCACCGTCTGCTCGGGAACGAGCTTCGTGGAGTCCGTAAAGCCCATGCTGCGCCAAAACCAAACACCAGCGATCACGACTGCAACAACGATGACCGCCAGGGCGATGAGAACCTTTTTCACGGGGCTTCTGTAAGCCAAAGCGCGCCAGGGGGCAAGCGTGGGGAACTCTCCCCTGCGCAATCCTTCGTTGGCAAGGAGGCGATTTATCCGCTACCGTGCCGCCACTTTTCATGAAAACACCGCTGATCTTTCCGAAAAACTTCGTCTGGGGCGTGGCCACCGCCGCCGCGCAAATCGAGGGAGCCGCCTTTGAAGACGGCAAGGGCGAGTCCATCTGGGACCGCTTCTCCCGCATCCCCGGCAAGGTGCTGAACGGCGACACGCTCGACGTCGCCTGCGATCACTACCACCTCTATCGCAAAGACTTTAAGCTCATGCGTTCGCTCGGGGTGAAGCACTACCGCCTCTCCGTCTCCTGGCCGCGCATCTTCCCGAATGGCGACGGCGAGGTAAACCAGAAGGGCATCGAGTTTTACCAAAAACTCATCGACGCCATGGTCGCGGAGGGCATCACGCCCTGGGTCACGATGTTCCACTGGGATCTGCCGCAGGCTCTCGAAGATCGCGGCGGCTGGCGCGTGCGCGAGACCACGGATGCGTTCCGGATCTTCGCCGACACCCTCGTGCAGGCTCTCGCCAGCCGGGTGAAAAACTGGATCACGCTGAACGAAATCCGCTGCTTCACCAATCTCGCGCACGGTCAGGGCGACAAGGCTCCGGGCACGAACGAGACCCAGGCCACGATCAACCAAATCTACCATCACGCGCTCCTGTGTCATGGACACGGTGTCGCCGCGGTCCGTCAATACGGAGGCAAGGGCGCGCGCGTCGGTATCACGGATAACTCCGACATCCCGATCCCTGTCACGGAAACCGAGGACGATATCCTCGCCGCCCGCCAGTGGTACATCGACCACAACGCCCACATCCTCGAGCCGATCTACACCGGCAAGTATTCCGCCGCTTACCTGAAGCGCTGTGGAGCTGACCGTCCTAAGGTGGCCCCGGGCGACCTGGAACTCATCAGCCTGCCGACCGATTTCCTCGGCCTGAACATCTACACTGGCGCCTTCGTCCGCAAAGGCAAGAAGGGTAAGTACGAGCAACTCGACTTCCCGCCCGACTACCCGCGCACATCCTGCCCATGGCTGAACATCGCCCCGCAGGCCATCTACTGGGGGACGCTGCTCCCCTACGACGTCTATGGCGTGAAGGCCATCTACATCACGGAAAACGGCTGCGGCTACGACGACGAACCGCTCGTCAAAGGCGAGGTCCTCGACCTGCACCGCCGCGACTACGTCCGCAGCTACCTGAAGGAACTCCACCGCGCGATCAGCAACGGCGTGCCGGTGAAGGGTTACTTCCTCTGGTCCTTCATGGATAACTACGAGTGGCAGGACGGCTACACCCGCCGCTTCGGCATCGTCCACGTCGACTTCGAGACCCAGAAGCGCACGCCCAAGCTCAGCGCTCAGTGGTATTCCAAAGTGATGGCGGAAAACCGCATCGTGTAGTTAAACTGGGGTCTCGATGGCCCCTCACCACCTCCTCCGGAAAGTCGGTCTGTACCTTTGGGTGCTAGCGGCTGGCTTGCTCGCCGCGCTGATCTACTATCCGGTGGAAACGATGAAGCTCCGCGCCGCGCTGGTGGCGTTGGGGATCTTTGTTTGGTGCGGCTTGCTGGTGATGCTCTGGGGCCGTCGGTTCCTGCGCGGCATCCTCGTGCTCATCACCGCGATCGTCGCCGCTTTCCTATCGCTGCCGGGCCGCGTGAGCTACGACCGCGAGGCGCTGACGGGAGAGTACCTGGCCGCGCTCCAGCGTTACGATGGCTCTCCCTATGTCTGGGGCGGAGAAAAGTTGTGGGGCATTGACTGCTCCGGCCTCATGCGCCGTGCTCTCGGAGACGCCCTGATCGTGCAGGGCGTGCGCACACTCAATCCCACGCTCATTCGCCAAGCTGCCCGTATCTGGTGGGACGACACCACCGCGAGCAATCTCGGCGAGGGCCGCGGCGGTGCGAAGTTCCTCTTCGACATCCCGTCTATCAATGCGCTCGACCATGCAAAAATCCGCCCCGGCGATATGGCGGTCACCGAATCCGGCGTCCACATCCTCGGCTATCTCGGTCACGACACCTGGATCGAAGCCGATCCAGCCGAGCAAAAAGTCCTCATCGCCCGCGCCCCGTCCGAAACCGTCCTATGGTTCAAAGGCCCGATGAAGGTTGTCCGATGGGAGATTCTGGAGTAAGGCGTCAGGCATACGCATGAATGCGAAGTTTGACTCAAGGTATCGCAAGCTTTTGTGGTGGTGCGCAGCGGTCCAGTTCGCCTTATTTTTAATGGCAGGTTTTGTCCCTGACACAGGGGAGACAATCTCGTCTTTTTTATATGCAGCCGCCGCATTTTGGATTGCAGCATTCATCGTAGTTTTACGCAGGCCGCGCTCTCCGACCGCGTGGGATATTTACTTTCTGCGATATGGTCTGATCGTAATCTCTTTGATGGGCTGGACAGCATTTCCCCTCGTTTGGAGATGGAGAGGTGTGTTTTAAGAGCGAAACCCGATGAAGGTTGTCCGATGGGAGATTCTGGAGTAAGGCGTCAGTCACACGCATGAGCTTCTTCCGCAAACTCTTCGGTCAGACATCCGCACCCAAAGCTTCGCCGGTCGAGCCTGCGCCATCAGCGCCCGTGGATCCGGCGAAGGATCCGAACCTCATTCGCGTGTACGATGACTACGGGCGTGAGATATTCATCACCCGGGAGCAGTGGCGCGAGAAGGTGCTCGTGGGAAATATCCAGCAGGCCTGGGAGAATCCCGATGCGCTTTACGATATCATCGTCGGGGCGTTGAATGAAGGCTTTCGCGTCGACATCCTGTCCGCCGCAGAGCACCTCTATAAAACAGACTCCACTCCCGCCCGGGGAGCCTGCATCTGGGGGATTGTCCTCCTGGAAGAGGAGCGATTCCAAGAAGCACAGACCATCCTGGAAGGGTATCTGGCGAAGTATGGCGCGGATGGCGTCATCCTAACCAATCTGGCGAAAGTCTATTCAAAAAACGGCCAGGGTGAAAAGGCCGAGGAGACCCTCTGGAAGGGACTGCAGGTCGATCCCAATCAGGATAACGGCATGGGATGGTACGAGGCCATGCATCGCGAGCGGGGCGGAGATGCCGCCGGGATCGAGGCGCTCCAGCGGGTGGCGGCGGTGCCGGGAAGCTGGCGGCCGCAGCTCTGGCTGGCGCGACATGCCCTCCGCCAGAAAGACCTCACCGGTGCGCTGGCCCTGTACCGCGAAGCGATCACCCGCGTGAACCCGGTGCCGGCGGACGCGCTCATGCAGATCAGCGGCGATCTAGGCAACAACGGCTACCTGATCGAGCTCGTGCAAACCGTCACGCCGCTTTTTCAACCGCAAGCGCACGGCCTCACGG
>Ga0247822_10003656_pt1 | contig 10037 bp, 20 predicted proteins | sample 13C_Cellulose_Da_FD_192423 | JGI IMG/M metagenome (GOLD analysis project Ga0247822, IMG submission 192423) | Soil microbial communities from agricultural site in Penn Yan, New York, United States - 13C_Cellulose_Day30 | ecosystem: Environmental > Terrestrial > Soil > Agricultural land | place... | reverse complement strand
AAAATTCGGGTACTTTTCGTGAGGTGCCGTCTGATGGCCGTAGGCAGCGTGGACATTGCGGGTGGCGTTTTCCCTCGGAAATGGAGTCTGGCGCCCTCCAAACCGGTCAAGGAGGGGCCACGCTGTACATGCACTCACCAGAAAAGGCTACGAGTTTTCACGCCCGGGCCCGCTACGACCAGGCGCAGGACCTCCGCGAGAAACCCAGCATCCGAAGGATCCTCGATCAGACCCAGCACACTAGCCGGGCCAACGACGCCGCTTTGGCGACTTGGCTGATCGAGTTCCTTCGCTCGGCCGAGCGCTGGAACGCTGATGAGGCAACCCGGGTCGCGGGGACGGCCGGAGTCGACTTCGCGACCGATTGGGACCGGGAGACGTGCATCGACGAGCTGGCCCGCTGCTACGACCTCCTACCGGAGGACCTCCGCAAGATCCGCGGGCAATACCTGCCTGGACTCCGGCCGCAGAACCTCCCTGCCCTGCTGAAAGAGATGTAGACAACTCTAGATCCCCACCAAACCCCCTTCCTTGTCAAAAAAGGGGTGGGTTGATCCAGCAGCAACGACACGAGGGAGGACCACTAACCAAGGTCACTCCACGTCTAAAAGCTGTGGAGGGACCATGTGACATCGCCCCCTCTTATACGCGATCTAGTTGGAGGTGGCACGTTTGAGTGCATTGGCGGAGCAGATGGTCATCATCAGTTCGGGGTTGAGAACCGCAGTCCGCCAGGCGCATCGACGCCTTCATCTCCCCGGACGAAATCGACCCGATCCACTTCGACGGCCGGATGTACTGCCTCTCTCCGTCGACCGACGCCGCCCGCGAGCCGTACCGCATCTTTCTCAACGCGATGGAGAAGAAGGGCCGCTGGGGTGTCGGCCAGGTGATCTGGTCCGGCCGTGAACAGCTCGTCGTCCTCCGCCCCTACGAGGACGCCCTCCACATGGCGATGCTGAACTATGTGGCCGAGATCCGCGACCCCGCAGACACGATCACGCCCCTCCCCACCACGGCGCCGCCCGTCCGCAGCGTCCGTCTGGCGGAGCAGCTCATCGACTCCTGGAGCGACGACAAGTTCAACCTCGCCGCGTACCGCAACGAGTACTTCGAGAAGGTGAGCGGCATCATCGACGACAAGGTCAAAGGGCGGGAGACCGTGGAGCCCGAGGTCGAGGAGGAGCCGGAGGTGATCAACCTCATGGACGCGCTCAAGAAGAGCATGGAGCACACCGTTCATCGCCGCCGACCGGCCTCCTCCACCGCCCGCCGCCGTACCGCGCGTCCCCGTTCAAACGGCCACCGCTCCAGTTCTCACTGAGGAGTCGCTGGCATCCAACAACGAAAGCGCCTGGGGACAGAAGCAGCTTGCAGAGGGCGCGCCCGTGCCGGCTCAACCGAACCCCGTCAATGTTGGGCCGGTCAGGCAGAGGTTCACCCAGGCTTGCCAGCCTGCGGCAATGGAACTTCGACCGACATGTATTCGCCGTTTCCATCTTCGCATACACTCAGAAAAGACATGCAAGGAAGGCCACTTTCGCACTCACAGATACGGGAGGCGTCTTCGATTCGCGCTCAGGGTCATAATCGTTGTGCATGTGCCGGTCGACCAAGAGGCCTGGGCGTAACTCGTATCGGGCTGTCTGTCACTGACGCGGGCAAGGCGCCTTCGAATGCCCGACGATCAGCTTTTCTTTGCGACCGCGAGGTTGAGTTGCTTCATAGCCAGAGCCAGTGCTTCCGCCAGAGTCGACTTCGTAATCACGCCTTCGAGGTCAATACCGAGATGAACGATCGTTTGAGCGATCTGCGGCCGGACGCCGGAGATGATGCAATCCGCTCCCATCAGCCGGATAGCGGTGACGGTCTTCAGCAGATGCTGAGCAACGAGGGTGTCGACGGTCGGCACACCAGTGATGTCGATGATCGCGATCTCAGATCCGGTCTCGACGATCCGCTGTAGGAGCGACTCCATGACATACTGAGTCCGCTCACTGTCGAGTGTGCCAATCATGGGCAGGGCGAGGATGCCGTCCCACAACTTCACCACGGGCGTGGAAAGTTCGAGCAGTTCCTGCTGCTGTCGGCGGATCACATCTTCCCGGATCCTCTGGAAGGCTCGGATGGTCAGCATGCCCATGGCGTCGAGCAGTTCCGTAGCGCGCCAGATTTGCTCGGCGAGCGTCTCTGGATCATTCCCAAAGTCCGCCTTCAGTCTCTCAAAAAAAGGCTCCTTGAACGAAAAGACGAAGCGAGCGGTTTCGTCAGCAGAAAACCCCTGGTGAACCCGAGTGCGCGAGACCTCAGCCAGAAAATCCTCAATCGCTTTCCACTCGGGGCCTTTCGAACTGGCGGTGTCGCCGCATTGCGCCACCCTCTGCAGCAACGCGACGAACTCTCCTGCCTGTGATCTGAGCGAGCTTTCGTTGATCCGGTTGTCCCGCTCGGCCCCCCTCTTGCGCAGTCGATTCATCCAATCGGAGACCAGTGTGGCCTCATGGTTCCTGAGCGTGTCGGCGATCGAACTTGAGGCTTTCGCCATTACGGCTCACCTGGAGAACGGGTTCATGGCAAAAGCGATTGGATGCAGCGATCGATCGTAGGACAAGTTGCCTGTGCACAATACGATCGCAGGCAAAGCATTCCGGAAAACGTGCAGACATTCTTGTTTCGCGGCGGTTCAGTGGGCACGACGGAGCGTGTGCTCCCGCTTTAGTTGGCGCCCGGAAGCCGCACGAACTCCCTCGACCTGAACTGATCCAGGCGATTCTGCGGACCAATCCACACGTCCCAGGAGAGCGCCCGGAACCCCCAGACGTCGAGCATCAGTTGTATGTCGTCCTCGGTAACCTGTATTCCAAGCGCGGTGCAGTTGGCGAACAATAGCCGAGTATCGACGCGGGTCATCACTTCCTGAGCTCTCTCAGCAGACATTCAAAGTCCTCATTCAGCCTCTGCCTTTCAAGGGAAACGCGTGAGCCGCCAGTAATCGAGCAATATTCGGCGGCGGAGTTCCGAGTTGATCGAGACAGTCTACGTCGTGGAGGCGGTGGTACCTGTCGTTTCGAACAACAGACGAATCAATGCCGAGGCGTCAATCGGACGGGGCAAGCAGAGTTCGCGCGGCCACTGCCATTGATCGGCCAGCTCCGCGCTGGAGGCGTCGCCTGTGAGAAACACCCGCGCGCGGTCGCTTTCTCCATTGGCCCGTGCCACCCACCTCATCGTGCGGTCGAGAGGGGCGGGCGGCGTTCCCGAACCGACAATCAGGAAGTCCGGACGATACGCCTGAACCGCCCCGTAACAGTCGCTCGTGGGATTCAGGTAGCCGACATCCATGCCTCGTAGCGAGAGCGTGGCTGTGAGACCCCGGCCGAGTTTCAAAGATGGGTCGCAGATCAGCAGGAGCTGGGGCACGAATCTCTTTTCTGCCTCAGGCGAGCTTAGAGCCTTGAGGCGGTCAGCCGGTGCTCGTTCAGGGGAGAGCAAGCTCCGACTGTATCCTGTGGGCGCCCCGGTTGGGGAAGATTCGGCTGGTCCGAACGATTTGGACAGGAATCGCGGGCCATTGGGGCTTCGCCACCGAAATCGAACATTCGGTCGGAGACGCTCGCAATTCCTGAGGCAGGAGGGAGGGATGTGCGACAATGAGCGCGCCGCCGGTCGCTCAACGCCGGCGCCATCGGCTGCCGCCACCTTCTGACGGACCGGATTTGCTGAGCTGAACAAGGACGGTTGCGCCATGCCTCCGCTGCTGCTGATTTGTGATCCTACTTACGACTACCCACGCTCCTTCGGCGAGCATCTCAACCGCCGCGAGATCGTGACTCGCCATAGCCGGACCGGGAGGGAATGCCTCCAGGCGGTCCAGATCCATCTGCCGGACTTCGTCCTGATCTCCGCGGAGACCGACGGGGGACGACTTCACGAGGTGGTGCGGGGACTCCACAACATGACCAACCGCACCCCGCGGGTGTTCTACGCCAGCTTCAAGCCGGCATGGCGCTTTTCGGAGGAGCAGGGGCTTCCGGCCGGGCAGTGCGTTCAGCGACCGTTCGACGAGGCGGCCTTTGCCGAGCGGCTGGTCGCGCTCTGGAACGAAGCCAAGGATGGCTCTCCAGCGGAGGAGACGCAGCCAGCCCGGCCCGGTCTCCGGAATCTGCCTTTGTGAGACGTGGAAGGACTTGCCGTACGCGCAACAGAACTTCAGAAAGAACTCATGAATCGTGTCCTGTTGGTTTCGGATTCGGAGATCGAGTATTCCCAGCCATTCGTCGAACGGCTGCGGACAATGGGGATCGAAGTGTGCTATGCCAGAGATGAGGCAGCCTGTCTGCGGGGGCTGAAGCAACTGGCGCCCGATTTTCTGCTCGTCGATCCCGCGGAGCATCTGACGACCCTGGAGAGCCTGCTTGATCAGTTGGAACTGGGCCGAGGACGCGACAACCACCCGGAGGTCCTGGTGACGGGGCGGGAATCGGATCAGGATCTGGCGGACTCCTGGGGATGGCCTCGCGCCCAGTGCTTTACGCGGCCCCTCGATGAAGCGCGATTCGGAAGGATGCTGGGAATGGACGATGTCCCGGCGGCGGGCGAGGTTTGAAGTCCCCCCTTCCTGGTCAGCGATGACGCCGTTCCCGAACGCCCCGGCCTCCCGGTCCCGATCAGGCGGCCCTCGTTCCCCGTCGGAGAATGAGAAGATGAGCTCGCCCGTCGCCGCAGTGACCTCCCGTCCGCTGGAGATGATTATGGACGTCGTGGTCCGGCCGAACGAGCGGTCCGGTGTGGACGGCTCCTCCATGTCGACTCTGGTGAAGTGGCTCGAACTTGGGCGGATGGAGCTGTTCCGGAAGCAGGGAATCAGTCCACGTCAGTTGGAAGACCTCGGGTACTTCCTCGTAGTGATCCACGTGGAATGTGACGTGATCGAACCCCTTGTGATCGCCGAACGGTTTACGCTGCGCACTTGGGAGTCGCGTCTCACTCCGGCGAAGGTGGAGCATTCGTATGAGTTCCGGTCGCGCGGGAGGCCCGTGGCCGTGGGGAAAACCGTCGTGGCATGCATCGATCGCGATCGAGTCGTGCAGAAACTGGAAGAGACTCTCCTGCGGGTGTTCGCCGGATGACCGGTTGTGAAGGGTGTGCGCGGACAGGTGGTCGGCGCCTTCCACTCGGTTCCGGTGGACGGGACGGAACGCTCCCTTGGTTGTCGTCTCCGGCCCGCCGCAGGAACCGCTTCCGAATCAAGCGCCGCGCAACTTTCCGTATTCCGAGAGACTCAGACGTTTCCCTCGCCGTCTGCCGATCGCGCTCTGCTAACATCCTTTGATCTCATTCCACTTTGATGCTGGATGAACGACCCGCCTGCTTTGGGCGGGTCCCCATCGCTTCTCGTCCAGCGAAACCGTTCCTTCGGGTGCGGCCCCGCGCGCGACGATCGAAAGGAACGTGATGGCTACGAAACTCTATGTAGGCAACCTGACCTACGATACGACAAGTCAGACCCTGCAGGATTTGTTCGGCGCGCACGGGGAAGTCCGGTCCGCTGAAGTCATCATGGACCGGGACACCGGTCGCTCGAAGGGCTTCGGCTTCGTCGAAATGTCGAACGATAACGGGGCGAATGCCGCCATCAACGCCCTGAACGGCCACGATGTCGGTGGACGTTCGCTGACCGTCAACGAGGCGCGGCCTCGCGAGTCCGGCAGCGGCGGCGGGGGCGGCGGTTTCCGGGGCGGTCGATACTAGGACGGTTTCAGAAGCGTTCTTCCGTCGTCGGTTGTGAGTTTGCGGTCGCGTGTTCGGGGCACCATGGGGTGATGGCTGAACAGCGAAGCTGAAGCGACTCCAGCCGGCGGCTGGGAAACGGCGGAGCCTTGCTCGCGCGACGCGCGGCGGGGCTTCGCGTTCTCTTTGATCAAGACCATGTGGCAGCAATCTTAGGACGCTGGGAGCGGATCATCGCGAAGAATCGGAACACCCTCGTGAAGAGGCAGCGAGAGCAAGACAAGCGCCGCCGGGCGGAGGACAAGCGGGTCCGCAAGGACCTCAAGAAGGCGGATCGAGGGACAGCGGCCGTGGATGGCCCCAAGCCACCGCTGGAGCCATAGGTGTCTCAGTTGGGCGGGCTTTATCGAAGACTCGGACGCCTCGTGGCGTTCTTTGTGGGAATGCATGTGATGGCGACCGGAGGCCGAATGAATTACGACGACTTTGACCTCATCTGTTGTGCCGCGGATGCCGCGACGCCGCTCTCCTCCGCGGAACTGTCGGCGTCGCTACGAGGGGTCAACCTTGAGCCGCGAGGGGTGATCTCGCTGCAGCGGCTCCTCCGTCAGGGCTATATCGAAGCCGTCGCCGAGGATCAGTACCGCATCACCGGAGAGGGGCGGAAGGCTCTGGCGTGACGTTGAGTTCGGGGCCGCGTCGACTGCGGAGTCTGTCGTTGATGTCCCGGCATTTCCGGCGGCCAAAAGGAGACCAGCGTGCCCGATCCAGATTCGAAGACGTTGGTTCACGACCCGGTGGTCGAGCAGGAAGCCATTGACGAGTTCGCGGAACGGCGATTGAACGCCCGTGGGGCGAGAACGTACCGGGACACGTACGAGCGTGCGGCATCGATGTACAAGAAACATGCCTCGATCATCGAGATTCGGGACGAGTTGCTTCGCGAGCCATTACCGCCGGCCCCCGTCAAGCAAGGGCTCGCCCCTCTTCAGAAGCGGAAGGAGTTCGCGGCGGAGCAAGGCATGGTTGCCGTTCGACTCAAGGCTATCGAGGACGCAGTTCACAAGCGACCCGCCTCATACAGATAAAGCCCGCGGGATACTGGCCGGCATGCTTCTTCTATCCAGATCAGTCTGGCTCGGACATCGGCAGATCGTTGGCGGCGAGATCGAGGCGACGATCCGCCGCGATGGAGGGGTCTCGCGGTTGTCCTCGGGAGCGAGGTCGAGGCTTGGTTAGACGCCCATGAAGCTGGCCTCGCATAAGGCTCGCGGTGTGCAGCCGCCCCCAGGTCCCCGGACCGTCCTCGCCTTTGGAGAGCTAAATGAGATACTCCCTTGCGTCAGAAGAACGACCGTCGCGACTTGGCCGTTTGCTCCTCTTCGTCGCCTGTCTGGGTTGCGGCTTCGCGGTTCTGATCTTAGCACAGCGGTCTGTCTCGCGAGAGCGGGACGCGAACGCTCGTGAGATGCGAGAGCATGTCGAGGACGTCCGACACGACCTCAACGGCGTCACCAAGGAGACGCGAACTGCCGAGACGACGTCGTCGCAAAGTCCCTGAAGCTGCCGACGGGAGTCGCGGCAGGGCGGCAGACGATGCTGGAGGCTCCCTGTGGAATGACAGACGAGGATACTGCAGCCGACGCGACAGCTGCGGTGGCGCAGTTATTGCGAAAGTCGAGCAGCCTTTGGATAGAACGCATGATCGCTGGAAAGAACATCGGTCTCAGTTCGTATCAGTCGGACAGCAGCACCGCTTCCACGGAATGAAATCATGACCAGGACCATCGAGTTTACCGGGCAGCGAGAGTACCTCTTCGAACGAGACGCTGTGCGATTCGCGGCATTTGTGAACGGGCGACCGACATGGTGCGTTGTCTCAACCGCGATGATCACCGATGGCGGCCTTCCATGCTCCAGGCCTGTAGACCTGCTGCACGTCTTCGACACCCGCTTCCGAGAGTTCCAGACCGCGGCCAAGAGAAAGCTCGACGCATCCGAGGCGGGAGAAGAGATTGTGATCGGTCAAGCGGACCTTGAACATGATTAGGTGTCCTGCCTTTAGCTCGCGTACCAGTCGAACTTCACGGATGCCGACAGGCCCCTGCGGTGTTCAGGTCGGGAGCGAGGTTGACTTGAGAGCATCGCCGCCGTCCCGATCCGCCCTCGGCGTAGTCATTTAGCGGTGACACCTGTGCCGGATTTCCGAATGCGGCGGAGCAGTTGCGGGCCGCCGCCGGTCCTCCAAGGCCCAGCGACTGCCCATTTGCTCGCCGGTACAGAAAGGGCAACGGGGCTCGCTGCTGTCATCGGGAGGTTCGCCGCCCCGCATGACCTGAGACAAGTTGCCCCGAGAAACCCCCGAACATGACCCGTTAGACGGTGCAGGCCGGGGAGCCCGGATCGCTTTCGGCCTTCGGCTCATCAGACACATCGGGGAGCTCGTCCCGGGCCGGACCAGATACGGGTGCCACCGTGACCGAAGGCAGGCATGTCGACCCCCTCACCCGATGCCCCAGCCGCGAGACCTCAAGCCACCGCGACGTGCGATCCAACCTCAGTTGAGCCAACTCGTGAGTCGCAGCTCGAGATCATCGGTGTCGTAGTCGCTGCTCCGAAACCGTCGATGAGGTCGACCAACAGCCGCAACCCCTCCTCAGAGATTCTCAGATGTCGCACCGGGGTCATGCCTATGAGCCTTCGCGCCCCATGGTCTTCGGGCTAGGTCACCAAGCGCAGCCCACTTCTCGGACTGCTCGGTTGCCCAGAGGGCGCCCGCCCTGATCCGGATACCGACCCAAGCCGCCGATGTCTCCGCCTCGGCGCGACACACCATGTGCCCGCGCGGTGTCGCCATCAAGCGGCCCCCCTCCTGGGTCACCAAGCCGAGTTGGGCCAACCGGCAAGCAGCCGCCGTCGTCGACATCGTCAGCCGCTCAAGCGCAACCCCGTCCCTCGCAGCAGTCGACTGTAGGAGCTCGTAACTCATGTCCGAAAACATCAGGTCTTCCGCTACCACGTTCTCTCTCCATTGAAGCAAAGTGGCTTTGCGGAATAGCTGCGTCGGCGACCGTTCGTCACAATTGCTACCGACTCAGAGACGTCTTTCCCGCGACGGGCGGCCTTGGGATCTCTACGCAACGGCAATTCTCAACTCTTCGAAGCACGTCGAGCTGCGACTCCAGCAGCCAGACCGTCCCGATAGAGCCGTCACGAATTAACTTACGTGCGACGCAATCGCCCCACGGCGTTAGGCGGAAGTCTTCTCCCTGCCGTTCGCCGAGACCATGCTCGCAGCAGAAGTCACACGCACCATCTTGCGACAGCGTTCCGCCCGTCCCGCTGATCACTCGCTGGAGGGAGGTCAGTTTCAGTAACGCCACCTCGTCCCGTAACAAAATCAGATCTGTCTTCATTTCATTCCCTTGTGAGCCACTCTGGCGAAGGTGGCGACCGGCAGGTCAATCCATCCTACTTCCATTCTCCCCCACTCTCTGTCAGGAGACACCCCGCACATGGCAGCCCTACCGGCATTGTCTACGGACTAGGCTTTTCCGGGGACGGACGGCCACATCAGCCCGAAGTGCGTCCAGCCGACGGCGACAACGGGCGGGAATCTGCATCCGGCGGTCGATCGTCCGGCAGAAAGAGCTGAGAAACAGCTCGTAGTAATCGAACGTCGCCGGAGAAAGTTCTCGTTTGACGTAGTCCAGAAAAAACGTCAATCAGCCCGATCAGCGACATCGCGCGGGCAGCATCCGCGATCGACAGCTGAGAGTCGCCGGTCAGCATCAGCTGATGCTGACCGGCGGACTGCTTCCGCCTCGTTCAGCTGCCCTTTGATCAGCTTGATTTGGAGGCGTGCCCCGTCCATTCGGACCTGAACATACCACCAGCCATCGTGCGCGCGACACCAAGGTTTGGGATCCACGACAAACCTCTCAACCGAGTGAAACACTCGCTGAGCTGAAAGGCTCGCGGGGCCTCATCGAGTTACAGCCCGATGAGGCCTATTTTCATGGGGTTGCTGCAAAAGCTGCTGCAAGTCCCTTTTCGCGTCGTTGTAAGTAAAGTCGGGCTGGCGGGATTTGAACCTGCGACCTCCTGGTCCCGAAAATATCGGTCGACGATCTCCGGCGCCGAGACGCTTCAAGACTGTGAACATGGAATCGTCACCGGTTCCGGACGACATCAGGTATGACTTTGTGAAGCCAGTTCACCTCGATTGCGAGTTTCGGAGTATTCGTGGAATCAGAGGCACCGAATATGGTCCGAGAGGTTAACTCTGCTTCACTTGCAGTAATCTC
>Ga0247822_10003654_pt1 | contig 10044 bp, 7 predicted proteins | sample 13C_Cellulose_Da_FD_192423 | JGI IMG/M metagenome (GOLD analysis project Ga0247822, IMG submission 192423) | Soil microbial communities from agricultural site in Penn Yan, New York, United States - 13C_Cellulose_Day30 | ecosystem: Environmental > Terrestrial > Soil > Agricultural land | place... | reverse complement strand
CGGCACGCAGTACGCGTTCGCGATCCGTCCCACGGCGAACCCCTCGCCCGGCACCTATGCGCTGACGCGCAGCGGTACGTCGACGGCCGGCGCCGACGTCTACGCCGGCGGCACGCGCGTCGCCGGTGCGACCAGCGGCACGGTCTGGAGCATTCCGCTGACCGGCGGCGTCTCCACCGACGCAGGTTTCAAGATCTACATCAACAGCGGCTACAGCACGTCCGGCGATCTGGTTTCCGCGGTGAAGGACGCCAATCCCGCGGCAGGCTATCTGCCGACCTGGACCACGCTGTCGTGGACCGGCACGACGCCGGCGAACACCAGCCTGCGTTTCCAGGCCGCGGCGAGCAATTCAGTGAGCGGTCCGTTCAACTTCGTCGGTCCCGACGGCACCGCAGGAACCTTCTTCACGACCAGCGGCGCTTCGCTGAGCCAGTTCAACGGCAACCGCTATCTCAAGTACCGCGCCTACCTCGGCACCACGAACAACACGGTCTCGCCGACCTTGAGCGATGCGACGGTCTGCTTCGTCGACCTGGGTCCGCCGGATCTGAGCCTGACCAAGAGCGATGGCGGCGCCAGCGTCTCTCCGGGCGGCACCGTCGCCTATACGCTGAGCTACGCCGCCGCCAGCGGCGGCCAGAGCGCGACCGGCGTCGTGCTGACCGAGACCGTGCCGGCCAACAGCACCTTCAACGCAGGCGCGAGTACCGCAGGCTGGTCGTGCACGCCGAACAACAACGCGGGTTCCACCTGTACCCTCGCGCTCGGCACGCTCGCCGGCGGCATCAGCGGCAGCGCCACGTTTGCGGTGACCGCGGTGAACCCGGTCGCGGCCGGCGTGACGCAGCTGTCCAACACGGCCTCGGTAGCCGATGACGGCACGCACGGTACGGACGCGACGCCGGGCAACAACAGCGCCAGCGACACCACGCCCGTAACCGCCGCGCCGGATCTGACGCTCACCAAGAGCGACGGCGGCGTTTCGGTCGCACCGGGCGGTGGCGTGACCTACACCTTGAGCTACACCAACGCCGGCAACCAGGGTGCGACCGGCGTGGTGCTGACCGATGTCGTGCCTGCCAACACCACGTTCAATCCGGGCGCCAGCACGGCAGGCTGGTCGTGCGCGCCGAACAACAACGCGGGTTCGACCTGCACGCTGGCCATCGGCAGCCTGGCCGGCGGCGGCGCCGGCGGTACCGCGAGCTACGCGGTGACCGTGGGTTCGCCGCTGTCGCCGAGCATCACGCAGATCAGCAACCAGGCCAGCATCGCCGACGACGGCAGCAACGGTACCGATCCGACGCCGGGCAACAACACGGCCGCCGATACCACGCCGATCAGCGGTGCGGATCTGTCCATCACCAAGACCGACGGCGTCACTTCGGTGCCGGCCGGTGGCTCGGTGACCTACACGATCACGGCCAGCAATGCCGGCCCGAACGGCGTGACCGGCGCCAAGGTCGCCGACACCTTCCCGGCCAGCCTGACCTGCACCTGGACTTGCGCAGGTGCCGGCGGCGGTACCTGCACGGCTTCGGGCAGCGGCTCGATCAACGACAGCACGGTGAACCTGCCGGTCGGCGCGAGCGTGACCTATACGGCCAGCTGCACCATCGCGGGTTCTGCCAGCGGCAGCCTGACCAATACCGCGACGGTGACGACGCCGGTCGGCGTGACGGATCCGGCTCCGGGCAACAACAGCGCGACCGACACCGACACCCTCACGAGCTCCGCCGACATCCGCGTGACCGTGAGCGACGGCCGCAACTACGTGCAGGTCGGTGATTCGCTGAACTACACGATCGAAGTGTCGAATGCCGGACCGAGCAACGCACAGGCCAGCGTGACCGACACCCTGCCGGCACAGCTCACCGGCGGTTCGTGGGTGTGCAGCGGCACGGCCGGCGTCACCTGCGCCGGCGGCACCGGCAACGTGCTCAGCGGCAATGCCACGGTGCCCTCGGGCGGCAAGGCGACCTACGTGTACTCGGCCACGGTGGCTTCGGCCGGTACCGACCTGCTCGACAACACGGCCTCGGCCAGCCTGACCAGCGGAACCGATCCCGTGCCGGCCAACAACAGCGCCACCGATCACGACATCGTGGTGCTGTTCAAGAACGGCTTCGAGAGCACGCCGCTGTTCATGGCCGATGCGATCGGCGGCGGATCGGACTTCGTCACCGCGCAGCTGCGCATCGACGCCGGCCTCAGCGCCAGCCTCAGCATCGTGCCGGTGGAAGTGGCACGCGGCCGCGGCGGCGACGGCAAACTGCTGTTCACCCTGGAGCTCGCGCGTTTCGGCAACGACATCGCTGTGCGCAGCGTGACGCGCGACGCGCAGGGCCTGAGCCAGCGCTCCGACTGGCAGGCCGTCGATACCAGTCAGCGCATGCTGCGCTTCGCCTGGCAGTCGGCCAGCGGCGGCGCCGCCAACGGCTACCTCAGCGTGGACGGCGGCCTCACGCCGCTCGTCGTCGGCGGCCGCAGCGACGAGAGCCGCCTCACCCATCTGCTGGTGACGGTGCAGCAGCAGGTGCCGTGGTTGGTGCTCATCACCCACTGACATCGAGTCAGCCGCAAGCAGCAAAAGCCCGGGATCTTCCCGGGCTTTTGTTTTGTGGAACGCATGAAGGATTTCCGAGCCCGGCAGCAGCGGCTGGCGCGACGGCTCAGCCCGCGCCGGCGTTCATGCCCGCCGCGATCAGCCAGCGCCGCAGGCGTTCGGCGCGCTCCGGCGGCCACCGGTCGGCCTGGGCTGCGACGAGCACGGCGTCGACGTCGCCAGGTACCGAGGATTCCCCATCGGCCTGACCCGGTGCATAGCCGAGCCAGTCGTCGAGATCGTCGTAGCGGCGTCCGACCGCAGCGTGCATGGCCGCGTCGTAGGTCCGGTGCCATTCGCCGGCTTCGCCGGCGCGGTTGAACTGCGCGTTCAGGGTACCGGCCTGGATCAGCTGCCGTTCGGCTGCCTGGGCGACCGTGAAATCGGAAGCCGCGGCCGCACGCGCGAGCTGCTCCGCATCGGCGTCGATACCGAGAAACGCGGTCGCGCGCTGCAAGGTGGCGACCGCGTCGCGGCGATAGTCTTCGTAGCGCAGCACCAGATGTTCGCGCCCGGCCAGCGCCAGGCGCCAGCAGCGCAGCCAGACGGCGAGGAAATCCGCGCGGCCCAGCGGATAGTGGAACCAGGGTTCGGCGATGAAAGCGGCGAACGATTGCTCCGGCGGCGCGAGACCGACGCGCCGCGCGCGCTGCCAGAACGAATACAGCGCATCGCGCGGGTCGCGCACGAACAGGATCGTGCGCGGCGTGTCGGCAAACGTCGCCGGCCAGGCATGACTCAGGCGCGGCACCGGCGCGGCGCGGAAATCGAATTCGCGGCCATGACGCAGGCTCGGCAGCAGGCGGCGCCAGGACTCGTCGGCGCGGTCGTAGCGGTAGCGGCGGCCGCCGCGCTGGCGCCAGTCGGCGTGCAGGTCAGCACCCCAGGGCTTCCACAATGCCACGTCGAGCTCCAGCAGGCAGTTGGCCAGCCACGAGGCGCCGCAGGGCATTTCCGAGGAAACGATGTCGCAGTCGTAGGCCGTGAAGCCGTGCGCGAGCGGCGCATCCTGGAACTGCGGCCGCGTATCAAACATGACGCTGCTCCCAGGCGCGCAGCAGCGCGTCGGCCAGCGCCGGCACCGGCGCGGCACCGCTGTCCAGGCGCAGGTGCGGTGAAGACGGCCACTCCGGCGCCAGCTCGTGTCCGACCTGCGGCCCGGTCTGCGCCTCACGCGCAGCCAGCCGCTGCGCACGCAGCAGCGGCGCGCATTCCAGCAGAACCTCGAAATAGTCGCCGCCCGCGGCGCGGTTGCCGGCGTGTATTTCGTGGAAAAGGGAAATCGTGGAAACCACCGCACAACCGCCGTCGCGGCTGTGCGTGGCCGCGAGCGCCGCGATGTGCCGCGCAACCGCCAGACGCTGCGGCCACGCATAGCCCTGACCGGCCGCGCCGAGACCGCGGCGCACCGCGTCGCCGTCGAACGCCGCAACATCGACATGGCCGCGCGCGCTCAGACGCTCGATGACCTGCTGCGCCAGCGCGGTCTTGCCGCTCGCGGCGAGACCGGTGATCCAGATCACGCTCATGCGGCCGCGTCCCAGCGCCAGTCGTGGCTCCAGCCCGGGCAGCGCCGCGCGAGCAGCCGGTACAGGGCGAGGTCGCGCGCGCTGTCGACTTCGCACCAGCGCCCGGCTACGTCGATCACGGCGATCTCGACGCCACGCTGCAACAGCAGCGCCAGCAACGTCGTCGTGTCGATGCGCCGGCGCTGTTCCGGCGCGAGCGTGGCCAGCGCGGCGGCGGCCTGCTGCCAGCCGCGGCGGCTGAAACGCACGAGGCCGGTGAACTGCGCCTCGATCGCCGCGACGTCGGCGACGCGTGCGCCGATCTCGCACAGCCGGCCATCGTGCCGGCGCAGCGATTCCGCATCGGCCAGCACGTCGATGAAGCGGCGCGACCACAGCGCATGCCAGTGCCGGTCGACGGTGATCGCGATGTCGGCCGGACTGCGCACGAGTGCGCGGGCGAGGTCCGGATGAAATACGCCGTCGCCGTAGACCAGCAGGCTCACGTCGTGCGCGGCCGGATCGGCGCAGGCGAACGAGGCGATCGGTCCGCTGTTCTGCCAGTCGACGTTGTGAACGAGACGGAAGCCGTTCTGCGCCGGCCATGCCGCGGCGGCGTGGCCGCTGACGACCTTGACCGCATCGACGCCGGCCGCGGCGAGCGCGGCGAGCTGCCAGTCGAGCAGGCGCCGCCCGGCCAGGCGCAGCAGCGCCTTGGGTCGCCGGCGCGTCAGCGTTCCCATGCGCGAGCCCGCACCGGCCGCGAGGATCACCGCGTGCACGGCGCCCACCAGATACGCGTGTGAAACGGGACCTGCACGCGCTCGGCGTTGCCGAGCAGCGCAGCGATGTCGGCGAACACTGCCGGCGCGCGGTCGCCTGCCTGCCGCAACAAGGTGGCGTGCGCGCGGAAGCCGTCGAGGAAGGCCTCGCGCGAGGTGTCGTGGAGGAAGCCGCGGCTCAGGCTCTGCACCGGGCCGAAACGTCCGCTCGCGGCGAGCTCGGCGCTCGGGTCCTCGCGCCGGCGGCCATAGCCGTAGCCCGGTACATGGCGGCATATCGCCTGCTCGATCGCCTGCTGCAGCGGATCGTCGAGATCGCGATGGTTCCACAAGATTGCAATGTATCCATTGTCGCCCAGCAGCCGCGCCGCTTCGGTCAGGGCCGACCGCGGCTCCATGACGTTGAACGAGGAGCCGTAACTGACCAGCGCGAACGCCCGACCCGGCAGGCCGGTCGCTTCGCCGCGGGCATCGACGTAGCCCAGTCCATCGCGCAGACCGACTTCGCGCATCGCCGCGTTGGGTTCGACCGCGGTCACGCGCAGGCCGCGTGCGCGCAGCGGCAGGCTCAGACGGCCGGTGCCGGCGCCGATGTCGGCGACGGCGGCGCCGGACGGCAGCTGCAGTTCTGCGAGCAGCGCGTCGAGCGCGGCGCCCGCGTACGGTGCGCGCTGGTTGTAGTGCGCGGCGAGCGCGCTGTAGTCCCAATCCAGGGTCGTCATGTCGTCCGTGCGGTAGTCCAGGGAGTGATCGCGAGGGTCTGCGGATCGATCGCGAGATGGCCGGCCTGGGCCAGGCGCTGCCAGCGTTCCCAGCCCAGGCCGAGCACGGCCGGCACGCCGAGCTCGGCGCAGCGTATGGCCATGTGCGAGTTCGGTCCGCCGTAGGCGGTGATCAGGCCGGCGGGCCGGCGCGTGAAGATCCAGTCGTAACCGGGATCGGCGCTTGCGACGGCGACGATGGCCTGCATCGGCAGCGCCGCCGGCGCCGTCTGCGCGTCGACGCGCACGACGGGCGCAGCGGCGCAGGTCAGGCCGACGAAGCTCGGCGTGCCGGCGGCGATGTGCACCTGCTGCAGGCTCGCGCGCGGATCGAACACGACCGGCAGACGCAGCGCCGCATCGGCTGCATGCGCTGCAGCAGCGGCGGCTGCTTTTTCGCGCGCCGGCACTGCGGCGGACTGCGTCGCAACGTCGAGGTCGAGCCAGCTCAAGGTCGCACGATCCAGCCCGCGCGCGGCTCCCGCCGCCGCGAGTGCATCGAGCTCCTGCGAGACCAGCGCCGACAGGCAGTACTTCGCATATTCGCGCGCCTCGCGCGTGCGGCAATAGCCCTGCAGCAGCTGCGCAGCGTCGACGGCATAGCCGGCTTCGCTCAGCAGTTGCTGCAACCCACGCCGTTCCGCGGCGTCCGGCACGAACGGCAGGGGCGGTTCCGGCGCCGCAGCCGCAGGCAGTTCGAGTTCGACGAGCGCCGGTGTGGTGATCTCGAATGTGCCGGCGCGCAGGAAGCCGAAGCGGTCCGCCGGGGCCGCGCCGGACAGCAGCTCCCGCGTGACGCTGCGGCAGCTGCGCTGCAGTGCGAGCAGACGCTCCGGTGCCAGCGCGCCGCGACTGACGGCCGAGCGCAGCAGCGCCTCGTGGACGAAGGCCAGGCGTGCGACGAGCGCGAAGGCCAATCCGGCGCGAAATAGTTGCCGCCGCGCCGGCGGTGAAGGCGACGCCGGCGGCGCGAACCGCGCGAGCCCGGCCGCGAGCACGGCCGGCTGCAGACATCTCGACGTGATCGCGGCGAGATGCCTGCGATAGTCGTCGCACTCGGCTGCAACCAGCACGCCGGCATAGCGTTCGCGCCATTGCGCGCCGAAATCGAAGTCGACGCAGGTCTGCGCGACGGCGAATTCGTAGCGGTCGTGCAGAGAAGGATTCTGCAGCAGGCGATCCTGCCAGGCATCGGCCAGCCGCGCCGCAAGCGGCGCGGCTATCGCCTGCGGCAGCAGCGAATTCGCGCTTGCACGCACGTCGATGTAGGGCCGCCCGGCGACCGGCTGCAGCAGTTCCGCCGTGCGGAGACGGCGATAGCCGAGCAGCGCGCGTGCGCGATGCCAGGCGGCATCGGCAATGACATGGCGGAACAGCGACAGCGCGAGCGGCCGCGGATGGCTGCCGAGCAGCTCGGCCGCATTCCAGTCCGGCATCAGCGCGAGCACGCGCCGATGCCCCGCGCAGACCGGCGACGGCCGCAGCAATTCGCGCTGCCGGCGCAGCAATTCGCGCCGGCGCACGGCGCTGCAGCGCGGCGGCGCGCGCAGCAGCAGCGGCCGCACCTGCAGCAGCCATACGCGCTGCTGCTCCAGTACGAGTTCCGCTTCGAGCGGCTGCGGACCACACAGCTCGCGCAGTTCGCGCAGCGCCCGGCACAGCAATGCCAGATCCGGCTGCACCGGCGCCGGCGCCTCATGGGCGAGATAGACCGTATCGACGGCGACGTCGCCGCGCGTGACCGCATCGCTGCGCGCACCGGCGGCGAGGCTGAAGGCGTAGTAGTCGGCGCCGTCCTCGACCGCATGCGTCGCCGCGACGGCGGCCAGTCGCGCCTGAGCCATGCGCTGCACGAACACGACCGCGTCCTCGCGCGAGGTGCCGTAGCTCCGGAACACGGCGTCGATCGCGGTGCTCAATGCCGCGGCATCATCGACGGCGACGTCGAGGCAGCTCAGATAGCGTCCGGCCTGCGAGCCCTGCGTCTGGTCCTCGTCGCCGCCGCAGCTGCGCACGGCCACGGCGGCGCCGGCGAAGTCGGCGGCGAGCCGCTGCAGCCAGGCCTCGGGACATGCACGCCAGCCCGCATACGGCAACACGAGGCCCGGCGGCACACGGCTGTGGTGCAGCAGCGGGGCCAGCGCGAGCAGGGTGCCGGCCTTGCCGCGCCACTGGAATGCGGCGGTCGCCGCGGAAACGCCGCTCATCCGCGCGCCCGCGCCGGCTGTAGGAGCGCCGCACCGAGGAACGCCTGGAACCGCGGCGCCGCCGGCAGCAGCGACGGCCGCGCGGCGTGGAATTCCGGATGCCATTGCACGCCGACGGCCCAGCCGTCGGTACGGCGCACGGCTTCGATCAGGCCGTCCTCGCGGCACCAGGCTTCGGCGACGAGACCCTCGCCGAGGCGATCTATGCCTTGCCGGTGAGCCGACGTGACCCATGCGGCGTCGACGCCGTACTGCCGCGCGAGCAGGCCGTCGCGGCGGAATTCGATCGCATGGGTGTGCTCGTCGTAGCGCAGCGGGTCGTCGTGCAGCCGCGGCACCGGCGGCGCCGGTGCGAGGTCCGCGATCAGGCTGCCGCCGTGGGCGACATTGAGCAGCTGGCAGCCGCGGCAGATGCCGAGCACGGGCTTGCCCCGCGCCAATGCCGCGCGCAGCAGCGCCAGCTCGAATTCGTCGCGGCCCGGGTCGGCGCTGATGACGGTGCCGCCATACCAGTGCGGCGACACGTTGCTGCCGCCCTGCAGCAGCAGTGCGTCGACCTGGTCGATCGCGGCGGAAGCCAGCGCCGCTGCCGCGGACGGTGTCGAGGCGTGGGCCAGGATCAGCGGCAATGCACCGAGCGCGACGAGGAGATCGACGAGGCCGCGCTCGGCGCCGAGCACGTCCTTGCGTTGGCTGCCGGCCGCGTCAGCGACGCCGGCACGCAACCGGGCGCTGATGCCGACCCGCAGCGGGAACTCGTTTCCCATTGCCCCTCCTCCCTTACCGCAAAACCCCGGCTCCATGAGCCGGCCCCAGGGCAACGACGCACGAGGGCGGCATTTACACCAACGGCCGCGGCCAGACCAGTCGGGCGGCAAGTATCGCTGGCCGTTTACCGCCACGACAGCCGCAGAGTCGGGCCCGCTCGGCGGCGCAGCGCCGGCGATTTCCTGCGCTATGATCCGGCCCGCGCGCGTTTGCCGACAATGGAGCGGATCATGCGGATTCTATGGGTGCTGCTGATGTTCGGCGGAATCGCGATCGCGATCATGACCAATCATCCCGGCATACTCGGATTCGGCCTGCTGCTCGCCGTGGTCAGCGGCTTCTGCGCCGTATTTGCATTCGCGGCCGCGCGCATCGAATCGACCGCGCGGCCGGATTCTGCGCTGCTGACGCCGGAAGTCCTGGCCGCCGTACGCGCCCGGGCCGCGCAGCAGCGCTCCGCAGCGGCACCGGGCCAGCAGCCTCCCGCTCCGGCGGTGCGGCCGTTGCCGCCACCTCCGCCGTCGTCGCCGCAGTCTCGCTCCTGAAAACCCCATCCCCACCCATACCCTCCCCTTGAAGGGGAGGGTTTTTGGGCCCCTTGTAGGGGAGGGTTTTTGGGCTGCGGCATTTGGGTTCAGCGGCGCCGGTCGATCGTCTTACTTCTTCACGCTCTGGGTGTGCGTCTTCAGGGCGTCCACGAGACCCGGCACGCCGGCCGCACCTTCGGGCACGCTGATGCTCGAGCCCTTGAAGTCCTCACCGATCGGCTGCGCGCGGCCGCCGAGGCATTGCGCGAGGAAGCCCTCGGTCACCGCATTGAACGCCTTGGTGTTCGGCGCGCGGCGGAAGCCGTGGCCCTCGTCCGGGAACAGCACGTAGGTGACCGGGATCTTCTTGGCCTTCATCGCCTTGACGATCTGATCGCTCTCGTCCTGCTTCACGCGCGGATCGTTGGCACCCTGGCCGATCAGCAGCGGCTTCTTGATCGCGTCGACGCGGGTCAGCGGCGAACGTTCGGCCAGCAGCTTCTTGCCGTCCTCGGTGCGCGGATCGCCGACGCGGCGCGCGAACTGCTCGAAGAAGCCGGCCCAGTACGGCGGGATCGTCGCGAGCAGGGTGTTGAGGTTGGACGGACCGACGATGTCGACGCCGCACTTGAAGGTGTCCGGCGTGAAGGTCATGCCGACCAGGGTCGCATAGCCGCCGTAGCTGCCGCCCATGATGGCCACGTCTTCCTTGCGCGTGACCTTGTTGTCGACGGCCCAGCCGACCGCGTCGATGAGATCGTCGTGCATGGTCGTGGCCCACTGACGGTCGCCGGCGGCGATGAACGACTTGCCGAAACCGGTGGAACCGCGGTAGTTCACGCTGAGCACCGCATAGCCGCGGTTGGCCAGCCACTGGTGCGTG
>Ga0247822_10003652_pt1 | contig 10051 bp, 10 predicted proteins | sample 13C_Cellulose_Da_FD_192423 | JGI IMG/M metagenome (GOLD analysis project Ga0247822, IMG submission 192423) | Soil microbial communities from agricultural site in Penn Yan, New York, United States - 13C_Cellulose_Day30 | ecosystem: Environmental > Terrestrial > Soil > Agricultural land | place... | reverse complement strand
TCGGGCGTGATTGGCGGCTGGCAGGGCGGTACGATCACGCCCTTCGAACAGTTCGAAGATTATCTGGAGGCGCTTGCGAGCGTCGGTGGGGCGCCGCCGATCGTCAACATGCCCGCGCGCTGGGGCACCGACCCCAAGGCCGCCGACCGCCTTGCGCTGCTCGAACGCTACCGCGTCCCGCTTGTCCTCTCGAGCCTCGGCGATCCGTCGGCGCTCGTCGAGCGCGTCCATGGCTGGGGCGGGCGCGTCGTCCACGACGTGACGACGATGAAACACGCCGAAAAGGCGATCGCTGCGGGCGCAGACGGGTTGATGCTGACCTGCGCGGGTGCGGGCGGACACACCGGTTTCCTGACCCCGATGGCGTTCGTTCCCGCGGTGCGGCGGATGTTCGACGGGTTGCTGATCGTCGCGGGCGGCATCGCCGACGCGCATGGCATCGCCGCGTCGCTCGCGCTCGGCGGCGACATCGCCTGCATGGGCACACGCTTTATCGCGACCCCCGAGAGCGGGGTGGTCGAGGGGCACCGGTCGATGATCCCGGCGGTGAGCGCCGACGATATCGTCGCCTCGGCGGCGATGAACGGCGTGCCCGCGCACTGGATGCGGCAATCGATCGAGGCGGTGGGCCTGGACGCGAAAACGCTACCCAACACGCGCTCGCCGATGCCCGAGGGCGTGATGCCTTGGCGCGACATCTGGAGCGCCGGACAAAGCGCGGGACTGATCGATGCGGTCGAGCCGGTGGCGGATCTGGTGGCGAGGCTCAAGGTCGAGTTCGAAGCGCTGCCACCGGGGCCGGACTGGCGCGCTCGGCTGGCCGAAATCGCCTCCGGCTGGGTCTAGTCCATCACCAACACGATCCGCCCTGCGCTCTTGCCCGCCGCCGCATCGGTCATCGCCGCGCGAAACTCTTCCAGCGGATAGGCCCGCGCCACCGCCGGTCGCAGCGTGCCTTCGCCCGCCAGCGCGAACACGCGATCGCGATTGCTCTCGCTCTTCTCGGGCTCGAAAATCCCGAACTGGCGGATGTCGACTCCGATCAGGCTCGCGCCTTTCAGCAGCGGCAAATTGGTCTTGAGCGCCGCGATCCCGCCCGGAAAGCCGATCACCAGATGCCGCCCGTTCCACGCCAGCGAGCGAAATGCCGGATCGGTCGCCTCGCCGCCGACGGGGTCGAACACCACATCGACGCCCTTGCCGCCATTCGCCGCCTTGACCTGCTCGCGCCAGTCGTCGCCGCGCGCTTCGATCACCGCATCGGCGCCGCCAGCGGTGGCCAGCGCGCGTTTCTCCTCGCTCGATGCCGAACCGATCACCCGCGCACCGAGATGCCTGCCGATCTGCACCGCAGCATAGCCTGTCGCGCCGCCGGCGCCGAGCACCAGCAGGGTCTCCCCCGCCTTGAGGCTGCCGCGATCGACCAGCGCATGCCACGCGGTGGCATAGCTCACGGGGAAGACCGCGGCTTCCGCGAACGACAGCGCCTCGGGCATCTTGCGCACCGTGCGCGCGGGCAGGTTGGTCGCGTCGGCGAACATCCCGCCCCAGCCGCTCGCGACGACCCTGTCGCCGATCGCCAGCCCCGACACCTCGGCCCCGACCGCGGTCACCACCCCCGCGCACTCGCTGCCCGGAATGAAGGGCACCGGCGGCTTCACCTGATAGCCGCCGCCCGCGGTCAGCACATCGACGAAGCTGATCCCCGCCGCCCTGATAGAAATGCTCACTTGTGTGGGCGAGGGTGGACCCGGATCATAATCGACCAGAGCGTAATTTTCGGGCGGGCCGAGTTCGTCGGCCCGAACGGCGCGGAGCAGGGGAGCGGTCATCGGACACCTCTTGTCATTGCGGGTTTAGAAGTATAACCAAGTTATATAACTATTGGAGGGAAAGCTGATGGGTTTCAAGACGCGGATCACCGAAATGCTGGGGATCGAACATCCGATCGTTCAGGGCGGCATGCAGGCGGTGGGCACCGCCGAAATGGCGAGCGCGGTGTCGAACGCCGGCGGGCTCGGCATCATCACCGCGCTGACCCAGCCGACGCCGCAGGCGCTGCGCGACGAGATCGAGAAGTGCCGGTCGATGACCGACAAGCCGTTCGGCGTCAACCTGACCGTCTTTCCGACGATTAATTCGCCTGACTACAAGGCCTATGCCGACGCCGTCGTCGAAAGCGGGGTCAAGATCATGGAAACCGCGGGCACCCCGGCGGTTCGCGAGATCTGGGCGCGGGTGAAACCGCACGGCGTCACCATCCTGCACAAATGCACCGCGGTGCGCCACGCGCTCTCGGCCGAAAAGGCAGGCTGCGACATCATCTCGATCGACGGTTTCGAATGCGCCGGCCACCCGGGCGAGGACGATATCCCCGGGTTGATCCTGATTCCCGCCGCCGCCGACAAGGTGAAAATCCCGATGCTGGCGTCGGGCGGTTTCGGCGACGGCCGCGGCCTGATCGCGGCGCTCAGCCTCGGTGCCGAGGGCATCAACATGGGCACGCGCTTCTGCGCCACCAAGGAAGCGCCGGTCCACGACAATGTGAAGCAGGCCTATGTCGACAATGACGAGCGCGGCAGCTTCCTGATCTTCCGCAACTTCAAGAACACCGCGCGCGTCGGCAAGAGCGAAGTCAGCGAAGAGGTTGTCCGCCGCCTTGCCCAACCCGACGCGAAGTTCGGCGACGTGCAGGAACTGGTCGCCGGCACCGCGGGCCGCGAACTGCTGGCCACCGGCGACCTGTCGAAGGGCGTCTTCTGGGCCGGGATGGTGCAGGGGCTGATCCACGATATTCCGACCTGTCAGGAATTGATCGACCGGATCATTTCGGAAGCCGAAGCGATCGTCGACCAGCGGCTGGCGGGGTTTCGCCGGTAAGCCCTGCGCAAAATCCTCCCTGTCGTGAAGCGACGGGGAGGATTATATTTCACAGCTGCCCCCCATCCACTCGCACCAGCGCGCCCGTCGTGTACGACGACGCCGGGCTCGCGAGCATCAGTGCCGCGGTCACGATCTCGTCGGGGTTCCCCGGCCGCCCCAGCGCGACCGGTTGCGTCTCGCGCTTCCGCTCGTCCCACGCCTCGGCGATGTCGGTCAGGAACGGTCCCGGGCTGATCGTGTTCACCCGCACCTTCGGCGCATATTCGCGGCTCAGCGATACCGACATCGCGTTGAGCGCCGCCTTCGCCGACCCATAAGGAATCACCATCGGCAGCGCCATCAGCGCGCCGGTCGAACTGATGTTGATGATGGCGCCGCCATCGCCCGCGCTCATCCGGTGCGCGACTTGGCTCGCGAGCCGGAACGGTCCCTTGAAATTCAGGTTGAGCACCGAATCGAACAGGTTTTCGGGCATTTCGTGGCTGGGGCAGGCGGGCGACATGCCGGCGTTGTTGATCAATATGTCGACGCGGCCGAATTCCGCATAAGTGGCCGCGATCAGGCCGTCGATCTCGTCCCAGCGTCCGCAATGTACCGAATGCGCTATCGCCCGGCGGCCGAGCGCGCGGCATTCCGCCGCTACCTCTTCGCATTTGTCGAGCTTGCGGCTCGCCACGATCACATCGGCGCCGCGTTCGGCCAGCGCCTTGACCATGCGGTAGCCCAACCCGCGCGATCCGCCGGTGACCAGCGCGACTTTGCCGGTGAAATCGAAGAGGGGATCAGGCGTCATTTTTCGGTTCCTCATATTTTTGGGTATCCGACGCCGGGCGGCTGTCGGGGTAATCGGTTGGAATATCGTCAAAAGCGGCGACAACCCGCGCCATGCGGTCGGCGACGAGCCCGCGATGCTGTCCGTGGGTCACGATGTGCATCCGGTTTTCGCGAATGCCGCGAACGACCATGTCGCCGACCATGGCCGGGTCCATCCCGCCGGCTCGGGGCGCACGCCCCGTGCTTCGGCCGAGGTTGGTCGTCACCAGTCCGGGACAGAGCACCGAAACGCCGATCCCGTCGGGCTCCAGTTCGGCGCGCAGCACTTCACTCAGGCCCACGACGGCAAATTTGCTCGCGGTATAGCCTCCCAGCTTTGCGCTGGCGATCAGCCCGGCCATCGACGCGGTGTTCACGACGTGGCCGCCGCGACCGGCCTCGCGCATTGCGGGGACGAAGCAGCGGACGCCATTATAGGTGCCGGTCAGCTTGACCGCGATGATCCGGTCGAAATGCGCCTCGGGCATGGCATCGAGCGGATTGAGATCGGGGCCGATGCCCGCGTTGTTGACGAGGATCGAGACCGGACCGAACCGCGCCTCGACAGCCTGCCGCGCGCACGCCCAAGCATCGCGGTCGGTCACGTCGAGTGCAACCGCCATCGCTGCGTCGCTCAGCGCCGCCGCCTCGCGCTCGAGGGTCTCGCCGTCGATGTCTGCGAGCGCGACGCGCGCACCCTCCCGCGCCAGCGCACGGCCGATCGCAAGGCCGATCCCGCTGCCGCCACCGGTGACAAAGGCGGTCCGCCCCTCGATCGCAAAGGATGCGTGCATAGCGACTAGCGCGCCCGGATCGCCGCCAGCCGGGTCGGGATATGCTCGCTCGGGAACAGCCCCGGCGCCGGCGTGGCGTTCCGCAGATAGGCCTTGGCGACCTGGACCTTGTGCACTTCGGTCGGTCCGTCAGCCAGCGCCATGCTCGGCAGTCCCATCCACATGTCGGCGAGCGGCAGTTCGAGCGTCATGCCAAGGCTGCCGTGGAGTTGGATCGCACGCTGGATGATGTCGTGATAGACCTTCGCCATCTGCACCTTGCACATTGCGATATGCGTGCGCGACGCGCCGTGCGGCATGCGGCCCGCCTCGACCTCGTCGATGATCCACGCTGTCTTGAGCACGAGCAGGCGGAATTGTTCGAGTTCGATGATCGAATCGGCGATCGCCCCCTGGACGAACTGATGCTCGCTGAGCTGCTTGCCCTGCGTGCGGCGCGACACCGCGCGTTCGAGCATCATGTCGATCGCACGCTGGCATTTGCCGACGGTGCGCATCGCATGATGGACGCGCCCGCCGCCGAGCCGCGCCTGCGCGACCTTGAAGCCTTCGCCCGGCCCGCCGAGCATTGCGTCGAGCGGCACGCGCACCTTGTTGTAGCGGATATAGGCGTGGGTGCCGTCGTCCTCGCCCTTGCTGTCGCCCATCGTTTGCGAATGGCGGATGAACTCGACCCCCGGCGTGTCGGTGGGGACGATCAGCATCGACATCCGTTCGTGGGGCGGGCTTTCGGGGTTGGTCACCACCATCACGATCAGGAAGGCGGCGAAGCGCGCGTTCGACGAGAACCATTTCTCGCCCTCGATCACCCATTCATTCCCTTCCTGCCAGGCGCGGCAGGTGAATTCCTTGGGGTCGGCACCCGCCTGCGGCTCGGTCATCGAAAAGGTCGAGACGATCGTGCCGTCCATCAGCGGCTGAAGGTAGGTCGCTTTCTGTTCCGCGGTCCCGAACATCGCGAGGATCTCGCTGTTGCCGGTATCGGGCGCGGCGGTGCCGAACACCGTCGGTGCCCAGTAACTCCGCCCGAGAATCTCGTTCATCAGCGCGAGGGTGAGCTGGCCAAAGCCAGGGCCGCCAAGCTCGGTGCCGAGGTGGCAGCCCCACAGCCCCTGTGCCTTCACCTGGTCCTGCAGCGGCTTCATATACGCCCGCGATTCCCTGTTCGCGACGTCATAGGGCGCGCCGTGGCCGGGGAAGAGCAGGTCCATCGCTTCGCATTCGTCGCGTACGAATTTCGCCATCCAGTCGAGCTTTGCCTGCAATTCGGGTTCGATGCGGAAATCGATCATGCGTCTGTCCTTGATTAGCCGATGAGGCGGATGAGTTTTTCGGCCTCGGCGAAATTGCCGCGGACCAGCCGGTCGAAGAAGCGCCCGGTCTCGGCGCTGAGAATGCCCTTGGCGGCCTGCGCGACCTTATATTCGAGGATGCAGCCGCCCTTGAACATCGCGAGGATCAGATAATAATCGAAGCTCGCCATGCTGCGCCCGGTTCCCGCGGCATAATGCGCCATCAGTTCCTGCCGCGTCGGCCAGTCCATGACATTGTACAGCGCCTTTTCGGGGACATGGCCGGGGAAACGATCGTCGCGGATGCCGTTGCAGAACCAGGCGAGGTCGAGCAGCGGATCGGCGATCGTCGACAGCTCCCAGTCGATCAGCGCGGTCAGCCGGCACGGCGGGTCGAAGGCGAAGAGGGCGTTGGGGGTTCCGACATCGCCGTGGATGATGCCGGGGCGGAAATCAGCGGGCTTGTTCGCGCGCAGCCAGTCGCGCGCCAGCGCAAAACCGGGCAATTCGCGCCATTCGAAATCATAGAGCTGCTTGTAGCTCTTGATCTGGCCTTCCCAGCGGTCGACCTGCCGTTCGAGGAAATTGTCGGGGCGTCCGAAATCTTCGAGTCCGACCACCTGATAATCGACATTGGCGAGCGCGATCAGCCCGTCGACCATCGCAAACGGCACTTCGCGCGCATGCGGCGGCTTGTCGAAGGGTGGGCGGTCGTGGATGCGTCCGTCGGTGAGGTCGGCGGGCCAGCCCTCGACCAGGTCCATGACATAGAAGGGCGCGCCGATCACATCGGCGTCGGCGCAGCTGCCGTGGCAGACGGGGTGGGGGACGGCGGTGCCATTGAGCGCGGTGAGCACCCGCGCCTCGCGCAACACGCTCTTTGCGCTCCCCGGCGGCGGCACCGCTGGCGGGCGGCGCAGGATCAGCGTGTCGCCGCCGCGATTCAGCGACAGGATGACGTTCGACGTCCCGCCATGGATCTTGCGGGTCACCAGCGGCCCGTTCCCGAGCGCCGGAATATTGGCGTCGAGCCATGCGGTCAGCCGCACGGGATCGGCCAGCGCCGTCACATCGTCGCTCATCGCTCGCGCTCCCGCAAATAGGCTTCGATTTCGGTTCGGATCGCGTGCATCCGCGTCGCGGCGTCGGCGAAGGCGCTGCCGCCGACCCGCGCCATCACCGCGCGCGTTGCCACCTGCGCGCGTTCATGATCGGCCGCCTTCAAGGCCCGCCCCGCCTCGGTCGCGACGATCAGCGACGCACGCTTATGCTCCGGATTGTCGGCAAAGGCCGCCAGGCCCAGCTCGGCGAGCCGGTTCGCCGCGCGTTGCACCACCTGGCGCGGATGGCCGAGGCTGCGCCCGATCTGTGCGACCGTGGGCGGCGCCGCGGCGTTGACCACCGCGGTCAGCACCATCAGCTCCATTTCGGGCAACCCGCTCTCGGCGCGCGTGTCGGCAAAAAGCGCCCGCATCCGTCCGCGCAGCCGCGCGACCTCGTCGGCGAATCGTTCGAAATCGGTGAAACGTTCTGACATGGCACTTTGATGTCAAAATGACACTAATGTGTCAATATGCCAAAAACGGCTGTGTTGAATTCGATTGGGGTTCAGCGCGACGTCATCGGGTCGAACAGCGATCCTTCGGCCTGCCAGTCGATCCGCACCCGCCGATGCGCAAAGCGCCAGCCGTCGGCGGTCCGTGTCAGCTTGTCGTCATAGGTGCCGCTATGGTCGGGGCCGAAATTGCTGTGCACCGTGAAATAGCTGCGCGCGGTCGCGCGATCGCCATCGACCGCGATCAGCGGGTTGGTGATATGGTGGCGGATGAAGGTCAGCCGCGCATCGCGCGTCCCCGAAACCAGCGCCGCCGCGATCGCCGCCGGCCCCTGCGGTGCCTTGCCGAGATATTCGAGCACGCCGTCGACGGCAAAACACGCCGCCATCTCGTTCAGCCGCCCGCGGTCGCCATTGTAGGTATAGCGCGCGAGCAGGTCGCGGATCGCGTCGCGATCACCGGCAAGATCAGCCATGATAATGCAACTCCAGCCCCGGCTCGTCCCAGCGCGTCTTCACCAGCCGGCCGGTGATCGACAGCGTGATATAGGCATCGCGCATATCCGCGCCGCCGAAGGCGACGTTGGTGACATAGGGTTCGCCCGCGATCGCTAATTTCGACACCATGCCGTCGGGGGTGATCGTCGAAATGCCGCCGTCATAGAGCGTCGCGACGCAGATATTGCCCGCCGCCGTCACGGCGAGGCTGTCGAACCCGACCGGCCCGGGTGCGGTCGCGACCCACGTCGGGCGCTGCGCCTCGACCTTGCGGTCATAGCGCCACAGCCGCGCCTGGTGCGTGTCGGCGACATAGACGTAAAGGCTGTCGGGCGACAGGCCGACGCCGTTGTACGACACCGCATGGCGGTTGATCGCGACGATGTCCGACCCGTCGGGCAGGGCGCTGAACAGGCCGCTCGCGGTGCGGATGCCGTCGTGGGTCTTGCCGAGGTCGGTGAACCATATCCGCCCCTCGGCATCGAAAACGATGTCGTTCGGCGCCTCGAGCGCGATGCCGTCGCAACTCTCATAGAGGCGTTCGACCTTGCCGGTGTCGAGGTCGATGCGCTCGACCCGCCCCTCATGGCCCGGCCCGCGCGCATTTTGCAACTTGACGAGGTCGAGGCCGCCGCTGTTGCAGACATAGAGCGCTCCGTCGGGCCCGATCGCCGCGCCGTTCGGGCCGCCGCCGATGTCGCAGACCGTCTCGGTCCGGCCGTTCCAGCAGCGCGTGATCCGCCCGCCCGCGAGTTCGACGACGATCACCGATCCGTCGGCCATCACCACGGGGCCTTCGGGAAAGGCGAGGCCTTCCGCGATTATCTCCATCACCCTCTCCTATATAACCTAGTTATGTATGTCTTGACACGCACGTGGCTGAGGCGCAACCCTGCGCGAAGGGAGAGAAAATTGCCGGTTCCAGCACATCATATCGTGGCGGCCCCGCCGCCGTTCGACGCGCCGCCCTATCCCGCGGATATCTTCGCGGGTCAGACGGTGCTCGTCACCGGCGGCGGATCGGGCATGGGGCTCGCGATGGCCAAGGCCTTTGCACAGGGCGGCGCCAATGTCGCGGTCATGGGCCGCAGCATCGAACGCGCGCGGGAAGGTGCGACGGAAATCGCGGCGCTCGGCGTGCGCACCCACGCGATGAGCTGCGACGTGCGGCTCCCCGACGCTGTCGCCACGGCTTTCGACGAGGCCGAAGAGGCGCTCGGTCCGATCGGGCTGCTCGCCAACAATGCTGGCGCCAATTTTCCGATCCTCGCCGAGGATATCTCGCCCAACGCATGGAATGCCGTCACCCGGATCGCGATCGACGGCACCTTCCTTTGTTCGACCGAATTTGCTCGCCGCCGCATCGCCGCGGGGCAGGGCGGGGCGATCGTCAACAACAGCGCCCAATATATCTGGACCGGATTTCCCGGCGATGCGCACAGCGCCGCGGCGAAGACCGCGCAGGCGACGATGACGAAAAAACTCGCCGCCGATTGGGCGCCCTATGGTATCCGCGTCAATGTGATCGCTGCGGGATTCTTCCCGCACGCGAGTTCGACCGCCGGAAACCGCGAAGGCGGCATCGAGCCGCTTCAGAATATGATCCCCGCGGGGCGCACCGGCAGCATCTGGGAATTCGGCTGGCTTTCGGCGATGACCTGCACGTCCCTGTTCGGCGACATGACCGGGCAGGTGATCGTGCAGGACGGCGGCGAAAGCCTGCGCCGGTCGCTGATGATGCCCGACTTCGTGCCGCCGCGCGAACGCGCCGACGGGCCTTGGGGGTGGAAATGACGCGGGTGGCAATGAACGGCTGGCTGGCGGGCAAACGTGCGCGGATCGAGGGCGATGGCTCGGCGATCGCCGACGCTTTCAAGGCGGCGGGCGCGACGCTGGTGAACGACGGCGATCATGACATCTGGGTCCATATCGCGCCGCCGCCCGCGACAAAGCTGGCGCAGGACCTCACCCATGCCGAATGGCGCGCCAGCCTCGACGCCGGGCTCGACCGCCGCTTTCTTGGCGCGAAGGATTTCGCCGAGGCCTGCCGCGCCGCGGGGCGGGGCGGGGCGGTGCTGTTTATCGGCGTCCCGGAACAGGCGCTTGGCGCCGACCAGGCCGCCGCCGCGGGTGCGCTCGGCAACCTCACCAAGACGCTTGGCGTCGAATGGGCGCGCGACGGTATCCGCGTGAACAGCATTCTCACGCGCGAGACC
>Ga0247822_10003650_pt1 | contig 10057 bp, 12 predicted proteins | sample 13C_Cellulose_Da_FD_192423 | JGI IMG/M metagenome (GOLD analysis project Ga0247822, IMG submission 192423) | Soil microbial communities from agricultural site in Penn Yan, New York, United States - 13C_Cellulose_Day30 | ecosystem: Environmental > Terrestrial > Soil > Agricultural land | place... | reverse complement strand
GGGTGTCACCTGCCTGGCACGCCGGCAGCAGCAGCGCTGTGACAGAAAGTAGCAAAAGCGATTTCGTCATTGGCCCCTCCTTTTACTATGTCTCGCCATAGCACTTGTAAGATGCCTCGCGCCAACTTGCTGATGTCCGCTTTCGACCCATTGCGGACATTAGCGTTGCCCGCCGAGCGAACGAAAGAAGGCGCGTTCCCGTTTCGGCAGTTCCGTGAGGACATGAATGATGCACTTAGTTTGGTTAGACGATCGCCGCGGAAGCCCAGTCGTTCAGATAAGTGATGATGATTGGTCAAAGTTGGATCAAGAACTAGTATTTTTAAGATTGAAGACTGGTGTTTGGTTAGACCCGTACGCCGACACCCGGCTTTCGCCAGACCATGCGAAACTCCTTGTGGACGCTATTCGATCTGCGCAGCACAAGGGCGACAACATCGAGAAACTAGTAAGTGCGCTTGACCAAAGCGTCACAATGGACAGGTGGATGTTGGCCATCGGTGACTGACCTCGCGCAGTTTCGCCAACGCCGCAAAGTCCGTTTTCCCCCCAAAGCTGACTCTAATTGAGCGCCGCATTGATGGATTGATCAGGCTCGTAACCCCATCCGGGGGATCATCGTGCTCGCCAGTCCCCCGGACTGGCCGCGCGCGATGATGGTGCCCAGGGACGGGATCGAACCGCCGACACTGCGATTTTCAGTCGCATGCTCTACCAACTGAGCTACCTGGGCCCGCGTCTTCGGCCGGTCGGCCGGAAGGGCGTTGCGGGCGTCTAGCTGCCGTGTTCGTCGCTGTCCAGCCCGTCCGTCGCGGTCGGCGGGCCGGGGATGCGATAGCCGTCGCCGAGCCACTTCAACAGGTCGCGATCCTTGCAGCCGCGGCTGCAGAATGGCTCATCCGCCACGCTCGGCGGCTTGCCGCAAACGGGGCATTTCTTAGGCTTGCTCGGCATAGGCGCCGGACATGGCGAGCGAAGCTTCCGCGCGCAAGGTCACCGCGCCGCCAACCGAGCGCGAAAGGGCATCGATCCAGCCCTTCTCGCGTTCGAGAACCGCAACGACCGCCGGGTGGGCGACCAGCCGGATTGCGCCAATTTCTCGCTCGGCGCGCCTCAGCAAGGCTCGGGCCTCGAACGGCGCCCGGTCGGCGGCCAGCTCGATCAAGGAGGCGCGGCGGCGCGGCCGGACGACCTGGACGAAGCCGAAGCCGTTCATCGCCGTCCGCTCGAATGGCTTTTCCAGATAATCGTCGAGGATGGAATCGACTTGGCTGCGCGCCGCTTTGTCCTTCAGCGTAGGGAAATCGATTCCCACCGACCCGCCGATGTCGAGCCGCCGGATTGCCCGCGCTGCCGCCCACGCCGCCATCTGACTCAGCTTGTCGGGCACCAGCCAGCCGTCGACGTCGATCATCGTCATCGCCGCGGTCGGCTCGATCCGCAGCTCGCCGCCGTCGAAACGGGCGTGTCCCTCACGCGCTTCCTCGAGCAGATCGTTCCAACCGTCGATCCGGCCCGGCCTGCCATCCGCCAACGGCGGTGCATCGCGCGGCTCTTCGTCGGTCCGCCGCGCAAGGCCGAGCTTCCACGGCTCGCTTCCGCCGAGCGCCTCGCGGGTCACTTCGACGAACAGCTTGCCGCCCTCGCTCACGCCGGAAACCCCGCGCGGCAGAAGGAAGCGTTCGCCTCCAAATTCCTTAGACAATGCCTCGACGGTCACACGCGGCGCGACAGCAACCAGCTTCGTCTCGATCACGGTGCCAGCCGGGGTCATGCCCTCGCGCCGCACCCGCGCCTCGACGATTTCGTCATTGTCGATCAGTGCGGCCCGGGTCTCGCCGATGCCCTCTTCGATCACCCACTCAGGCAATGTCGTATCCGGCTGACTTCAATAGCAGCCGCGTCTCGGCCAGCGGCAGCCCGACGACGTTGGAATAGCTTCCGGCGATGTGGCGGACATAGACTTCGCCGTACCCCTGGAGCGCATAACCGCCGGCCTTGCCCCGCCATTCGCCGTGGCTGGCGTAATAGTCGATCTCCTCTGCCGATAGTCGCTTCATGGCGATCATCGTTTCGACCAGGCGACTGCGGACTCCGCCTCCGGGAATCGCCAGCGCGACCCCCGTCAGCACGCGGTGCCGCCGTCCGGAGAGCAGCGCCATGCACTCACGAAGCGTCGCTTCGTCCTCGACCTTGGGCAGTATCCTCCGCCCGACCGCGACGACCGTATCGGCGGCGAGCACCAGCGAATCCGGATGACGAGTTTCGACGGCCGCGGCCTTTTCCTCGGCCAGCCGGATGGCGTGGGTGCGCGGCAACTCGCCCTTGGGCACGCTCTCGTCGATGTCGGCCGGATCGATTGAGTCCGGGGTCACGCCGATTCGGGCGAGAAGATCCAACCGGCGCGGACTGGCCGACGCCAGGACCAGCTTCATCAGCTGGCGGAAGGCCCGGGGCCGCCGCGGCCCGGCATGAAGCGATAGGTGATGCGGCCCTTGGTGAGGTCATAGGGCGTAAGCTCGACCAGCACTTCGTCGCCGGTCAGCACGCGGATGCGGTTCTTGCGCATCTTTCCGGCCGTGTGGCCCAGGATTTCATGGCCATTCTCCAGCTCGACGCGGAACATCGCATTGGGCAGCAATTCCACCACCCGTCCGCGCATCTCGAGAAGTTCTTCCTTGGCCATTCTTGTCCTTGATTGCTTTTGAAAAGGGTGCGGCTCCATAGCCGCGAAGGGCAGATAAGAAAAGGCGGGGGCCGAAACCCCCGCCTTCCTTGTGTCAGATCGAAAGGATCAGAGGCCCGCGCCGCCGCCGTGACCGGCAAGGGCCGCGAGCAGAAGCAGCGCGACGATGTTGGTGATCTTGATCATCGGGTTGACCGCCGGGCCGGCCGTATCCTTGTACGGGTCGCCTACGGTATCGCCGGTGACCGCGGCCTTGTGAGCCTCCGATCCCTTGCCGCCGAAATTGCCGTCTTCGATATACTTCTTGGCGTTGTCCCATGCGCCGCCGCCCGAGGTCATCGAGATGGCGACGAACAGGCCGGACACGATCACGCCGAGCAGAAGCGCGCCGGTGGCGGCCAGCCCGTTCTCGCGGCCGGCGACAGCGCCGATCACGAAGAACACGACGATCGGGGCAAGCACCGGTAGCAGCGACGGGATGATCATCTCGCGGATCGCCGCCTTGGTCACTAGATCGACGGTCCGCGCATAGTTCGGACGGGACGAGCCATCCATGATGCCGGGGTTGTCGCGGAACTGGCCGCGAACTTCCTCGACCACCGCACCGCCGGCGCGGCCGACCGCGGTCATTCCCATCGCTCCGAACAGGTAGGGCAGCAGCGCGCCCAGCAGCAGGCCGACGATGACATACGGGTTCGACAGGCTGAACAGCGTGTTGAGGTCGCTGGTCACCCCGATTTCCGAACCGAAGGCGCGAAGGTCTTCGACGTAGGCGCTGAACAGCACCAGCGCGGCGAGGCCCGCCGAACCGATGGCATAGCCCTTGGTTACGGCCTTGGTGGTGTTGCCGACGGCGTCGAGCGCATCGGTACGATGGCGCACTTCGTCCTCAAGACCCGACATTTCGGCGATACCGCCGGCGTTGTCGGTGACCGGGCCATAGGCGTCCAAAGCGACGACCATGCCCGCGAGTGCGAGCATCGCCGAAGCCGCGAAGGCCACGCCGAGCAGGCCCGCCAGCTCGAAGCTGCCGATCACGCCGGCGACGATGACGACGGTCGGAAGCGCCGTCGATTCCAGGCTGATTGCCAGACCCTGGATGACGTTGGTGCCGTGGCCGGTCTGGGACGCCTTGGCGATCGACTGGACCGGGCGGTAGTTGGTCCCGGTGTAATATTCGGTGATCCACACGATCAGCGCGGTCACGGCCAGGCCGATGAAGCTGGTCCACACCAGGTTGATCGCCGGGAAGCTGAGGCCGCCCGAGGTCGTGATCGTCTGATTGAGGTCGCCCAGCGCGTATTGCGCAGCGAACCAGATGGCCGGAACGGCAAGCGCGGTCGCGGTCCAGAAGCCCTTGTACAGGGCGCCCATGATCGACTCCTTGCGGCCCAGGCGGACCATGTAGGTGCCGATAATCGAGGTGATGATGCAGACGCCGCCGATCAGCAGCGGCAAGCCCATCAGCGGAAGCAGCAGTTCGCCACCGATCAGCAGCGCGACCATGACCATGGTGATGCCCACGGTGACGACGTACGTCTCGAACAGGTCAGCAGCCATGCCCGCGCAATCGCCGACGTTGTCGCCGACATTATCGGCGATCACGGCCGGGTTGCGGGGGTCGTCCTCGGGAATTCCGGCCTCGACCTTGCCGACCAGGTCGGCGCCCACGTCGGCGGCCTTGGTGAAGATGCCGCCGCCGAGACGCGCGAAGATCGACACCAGCGAAGCGCCAAGCGCAAGCGCCGTCAGCGCCGTGACGACCGTGCGGTCGTTCGGCTGCAGGCCCATCGGCCCGATCAGGACGTAGAACAGGACGGCGATTGCCAGCAGCGCGAGACCGGCCACCAGGAGGCCGGTGATCGCACCGGCGCGGAACGCGACGGTCAGGCCGTTCTGAAGGCCGACGCGGGCTGCCTCGGCCGTGCGCACGTTGGCGCGGACCGAGATGTTCATGCCGATGAAGCCGGCGGCGCCGGACAGCAATGCGCCGGTGATGAACGCGGCTGCGCTCAATCCGCCGAGGAACAGGAAGACGATGACGGCGACGATCACGCCGACGATCGCGATCGCGGTGTACTGGCGGCGAAGGTAAGCTGCTGCGCCTTCCTGGATCGCGCCCGCGACCTCGACCATGCGCGCGTTACCGGGCGACGAACGAAGGACCTGCTGGCTGGTGAGGATGCCGTAAAGCACCGCCAAGCCGCCGCAGGCCATGGCAATAAAAAGCAAGTTCATGGCGTGATTAAACCCCCTGGATCGAAAGGGCATGGACGGCCGGAAAGGTCGTCGCCCGAAGAAACCGGAGGGAGGTGTAAGGTGGCGCTAAGCGCCTGTCTAGCGTGGCTTTCCAGCCGCGGAATTAATGGAGCAGGAGGGCGGTCGCCATGCCCGAGCACAGGCCGGCAATGGCGATCATCAGCTGGCGGGTGCTAAGCGCGATGTTCATAGCCGAGACGCTCCGGTGCCGGCACTTCGGCTCCGTCGTGACTCAGGGACAATCCCCCGCCTTCGACGAGCCGGCCGATCGCCACCAGTCTCGTCCCGGCTGGTAAAGAAATCCCTAAGACGTCCTCGCCGCCGCTCACCAGCAGGGCGTAATCATCGCCGCCGGTCGCCGCGAGCAGACGCGCATCGAGGCCGTTGCCGCGGGCCTCGCGAAAAGCCTCGCTAAGCGGCAGCGCCGACAAGTGGATCTCGGCTTTGAGGCCGCTCGCCTTTGCCAACCGCGATGCGTCAATCAGCAGGCCGTCGGAAATGTCCATCATCGCATGGGCGTTGGAGGCAAGCAGGGCGCCCGCTTCGATCAGCGGGCGTGGCTTGCGGTACGCGTCGACCAGCGTCCCGCTGGCGCTCGGATCGGCCTTCAGTTGGTGCAGTCCGGCGGCGGCATTGCCGACCGTTCCAGCCAGCCACAAGGTGTCGCCGGCCTTGCCGCCCGACCGCGACGGTGTGCTTGCACCGGCGCGGCCGAGCGCGGTCATGCCGAGAACGCGTGGGCTCCCGTCCGGCAGTGCGATCGTGTCGCCGCCGATCAGCGTCATTCCGAACTCGCCAAGCGCCTGTTCCAGCCCGTCAAGAAATGCGGCTTCCCATGCCCCATCGCCGCGCATCGCCAGCGACAGCAGAGCGGCTTCCGGCTTCGCGCCCTTGCCGGCAAGATCGCTGGCGTTGACCGCCGCCAACTTCCACCCGACCGTGTCCGCCGGGTCGTCCGGCAAATAGTGGACGCCCTCCGCGATCGTGTCGTGGGTGATGACCCAGCCGTCCAGCAGGGCGGCGTCATCGTCGAGGTTGCGGGCGGCGGGGTGGGCCGCCATCCGGCGTACCCTCTCGATGATTTCGCGCTCGTTCAGCGCCTGACGTCCTTGGCAATGCCGTCCAGCAGGCCGTTGACGAAGCCCTTCTCGCGCTTGTCATAGAAGGCGTCGGCGACATCGAGATATTCGCTGATCACGCTCGCCACGGGAACGTCCGGGCGGGCGAGAAGCTCATAGGTGCCGGCACGAAGGATGGCGCGCATCGGCCGGTCTAGCCGGTCCAGGCTCCAACCGTCCGAAAGCTTGCCCGCGATGTGATCGTCGAGTTCGACCCTTCGCGCATCGACCCCGCTGACGATGTCGTCGAAGAAGGCCTGCTCGGCCTCGGCATAGGTCGCATCCTCGATCGTCGCGCCCAAGCGGTGCTCGTGGAATTCATGCAACAGCTTGGCGAGCGGAATCCCCTCCATCTCCATCTGGTAGAGCGCCTGAACGGCGGCGAGCCGGGCGGCGGAGCGGGACAGGGAACGGGTCGACATGGTGCGCGCCTCTAGCCTCTCAGCGCGTTGCGAGGAAGGGCTTCAGCGCAGCGGCAACCTGTTCGGGCGCTTCCCATGGCGCGAAATGGCCGACTCCCGGCAGCGGGAACACCTCGACGTCGTCCCCGATCTCGCCAATCCCGTCGAGCTGGACGGGGAGCAGGGCCGTGTCCTCCATTCCCCAGACGACGCTCACCGGCACCTTGACCTTGGGGAAAGCGCGAAGCGTCCAATCGGGAATGTCGACGGTAATGCCCGGCGGCGGGACGACCACCTTGGATGCGCGATACCAGTTGAGCATCGCCGTCATCGCTCCGGGCTGCGACCAATCGTCGATGTAGCGCTGCCGCTCTTCCGCTGTCACTTTCGTCATGTCGACATGGCGAGCGAAGCTTTTGTCGAAGAAGGCGTCGTAACCCATCCGGGCGATCATCGCCTCCATGCCCGGCTCGCGGAACGCGCGCATATACTGGCTCGCAGCGCGCTGGGCCTCGTCCTCGATCAGGCTCTTCTGGAAGATGAGGGGATGCGGCGAGTTGACGATCCCCAGCTTGGTAATCCGGGGATTGCCGGACAGCGCCGCAGCCCAGGCCATCGCTCCGCCCCAGTCGTGGCCGACCAATGCGAACTCGCCGATCCCCAGCGCGTCGGCCAGAGCGAAGATGTCGCCGACCAGTATGTCGGTGGCGTATTCCTTGACGTCCTGCGGCTTGTCGCTCGCGCCGTAACCGCGAATGTCCGGCATCACCATCCGCACCCGGTCTTCCAGCAGCGGCACCAGCGACCGCCAGGTCCGGTGCGATTCCGGAAAGCCGTGAAGGAAGATCGCCGGTGGCGCGCTTTCCGGCCCCGCCGTCACGACGTTCATCGCAACTCCGGTCGACAGGTCCACCTTCACGGGTAACTGACCGTATTCGGAACTTGCGGTATCGGGATCCATTCCTCCTCGTCGCCGGGCACCAGCGGGAACCGGCGCGCGGTCCAATCCTCGCGCGCCTGCCGGATCCGTTCGCGGTCGGAGCTGACGAAGTTCCACCACACGTGGCGCCGGGTTTTGAAGGCCTCGCCGCCGAGCAGCATCGCCCGGCCCGTGCCGCCAATCACCGCCTCGCTTCCGGGCTCGAGAATGTAGAGCGTGAACAGCGACAGTTGATCGCCGTCGATGGTCACGGCGCCTTCGGTCGCCAGCACCGCACGTTCGTCGGCATCAGCCTCGATCTTGAGGGTTCCGCCGCCGAGCAGCAGGTCAGCGTAGATGGTCGGCGAATGGCATGGCGTTGCCGCCTCGACGCCCCACAGCCTGCCCATCAGAACCCTGGCCGACACGCCGTCATCTTCGACCAAGGGTAGTCCGGCTTCCGGAACATGGTCGAAAGCCGGGTCGATCTCTTCCCTGCCGTCCGGAAGGGCGAGCCAGGTCTGCATGCCGTAAAGCCGCGGCCCTCCGGCGCGCTCTTCCGCCGGGCTTCGCTCGCTGTGGACGATGCCGCTGCCCGCGGTCATGAGGTTGACCGCTCCCGGCCGGATGACCTGGTTGGAGCCTAGACTGTCGCGATGCTGGATCGCGCCCTCGAATAGATAAGTCACCGTGGCGAGGTTGATGTGCGGATGCGGCCGCACGTCCATCCCCGCCCCGACATCCATCTGCGCGGGTCCGAACTCATCGACGAAGATGAAGGGTCCGACCATCGTCCGCCCCTTGGACGGCAGCACGCGCCGCACCTTGAACGCCCCGAGATCGTGGGTGACTGGCGCGATCGTCTCCATCGTCATTCTCCCGGCGCCGTTGCCTTGATGCTCAATGCGTGAACTCGCTCGCGAAGCAAATCGCCGAGCGCCTTGTGGATCATCCGCTGCCGCTCGACCCGCGACTTTCCTGCAAAGGCAGCCGATTCGATGACCAGCGTGAAATGACTTTCGCCCTCAGGATTGTAGCCGCCATGCCCGCGATGCTTCTCGCTATCGTCGACCAGGTCGATCCGCGACGGAAAAAGGTGTGCTTCAAGGCGGCGGATCATCTCCGCAGCGACCGGGCCAGTGGAGGTTAAGCTCATTTCGCCTATATAAACGCGATGGCGTCGAAGGCGAGCAAATGGCATGGACGGGTGGAAGGGGCGACTTCACGCTGCGCCGTGCCCGGCTGCAGCGAGGCGGGCGAGTTCCGCGCGCCGCTAACGCCGGGCGGCTTCGACGGGCCCGGCACCTACCGCTTCCTGTGCCTCGACCATGTCCGCCAGCATAACAGCGCCTACGATTTCTTCGCGGGCATGAGCACCGAGGAAATCGAGGCGGCTCAGTCGCCGGTCGCCGCTTGGGACCGCCGGGTCCGCGCCTTCGCTCACGCTCCGGGCGCCGATCCCGGCCCGGCCTGGAGTGATTTCAAGGATCCGCTCGACGCCATCTCCGCGCGCTTTCGTCCCGGGCAATCGCGCCAGCGGGTGGAGCGCTTCGACCCGCGCGAGCGCGAGGCGATGAGTGTTCTCGGCCTTGCCGGTGATGCCGACCGTCATGCCTTGCGAAAGCGTTATTCGGAACTGGTTCGCCGCTACCATCCCGATCGCAACGGCGGCGACCGCCGGCATGAGCAAATTCTTGTTCGGGTAATCGACGCCTATCAGCTTCTGAAAGGCAGTCGCGCCTTCGCCTAATCGCGGTCCGGGGCGCCCAGCGGGAAGTAGGCGCGGTACGGCCGCGCACCCTCGACGGATTTCGACACGGCGGGATGCGCGAGGAGTCTTGCGCGATAGGCTTTCAGCCGCGGCCTGTGCTCGCCGATCTCGTCGACCCAGTCGGCATAGAATAAGGCCGGCGCTGCGGCGCAGTCGGCCAGAGTGAAATCATCGCCCGCCGCCCATTCGCTGTCCGGCAAATTCGCTTCCAGCCAGTCATAGGCGATCCTGAGCGCGTCGATGCCCCGCGCCGCGGCCTTGCCTTCGCCGTCCGGCCAGATTGCGTGATTGACCGACGGCTGCATGTTGCCCTGGATGTGGAGGTCGAAGAACCGATCGAGGAAGCGCACCCTTCGCCCTTTGTCGCCATCCGGTATCCAGACGTTCGGTCCGGGGTGCTTCGCCTGGAGGTGCTCGATGATGCATGTCGTCTCGGCAACGGTTTCGCCGTCGTCGACGAGCACCGGGAATTGGCCGCTTGGCCAATAGCTTCGAAGCTCTTCCATCACGCCTGGGTATGCCTGATCGACATTCCGATAGGCATAAGGCGTGCCGTCGGCGTCGAGCGCGATCTGCACCTTCCAGCAGTAAGAACTGAATGGGTGGGCGTAGAGCTGGAGACTCACCAGCCGCCCGCTTCCATTTTCTCCCGTCGTTCCAGTTCGGCCTCGCTCGGCGCCTTGGTTTCGAACGTCCCGGTCTGCACTTGGCCGTTGGGCTCATAGGTGGTGATGACGACGCCGGTATCCGACACGAAGCTGTCGACCAGCTTCAGCGCGCCGGCCTTCTCCGATCCGTCGAGAATGCGCTTTCCTTGGCCAAGCAGCAGCGGGAAGGTGATGAGCATCAGCCGGTCGATCAGGCCGGCGTCGAGCAGCGGCACGTAGAGCGTGCTGCTACCCT
>Ga0247822_10003648_pt1 | contig 10059 bp, 7 predicted proteins | sample 13C_Cellulose_Da_FD_192423 | JGI IMG/M metagenome (GOLD analysis project Ga0247822, IMG submission 192423) | Soil microbial communities from agricultural site in Penn Yan, New York, United States - 13C_Cellulose_Day30 | ecosystem: Environmental > Terrestrial > Soil > Agricultural land | place... | reverse complement strand
GGGATTTCGCCGACTGGTCGATGGCCTTCTATGAAATCGACCACACCGCTGATCAGTGGCCGGCCGGGTTTAACGACGTCCTCCTGAAGGAGACCTCTTACAAGGATCTCCACGAGTACACTCCGAAAGTGCGCGCATTCCTCGCGCCCTTCGTGCGCTGACTCGCTTAGGATTGCCCAACCATCTCCGAAGACTGAAGCACGCTTGGCGAGCGCCATTCATCGATCCTCGGGCCGAAATTAACTTTCACGAGCTAATCACGCGAAGGCATCGGTGGTCCGAACGCCGAACCTATCTCTAGCCGATCACCCTTTCGCATCGATGGATTTTCAACGTTGACCACGATGTCGTAGTCCAGCGCCGAGATTTCAGAATCCCTCACCCACCTTCCTTTTGCATCTATGGCACCAAGCGAAAGAGAGACGTATTCGTCCATCGCGCTACGATAGTTGCGGGACCCCTTGGGGACATAGTCCCGCAGGTCATATCCCTGCTGATGAATGATCTTGCCATCAGCGGCACTTCGCAGCGTCACGGAAAATCGACAACTGCGCCACGGCTGGTCGACCATCCCTTCCAAATTTTCAGAAGGGGATATGAGGATTTTGAGAAATTCCGGATAGGTAGTCACCGACAATCCTCGCACCCTAATCGTCGTTTCCGCTGCCTCATCCAGCCTCACTGATGGAAAACTGAGACTACTGGTAGTCAGGCCTAACTGCGGACCGTATGGCTCTCGATACACCGCGTCGCCAAATTTTTGCTGATGCGCACATCCGCCCACCAACCCTGCCAAGATAAAGGCCGAGTACGCTGTCACCAGCCGCCACCGCCCCGTAAGATACAGATTGCACAGTTCCTCCCGGAGATCCGATAGGCTGTTCTTATCAATCATCACGCTTAGCCCTCAGTGATCTCCGTGAGCTGAAACGGATTGCCCTCCGGGTCCTTGCCGTGCACCCAGACAACATGCTCCCAGCGGCCGATCTTTCCCATCTTGATTTTCTTGAGCTTTAGCTCGGCACAGGCTTTTTCAACGTCGGGCACTTCGAACATGATCTGCGGCGGACGCTTGTAGGTCTTCGGGTGACCACCTCCGTGAAAAGCCAGCACCACGCCCCGGCCGATATCCACCTCGACCCATCGGGCATCCGGGCGGGACAGGATGATTTTGAAGCCGAACGTGTCGCAATACCAATTTGCGAGCCCCTCAAAATCCTTCACATACATAATAACGCGAGCGATCTTAGCTTTCATAGTCCATGCAATCGATCTGAGTATCTTACGAAGACTGCGCGCACTATGCCGACTTGGCAAAGAAACATCGACTCATTTTACACCGATTCGCCGAACAATCGTCGGCTACGCTAGCCGGCGAACCTCTTGCCGTCCTTACCCACATACCGCAGCGGCGGCGTGCTCAGCGGCTCCCAAGGAGCTACCAAGATTTTTTCCGCGTATCCACGCGGAGAGAGCTTTACTCCGAGTGAATACTTCCGCTCTTTCAGATCCTTAGTCACCGGATCGATATATTCGACTACGGCGAATATTTGGGTACTAACATCCCATCCGGGAATAATCGGGCCGGACAGATAGCTCTTTTCGAGGAAAACCCGCCGTACTGCGACGAGGCTTCCCACGGGCACAACTTTGGACGGCTCGCCTCGTTGAAAGTCGTACTCTAATGGTAACGGCGTGACCAGTGGCACCGTTTTCCCCGCATAGTTACTATACGGAGCGACCCCGGATAGATCCGACTCCGATGCGCAGCCCACCAGGAAGGAGATCAGCAGGGCTCCAACACTAAAAACCCGGCTCTTTTTCATTGGGAAATTCATAGCCTTCCGTCGCGCTCGGAATATCACATACCGCAGGCCTGTCGGCTAAGAAATTCCAAACCCCAAAAACCCGAGATCCTATTCAGTCTCATAAATCCGATACACCCACTTACCTTGGGCAGGGCTCCACCTATACCGTGACTGGCTACGATCTCTGAGACCACCAGCGACTTCTGAAAGCTCCTCACTGGAGAGCTCCGGCCCTTCATTGGGCGTCGAGAGGAATTCTTCGACCGTGACGGGAAAGCCCACCTCTTCCGAAAATGCCGCCAACTGCCGGGCACATTCCTCCTGGCTGCCCGTGATGGCCCGGGCTTTTTCCTGCCATGCCGAGTTCTGTTCGATTGCTGCCGTGAACTTCGCGAGGTTTTCAGTGCTCATAGTTTTAGTAATGTCTGGTGGTCTCTCCTCTCGGCATAGAGATAGAGTTCAAAGATGGCCACCTTGTTTTGATGAGTGGGCTCTGTAAGTGGTACGAATGGCCGCCCGTCCAGACGAGCCCCTCAGACCGACGAAGGAAAAGCCCACGGCAGATTCCAAATATCGCATAGACTTTCCCTAACATGTCGCCCCATTCTGATTTGCTCCAAGCGCCATACCGCGCGTTGTTCCGGATTCGGTGAAAAGGCGACAGCAGACTTCCGCGACGAATCCCCGCCACCGCGAAGCGCGAGCAGACCGTCCTCTCTATCAGCAACGAAGAGAATATCATGCGAACACCCGCAAAGCACGGCACCCGCGCCCGCCCCATCGCACAACATCACCAGATGCCACGCTCCAAGCTCCCCCGCCAGAGCCATTCAATATCCACACATCTGTAACGGACTTGGTCTTGTACGAGGCCTAAAACCTGTCTTAATCCCTACCCATGTCCCAGCAGCAACCTCTCACTGGTCACGAATGCCCCGGCGACGCCTGCACCATCGTTATTTTTGGCGCTTCCGGAGATCTTACCAAGCGCAAGCTTCTCCCCGCTCTTTATAACCTCAAGGCCCTCAAGCTCTTGCCGCAAAATTTCGCCGTTATCGGCGTGGCGGTTTCCGAGGGGAACGACGAGATCTATCGCGATAAGATCACCAAGGACATCAAGGAATTCGCCACCCGTCCCGTCGACGACGCCGAGTGGGCCGACTTTGCCAAGCGCTCTTACTACGTGCAGGGCGATTTCAACTCCCAAGACACTTTCAAGCATCTCTCCGGCAAGATCGCCGACGCGCAGAAGACCTGGAATCTCCCGGGCAACGTCCTTTTCTACCTCGCAGTCGCGCCATCGTTCTTCGGCAAGGTCGTCGAGCAACTCCACAGCGTCGATCTGACGAAGGAAGAGCCCAACGCCTGGCGCCGCGTCATCATCGAGAAGCCCTTCGGCCACGATCTCGCCAGCGCCCGTGAGTTGAACGCGCAACTCACCGCGCACATCAACGAGTCCCAGATCTACCGCATCGACCACTACCTCGGTAAAGAGACCGTTCAGAACATCATGGTGTTCCGCTTCGGCAACTCCGTCTTCGAGCCCATCTGGAACCGTCGCTACATCGAATACGTCCAGATCACCGTGGCGGAAGAGCTCGGCGTGGAAATGCGCGGAGGCTACTACGACCACTCCGGCGTCATGCGTGACATGGTGCAAAACCACATCCTCTCCGTCCTGTCGCTCATCGCCATGGAGCCACCGAGCTCTATCTCCGGCGACAGCGTGCGCAACGAAAAGGTCAAGGTCCTCGAGGCTATCCGCCCGATGGAGCCTGAAGAAGTTCTCGCCAATACCGTGCGCGGTCAATACGGCACCGGCGTGATCGACGGCAAGACCGTCCCCGCCTACCGCACGGAACCCGACGTCAACCCGCACTCGAACACCGAGACCTTCGTCGCGATGAAGCTCGAGATCGAGAACTGGCGCTGGGCCGAAGTTCCCTTCTACATCCGCTCTGGCAAACGCCTCGCCACGCACACGACGCAGATCGTCATCGGCTTCCGCCGCGCTCCGCTGCTCCTTTTCGGAGAAGACATCCAGAACAACATCCCGCCGAACCGCCTCGTCATCCACGTGCAGCCCGACGAAGGCATCACGCTCGACATCCACGCCAAGCGCCCCGGCCCGAACATCAAGATCGCGAACGTCCCGCTGGACTTCTCCTACGCCGATTTCGGTGAGCACACCGCCGCGACTGGCTACGAGACGCTGCTCTATGATTGCATGATCGGCGACACCACGCTCTTCCACCGCTACGACAGCGTGGACGCGTCCTGGCGGATCGTGAATCCGATCCTCGACGTCTGGCAGGCCCTGCCCGCCCGTGACTTCCCGAACTATGCTTCGGGCTCCTGGGGTCCAGAAGCCGCTGACACCCTCATCGCGAAGACCGGCCACGCCTGGCACCACTATCAGTTGCAGAAAAACATCTAAGCACTGCCGGATTCACTCTTTCGCTCTCTCTTCGTTCATACATGCCTGACAAATCTCATATCATTCTCGCCGGCGATATCGGTGGGACCAAAAGCAACATCGCGGCCTTCACCGTCGTCGGCGACACGCTGACGATCGACCGCAACCAACGCTTCCCCAGCGCCTCCTATCCTGGCCTCAATGCGATCCTGCGTGAGTTCCTGGAGAATGAAAAACGGCCCGTCATGGCCGCCTGCTTCGGCGTGCCTGGTCCGGTCAAGCATGGTAGGGCGAAACCGACGAACCTGAGCTGGGGCGTCGACGCCGCCGAGCTTTCCTCCGAGTTCGAGATCCCGTACGTCACGATCCTCAACGATCTGGCGGCCAACGCGTATGGCATCAGCCAGTTGAAGCCCGCTGACTTCGCGATCATCCAAGCTGGAGATCCCGAAGCCGAGGGCAACCGCTGTATCGTCTCTCCGGGCACTGGCCTGGGCGAGGCGGGACTTTACTGGGACGGCAAGCGCTACCACGTCTGGGCCTGCGAAGGCGGTCACACCGACTTCGGCCCTCGTAATGACTTGGAGATCGCCATGCTGGAGTACCTCATCAAGCAGTTCGGTCACGTCAGCTACGAGCGCATCGCCTCCGGCATGGGCATCGAAAACATCTACAAGTTCCTCCGTGACACCGGTCGCGGCAAGGAGCTGCCGAAAATCGCCGCCGAGCTCAAAGACGGTGACGCAGGAGTCATCATCTCCAAGTACGCGGAAAACGGCCTGTGCCCCATGTGCGTGCAGACCATCGAGATCTTCCTCGGTTGCCTCGGCGCGGAAGCCGGCAACATGGCGCTCAAAGCCATGGCCACGGGCGGCGTCTTCCTCGGCGGAGGCATCCCCGCGAAGCTACTCAGCCAGGTCAAGAGCGTTGCTTTCACGCATGCTTTCAACGACAAGGGCCGCCTCTCCGGACTCATGGCCTCCATGCCCGTGAAGGTGATCCTCAACGATCAGGCCGCCCTGCTTGGAGCCGCCCGCTACGCCCTAGACGGCGCGAAGGCCTAAGCCTTCCTCGGTCGGGTCGCGTTTCTCAACACCTTGGCAAGCTCGTCCTGTTTCACGGGCTTGCTAAGATAGGCCTGCATGCCGGCCTGGAAGCTCCGCTCCCGGTATTCCGGCATGGCATGGGCCGTCAGGGCCACGATATACGGCCCGTCATCCCCGTAGAACTCCCGGATCGCCTGCGCGGCCTCATAGCCGTCCATGCCCGGCATCTCAAGGTCCATGAAGATCACGTCGTAGCGCACCTTCTGCGCCTTGGCGACACCGGCGAAGCCATCCACCGCCTCGTCCACATCGTGGCCGAGCTTTTTCAGGAACAGGCGAACCAGGCGGCGATTCGTCGCATTATCTTCCACCACTAGGATTTTTTTGAGGAGGACGGCGAGGTTTAGGCTCATCCGCTTCTTATCCTCTTCGGTCACGGGCTCATCCTTGTCGGGCTCGTGCAGGGGAAGTTTCACCACAAAAGTCGTGCCACGGCCCACCTCACTGGAGACCTCGATCTCGCCATGAAGGAGCCCGACCAGCCGACGAACGATCGCCAGGCCGAGTCCAGTACCGCCGCGGCGGCGCTTGGTGCTACTGTCGGCCTGATAGAAAGGATCGAAGAGCATCGGGTGACGCTCAAGGTCGATGCCGATACCCGTGTCGCGCACGCGCAAAGTCACCGGCCAGACCGCGCCCTCGCGAGCGCCCGAGGAGAATAGCTCAACGACGATTTCGCCACGCTCGGTGAATTTCACCGCATTGCTCAGCAGGTTGTGAATGATCTGGCTGAGGCGGGCTGCGTCGCACATCAGGAAAGCAGGCAGACCGCCGGAGAAAACCGCGTGAATGCGGACGCCCTTGAGCGCCGCCTGTGGACGGAAGATCTCGATGGCCGTGCGGATCACGCGCGTGATCTCGATCGGGAGGAACTGGAGGTCGAGCTTACCGGACTCGATCTTCGAGTAGTCCAGCACGTCATTCAGCACGACGAGGAGGGCGCTGCTGCTGTCCTGGATCGTCTTGAGATAGTCATGCTGCTCGGGATTCAGATGCGTCGCGCCGAGCAGGTCGGAGAAGCCGAGGATGGCATTGAGCGGAGTGCGGATCTCGTGACTCATCATCGCGAGGAAATCGCCCTTCGCCTGGCTCGCGCGCTCGGCGGATTCCTTAGCCTCCACGAGTTGGTGCTCCATGCGCTTGCGCTCGGAGATTTCCATCACCGTGCCTACCTGCCGCACGACCGCGCCGGTAGAGTCAAAGATCGACTTGCCGCTGATCAGCACCCACGTGTAGCCGCCGTCCGACAGGAGATGCCGAAACTCGATCTGTCCCTCCCAGGTCACCGCGCTCTCGGAAAGCAACTCGCGATCTTCCGGATGAACGAAGTTTAGGAATTCGCGAGCACTCGGAGGATAATAGCTTTGCGAAAAGCCAAAGAGCTGCCCCCACTCGGGACTTAGATAAAGATCGTTACTCGACAGCTCCACCTCCCACACAGCCGCCCGCATCGCATCCAGGGCATTGTGCAGCCGCTCGTCACCGCGCCACAGCGCTTCCTGCGTTTTCTTCTGCTCTGTGACGTCCGTGATGAAGCCATGCCAGATGGTGGAGCCATCATACAAGGTGGATGGGGAGGAATTCAGCGAGACCCAGCGCAGGTCGCCACTCACCGTCCAGATGCGAAACTCTTCGCGGAGCGTCTCCATCTGCCGGCGGGAATTCGACACCGCCTGATGAAAAGCCGGCGCATCATCCCTAATGATCCGGTCGAATAAATTGACACTCCCGTTCATCACATCCTCGGGCGTATCGCCCGTGATGTCTTGGATGCCCTCGCTCAGGTAAGGAAAACTCGAACGACCGACGTGATCGACCTTGAATTGAAACACCGCGCCGGGCAACTCGCGGTTCACGTTCTCCAAAAAGCTAAGAGCACGCGTCAGTTCCCGCTCTGTCCCTTTCTTCTCCGTGACATCCTCGGAGACCGCCAGCAACGCGATGGGCACGCCCTCGCGGCTGTAGATGGGAGTCTTGATGGTGCGCAGAATCCGATTCCCCAAGCGGCGACTGGAGATCGTCTCGCTCGGCGAGATCATGCATTGCCCTTTCTCGACCACCTCGCGATCCACCTTGGCGAAGAACGCGACTTCGGAGGCCGGGAAAAAAGCTTCATCCGTCTTGCCGATCGCCTCGGCTGCCGTGATACCGAGAGTGATCTCCGCCATCTTATTCCAAAACAGGAACTGGCCAAAGTCCTCCTCGCGCAGGCTCTTGATAATCACCTGCAAGGGCATCGCATCAAAAATCTCATTCAAAAACGACGGCTCCTGCAGATACCAATCCACATGATGCGGCAGTAATGATGCGTCGGATTTGATCATTTGGGGGTCAGCCCTCTATACACCACCACGCAACTGGTGACAACGCCTTACTAGGGCATCCGTCGACGGAAAGACCCAGCCTACTGCATGAGGCGCTCCAACGAGGCATCGGGAGCCGCGCCGAGTTCCGTCGCTTTGTGATAATGCAGCTTCGCGAGGTCAATCGACGGAGGCTGATTAGTCGCATACAAGACCGCTAAGTTAAAATGTGCGTCCGAGTAGTTCGGGTCGATCTCGATGGCCCTCTTCAGTTCGGCTTCGGACTCGGCAGGGTTGCCCTTCTGGCCGAGGCAGATGCCGAGATAGTTATGACCGACCTTGTCGTTGTCGTTGATCGTGAGAGCCTGCTTCAACATCGAGACGGCTTCGTCGAAGCGAGCCTGGCGGCTGTAGGCAATACCGAGATTGCGATAGGCAAAGGCGTCGCCGGGATTGATTTCGATGGCCCGCTTCAGAGCCACCTCAGCGGCCGAAAGCTTGCCCGACTCGATCTGGACGGCACCGAGATTCGACAGGGCGAAGTAGTTATCCGGTACTTCCTCGACGATCTGCTGATAGATCTTTTCGACCTCGGGATAATTTTGCGGATTCTTAGTATTAAAAAGCTGCTGGGCTTTCTGGACGAGTTCCTGCGCGGATGGAGGCAGAGACTCTGGGCTCTGGGAGTTCGATGCCGCAGGGGACGAAGAAGGCTTCGTCATGGTCAGCGAGACATCGAGCGACTGAGCGTTCGGCTCGCTCAAAAGGACCATGGGCTCCTTAAAGAGAGAGCGCTCTTCCGCCGACATCTGCAAAGTGGGTGCGCCGAGAATCGCCAACTGATCCGTGATGAGCGAGGACTTGAGCTGAAGACCGGCGATCTCCTGATCGAGGGCTTTCTTAGCTTCGTCGCGCTGCGTCTGGGCCTTGATCTCGCGCAGAATGATGCCGCGTAGCAGTTCATTCTCAGCAGTGATGTTCCGCTGCTCGCGCGAACCGGTGCCGAGAATTTTCAGCTTGGCAACTTCTCCGGAGGATTCGTCGAGTTGACGCTGGAGATCTTTGATCTGGTCCTGGTCGCGCGTCTGCTTGGCCTGGGCTTCCAGGAGACGGTCATTGACGCTGTTGAGCTCGCTCTGGAGCGAGGTCGCTAGCTTATCCTTATCCGGAGAGGCAGCCGTGACATCCTTGAGCTGCTGCTCGGCCTGCGCGTACTTTTTCTCCAGTTCGGCCTTTTCGGCAGTGAGCTTGTCCAGGTCCTTCTTCGGCACGGAAGCGAGCTGCGCATCGGCCAGCTTTTCGGTGAGAGCTTTGTTCTCGGCGGCGAGCTTCTCCACCTCGGCACGGGAAGCGGAGGATTTTTCGAGTTCAGCCACCTTGGTTTTGAGGGTGCTGTTCTCTTTCGTCACCTTCTCCATTTCGGTGGCGTTGTCCTTGATACGCTTCGTCCGGGCGACGGCGGTGTCGCGGGCGGTCGTAAGGGTCTCGCGATCCTTGAGGAGAGACTTGCGGATCGAATCGCTACCTTCGATGTACTTGGAAGCGAGATCGAGCTTGCCGCGAAGACGCTCGTTTTCATCGTTCAGCACTTCGTTATCCGCGCGGGATTCGGAGAGCTGCTGAAGGATCTGGGAAATTTTGGCCTCGAACTGCTGGCGCTGAGAACCGGCGAAAGTCTCATCCTTGCGGGTGTCCTCGAGCGTGGTCTTCGCCTGGGCGAGTTCCGTGCGTAATTCGACCACGGTGACCTTCGTTTTATCGAGTTCGGTACGAGCGGACTGGCTGCGGGCCTTTTCCGACAGGACCGTGTCAGCCAGCTTCTCATTCTCACGACGCAGGCGGGAGACAAGCGCGCGCAGTTCACGGATCTGCTCAAGGGTCGTGCCCGTGCGCGGAACATCATCGAGATTCACCTCCTGCGTCCGGGTCGCCGTGGAGCCGGAGCGGCGTGGGATCGTCGGGGCCGCAGGAAGCTCGGAGGAGACCGAAGGCTCGTAAGAACTGGTGCGATCCGCCTCAGGAAGCGGACCTTCCGGACTCTCGGGAGCGGGCGGCAGACTGGCGACGGCCGTTTCCAGTCGAGCCACGTTTTCGCGGCTCTTCTTCAAGCGGTATTCGATGATCGAAGGTTGCCACTCCGGGTCATCCTTGGCGATTTTTTCGAGAACCACGACGGTCGCCCGGTACTTGGCCAGAGCCTCGCGCGGCTTGGCCTCGCGCTCCATTTTTTCCGCCGTCTGGTAGTTTTGGAAAGCCTTTAGGAACTGGTCGGACGAGTCCTGACCGTGCACGGACGCAAGCGTCCAAAGGGAAGCGGCGCAAACAGCGGCGAGAGTTCTGACACGGTACATGACTGGGGAAAAACAAAATACGCACTTCCCCCCGCTTGGCAAGGGCAAGAACGTTCCGTACTTCCACGTTTTAGC
>Ga0247822_10003647_pt1 | contig 10061 bp, 6 predicted proteins | sample 13C_Cellulose_Da_FD_192423 | JGI IMG/M metagenome (GOLD analysis project Ga0247822, IMG submission 192423) | Soil microbial communities from agricultural site in Penn Yan, New York, United States - 13C_Cellulose_Day30 | ecosystem: Environmental > Terrestrial > Soil > Agricultural land | place... | reverse complement strand
CCGCGCGCAGGATGGCGCAATCCGTGTTTCGTACGAGCTTTATACGGACGGCTTCCGCAAACGCTTCGGTCACCTCGCCTATCGAGTACCGCTGAAGTCCTACAGGATCCGCTTCGAATATCGATTGACGGGTGCGCCGCTCCCCGATGTCGAGAGCTGGCAGCAGAGCAACAGCGGCATCATGCTGCACGGCCAGCCACCCTCAACGATGACCAAGGATCAGTCGTTTCCCGTGTCGATCGAAGTGCAGCTTTTGGGTGCCGAGCGCAGCGAACCCGCCCCGACTGCCAATCTCTGCACGCCCGGGACACACGTCGTGATCGAAGGCAAGCTGGAGACCACGCACTGCTTGAATTCGACGAGCCCGATCATTCCGAACGGCCGCTGGACCAAGATAGAAATCCTCGTCGATCGCGCGGGCAACTTCACGCACTTCGTCGATGGCCGTCAGGTCATGCATTACGGCGGCGCGCAATATGATCCCGGCGACCCCGATGCGAAGGGCTTGATCGCATCAGCCGGCGGACAACTTCGCATCGAGCAAGGTTACATCTACCTCCAAAGCGAGGGCCATCCGGTCGAATTCCGGAAACTCGAAATGCTGGCGCTGCGCTAGTTCGGGACAGCGAATATTTCACTCGGTGATTTTCCGATCATCGGGCGTACAGAAACGGCATATTAAATCGTCCCCAAGCGGGATGATGTGGGACCGGTGCAATGATGCATTCAGTCACTTCCAAGTCGGCGCTCGGAGCGCGACCCCTCGGGGGCAGGCGAGCGGCCATTTTCACGATCGCCATGATCGCAATACCATCGCTCATCCGGCTGTTGCTCATTCAAGTCGTTTCGACCGATGTTTTCCTGACCTATGTCCCTTTTGTCCTGCTTGCCGCCGTCATGCTGACGGCACGCGATGCTGCATTGGTCGCAGCGACTTGCGCGATCGTGGCAGACTTCTTTTTCATGGAGCCTGGCTTTGCATTGGCAATCGCGCCCAACGACCTTTTCAGCATGGGCATGCTCCTGATCGTATCGGCCTTGAGCATCTTCTTGGTCGGCATCGTGCGTCAGCGCGTGACTTCGCATGACGAGCCATCCGGATCGGTGATCTTCAGTGAAAAAGGCGGGGAGGCCTGGGTCAACTGGCACGGCCGCAAACCGCCCGTAAAGCTCGGTCCGCACAAGGATGTCGCGGAAATGATGGAAGATTACATTGCTCAAGTCGAACTCGGGGAAAGGCTGAACGCGAAGAAGTAGAGGGATGTCGTAGGAACCGCTTCTGATCCATGTTAGAAGTCGCCTCGGGAGTTCCGATGGCATCGGTCAGCAGTAGAAGCGCCTCGTCTCGCCAAAACCTGACTTCGGGGCATGTTCGCTTCGGGGCTTTTCATGAAATTCAGGAAGTTATCGACGGTCTCGTCGAACAAATTGCCTTGATCGACTGCGACGGAAAGATCCTTGGGGTTAACGAGTCCTGGCGGTGGCAGGTTGAGCGGCAGGCTCGCAGCGGTCTTCGAATCAGCCGCGACTACGCCGAATATCTCGCCAGCCTGGTCGAGGCCGGAGATGAGGGCGTCAGGCCCATTCTCGAGGCGTTCCAGGCGATCTGCGTAGGATCGCGCCAGACATTTCGCCACGTCTATAGCGGCAGCGGCGTGTTCGAAGGCTATGACTTCAGGATCATCATTGCCGCGCTATCCGTGCAGGATGTCAGATGCGTCCTGGTCAGCGTGCATGACGTAACAGAACTCGTTGCGTTGAAGCGTCAACGGCGGCGTATCGGCAGCCAATTGCTTCGAGCGCAGGAATTGGAACGGCGACGGATCGCTCGTGAGCTGCACGATTCGACCGCACAGATGCTGGTCGCCTTGCAGCTGGACCTGTCGCATCTTGCGAGAAATGCAGATCCGGCAACCGAAAGCGGGATCGCAAGCTGCAGCGAGATGGTGCAGCAGATCCAACAGGAAATCCGAACCTTTTCGTTTCTCGCTCATCCCCCGGAACTCGAAGCGAATAATCTCGCTCACGCCCTCGGAGCGCTTGCTCGGGGTTTTGCGGCGCGCACGGGGCTCGAGATCGATGTCGATCTCTGCGAGTGCGGTGAGCTTTCTGCATCCGTCGAAGCTGCCATGTACCGCATCTCCCAAGAGGCACTCGCGAACATCCATCGGCATGCTGGAGCTAAGCATGCAACCGTCCGTCTTATTGCGCGTAGGTATCTGCACCTGACCATTGGCGATGACGGAAATGGCTTCGATCCGGTTGCCTCAAAATGCACTCAGAAGCTCGGTGTGGGCGTGATCGGAATGCGGGAACGCGTGCGAGAGCTTGGCGGGCGTCTCTGGATGGACCGTAAGCCGACCGGCACGAGTCTGACCGTCAGCCTGCCCCATCAAAAGCGCATGCTGTTTGAACCTTCGATCGGTGCGCGGTGACCATGGCCTTCTCGGCGCGGCTGAAAGAATCGCTTGAACTTCGAGAGACCCAAGTGCCCGCTGAACTGTTCGGCGGAGAGTCCCTGAACGCTGTCCTCACGCGCGATCTGCTGGCGGTCGAAGGGGCGGCCGACACCGACATGCTGACGTCGATTCTTCTTCTGGACGGCAATAAGCTCCGGCACGGCGCGGCTCCGAGCCTATCTCCTGCTTTTTGCGCTGCGATCGATGGCGTCGAGATCGGACCAGCCGTCGGATCGTGCGGTACAGCGGCCTACTTCGGCCGTCCGGTTCATGTCGTCGACACGGCGACGGACCCGCTTTGGGCTGACTATCTCGACCTGGCGCTGACCCACGGACTTCGTGCGTGCTGGTCGACCCCCATTTTCGATGATCGACGTAAGGTGCTTGGAACCTTCGCCATCTATCATCTGCAACCGCGCGCGCCGACGGCCGAGGAGGTGGAGGCCATCCGGTCCATCACGGATCACGTCGCACGCGCAATCATGTTCGCCAATGCGTCGGCCGTACCAGCACTCAAGCTGGTGACGGACGATTACGGCCAAGTCGTTGGCCGGCCGGGAGAGACCGGCTCCAAATTGCTCGCAAACATTGCCAGCAACTTCGACGCCATCCGCCAGGCGATTGATGCGGTGATGGACGTTCTGCCTGCGCATGACCCGCGCATCGGTCACTTGCGTCGCGCCCGGGATGCGACATTGCGGGGCTCAGCTTGGGCTCGTGGAACTGCCTCGTCGGATTGATATCAGGCTTTCGACGGCCAGCTTTCGTCGCGGACTTCGCGACCGCAGTCGCGGCACCGATAATGCTTCACAACCTCTGGATTTTCGCGGGGGGCATCCAGCCAGAAGTGACGGCCGGACGGGCTATTAGGGCATTTCCCGGCTTCGAATCTGTCCATCCCTGCAGGATGCAGTCCGGCCTGCCCGCGCGCGATAGGTATATGTCCGCACTCAGGAGAAACGGCCCTACGTCCTGAGGATTCACCCCGATTTGCCTATGAGGTCGAGGTGTCAAAATGAGGCGATTGCACCTCCCGATCCCCCTCGGTGGAGGACAATCGCACGGATGGACGGTTCGGTCAGCATGCGACTCTCCCATGGCTGGCCGGGCCGTCTCCGCTTTGAGGACGGCTTAGAACGACTGATCGTTGCAACGTCATAACTGAGCTATCGTTGGGCGATCCTGTTCTTGCGATAAATTGCCAACAGAATCAGGGCGAATGCCGTGAGACGGATCAGATAGATCGATCCTCGTTCTTCCGTTGGAACATTAGCGAGTGAAAGGATCGCCTGGCCTAATCCCAGAAGCGCGAAAGCCAGGGCGAAGGTCAGGAAAAGCTCGTCGCGAGAGCGCTTCCAGTAGCGAAGAAAAAATAGGCCGCACACGAAGAAGCCAAAAGAGACAGCTCCTGACAGGAAGTCGTACAAGGTCACCGATCCTCCTCCGCCGCGTCCCAAACGAAGCCCCAGATCAGCGACAAAATGGCCGCCAGTGCGAGTAATAGTCGCGGCAGCCGCAAGTCGACCTCGGGTGCCGGCCAAACCACGAGGTCGAGCACAAGCACCAGGTTGTTCGCGGCGAGAAATGCGAAGCAGATGCAGCTCCATAGCAGGAGCCGGACGCCGGATCTTCGGTAGCTTCTTCCCAGCAGCCAGGCGCAAGCCGCGCTTGTGAGCAGGCACAGGATATAGACGACCGCTGGGAAGACTTCGCCCATGCCTAATCCTTCCTCAGTTTGAACGCGTCGGCGAAGGCGGACGCCCCGCTCGATGTGGCGGAAACGATCGCCCGGCGGACGGCGTCGGGCCGTACCGCGTACAGCTCTTCAAGCTGGTCAACGCATTTGGCGACGTCGTCGTTGATCGGCATGTAGGTCACATCCTGTCCCTCGACCGACGCAAGTCCGCCGGCGACGAGAGCGTCGACGGCCTTGGACACCACAAGCTCGCTGGCACGCATGGTCGAGACCAATTCGTCATGCGACCAACTGCGCCGCTCGCGTTTCAGGATCAGGAGAAGCTCAAGCGCCCATACCGACCGAAAGCTCGATCCAATAAAGCGCAGCAGGTCTTCGGATGGGCTGGCCACTTATTGCCGGGGGACACTCGTGCCGGACATCGCCAGTTCCGTAGCCGCGCGAAACGGAGGTTGGCAACCGTGTCCAGTCTTGATGCAAAGCAGTATTTTTTTAGAAAGCGGAAACCTATTGTTGCGCTAATGTAGTGTTCGCGCAGCCGGGGGGCTGCATGTGTTCAACCGGGCGGGGGGAGTGAAAACCGACCGGAGAGTAGAGTGAACGTCCAAGCCCAGCGGGACTTTATCGATCGCCGCCAGCTCGTCAGCGCTCTTCGGGCGCTGAGACGGGGCGATTTTACCGTTCGCCTTCCAGAAGCCGTCGATGGAATCGATGGCGAGATCGCCAGCCTCTTCAATGAGGTGGTCGGCATGAACGAGGCGATCACCCAGGAATTCGAGCGGCTTTCCAAGGTCGTCGGTAAAGAGGGCAAGATCACCCAGCGCGCCCGCGTCCGCGGCGCCAGCGGGGGTTGGGATACCAAGCTCCGCGCAGTCAACGAGCTGATCGACGACATGGTGCAGCCGACCGCCGAAGTCTCCCGCGTCATCGGCGCGGTCGCCAAGGGCGACCTTTCACAGACCATGACTACCGAAATCGACGGGCGCCCGCTGCGCGGCGAATTCCTGCGCATCGGCAAGGTCGTGAACACGATGGTCGAACAGCTCGCCTCGTTCGCGTCCGAAGTGACCCGCGTGGCCCGCGAAGTGGGCACCGAAGGCAAGCTCGGCGGTCAGGCGAAGGTGAAGGGCGTCGCCGGGACCTGGGCCGACCTTACCGACAACGTGAACGCCATGGCGACGAACCTCACCGGTCAGGTCCGCAACATCGCCGAAGTGACGACCGCCGTGGCTCGCGGCGACTTGTCGAAGAAGATCACCGTGGAAGTGCGAGGCGAAATCCTCGAGCTGAAGAATACCATCAACGTCATGGTGGACCAGCTGAACGCCTTCGCGGGCGAAGTGACCCGCGTGGCTCGCGAAGTGGGTACGGAAGGTAAGCTCGGCGGTCAGGCGCGCGTGGAAGGCGTCGCCGGCACGTGGAAGGATCTTACCGACAACGTGAACCTGATGGCCGAGAATTTGACCGGCCAGGTGCGTAACATCGCCGAGGTGACGACCGCCGTGGCTCGCGGCGACTTGTCCAAGAAGATCACCGTCGACGTGAAGGGCGAGATCCTGGAGTTGAAGAACACCATCAACGTCATGGTGGACCAGCTCAACGGCTTCGCCTCTGAGGTGACTCGCGTTGCGCGCGAAGTGGGCACCGAGGGCAAGCTCGGCGGCCAGGCGCAGGTGCCGGGAGTCGCCGGAACCTGGGCCGACTTGACCAACAACGTGAACCTCATGGCGGCAAACCTGACCGGTCAGGTGCGTAACATCGCCGAAGTGACCACCGCCGTCGCCAAGGGCGACCTTTCGAAGAAGATCACCGTCGACGTGAAGGGCGAAATCCTTGAGCTGAAGGACACCATCAACACCATGGTGGACCAGCTCAACTCGTTCGCCTCCGAAGTTACCCGCGTGGCCCGCGAGGTGGGCTCGGAAGGCAAGCTCGGCGGTCAGGCGCAGGTGGAGGGCGTCGCCGGCACCTGGGCGGATTTGACCGACAACGTGAACCTGATGGCCGGCAATTTGACGGGCCAGGTCCGTAACATCGCCGAGGTGACCACCGCCGTGGCGAAAGGCGACCTTTCGAAGAAGATCACCGTCGACGTGAAGGGCGAAATCCTCGAGCTGAAGAACACCATCAACACCATGGTGGACCAGCTGAACGCCTTCGCGAGCGAAGTGACCCGCGTGGCCCGTGAAGTGGGTACGGAAGGGAAACTCGGCGGTCAGGCGCAGGTGGAAGGCGTGGGCGGCACCTGGGCCGATCTCACCGACAACGTGAACCTGATGGCGGCGAACCTGACAGGTCAGGTGCGTAATATCGCCGAAGTGACGACCGCGGTGGCGCTCGGCGACTTGTCGAAGAAGATCACCGTCGACGTGAAGGGCGAAATTCTCGAGCTGAAGAACACCATCAACGTCATGGTGGACCAGCTGAATTCGTTCGCGTCCGAAGTGACTCGCGTGGCGCGCGAGGTCGGCACCGAGGGCCGCCTCGGCGGTCAGGCACAGGTCGAAGGCGTTGGCGGAACCTGGAAGGATCTCACCGACAACGTGAACGCAATGGCGGCGAACCTCACCGGCCAGGTGCGTAACATCGCCGAGGTGACGACCGCCGTGGCCAGCGGCGACTTGTCCAAGAAGATCACCGTCGACGTGAAGGGTGAAATTCTCGAGCTGAAGAACACCATCAATACCATGGTGGACCAGCTCAACTCGTTCGCGTCGGAAGTCACCCGCGTGGCCCGCGAGGTGGGTACCGAAGGGAAACTCGGCGGCCAGGCGCAGGTGCGCGGCGTGGGCGGGACGTGGAAGGACCTTACCGACAACGTGAACCTGATGGCCGACAATCTTACCGGCCAGGTCCGCAACATCGCGGACGTGACGACCGCGGTGGCCAAGGGTGACTTGTCGAAAAAGATCACGGTGGACGTGAAGGGCGAAATCCTCGCCCTCAAGAACACCATCAACACCATGGTCGATCAGCTCAACGGCTTCGCGTCGGAAGTGACTCGCGTGGCCCGCGAAGTGGGCACCGAGGGCAGCCTAGGCGGCCAGGCGCAGGTGCCGGGCGTCGGCGGTACGTGGAAGGACCTTACCGACAACGTCAACCTGATGGCGACCAACCTCACGAACCAAGTGCGCGGTATCGCCGAGGTCGTGACCGCGGTTGCGCAGGGCAACCTGAAGCGGAAGCTGACGCTCGATGCGAAGGGCGAAATCGCCGCGCTTGCCGACACCATCAACTTCATGATCGATACCCTCTCGACCTTTGGCGACCAGGTCACCAACATGGCCCGCGAGGTGGGCATCGAAGGCCGGCTTGGCGGTCAGGCCCGCGTGCCGGGGGCCGCGGGCCTGTGGCGTGACCTCACCGACAACGTTAATCAGCTCGCGGCAAACCTTACCAATCAGGTTCGCTCTATCGCCGAAGTGTCAACCGCGGTGACCAAGGGCGACCTCACCCGCTCCATCGCGGTTGAGGCGCAGGGCGAGATGGCCGCGCTCAAGGACAACATCAACGAGATGATCCTCAACCTGAAGGAGCAGACGCTCAAGAATGCGGAGCAGGATTGGCTCAAGACCAACCTCGCCCGCTTCTCGCGCATGCTTCAGGGCGAACGCGATCTTGCGACGGTGTCGAACCTGATCATGTCCGAACTCGCGCCGCTGGTGAACGCGCAATACGGCGTGTTCTACGTGACCAAGCGCGAAGAGGACGAGACAAAACTGGAACTGGTCGCGAGCTACGGGGCCGAAAATCAGGATGAGCTGAAGCAGCAGTTCAAGCTGCGCGAAGGCCTGATTGGCCAAGCTGCGGCCGATCGCCGTCCAATCTTGCTGAAGGACGCGCCGCCCGATTTCATCCGCATCGGCTCAGGGCTCGGTCACGCCAAGCCGGCCAGCGTCAGCATCCTTCCGGCGCTCTTTGAGGACGAAGTGAAGGCGGTGATCGAGTTGGCCTCGTTCAATGAGTTCAACGAGACCCACCAGAACTTCCTCGACCAGCTGATGGAATCCGTCGGCATCGTGCTCAACACGATCGCCGCGACCATGCGCACAGAGGGCCTGCTGAAGCAGTCGCAGTTGCTGACCACCGAGCTTCAGGCGCGTCAGACCGAACTAACCCGGAAACAGCAGGAACTGCACGCCACTAACGAGGAGCTTCAGGAAAAAGCGCAGCTTCTCGAGAACGAAAAGAAGCAGGTCGAAGGCAAGAATATCGAAATCGAAATGGCACGCCGAGCGGTCGAGGAGAAGGCCGAGCAGCTCGCGCTCACGTCGAAGTACAAGTCCGAGTTCCTCGCTAACATGTCGCACGAGCTGCGGACGCCGCTCAACTCGCTGCTGATCCTGTCGAAGCTCCTGTCCGACAATGCACAGGGCAACCTTAACGACAAGCAGGTCGAGTTTGCCCGGACGATCAACTCGGCCGGCTCCGACCTTCTCAACCTCATCAACGACATCCTCGATCTGTCGAAGGTCGAATCCGGAACGGTGACGATTGAGGTCGGCGAGATGCCGATGGCGCATCTCAAGCAGCACATGGAACGCACATTCCGGCAGCTCGCTGCCGACAAGGGCCTCGACTTCAACGTCAGATTCGACGGCAAAGTCCCGGAAACCATCCGCACCGACGAAAAGCGGCTTCAGCAAATCGTGCTCAACCTGCTGTCCAACGCCTTCAAGTTCACGTCGAAGGGCAGCGTTACGCTCGGAATCCGTGCCACCAACAAGGGCTGGAGCCCCACGCACCCCGTGCTCCGGAATGTCGACCGCGCAATCGAAATTGCGGTTACGGACACCGGCATCGGCATCCCTGAGGACAAGCAGAAACTCATCTTCGAGGCGTTCCAGCAGGCCGACGGTACGACCAGCCGCAAGTATGGCGGCACTGGGCTGGGTCTTTCGATCAGCCGCGAGATAGCGCGTCTTATCGGCGGCGAATTGCAGGTCAGGTCGAAGCCTGGCGAAGGCTCGACCTTCACCCTCTACGTGCCATTGCAGGCGGAGGAAGCTGGCGTGACTGCGGAAGGAACCACCGCCCGCTATGACAATAGCGGCGCCGTCGTGCCGTCCGCATTGCCGACAGGTTTCGAGGTCAGCGACGACCGCGAGCAGCTTGGCAAGGAGCCGTTCGTCCTCATCGTCGAGGATGACCCAACGTTCGCGACCATCCTTCTCGACGCAGCGCATGAAGCGGGTCTTAAGGGGGTCGTTTCAACGGCAGGCGCTGGCACGTTGGGCATGGTGCGCAAGTTACAGCCGTCGGCCATCACTCTCGATCTAGGCCTCGCGGACATCGACGGGTTCGTCCTGCTCGATTTGCTCAAGCACGATCCGGAAACACGGGACGTCCCGATCCATGTCATTTCCGGCAAGGACAAGACCAGGTCAGTCATGAGTATGGGCGCGGTCGGAATTACCGAGAAACCGGCGGAGCGTGCCGCGCTCGTGGAAGTGTTTAGGACCCTTGGCGCGAAGGCCGAGAAGCAGAAGCCGCGGAAGCGCCGGAAGCCCGCAGAGGCAGCGGTAACGCCGACGCGCACGATTCCCGAGTTGGCCGGTGCAAAAGTCCTGATCGTCGACGACGACATCCGAAACATCTTCTCGCTGACCAGCGTTCTCGAGAGCCATGAAGTGGAGGTGCTCCATGCGGAGCGCGGGAAGGATGGGATTCTGATTCTCGAACAGACGCCTGGCGTCGATGTCGCGTTGATCGACATCATGATGCCGGAAATGGACGGCTACGAGACGATGCAGCAGATCCGCGAGCGGCCGGAGCTAGCCGATTTGCCGCTGATCGCGGTGACGGCGAAGGCGATGAAGGGCGACCGTCAGAAGTGCCTCGATGCGGGCGCGTCCGATTACATCGCCAAGCCGGTGGACATCGAATTGCTGCTTGCACTGCTTCGA
>Ga0247822_10003646_pt1 | contig 10061 bp, 9 predicted proteins | sample 13C_Cellulose_Da_FD_192423 | JGI IMG/M metagenome (GOLD analysis project Ga0247822, IMG submission 192423) | Soil microbial communities from agricultural site in Penn Yan, New York, United States - 13C_Cellulose_Day30 | ecosystem: Environmental > Terrestrial > Soil > Agricultural land | place... | reverse complement strand
GCACGCAGACAACCGCGCCGACGATCTCGATGACCAGGAAGCGCTCGGCGGCTTCGCCGGTGTTGAGCAGGATCCACGAAAGCGGGAAAACCGTGACGAGGTGGAACAGCGCGAAGCTGGCGAGCGGCGCGAACGAACCGAGCGCGATGGTCCGCCCCTCCTCGCGCACCGTTTCCCAGAACGGCGCGGGCTGGAGTTCTCGGCTCTCGAACAGCCGCTCGAACTCGGGCGTCGCGACAAGGCGGAGGCGGGCGAAGAGGGCGACGACGTTAATCGCGAAGGCGACGAAGAAAGGATAGCGCCAGCCCCAGGAGAGGAAGTCCGCATCCGACAAGGTCGACATGAAGAAGGCGAACAGACCCGCCGCCACGATCAGGCCGAGCGGTGCGCCGAGCTGCGGAATCATCGCATACCAGCCGCGGCGATTGGCGGGCGCGTTGAGCGAGAGCAGCGAAGGAAGCCCGTCCCACGCGCCGCCCAGCGCCACGCCCTGTCCGATCCTCAGTAGCGCGAGCACCCACACCACTGTCATGCCGGCCTGATTGTAGCTTGGCAGGAATGCCATCGACATGGTCGATCCGCCAAGCAGGAACAGCGCGATGGTGAGCTTCACCCCGCGGCCATGATTGCGGTCGATCCACATGAAGAGCGCCGAACCGAGCGGTCGCGCGATGAAGGCGAGCGAGAACAGCGCGAAGGAATAGAGCGTGCCCGTGAGCGGATCGACGAAGGGGAAGATCAGCGAGGGGAACACCAGCACCGAGGCGATCGCGTAGACGAAGAAGTCGAAAAACTCGCTGGTTCTTCCGACGATAACGCCGATGGCGATTTCTCCGGGGGCGATTTTGTGCTCGCGGGCGCTCACGAGGCGGGCGTCGCGCTCGAGCGCGGTCGATGTGGAGGCGGCGATCGGTGCAGTCATGCGGTTACGCTCCGGCAGCTTCTTCGATGTTATTGCGTTTCAACGTCCGCTGCACCAGAAAAGCAACACGACGGGGATAGGACAAAATGTCCAATGTCGGCGCGCAGGTGCGCCGGGATAGGCGGAGGTCCATGCGCGAAGACACGAAACTGTCCACTGCACGCCGGATCCTGACGTTATTGCCGCTGACGGCAATACTCGCCGCGTGTGATCGATCGGTCCTCGATCCGGCCGGCGACATCGCGTTGCAGCAACGCGACATCATCTACATCTCGACGGCGCTGATGCTGTTGATCATCGTTCCGGTGATCGCGTTGATCATCGTCTTCGCGTGGCGCTATCGCCACAGCAACAAGGAAGCGACCTACGATCCCGAGTTCGACCACTCGACAGCGCTCGAGCTGGTGATCTGGTCCGCGCCCCTGCTCATCATCATTTGCCTCGGCGCGTTGACCTGGTGGAGCACGCACCTGCTCGACCCGTTCAGGCCGCTGAACCGGATCACCGCGAGCAAGCCGGTCGACCCCAAGGTCAAGCCGCTGGTGGTGCAGGTCGTCTCGCTCGACTGGAAATGGCTGTTCATCTACCCCGAACAGGGTGTGGCGAGCGTCAACGAGCTGGTGCTGCCGGTCGACCGGCAGGTGCGGTTCGAGCTGACCTCGACCAACATGATGAACACCTTCTACGCGCCGACGCTGGCGGGGATGATCTATGTCATGCCCGGCATGAAGAGCCAGCTGCACGCGGTGATCAACCGCGAGGGCAGCTTCCGCGGCATGTCGGCCAACTATAGCGGCGAGGGTTTCTCGCACATGCGTTTCAAGCTCTATGGCGTGAACGACGGCGGGTTCGACGCGTGGGTCGGCCGGGTCAAGGGCAGCGGACAGACGCTCGACACCACCCGTTATCTCGCGCTGGAAAAGCCGAGCGAGCGCGTTCCCGCCCTGTATTTCGCGAGCGTCGACAACACGCTGTTCGACCGCGTCTATAATCGCTGCGTCCGCCCCGGCACCCCGTGCATGAGCGACGTGATGCGCCACGACCAGCGCGCGGGCGGCGGGCATGCCGCCATGCCATCGGGCCATGGCAACCCGCCGCCCGACGGCGACAAGCCGAAGGGCGCGCTGTTCAAGAGCGATGCGGAAAAGGGTGTCGCGCCCGGACGCGCCACGCCGCCCTCACCGGTGCCGTCGGGCAGCCCCGCCGCGCAGCCGGAGCAGCATGGCGGTCACCACAAGACCTCTTCCCTTCATCTTCCTGCCGTGCCGGGCGCCCCCCGCGCCGGCGCAGCCTGAGCCGCCGGAGCAATCATGTTCGACGAATCCGTCACCAGGGCGATCTTCGGCCGGCTCGGCTGGGAATCCTTCCCCTTCCACGAGCCGATCCTCGTCATCACCTTCGCCGTCGTGGCCCTGCTGGGCCTCGGCATCGTCGGCGCGGTGACCAAATATAAGCTGTGGGGCTATCTGTGGACCGAGTGGTTCACCACGGTGGACCACAAGAAGATCGGGATCATGTACATGATCCTGGGCATCGTCATGCTGCTGCGCGGCTTCGCCGACGCGCTGATGATGCGCCTTCAGCAATCGATCGCGTTCGGCGCGAGCGAGGGTTACCTGCCCCCGCACCATTACGACCAGATCTTCACCGCTCACGGGACGATCATGATCTTCTTCGTGGCGATCCCGCTGGTCGTGGGCATCGTCAACTATGTCATGCCGCTTCAGATCGGCGCGCGCGACGTGGCGTTTCCGTTCCTCAACAACCTCAGTTTCTGGCTGACCGTCGCGGGCGCGGGGCTGGTGATGGTATCGCTGTTCGTCGGCGAGTTTTCGCGCGGCGGCTGGCTCAACTACGTGCCCGTCGCCAATATCGAGAATAGTCCCGGCACAGGGCCGGACTATTACCTATGGGCGCTGCAGATAGCCGGTATCGGCACGACCCTGTCGGGCATCAACATGGTGGTGACCATCATCAAGATGCGCGCGCCGGGCATGACGATGATGAAGATGCCGGTGTTCTGCTGGACCGCGCTCTGCAGCAACGTACTGGTCATCGCAATCTTCCCGGTGCTGACCGCCGCTTTCGCGATGCTGATGCTCGACCGCTATGTCGGCACCAACTTCTTCACCAACGATCTTGGCGGCAACGCCATGATGTACTGGAACCTGGTGTGGATCTGGGGTCACCCGGAGGTCTACGTCCTGATTCTCCCGGTGTTCGGCATCTATTCCGAAATCACCTCGACCTTCACCGGCAAGCGGCTCTTCGGTTATTCGTCGATGGTCTACGCCACGGTCGTCATCACGATCCTGTCCTACCTCGTCTGGCTGCACCACTTCTTCACCATGGGATCGGGTGCGAGCGTCAACAGTTTCTTCGGCATCGCCACGATGGTGATCTCGATCCCGACGGGCGCGAAGATCTTCAACTGGCTGTTCACCATGTATCGCGGCCGCATCCGGTTCGAGCTGCCGATGATGTGGGTGATCGCCTTCATGATCACCTTCGTGGTCGGCGGCATGACCGGTGTGCTGCTCGCGGTGCCGCCCGCCGACTTCGTGCTGCACAACTCGCTGTTCCTGGTCGCGCACTTCCACAACGTGATCATCGGCGGTGTCGTGTTCGGCCTGTTCGCCGGGATGGACTACTGGTTCCCCAAGGCTTTCGGCTTCCGGCTCGACCGCTTCTGGGGCAAGGTGACCTTCTGGGGCTGGGTGATCGGCTATTGGGTCGCGTGGACGCCGATCTATATCGTCGGCCTGATGGGCACCACGCGCCGCGTGAACCATTTCGAGGATCCGGCGCTGCAGCCCTGGTTCATCATCGCGGCGATCGGCGCGGTGATCATCCTGATCGGCATCGTCGCCTTCGTCATCCAGATCGGTGTGAGCATCAAGAACCGCGACAAGCTGCGCGACACCACGGGCGATCCATGGGACGGCCGCACGCTGGAATGGTCGACGTCGTCGCCGCCGCCCAACTACAACTTCGCGTTCCAGCCGCAGATCCACGATCTCGACGCGTGGTACGACATGAAGAAGCGCGGAGCGCAGCGGCCGGAAAAGGGCTTCAAGCCCATCCACATGCCGCGCAATACCGGCGCGGGCGTGATCCTGTCGGCGCTGGCCGCGGTGCTGGGCTTTGCGATGATCTGGTACATCTGGTGGCTGGCCGCGATCTGCGCGGTGGCGCTGCTGGTCTATTCGATCGCGCACACCTTCAACTACAACCGCGACTATTACATCCCCGTGGATGAGGTCGCGGAACAAGAGGACGCGCGCACCCGGCTGCTCGCGGCGGGAGCGTGACCATGGCCGCGGACGCACTGAACGACACGCAAGCGCGCGAGCCGACCTTCTATCTGGTCGAGGACGAGCATCACCATGAGGCGGGGGGCAGCACGCTGCTCGGCTTCTGGATCTACCTGATGAGCGATGCGCTGATCTTCGCGACGCTATTCGCGACCTTCGGCGTGCTTAGTACCGCCTATGCCGGCGGGCCGATCCCGCGCGAGATCTTCTCGCTGCCGCTGGTCGCGCTCAACACCGCTATCCTGCTGGTGTCGTCGATCACCTATGGCTTCGCGATGATCGCCATGCAGGAGGGCAGACTGGGCGGGACGAAGCTCTGGCTGATCGTCACCGGCCTGCTCGGCGCCGCGTTTGTCGGGATCGAACTGTTCGAGTTCGCCGAGCTCATCCATGAAGGCGCGACGCCGCAGCGCAGCGCCTTCCTGTCGGCCTTCTTCACTTTGGTCGCCACCCACGGTCTGCACGTCACCTTCGGCATCATCTGGCTGGTCGTGATGCTGTTCCAGCTGAACCAGCGGGGCCTGCATCCGGAGAACCAGCGGCGGCTCCAGTGCCTCAGCATGTTCTGGCACTTCCTCGACGTCGTCTGGATCGGCGTCTTCACCTTCGTCTATCTGCTCGGGGTTCTGCGATGACCGATGCCACCCATGACGCGGCGCACGGCCATGGCGCCCCGCACGCCTCGCGCCGCACCTATGTGATCGGCTTCCTGCTGTCGGTGGTGCTCACCGCGGTGCCGTTCTGGCTGGTGATGACCGCCACGCTGGACGCCACCACGACCGGTGTGCTGATCGTCGCCGCGGCGATCGTGCAGATACTGGTCCACACCGTCTGCTTCCTGCACGTCAACACCCAGTCGGAGGGCGGCTGGACCCTGATGGCCTATATCTTCACCGCGGTGCTGGTGCTGATCGTGATCGCCGGATCGCTGTGGATCATGTTCCACCTCAACACCAACATGATGCCGATGGTGGACGCCCGATCGTCCTGAGGCCCGCATGAAACGCGCGCTGCTCATCGCGCTGGCGCTGCTTGCCACGATCGGCTTCGTCGCGCTGGGCGTGTGGCAGATCGAGCGGCGCGCATGGAAGCTCGACCTGATCGCGCGGGTCGAGGCCGGGACGCGGGCGGCGCCGGTGGCGGTGCCCGGTCCGGCGCAATGGCCGGGGATGGACGTTCGGGCCAGCGAGTATCGCCGCGTCGTGGCGACGGGCCGGTTTCTGCATGACCGTGAGACTCTGGTTCAGGCGCTCAGCGAGCACGGCGCCGGCTTTTGGGTGCTGACCCCGCTGGCCACGCCAAAGGGGGCCGTGCTGATCAATCGCGGCTTCGTGCCCGCCGGGCGACGCGATCCCGCGAGCCGCGCGGCGGGGCAGGCGGCGGGTCCGGTGACCGTCATCGGCCTGCTCCGGGCGAGTGAGCCGAAGGGCGGCTTTCTGCGTACCAACGCTCCTGCGGAAGGCCGCTGGTATTCGCGTGACGTGGCCGCGATCACGGCGGCGCGCGGGATAGACAATGCCGCGCCTTTCTTCATCGACGCCGACGCGACTCCCAATCCGGGCGGATGGCCGGTAGGCGGACTCACCGTGCTGCGTTTCAACAACAACCATCTCGTCTACGCGCTCACCTGGTTCGGACTGGCCGGGATCAGCGCCGCCGCGCTGTTCCTGCTGCTGCGGCGGAAGGTGCGATGATGGACGCGCCGCTCCTCGCGCTCACCCGGCGTGGCCCGGGCCTCATCGCCGAGACCGCGGCGGCGGAGAATATGCGCCAGCTGATCCAGCTGCGGTGGATCGCGGTGGTCGGGCAGACGCTTGCGATCCTGCTCGTCCATTCCGGTTTCGGCATTCCGCTGCCGGTGGTCGAGATGCTCGGCGTCGCCGCCTTGCTGGCAGTCGCGAACCTGCTCGCGACGATGGCCCTGCCGCGTCACCGCGTGCACAGTGGCGAGGTGATGCTGGCGCTGCTCATCGACATGGCCGCGCTGACGCTCCAGCTCTATTTCAGCGGCGGCGCGACCAACCCGTTCATCTCGCTCTACCTGCTTCAGGTCGTGCTCGGCGCGATCCTGTTGCCGCCGGCCGCGGTCGCGGTGCTGGTGACCGCCACCGCGCTCAGCTATGCGCTGCTCACCGTCAGCTATGTGCCGCTTCTGCTGCCCGCGGGACTGGTGGTGGCGCATGCCGACCTGTTCGCGATCGGGCATTGGATCGGCTTCGTGATGGTGGCCAGCCTGCTGGTGCTGTTCATCGTGCGGATCAGCCGGAACCTGCGCGCGCGTGACGCGCATGTGGCCGATCTCCGCCAGCATGCGGTGGAGGAGGAGGGGATCGTCCGCATGGGGCTGTTCGCCTCGGGCGCCGCGCATGAGCTGGGGACGCCGCTCGGCACGCTGTCGGTGATCCTCGCCGACTGGCGGCGAATGCCGGCGATCGCGGCCGATGCGCAGCTGGCGGGGGAGGTCGCGGAGATGCAGGCCGAGGTGCAGCGCTGCAAGGCGATCGTGTCCGACATCCTCCATTCGGCGGGCCAGCCCCGGGGCGAGGCGATGCAGAGCATGGCGGCGGCCGCATTCCTGACCGATCTGGCCGATGCGTGGCAGCCGACCTGGCCGCAAGTGCCGCTCGCCACCAGCATCGAGGATGCCGGTTCTGTCGTGATCGCGGTCGATCCCGCGCTGCGTCAGGCGGTGACCAACCTGCTCGATAACGCCGCCGAAGCCTCACCGCTCGGCCTTCGCCTGACGGGTAAGGTCGAGGAGGGTATGCTGGCGATCGTGGTACGCGACTACGGGCCGGGGTTCGATCCGGCTGCGCTGGCGCATGTCGGCGAGCTGTACCGTTCGACAAAGGGGGCCGGGCACGGTCTTGGGCTGTTCCTCGCCACCAATGTCGCGCGGCGGATGGGCGGGCGGCTGGAGGCGCGCAACCCGGCGGGCGGCGGCGCCGAGGTGCGGCTGATCCTGCCGCTGATCCATGCGGAGACGCACTGATGGAAGAACAGGACCTGATTCCCAATCTTGTCCTTGTCGAGGACGACGCGACCTTCGCGCGCACGCTCCAGCGTTCGTTCGAGCGGCGCGGCTATCGCGTCCGCGTCGCGGCCGGCCCGGCGGAGTTGGACGCGTTGCTCGAGGCGGAGGTGCCGACGCATGCGGTGGTCGATCTGAAGCTCGGCACCGCGTCGGGTCTGCCCTGCGTGGCGAAGCTGCACGCGCGGGATCCCGCAACGCTGATCGTGGTGCTGACCGGCTATGCCAGCATCGCCACGGCGGTGGAGGCGATCAAGCTCGGCGCGTGCCACTATCTGGTGAAGCCGTCGAACACCGACGATATCGAGGCCGCGTTCGGCAAGGCGCCGGGCAACCCCGATGTACCCGTCACCCCCCGCGCGGCGTCGCTCAAGACGCATGAGTGGGAGATGATCAACGAAACGCTCGCCGCGACCGGTTTCAACATCTCGGAGACCGCCCGGCAGCTCGGGATGCACCGCCGCACGCTGGCGCGGAAGCTCGAGAAGCGGCCGGTCAAGTAGCTGCAATGGAGCGCTAAACGCGACGGATCGCGGATCGATTGCCATCACGGGTCGTTCAACAAGGCGAGCGGGCATCGGGAGAGACGTGATGAACCAGCGCGATCAAGGCCAGAACCGGAATCCGGGTGGCCAGCAGCAACAGCAGCGCGGCCAGAAGATGGAGAAGCAGCAGCAACAGCAGCCGCAACGCCAGCAGGATGGTGGCGAGAAGAAGCCCCAACCCGGCAAGGACGAACTGGAACGCTAACGTTCGCCGACCGGACGTTTTGAAGGGGCCCGAGCGGCCCCTTCTTCTTTTTGGGCTGCTGAACGGGCATGCTGGCAGCCATGAACCCCGTCTACGCCGCGCTCGGCACCACCATTTTCGAAACCATGTCGGCACGGGCCCGCGCAAACGGCGCGATCAATTTAGGGCAGGGTTTTCCCGACGGTGAAGGCTGCGGGCCGGTGATCCGCGTTGCCGCCGCGGCACTCACCGCCCGTTCGAACCAGTACCCGCCGATGGCGGGTCTCCCCGAACTGCGGCAGGCGATCGCGGCGCATTATGCGCGCCATCAACAACTCGATCTCGCGCCGGAAGAAGTGATCGTCACGTCGGGTGCGACCGAGGCGATCGCCGCCTCCTTCGCCGCGCTGATCGTTCCGGGGGACGAAGTGATCCTGATCCAGCCGCTCTACGACGCCTATCTCCCGCTGGTGCAGCGAGCGGGCGGGGTGGCGAAGCTGGCGCGGCTCGAACCGGGGACCTGGCGGCTGACCCGCGCCGCGCTGGAGGCGGCCGCAAGCCCCCGCACTCGGCTGATCGTGGTCAACAATCCCGTGAACCCCGCCGGCGCGATGCTCTCGCACGGCGAGCTGGCCGATCTCGCCGCCTTCTGCGTTGAGCGCGACCTGATCGCGGTGTGCGACGAGGTGTGGGAGCATGTCGTCTATGACGGCGCGCGCCATATCCCGCTGATCGCTGTGCCGGGGATGCGCGAGCGGACGGTGAAGATCGGGTCGGCGGGCAAGATCTTCGCGCTTACCGGCTGGAAAATCGGCTGGATGTGCGCCGCGCCGGCGATCGCCACGGTGCTGGCCCGCGCGCACCAGTTCATGACCTTCTCTACCGCGCCCAATTTGCAATGGGCGGTGGCGGAGGGGCTTGAGACGCAGGATGCGTGGATCGCCGAATCGGTCGCGGGGTTCCAGCGGTCGCGCGACCGGCTGGCGGCGGGCCTGAACGCGGCTGGCTATCGCGTGCTGCCATCCGCGGCGACATGGTTCCTGTCGATCGACCTCGCCGCGTCGGGTATCGCGCTCGACGATACCGCCTTTTGCGAGCGGCTGGTGGAGGAGGCTGGGATTGCGGCGATCCCGATCTCCGCATTCTATGCGCACGCACCCGTGGCTCATCTGGTGCGGCTGTGCTTCGCCAAAGCCGACGACGTGCTCGATACCGCGATTGAACGCATGGATGCGGCGCGAACGGTGTTCGTGCGTTAGCAGACCCGTGGAGCGGCTGTGGTTCATCACCAACCCCAATTCGGGATCGGCGACGCGCGAGAAGTGCGAGGCGCTGGAGGCGGTGTTCGAGGAGCGCGGGCTGACGCTTGCCGGACGGACGGCATTTCCGGACGCGCCGATCCCGTCAGTCGATGACCTTCGGGGCATCGATACCGTCGTGCTGTTCGCGGGCGACGGCACGATCAACGCCGCGCTCTGCGCGCTTGCGGATTGGGACGGCGCCTTCCTGATCCTGCCCGGCGCGACGATGAACCTGCTCGCCAGGACATTGCATGGCGATACCGAACCCGCCGATATCATCCATGCCGCGCATGAAGGGGGACGACCGGTAGCGCTTCCCTATGTCGAGGCGGGGCCGCACCGCGCCTTCGTCGGTCTGATCCTCGGCCCCGCCGCGCATTGGGGACGAGCGCGGGAAGCTGCGCGCAAGGGACGGGTGGCGCGGGTGTTCCGTGCGATCCGCAGCGCGTGGCGCCGCACCTTCGGCAAGGGGATCCGTATCGCGGGCGTGCCGGGGATGCGCGGGCGCTATCAGGCGGTATTCGTCGCGCCGGTGGCCGATGCGCTTGAGGTCGCGGCGATCGACGCACGCGACTGGGCATCGATCGCCGAGCTCGGCTGGAACTGGCTGACCGGTGACTGGATCGCCGCGCGTGCGGTCACCGATCGCCGCGCGCAGCGGCTTCGGCCGGTGTGCAAGCGGCCGGTACTCGCGCTGTTCGACGGCGAGCCGGTGACGCTGGAACCTGATATCGAGGTGACCGGGGGGATGACCCGCCCCGCAT
>Ga0247822_10003644_pt1 | contig 10063 bp, 5 predicted proteins | sample 13C_Cellulose_Da_FD_192423 | JGI IMG/M metagenome (GOLD analysis project Ga0247822, IMG submission 192423) | Soil microbial communities from agricultural site in Penn Yan, New York, United States - 13C_Cellulose_Day30 | ecosystem: Environmental > Terrestrial > Soil > Agricultural land | place... | reverse complement strand
GTCCGAAGAGTTCGTCCAGGTTGTTGCTGGCGGGCGCTGCGGCCGCGCGGGCGCCGATGGCGGTGTCGAGCTCGGCCAGGGGATCCGGTGTTGGAGCGGTGGTGGCGGAGCCCTGTGGTGTGGCGGGTGGAGCGCCGCCGATGGCTGCGACGAAGACGGTCTGGCAGCGGCGGCAGCGGGCTTTTTTCCCGATCACCGTTTCGGGCGCCTGGATGCTGAGTCCGCATTGCGGACAGGCGACAGTAATCATGATCAGGCCCCTGACGTTTCCCGCTGCTTCACTCTGAGATCCCTGCCCAGGGATTCAGACAGATTGTCTTTTCTGATTCGCGCTGTTGCAAGAGGGAGCGGCCAACCACGTTCTTGCCGGCACGACTCTGCTCGCTCAAACCCAACGTGCTACGGCAGCCTGGGGTCAAGGGGGCCTGTGTTGTTTTTTTGGCCCCCTTGCCGCCGGAGGCATTTTCGTCGCGGAACCGTGGGACACAACGGACGTCCCCTTTGTGGAGCCGGCGTTGAGAACTCACCGCTCGCCCTGGAAGCCCCGCGGGTTGGTGAGGGGGCATACGACACGGTGTCCGCGTTTGGACACGATCTCCTTCAGACACCTCTCGACGGCCAAGCCTCCGGCGGGCAAGAGGGCGTTGCCCCCTTGCATCCCCCACCAGGGTGCCCCTGGACCCGGTTCTAGGGAGGCTCCTTTGGTGTTCTGGCACCAATTTTCACGCGATCCCGCTCAAGGAACACCCGCGACTTCGCTAACATTCCCCTTTCCTCAGAACGTGCGGAGCGTGGATCGACAATGGCGGTGTTGTTGCAGGTGCGGAACGCGCACAAGAGCTACGGCGGACAGGTCCTCCTCGATGGGGCCGAATGCTCGATCACGGACGACGTGAAAGTCGGCTTCGTCGGCCGCAACGGAGCGGGCAAAAGTACCCTCCTCAAAGTCCTCCTCGGCGAAGAAGAACTCGACCGCGGCGAGGTCATCCGCCACCCCAAACTCCGGCTCGGCTACCTCCGCCAGCACGACGCCTTTCAGCCGGGCGAGACAGTTCTCGACTTCCTGATGCGGGACAGCGGCCAGCCCGACTGGAAGTGCGGCGAAGTCGCCGGCGAGTTCGAGATCAAGGGGGCCTACCTCGAAGGCCCCGTCAGCAAGCTCTCCGGCGGATGGCAGACCCGCGTGAAACTCGCGGCGCTCCTCCTGCACGACCCGAACCTGCTCCTCCTCGACGAACCGACGAACTTCCTCGACCTCCGCACCCAGATCCTGCTGGAACACTTCCTGCGGCACTATGACCAGGCGTGCCTCATCGTCTCCCACGACCGGGGCTTTCTCGGGGCAACCTGCCAGCACACCCTGGAGCTCTCCCGCGGCAAGCTGACGATGTTCCCCGGGAAGATCGACGCGTTCCTCGAGAACATGGCGGAACGCCGCGAGCACGACGAACGCGTGAACGCCGGCATCCAGGCCAAGCGCAAGCACCTCGAAGAGTTCATCGCCAAGAACAAGGCCCGGGCGAGCACGGCCACGCGGGCCAAGTCCCGCGAGAAGCAACTCGAGAAACTGGAAGAGGTTGAGGTCGCCGCCGACGAGCCGACCGTCAGCATCCGCCCGCCGCAGGTCGAGCCCCGCAAGGGGGCGGCCCTCCGCTGCATCGACGTCAGCATCGGCTATCCGGAGCGGACGATCGCCAAGGAGATCGGCGTCGAGGTCGATCATCAGTCCCGGGCCGCGATCGTCGGGGACAACGGCCAGGGAAAGACGACGTTCCTGCGGACGATCGTCGACTCGCTGAAACCGGTCTCGGGCGAAGTCCGCTGGGGCTACGGCTGCGACATCGGCGTCTACGCCCAGCACGTCTATACGAGCCTCCCGCCGAAACAGACGGTCTACGAATACCTGGAGGCGGTCGCTCCGGCGGGGACGAAGACGCAGGAGATTCTGAACGGAGCGGCGTCGCTCCTGTTCCGCGGCGGCGACATCAAGAAGAAGATCTCGGTCCTGTCGGGGGGCGAACGGGCCCGGCTCTGTCTCGCCGGCTTGATGCTCTCCAAATACACGGTCCTGATCCTCGACGAACCGGGAAACCACCTCGACGTCGACACGGTCGATTCGCTTGCCGAGGCCCTGCTGGCCTACAAGGGGACGGTGATCTTCACGAGCCACGACCGGCACTTCATGAAGCGGCTGGCGACGCACGTGATCGAGGTCCGCGACGGGCGGGTCGTGAACTACAACGGCAACTACGACGCCTACATGTACGCCGTTAACAAGGAAATTGATGAAGGGGAGCGGGAGGCGGCCAAGGGAATGTCGAAGGCCCCGCAGGACGTGCTGAAAGCGAAGGCGGTCGTCAAGAAGCCGGACCGGGGAGAGCGGGAGATCCGCAAGGAAATGAACAACGTCGAGAAGACGATTGCCCGCCTCGACGAGGAGAAGAAGAAGGCCAACGCCCAACTGATGGAAGCGACCGATCCCAAGGAAGCGATGCGGCTGCATCAGGAGGTGACGACGCTCGCGACCCAGCTCACGGAAGCGGAAGAGAAGTGGTGTGCTCTGCAGGAAGAGCTGGGCGAGTGGTGAGCCGCTCCGCTGGGGCGGGGCTGAGAAGTTGCGCCAAGCTCCGCCAATGAACGGGATACGGCGGCCAGAGCTTCCCAATGGCAGGTGCGTAGCTCAGGCCTGCCGACGTTGCTGTATTTCCTAGGCCTTCGGATTTTTAAACACAGAGGCACAGAGGACACAGAGAGGGACGGCAGGAGAGGAGACGTTCGCGAAGCGTTTTCGGGAGAAAGGGCCACAGATCAACACGGATGGACACAGATCAAGGCAGGGATTGCGATCCCCACTGCCCACGTCCTGCCTCTGGATTCGTCACTCTCCGTGTTCTCTGTGCCTCTGTGTTTCAAACCTCTTCCGACGAGGAACCAGCAGAGCGCAGAGATGGCGCCGGCGCAAAGCCCATTCTTCGGCTCAGTAGTTTCACTCATCTGGAGGCAGGACGGGTGGGGCTGCGCGGGCCGGGTTCCTGTCTTTATCTGTGTCTATCTGCGTTCATCTGTTGCTCCCCTTCCTCCGCCTTCCCCCGTGTCCTCCGTGGTTCAAAACCTTCGGGTTTGTGAAACCACGCGAACGGCTCTAGGAAACCGCCGGCATCGTGAGAAAGAATCGCGTCGCGGACGGATCGGCTTCGACAGTGAGCGATCCGCGGTGCTGATCGACGATCCGCCAGGCCTTCGAGAGCCCGAAGCCCAGGCCGCGGCCTGCCTGGCGGCCGGAGAAGAAGGGATCGAACAGGTGCTCGCGCTCCGTCTCCGTCAGCCCCCGCCCGGCGTCCTCGACGAGCCACTCAACGAGTCGCTGTCCTGACCGTTCGAACTGCCGGCGTGCGACTCGGATCGCTTGCCCGGGGGAGCTGGCCTCGATCGCGTTCCGGAGCAGTTCGCAGAAGACGATCTCCATCTGCGTCCGATCCGCCGGGACGGTCCATTCGGGATCCGTCGTCGCCTCCACGGTGACCGCGAGCGACTTCTTCCGCAGGGGCTCGTCGAGGAGATTCAGGGCGGCCAGGACGACCTCGCTGAGACGCACGTCGGCGAAACTCGGTCGCGGCGGACGGGCAAAGAGGATGGCGTCGCCGATCATGTCCCGGATGCGATACGCCTGAGCCCCAATCGTGGCGAGGTGCCGGCGGCGCTCCGGGTCGGTCTCCTCCCGGAGAAGCTGTCCGGTGCGGCCCACGATTGTGGCGGCGGGGTTGTTGATCTCGTGCCCGGCCCCCGCGGCGAACTCCGCCATCGCTTCCAGCTTCCGCTTCAGGAAGGTCGACTCCTCCGAGTAGATCTGCGGCCACACCGCCAGGACAAGCTGGCTCCACGTCTGCTCGGCGGGCCTGGAGGCCGAGGAGTCGGCCGCGGTTCCGATCTCTCCGATCAGGTCCGCGTTCCCTTCCACTTCCGTCAGCCATTCGCATCGCTGCCATTGACGGAGTCCGCCGCGGCCGGGCGGTGAAGCCCGATCCCAGGGGCGGTCCTTCAGGAGCGTGGCGCGAACGTCGCCGTCGGTCAGCCCGACGGAAAACCAGGCCCGACGGGTGGGAGACCGGACGAGGATCAGGGGTGTCGCCGAAGCCTCCGGCGAGCCGGGAGCGGCTGCCTCGGAGGCGACATGGCTCTGCCAGAACTCGAGAGCCCGCTCACAGAACGTGACGACCGAGTGACACGGCAGGATCGATTGAAGAAAGCCGAGCGAGAGTTCGGAGCATTCACTCGACACGGCAGGAGTCCATGAAAAAAGCCGCGGCACGTGCCGCGGCTCGAATTCTGACTTGGAGGCCCCGCATCGCAAGGCCTCCCGCTTCTTCAACGATCACTTCATGCCGCGGACTGAAACCCCCCGCCGCTCTGTTCGCTAGCGCGAAGCGACCGGCATGTCCATGTCGAGATGCTGGCAGAGACGCTCGATGAGCTTGTCGACTTCGAACGGCTTCTGGAGGAAGTCGTTGGCGCCGGCCGCCTTGAGCTCTTCGATCTTGCTCGCTTCCACCATCCCGCTGATGCACAAGATCTTGACGTCGTCGAGGGACGAATCGCTCCGGACCCGCTGACCGACTTCCTTGCCGTTGATGTCCGGCAGCATCACGTCGAGGACGATCACGTCCGGACGGTACTCCCGGACCATCATCCCGGCGTCGAAACCGTTGTTCGCCACGCGGACTTCGAACCGGCCATCCCCTTCCAGGGCGTCCTTGATCAGTTCGACCAGATCCGGATCGTCGTCGACGACAAGGGCTTTGCGCTTGCCGCTTTCGAGGGCGTCGGTCGGGATCCCGTTGTCCTTCATGAACTTGTAGAGGACGTCGCGGGGAATCCGGCGGAAGCGCGAGCCGGGGACGCGGAATCCCTTGAGCTGGCCGGAGTCAAAGCAACGGATGATGGTTTGCTGGCTGACCTTGCAGATCTTGGCAGCTTCACCCGTGGTAAAGACGGTCTTCATAGTGCTGATCCATCCGTTGGTTTCGGTCCAACGCACGGCGGCTGGACCTAGCACGCATCCCTCCCGAGAATCCGTCCCTTCGGGAGTCATCCGATCCGTGACCTCTCGGTCAAACCTGACGAACTCTGCAGAGTAGCGAGTTTGCCAAGGTTCTCGGTTGTGCGGATTCTAACGGCTTCGCAGACCGGGTCAACAGGGGTTTTCTAGGCAGACCGCCCAGCCTGCCAGCGCTCTCAAGGCTCCGCAGATGGACACTTTCGGGCGATCTGGAGCGCCGCTAAGGCGTCCCGGAAGCGCCGCTCAGGCTGGCCACCATCGTCACCAGTTCGGCCCGTTCGACCGGCTTCGAGATGTGCATGTTGAAGCCGCAGCGGATGGCCCGCATCCGGTCCTCGGAACGGGCAAAGGCGGTCAGCGCCAGGGCCGGAATGGTCCCTCCCTGCTCGGGAGTGAGCTTCCGGATCCGGCGGATCAGCCGATAGCCGTCGACGTCCGGCATCCCGATGTCGCTGACGAGGACGTCGAACTGCTCCTTGAAGATCAGCTCCATCGCCTCGACTGCCGAGCCTGCCGTGGTGACCCGGGCATCGCAGTCTTCCAGGATCTTCCGGATCAGCGTCCGCGCGTCCGGCTCGTCGTCGACGACGAGGACCCGGACCCCCGGCAGGAAGACGAGAGCGTCCTGTTCCGGGTCGGAGATCTTCTGCGACCGCGGATGGAACCGCTCCCGCTCCGGCGCCGGATCCGGATGGACCGCCGACATCGGGAGGGCCACCGTGAAGGTCGCCCCCTGGTCGATGCCGGGACTCTTGACCCGCACGCTCCCGCCGTGGAGCTCGACGAGCTGCCGGACGATGGCCAGGCCCAGTCCCAGGCCGCTGTGCCGCCGCGTCGTGGAGGAGTCCGCCTGCCGGAAGCGGTCGAAGACGTGCGGGAGGAACTCGGGCGCGATCCCGATCCCGGTGTCCATTACGCTCATTTCGATGTGCGAGTTGACCCGCTCCAGGGCGACCTGGACCCGCCCGTCGCGGGGAGTGAACTTGACCGCGTTGTTGAGGAGATTCCAGACGACCTGCTGCAGCCGGTCGGGATCACCGACGACCGGGCCGGCGAGCGGATCGAGGACCGTCGTGATCCGGACCCCCTTTCCTTCGGCCGCGGGGCGGACGGTTTCGACGCCGGTCCGGATGACCTCCGCCAGATCGACCCGCTGGACGTCCAAGCGGACCTTTCCGGAGATGATCCGGCTCATGTCGAGGAGGTCCTCGATGATCTTCGTCTGCGAGAGGGCGTTCCGCTCGATCGTCTCCAGTCCCTCGGCGAGGGCCGCCGGGTCCTTCGTGTTCGCCCGCAGGACCTGCGCCCAGCCGAGGATCGCGTTGAGCGGCGTCCGCAGCTCGTGGCTGAGGGTCGACAGGAACTCGTCCTTCATCTTGTTGGCCCGCTCGGCGTCGGCCCGCGCGGTGCGTTCCCGGTCGAGCAGCCGCTCCCGCTCCTGGAGCCCCTGCTTCATCTCGGTGCTGTCGACCCCGTGGACGAAGATGCCGGTCGCCTGGCCGTCGGCCGCCGTGAGAGGCTGGTAGACGAAGTCGATGAACCGCTCCTCCAGCGGCTCGCCGGGCTTCCGCTGGATCGAAACCGACATGTCCCGCCCGACGTACCGCTGGCCGCTCGCCAGGACCCGGTCGAGCAGCTCGAGGTAGCCCTGCCCCTCGATCTCGGGGAGCGCCTTGAGGACCGGCAATCCGATCAGATCCCGCTCTCCGACGAGCTGCGAATACTGGTCGTTCACGAACTCGAAGACGTGCTCCGGCCCCCGCAGGACGCACATGAACGCCGGGGATTTCTGGAAGGCCGCGCTCAGCCGGGCCCGCTCGGAATCGATCTCCTCGATCCGCCGCGCCTGGCTGTCTTCATACTGCTTCTGCGGCGTGATGTCCTGCACCACCCCGATCATGCCGACGACGTCGCCGGCGGAGTTGAAGATGCACCGGCCCCGCGCGGCGAGCCACGTCGGAGCGGCGGCCGAGTCGCTCCGGGGGGCCGCCAGCGCATACTCGATCTCGTATTCCCCCTTCGTCCGGACAATCTCCTCCAGCTTCTGGCGGGCCAGCTCGCGATGCTCGGGCTGGAGCAGCTGCCGGACTTCGGCGCGTGTGGTCGAGACCCCGTCCGCCACGCCGTAGAGCCGCCGGGCTCGCGGAGAGAGCGTCATGGCGTCGCTCCGGGCGTCCCATTCCCACGTGCCGAGATGCCCCGCCTCGAGCGCCAGGTTCAGCCGGGCCGCGGCGGTGCGGAGCGCCGTGTCCGACTCCTTGGTCTCGGTGATATCGAGAGCGGTTCCATAGATCCCGACCACCCGCTGCTCCGCCCCTTCGCCTACCTTCAGCGCCTGACCGCGGGACTGCAGCCAGCGGCGGGTGCCGTCGGGACGGCGGACGCGGTATTCGACGCGGTACGGCACGGTCGAGGCGGGATCAAGCGCGGTCCGGAGGGCGGCGGCGACCTTTTCGGCGTCGTCGGGGGAGAGATAGGCCAGGACATCGTCGAGCTTCATGTCGGCCCGCTCGATGCCGAACATCGCCTGCAGCCGCTCGTCCCAGTGAACGCAGTCCTGCTCGACGTCGTAGTGCCACCAGCCCATCTGGGCCGCCTCCAGCGCCAGCCGCTGCTGTTCCGCCAGTCGGAGCCGCTCCCGCTCCGCCTGCTGTCGACGCTGCTCGGTCCGGACCAGTTCGGTTGTTTCGGAGAGGACCGCCAGGATTCCGCAGACCTCTCCGCTTTCCTGCCGCAACGGGGTGTAGGCAACGGAGAGGTGGACCTGTTCGGGGACCGCCTTCCGGGCCAGCGTCAGCGGCAGGTCCGCGACGAAGATCGGCTCCCCCTTCAGAACTCGCTCATAGAGCGGCCGGACGACCTCCTGCACTTCCGGCCAGCAGGCGGCGTTCTGGAGTCCCAGCGCTCCCGGATGCTTTCCGCCGGCGATGACGGCGTAGCCGTCGTTGTAGATCTGGATCAGGTCCGGCCCCCACAGCACCGCTGCGGGGACGGGCATGTCGAGGATCAGGTCGACCGCCATCCGCAGGGGCGCCGGCCAGGAATCGCGCGGACCGAGCGCGGTGCGCGACCAGTCCATGCCTCGAATCCGTTCCCGCATCTCGCCCGTGGGATGAGTCAGGAGCGAAGGAATGGGAGGAGAGCCGACCGACATTCACGAACCCTGCGACGGGGAAGAAAACGGCCTGCGCCGGAATCGTCGTTCACTCGGAAGGGGGAGGCAAATACTAACGGCGGTTCTTGTTCAGGGGGCGGTCAATCTCGCATCAACCGCCGTCACTTTTTGCAGATTCTTGTGAGCCGTTTCGTTTTGCCGCACGCGGCGAGCCGTCGACCTGCTGAGGCCGAGATCGCTCTTTCCGACTCCCGCCATGCTGGCAGGGGGCGTCGATCCGTTCAAGCCGGATCCGCTCGTTCGCTTTCCCGCCAGGCCTGTGGCAGCCCGGTCTCGATGGTCGGGAAGGAGAGGGAGAAGCCGAACGAACGCAAACGGCGATTGGAACAGCGTTTGTTTCGAGTGCCCGACGCGGCTTCGGAGAAGGTCGGAGCCGGGGCCGCGGCCAGTTGGGCGAGGGCTGTGTAATAACGCCGGCGCTCGACGGGCTCGTCGTCACAGACGAGCAGGCCTTCGGGAGGGTGATCGCGCCCCAGAACCGTGACGGCGATCGTTGCCGCATCCTCGACGTGGATCAGGTTGAGCCATTCCTGGCCGCTGCCGCTGAGAGCCTCTCCCCGCCGCAGCACCTCCGCTTTCGCGAGCAGCCGGCCCGGGCCGTAGATCCCCGCCAGACGCAGCACGGAGGTCGCGATTCCCGTCCGCTCCCGGAAGGCCGCCAGGGCCGCTTCCGCCTCCAGGCAGATCTGCCCCCCCTCTGCGGCGGGGGCGGTCACCGAGGCTTCGTCGACCACGGATCCGTCGTCCTGGCCGTACACGCTCGTGCTGGATACGTGGACCCAGCGGGCGGATTTTCGCCCCATGGCTTCGAGTGCATTACGGAGCCCCTCGACGTAGACGTCCCGTTTTTTCCACGTCCCGCTGCGGTCAAAGCCGATGCAATGGAGGACCGAGTCGACTTGCGGAAGTTCTTCCAGCGAGGACGGTTCCATGACATCGCCGACGTGCGGCCGGAAGCCGGCGGCGGCCAGGGTTCGAGCCCGGTCGGCGGATCGCGTCAGGACGTGCACCGTTGTCCCGGATTGCAGCAGGTTCCGCGCGACGCGGATTCCGAGATAACCGCAGCCGAGGATCAGGACTTGCAAGGAGCTGGGGACCGGCGCGGAACTGATCCGCGGTTTCGGCAAAAATTCAGAGGTTTCGCTATTTTCATTCGGAGTTGAGATTCGATGCACCTATATTGAGCGTTAAGATTGCATTGGTTGAGATTGAAAGTGTAGCGAACGGGATGCGGTGGCAGGGGGCCAGCGTGTCCGCCAGGCGGCAGGGATGTCAGTCGCCGTCGACCTCGGTCGACGCGGAAAGTCTCAGTGATGTCGTCCGTTGTGGACTCCTCTTTCCTCGAGGGTCTCCGGAAGAGTCGGGTGCTCAAGCCCGAACTCATCGCTCAGATTGCAGGTCAGGCCGATGCCGAAGACCTGCCGGCCGCCTTCGTGAAAGCCCGCCTGCTGACCCCGTTTCAGGTCCAGCAGATCGCTGAGGGGAATGTCCGCCGCCTGTGGGTCGGGGACTTCGTGCTGCTCGATACCGTCGGCTGGGGCGGGATGGGGACCGTCTACAAGGCCCGGCACCCGAAGACCGGCGAGGCGATCGCCCTCAAGGTGCTGGCCGAACGTTTCCGCCATGACTCCGGGATGCGGGCCCGTTTTGGCCTGGAAGGGGTCGCCGGCACCCGCTGCTCCCATCCGAATCTTCTGAACACGCTGGAATGCGGCGTCACCAATGACCTGTTCGGCGATGCCGACTACCAGGTCATGGAGCTGTTTGAAGGGATCGCATTCCACGAACTGGTCAACCTGCGGGGCCGGCTCGAGGTCGGTCTGGCGTGTGAT
>Ga0247822_10003643_pt1 | contig 10063 bp, 8 predicted proteins | sample 13C_Cellulose_Da_FD_192423 | JGI IMG/M metagenome (GOLD analysis project Ga0247822, IMG submission 192423) | Soil microbial communities from agricultural site in Penn Yan, New York, United States - 13C_Cellulose_Day30 | ecosystem: Environmental > Terrestrial > Soil > Agricultural land | place... | reverse complement strand
CGCCCCGCCGACGCGACGCAGCGCGTCGCTCAGCCGCATCCCGGGCTGGAACGCCACGCGCCCGGGGGTCCACACGTTGCCGGAGACGGAGACCTGGCTCCGCACGCGGTCGGCGATCTCGAACACGCGCACGACGTCGCCGGCGTGAAGCGGCACCGCCGGGCCGGTGCCCGTCGCGAGCTGCTCGGAGATGACGTCCGTCACGGTGCGGTCGCTCCCCGCCGCCTGCCGCTGCGTGGGCGGGAGGATCCGCTCGATCTGCACGCGCCGGCGGTCGGCACGCGCGGTGAACCCGCCGGCGGCGGCGATGAGGTCGTCCAGCTCCTCCCCTTCGGCGAGCTCGTAGGTCGCCGGCCGGATCACCTCGCCCCAGATGCGGACGCGCGGCCCGCGGGTCGCCACGAACACGACGTCGCCCGACTGCAGGCGGGGATCGTGGGCCGAGCTGCCGCGCAGCAGGTAGTCGTACACGTCGAGCGTCGCGACGGTCTCGCCCCCGCGGCGCACCTCGACGCGGCGCAGGCTGCCGTTGGCCGTCGGGCCGCCCGCGGCATACAGCGCGCTCATCGCGGTGCCCGCGCTCGAGATGCGGTAGCTCCCCGGCACCATCACGTCGCCCACGACGTACACCTGGTTGCTCCGCAGGCGCGCGACGCTCACCGAGAAGCGCGTCGAGGCGTTCGGGCTGCGCCCGATGCCGGAGTACGCGCGCCGCAGCCGCGAGTAGAGCACGTCCTCGAGCTGCCCGAGCGTGAGGTTGGCGACGGACACCTGCCCGACCTGCGGGATGACGACGAACCCTTCGCGCGTCACCGGAAGGTCGTACGAAGCCTCGACGTCGCCGGTGAGGATGAGGACGAGCTGGTCGCCGGGACCGAGGCGATAGTTGGGGTCGACCGGTCCCGCGAGGTTCGCGTTGAACTGGGTGCTGCCTTCCTCGAACAGATTCAGGCCGAAGATCGTGTAGCCGCTGTCCACCCTGGTGCGGGTCAGCCGCTCGGCACGGTACTTCGCGGCGCGCCAGGCGTCGAGGCGACCGGCAATCTCTTCAGGGAGCGGGTCGGCGACGATGTCGATGGAGTCCACCGGGACTCCGAGCGAATCGGCGAACACGACGAGCGCCGGATCGACCGGGACCTCGTCGCGCCGCCGACGGATCTTGTTGGTGCGCACCGAGTCGATCGCCAGCGAATCCATGATGCCGAGCGTTCGCACCGCGTCGTAGACGTGGTCACCCGGATCGGGAAGGCTGCCGGGGGCCTGTCCCGGCGTGCCGCCGAGATACGAATCGAGCATCGAGCTCGGATAGCCGGCAGCCTGGAGCCGCGCACGGATCTGCGCCGGGGTGAGCCCGCTCTGCTGAAGGCGCTGCAGCAGCTGCGCGCCCGCGGCGGGATCGGTTGGCATCCCTGCCGGCAGCGACGGCTGCTGCTGGGCAGCTCCGTGGACTGGAGCAGCAAGGACCAGGGCAATGGCAACACCGGCGATGAAAAGCGGGCGCATCAGGAAATTCGAGTGAACGACCGAACGAAGCTCGCCGGACGCGCGGAGCGTCCGGAAGCTTCCAAGATGGAGTCGAGCGCGAGGGATTGTCCATGCAGGACGCGCGGCCCTGCGAGATGCCACACCTGGCGATACGGACGATCGCCCTTGCCGACAGGCGGCGCGGCAGGCGAACCCGCCTTGTGTTTGGCGCTCGAGCACCTAAATAATAGGTTGCAATCCGATCCCCGGTACGGTGCGATCTTCACCGGTACCAGATTCAAGGCGCCAGGATCCCTCGCCAATACCCGCAGGCGGTCGCCTCCCGTGGGCCGACCGCCTCTGGTCGTGGATCGCGGTCAGTTCGTGCCAATCGACCATCTGCGCTCCGGGCGGGCGCCCACGCGATCACACCGTTCTCGATGACTGACCAGCGAACCCATCCACTTCCTTCGCGCACGGATGGCGAAGTCTCGCTGATCTCCCTGGCCGTCCTGGTGCTCCGCCGCCGGCGGCTGATCATCGTTCTCGCCATCCTCGGCGCGGTGGCCGGGCTCACGATCGGGCTCGTGCTCCCCCGAACCTACCGCTCGACGGCGGTCTTCATCCCCCAGGAGCAGGAGTCCGGCGCGTCGGGGCTCGCCGCCGCCGCCAGCCAGTTCGGCCTGAACGTCCCGGGGCTCGGCGGCACCTGGGGTCCCTCGCTCTACGCGGAGCTCCTGCAGTCGCGGGCGATTCTCGACAGCATCGCGACCGCCACGTTTCCGGTCGCGGAGCTCGAGCGCACCGTGGCAGTCGCCGATCTGTTCGAGGTGGATGCCCCCTCGGAGGCCCGCCGGGTCGAGCTGACCGCGCGCGCGCTCCGGCGGAGGATCGAGGTCTCCAAGGAGGACGACATCGGCGCGGTACGTGTTAGCATCGTAACACGTTGGCCCGACGTATCTTATGCAATCGTGCGCCGCCTCGTCGACGGCGTGAACCGCTTCAACATCCAGATCCGGAACTCACAGGCCGGCGCCGAGCGCGCGTTCGTCGAGGGACAGGTCGCGGAGGCCGAAGTGGCGCTCCGCAATGCAGAGGATCGCCTGCAGTCCTTCCTGCAGGCCAACCGGATGATCCAGGGTTCGCCGGAGCTGACCTTCACCCGCGACCGCCTCCAGCGGGACGTCATGCTCCGCCAGGAGATGCACATGACGTGGCTGAAGAGCCGCGAGGATGCCCGCATCCGGGAGGTCCGCAACACCCCGGTGATCACGGTGCTGGAGGAGCCGCGCCTGCCGACGGTGAACGAGCCGCGGAAGATCGCGCTCAAGACGATCCTCGGCCTCGTGCTGGGGGGAGGCGCCGGCGTCGCCTGGGCACTGGTGGCCGGCTGGCTCGCGAGCCTCCGCGGTACGCCGAATCCCGAGGAGCGCGAGTTCTTCGAGCTGGCCAGCGCCGCCGTGCCGTCGCTCCCGTGGCGCCGTCGGCGCCAGGTCGTCAACTCCTGAAGCATGCGTGTGGGGCCGGTACGTCCGGCACGACGCGTACATCCGACGAACCTCCATCATCAGTAGTGACTCGCCGCCAGCCGCTTCCGCTCGTCTCCATCATCATCCCTGTCTACAACGGCGGCGACTTCCTGCGGCAGGCGATCGACAGCGCCCTGGCGCAGAGCTACGCCAACGTCGAGGTGCTCGTCGTCAACGACGGGTCCAGCGACGACGGGGAGACGGAACGGATCGCGCGCGGGTACGGCGACCGGATCCGCTATCTCGCGAAGCAGAACGGTGGCGTGGCGACGGCGCTGAACCTCGGCATCGCGGAGATGCGCGGCGAGTACTTCTCGTGGCTCAGCCACGACGACGTCTATCATCCCGCGAAGGTCGAAGCGCAGGTCGCGGCGGCGGCCGGGATGGAGCCGGACACCGTCGTCGTCTGTGCCTACGAGCTGATCGACGAGCATTCGCGCCTCCTTCCCGGTGAGTCGCCGGTGCCGCACGACAGCGGCGTGGTGTCGGCGCTCGCCGCGAGCCTGAACGGCTGCGCGCTGCTCATCCCCCGCCGGTGCTTCACCGTCGCCGGCGGGTTCGACCCGGCGCTGCGAACGACGCAGGACAGCGACATGTGGCTGCGCATCGCGCTCGCCGGCTTCCGGTTCGCCTACCTCCCGCGCGTGCTCGTGCAGTCGCGCCAGCATGCGCAGCAGGGGAGCCGGACCATCGACACCCACGCCGCCGAGCGCACGCGCTGGTACCTCGCGGCCGTCGAGTCGCTCTCGCCGGCCGTGATCGCGACCGAGGCGGCGGACATCGGCGAGATCCTCATCCGCCGGCGCCAGCGCCGGGCGTTCATGCGATTCGTCGGCCGGCACACCGAGACCCGGTCGCTTGCCGCCTCGGCGCTGCTGTCGCTGCGCCTCGGCGCCGCGGTGGCGGAACGGGCGTCGACGAAGGTCGCGCAGGCCGTTCCGCGCCTGCTCGGGCGTCGCGCCGCGGGCCAGCAGGCCGGCGCCTCGCGGGGGCCGTAGCATGCGCCCGTCCCAATCGATTGCCGGGGAACGCTGAGGTGCTGAAGCGGTTCCTCGGCGACAGCGCCGTGTACGGCATCAGCAACATCATCGGCAGGGGGATCGTCGGCCTCCTGCTGCTTCCGCTGTACACGCGCTTTCTCACCCCGGAGGAATACGGCCGGGTGGACCTCCTGCAGGTGGTGCGATCGCTCGCGGTCGTCATCGTCGTGCTCGAGATCAACCAGGGGCTCGTGCGGCTGCTCGCGGACGCGAAGTCGGACGACGACCGGACCTCGCTGGCGTCCACGGCGCTGTGGTTCAGCATCGCGATGTACGGATCGGTGGTGACGGCCGGGCTGCTGTGGGCCGAGCCGCTGAGCCGGTGGCTGCTCGGGACGCCGGACGCCGTGGCGGCGGTGCGGGTGGCGATGCTGTACATCGCGACCGACGGCCTGTTCGCGCTCCTGCAGCTTCAACTGCGGTTCGAGCTGCGCCCGGGGGCATACGTGATCGCCTCCCTCGCGAGCCTGCTGGTGGCGGCGCTCGCGAGCGTCCTGCTGCTGAACTACACGGCGCTCCGTGAGACGGCGGTCCTCCTGGCGCTGGCCTGCGGCAACGTGGTCGGGGCGCTCGTCAGCCTGCGCGCCAGCCGGCACCGCTTCACGTGGCGCTTCAGCCGGGCGGCCTGCGCGCTGATGCTCGCGTTCAGCGCGCCGCTGGTGCTGTCGTCGGTCTCGGGCTTCGTCGCGACGTTCATCGACCGCATCGTGATCCGCCAGCTCATGGGCGTGCACGAGGTCGGAGTCTTCGCCGTCGGTGCCCGCATCGCGTCCATCGGGAGCTTCGCGATGTTCGGCATCCAGATGGCGCTGACCCCACTGGTCTACAGCCATCATGCGGAGCCGGGGACCCCGGGCGCGATCGCGAGGATCCTGCGTCTCGTGCTGGCGCTGATGCTTCCGCTCGTGATCACGCTGGGCATCTTCGCGCCGGAGCTGATCGCCTACGTCGCCGCGCCGGCCTTTCTCGACGCCGCCCGGGTGGTGCCCCTGTTCGCCCTCAGCGCCTTCCTCTCGCAGTTCTGGCTGTTCGCGCCCGGGCTCGGGCTGGCCAAGCGGACGCACGTCATCGCCCTGCTCAACGTGTTCGCCGCCCTCGTCAATACCGCGCTAAACTATCTGCTGGTCCCGATGTGGGGGCTCACCGGCGCCGCGGCAGCCACCCTCACGGGGTCGGCGCTGCTGGCGGCGGGCTATGTCGTCCTGGGGCACCGGCATTACCCCGTGCCGTTCGGGTGGGGGCGGATGACGGTGGCCGCGATGGTCGCGGCCGCGACCTGTGCCGCCGCCGTCGCCCGCTGGGGCGACGTTCCCGCGAGCGGGGCGACGATCTGGTCCCAGAAACTCGTCACGTGTCTCATCGCATTCGGTCTCATCGTGCTCACGCTCGTCACCCGGGCGGAGATCGCGGGCGCACGCCGCCTGCTGGCGCTCCGCCCGGCTGTACGTCCTTCCTGACCCGGATCCACCTCCCATGACTCGTCCAGTTCTGGTCACCGGCGCCGACGGCTTCATCGGCTCGCACCTCGCCGAGACCCTCGTCCGGTCGGGGGAGAAGGTCCGCGCGTTCGTGCTCTACAACTCGTTCAACTCGTGGGGATGGCTGGACCAGGCGCCGAGGGAGATCCGCGACAGCATCGAGGTGATCTCCGGCGACATCCGCGATCCGTATCGCGTGCGCGAGGCGGTGAAGGGGTGCGACGCGGTGCTCCACCTCGCCGCGCTGATCGCGATCCCCTACTCGTATCACGCGCCGCAGAGCTACGTGGACACCAACGTCACCGGCACGCTGAACGTGCTGCAGGCCGCCCGCGACTTCGACGTCCGCCGCGTCCTCCACACGTCCACCAGCGAGGTGTATGGCACGGCACAGTTCGTCCCGATCACCGAGCAGCACCCGCTGCAGGCACAGTCGCCGTATGCGGCGACGAAGGTGGCCGCCGACCAGCTCGCGCACTCCTTTCACGCCTCGTTCGGGCTTCCGGTCGTCACCGTGCGCCCGTTCAACACCTACGGCCCGCGCCAGTCGGCGCGCGCCGTCATCCCGACGATCATCTCGCAGATCGGGGCCGGCGAGCGAACGATCAGGCTCGGCGCGATGACCCCGACCCGCGACTTCAACTACGTGGCCGACACGGCCGCGGCGTTCGTCGCCGCCCTGCGCTCCACCGCGGGCGCCGGCGAGGTAGTGAACTTCGGCAGCAACTTCGAGATCTCCGTCGGCGACACGGCGCGGCTCATCGCGAAGCTCATGGACGCGGACGTGGCGTTCGTCTCCGACGAGGCGCGCATCCGCCCCGCGGGCTCCGAGGTGGAGCGCCTCTGGGCCGACAACACGAAGGCCCGCGAGATGTTCGGCTGGCAGCCGCAGTACGGCGGCGGCGAGGGGTTCGCGCGCGGCCTGCGGGAGACGATCGCGTGGTTCAGCGACCCGGCCAACCTCGGGACGTACAAGACGGGCATCTACAATGTCTAAGCGGGCCGTGATCCTCGCCGGCGGCAAGGGCACCCGTCTCCGTCCCTACACCGTCGTCCTCCCGAAGCCGCTGATGCCGATCGGGGAGTTCCCGATCCTCGAGGTCATCATCAGGCAGCTCGCGCGCAGCGGCTTCACGCACATCACGCTGGCCGTCAACCACCAGGCGGATCTCTTCCGCGCCTACTTCGGCGACGGCGAGCGGTGGAACGTGACGATCGACCATTCGCTCGAACCGATGGCGCTCGGCACGATGGGACCGCTCCGGCTGATCCCCGACCTGCCGGAGCACTTCCTCGTGATGAACGGCGACATCCTGTCCGACCTCGACTTCGGGCACCTGCACGACGAGCACGTGGCGTCGGGAGCGCTGTTCACGATCTCCTCGAAGTCGCGCGAGCATGCCATCGACTACGGCGTGCTCGAGGTGGACGGCGACCGGCGGCTCTCGGGATTCCGCGAGAAGCCGAAGGTCCGGTTCGAAGTCAGCATGGGGGTCTACATGGTGAGCCGCCAGGTGCTCGGCTTCGTCCCGCCGGAGGTGCCCTACGGCTTCGATCGCCTGATGCACGACCTCATGGGCGCCGGCAAGTACGTGCGCGTCCGCCCGCACGACGGCTACTGGCTCGACATCGGCCGCCCCGACGACTACATGCAGGCCATCGACGAGTTCGACCAGATGAAGGCGCGCCTCCTCGGTGAGTAGAATCCTCGTCACCGGCGGGAACGGCTTCATCGGCCGCGCCCTCGTCCGCGCGCTGGCCGGCGACCACGAGGTCGTCGCGCTCACGCGGGCCGACGGCGACATCGCGCACCGGGACACGCTGGAGCGCGCCGGGACGGTGGATCACGTCTTCCACCTCGCTGCGCGCACGTTCGTGCCGGACAGCTGGCAGGATCCGGCCGGCTTCATCGCCGCCAACGTCGGCGGCACCGCCAACGTGCTGGAGTACTGCCACCGCACGTCGGCATCGCTGACGTTCGTGAGCGCGTACGTCTACGGCCCGCCGGAACGGCTCCCGATCGCCGAGGACACACCTCCGCGGCCGAACAATCCGTACGCGCTCTCCAAGCACCTCGCGGAACAGGCGTGCGCCTTCTACGCGTGCCACCGGGGAGTGCGTGTCACCGTGATCCGTCCGTTCAACGTCTACGGTCCCGGCCAGTCGGCGCACTTCCTGATCCCGCGCATCGTCGAGCAGGTGCAGGCCCGCACGGAGATCCGGGTGCTCGACCTGCACCCGAAGCGCGACTACGTCTTTCTCGACGACCTGGTCGATGCGCTGGTGCGCACGCTCGAACCGGGGGAGGAGCTCCACCGGGTGTTCAACATCGGCTCGGGAGAGTCGGTGAGCGTGCAGGCAGTCGTCGACACGATCCAGCAGGTGGCCGGGACGGCACTCCCGGTGACCGACGCCGGGGAGCGGCGCGTCCAGGAGCTGGACGACGTGCGCGCCGACATCACGCGTGCCCGCACCCAGCTCGGCTGGACTCCCCGGACTCCGCTCCGCGACGGCATCGCGAGCATGCTCGTGACGGGCGACGGGGCGCGATGAAGACCCTCTACCTGTTCACCGGCTCCTATCCGTATTCCGTGGCGGCGGAGGACACCTTCGTCCCCCAGGAGCTCGCGGTGCTCCGGCATCACTTCCGCCGCATCGTGCTCGTCCCGATCGTGGCCAGGGGAACGCGCGCCACGGTGGACGTGCCGGGTGTGGAGGTGGACACCAGCTTCGCCGAGCTCGCCGGCCCACGCTGGCGACAGCTCCTCTCGGTCGCGGGCAGCCTTGGCGACACGGCGTTCCTCCGCGAGCTCGTCGACGTGGTACGGCTGGGGCGCGGACGCCCGTCGCCGCTCGTCCGCCTCGCGCTGCACCAGGCCATGGCCTCGCTGGCCGAGCGCTGGATGCGCCGGAGGATCGCGGCGAACGGCGCTGAACCCGGCATCCTGTACACGTGGTGGTTCGACGGCGTGACGCTCGGGCTCGCGCGCGCCGCCCGCGGGCATGGGATCCCGGTCGTCACCCGCGCCCACGGCTTCGACCTCTACGAGAGCAGGTACGATCCACCGTACATCCCGTTCCGCCGCACCGCGATCGCGGACGTCGCCGCGGTCTTCCCCGATTCGAGCGCCGGCACGCGCTACCTTGCGGAGCGGCACCCGTCGCACGCGGCGAGGATCCAGGCGGGGCTGCTCGGGGTGGAAGATCCCGGGTTCACCAACCCGGCATCCAGCGATGGGGTGTTCCGGCTGATGAGCTGCTCGTTCATCCGGCCGGTCAAGCGGATCGATCTCATCATCCGTGCGCTTGGCGAGCTCGGGCGGCAGCAGCCCGGGCATCGGTTCCACTGGACGCACGTCGGCAACGGGCGCGACCGGGAGTCGCTCGTGGAGCTGGCGGCACGGACCGTCCCCGCGAACGTCGGCGTCGAGTTCCGGGACTATCCGGGAAAGGACCAGCTCTTCCAGTATTACCGCGGGACTCCGGTGGACCTCTTCCTGAACGTCAGCGAGAGTGAAGGGACGCCCGTCTCCATCATGGAGGCGATCAGCGTGGGCATCCCGATCCTCGCGACGGCAGTCGGTGGAAACACGGAGATCGTCGCCGAGGAGAACGGGATGCTCGTGAGTCCTAACCCGGAGCCGGGCGAGATCGCGGCAGCGGTCGGCTCCCTGCTGCGCGATCCCGCGCGGCTCGCCGGACTTCGCGCGGGCAGCCGGGCCAGGTGGGAACGCGAGTACAACGCGCAGCGCAACTACGACACCTTCGCCCGGATCATCGATGCGCTCTGACGTCCGCGCCGCGGATCGCGTGGCCAGCTCATGACGATCGTCCTTCCCAATCTCTCCGCCGGCAACTTCGCCTCGGTCCTCCGGATGGTGCAGAAGGTCGGGGGCACGGCGCGCCTGGTGGACGACCCGGCGGAGCTGCGCAGCGCCGACAGGATCATCCTCGCCGGCGTCGGAGCGTTCGACAACGGCATGACCAGCCTGCGCGAGGGGGGCTGGCTCGAGCCGCTCCACGAGGCCGTCCTCGAGCGGCGGGTGCCGGTGCTCGGCATCTGTCTCGGGATGCAGCTCCTCTGTCACGGCAGCGAGGAAGGGTCGCTCCCCGGCCTGGGGTGGATCGACGCCGAGGTGAAGCGCCTCGCCCCCGCCGATCCGGCCCTCAAGGTGCCGCACATGGGGTGGAACACCGTCGCGGTGGTGCGCCCCAATCCGCTGCTGGCCGCCGATCAGGCGGAGCAGCGCTTCTACTTCGTCCATTCCTATTACGTGTCGTGCCGCGACCGGAGCGACGTCGTCGCGCTGGGAGACCACGGCCAGCAGTTCGACGCGGCGCTCGGCCGCGGCAACATCCACGGCGTGCAGTTCCACCCGGAGAAGAGCCACCGCTTCGGCATGGCGCTGATGAGGAACTTCGTGGAGATGCCGTGCTGAAGCATCGCGTCATCCCGGCGCTGCTGCTCCAGAACGGCGGGCTCGTCAAGACGACGAAGTTCGCCAAGCCGGTGTACGTGGGTGATCCGATCAACGCGATCCGCATCTTCAAC
>Ga0247822_10003642_pt1 | contig 10063 bp, 7 predicted proteins | sample 13C_Cellulose_Da_FD_192423 | JGI IMG/M metagenome (GOLD analysis project Ga0247822, IMG submission 192423) | Soil microbial communities from agricultural site in Penn Yan, New York, United States - 13C_Cellulose_Day30 | ecosystem: Environmental > Terrestrial > Soil > Agricultural land | place... | reverse complement strand
GACTCGTGGGACGACGCCGACGAGTCCCTGGGGTAGCCCCACTCGTCCCGCCCGCGGTCGTCCTCGTCCCGCCACCCGGCCGGGCGGCGGGCGGGCGGACGTGTCGGGGCGGACCGGGTCGGGGTGACGATCCGGTCGATCAGGGCCGCGACGAGGACGTCGCGGACCGCGGCGCCGACGGCCGCGGCCAACTCGGTCGCCAGCGCCGCCCGCACCTTGACCTTCAGGTCCGCGAGCGACTCGGCGAGGCGGTGGCACCGCCGGGTGACGATCGCACTCACCGGGCACCTCCGTCGGTGAGGGCGAGTTGCTTCAAGTTGCTCAGCACCGCCGACAGGACTTTCTTCTCACGCCTCCCCTGGCGGAGGGCCGCGACCAGCCGGGCCGCACGACTCGCGGCGTCGGACAGTGCGGCGCGGAGTTCCTCGGCCAGTGCGAGCGCGTCGATGGGGTCGCCGCGGGGCGGCGTGTGGCCGTCGGTCTCGGGCTTCATATCGGGGCTCCTGCACGCCAAGGACGCCGCGTGTCGGGACGAATATCCCCCGGGAAAGGGAACGGATGCCGACAAACGTAAACCACACGTCAACGACGTGATCCGCCGGGCGTGTACAAAAGAAACGCGAGGTACTGGACAGGCACGAGAAGCGCTTCGCCGGCATGGACTAGTCTGGCTCAACATTCTGAAAGCCGCCCATGATGACTTTGTGGAAGCAGTTGAGAGCGACGCAACCGCCAGCAGGGCCCAACCCCAACCCGCGGATCCAGGTGCTCGGAACCTTGGCGCTGATCGCGATGGGAATCGGCGCGACCATCGGGTCGGGCATCTTTGTGACCACCGGTGAAGTCGCGCGGGCAGGCGGCGTCCAGGGCGACCCGGAGACTGCCTTCGACACCGACTACATGCTCGTGAGAGACGCCGACTTCGGCAACGCCGTCGTCGCACTACAACCCGACTGCCACATCGTCGAACTAACTCCGCCCGCCGCACCGGTATCGGGGGCCACACCATGAACCCCGCTGATGAATCCAACGCCGCCGAGTGGCCGCGGCCGAGTCGGGTGACGCGCCTCCTATCGTGGTTCCTCAACCCCGGCGGTGCGCCGAGTGCCCGCCGGCTGCGTGCGGCCGTGGAAGGGAAGACTGCCCTCATCACGGGTGCCTCGTTCGGTATTGGCGAAGCGTGCGCACGGCTCCTCGCAGCGGCAGGCGCGAAAGTTTTGCTCGTCGCCCGATCACGGGAACAACTGAAATCAGTCGCAGATGTCATTCGCTCACAGGGAGGTGTTGCAGAAGTCTACCCCACCGACCTGATGGACATCGAAGCCGTTGCCGCACTCGGCAAACTGGTGCTCGAAGTCCACGGCACGATCGACATCCTGGTGAGCAACGCGGGCAAATCGATTCGTCGCTCGGTCGCCCTGCAATACGACCGATTCCACGACTTCGAGCGAACGATTGGTGTCAATTACCTCGGGCCAGTCCGGTTGCTCTTGTCGCTCCTGCCGGCAATGCGACACCGGCGATCCGGACAGATCATCAATGTCTCGACGTTCGGTGTGCGGGTTCCGCCCGGCCCTCGATGGGGTGCCTATCAGGCCTCCAAGGCCGCATTCGACGCCTGGTTCCGCAGTATGGGGGTCGAGGCCCGGTCGGATGGTGTGGTTACCTCCACGATTTACCTGCCGCTTGTCTACACTCGGATGAGCGCACCGACTCCGAGCATCCGCGGACTCCCTGGGCTCTACCCCGAACAGGCGGCGGGAATAATTGCTCGGGCGGTCGTCCGCGGGTCTCGGGTCGTCGCCCCCTGGTGGCTCACTCCCACCGAGTTGTTTGGCGTTCTCTTCCGCCGACCCATCGAGTGGGCTTTGGGACTGTTCTTCCGCCGATCGACCGACAGCCCCAGCGCCAGGGGCGTGAAGACCTCACCTGGGGACGGCGCTGGGGTGACCTCGGAGCCCTCGCCAACTCCGGGACTACGGCGAGCGTTCCGGACGGTCGGGCTGCTCCCCCTCCGCCCGCTGAACCTCCTGCGGATGGCCCGAGCTGTAATCGTCCAGGGCGGCCGACCGAGCGCTCTGTGCGCTATGACCGCCAGGCGGACGCCGACTCACCCGGCGGTGATCGACGAGGCCCGGTCGGTCACCTACGCCGAGTTGACCGACCGGGCGGGGCGGCTGGCGGCGGTCCTCCGAGACCGGTTTGGAGCGGGTCCCGACTGTGGTGTGGGGATCATGTGCCGGAACCACCGCGGGTTCGTCGAGGCGGTTTAGGCCGCATCGGCGGCTGGAGCCGACGCTGTCCTGATTAACACCGAGTTCCCCGGACCGCAACTCGCCCAGGCTCTCGCGCACCACCACCTCGGGTGCATCATCCACGACACCGAGTTCGGCCCGGCCCTGGCCGCGTCCGGTTACACCGGCGGCCTGATCTCCGACACGAGCGGCCTGATCGACTCCGCCTCCCGCGGGTTCAGCGCCCGCCGGGGCGGGAAGATCGTGATCCTCACATCGGGGACGACGGGTGCTCCGAAGGGGGCCGCCCGGAAGCCCGGGTTCCAGTCGCAATCGGGTGCCTTGCGAACGCTCCTGACTCGCGTCCCGTTTCGGGCAGGGTGCGTCGTTCTCGTGGCTCCGCCGTTGTTCCACGGGATGGGTTTCGCTTACCTCAATCTGTCGATGTTCCTCGGGTCGACGGTCGTGGTCCGCCGACGATTCGACCCACGCGCCGTGCTTGAAGACATCGCCCGCCACCGCGCGAGTGTGGTGATCGCTGTCCCGTCCATGCTTCGGCAATTGCTCGACGTGCCCGAGCCGGTCCGCGCAAACCTCGACCTGTCGTCCCTCCGAGCCGTGCTGACGTCCGGTGCCTCGCTCGGGGCCGAACTCGCGACCAAGTTTCAGGCGGCATTCGGTCCGTGTCTGTTCAACCTGTATGGGTCGTCGGAGATCGGGTTCGGGGCCATCGCAGCACCGGCGGATCTGTTGGCTGCTCCGGGCACCGTCGGTTACCCGCCTGCCGACACGGAGATCCGTATCTTCGGTCACGACGGGCAACCCCTGGAGGCCGGGAAGGTCGGTTGGGTGTTTCTCCGGAGCGGACTGGCGTTTTCCGGGTATGTTGGCGGCGGGTCGAAGGAGGTGATCGACGGGTTCATGGACAGCGGAGATGTCGGCCGCCTGGACGCGGCCGGTCGGCTGTTCGTCGATGGGCGGGCTGACGATTTGGTGATCTCGGGCGGGGAGAAAGTATACCCGGCGGAGGTTGAGGAGGCGCTGGCAAGCCACCCGGGGATCACGGAGGCCGCAGTCGTGGGGGTGCCCGACGAGCGGTTCGGCCAACGGCTCCGGGCGTTCGTGGTGCCCCGACCGGGTGTCGCGGTTAGGGAGGAAGAGTTGCGGGCCTATCTGAAGGATCGCGTGGCTCGATTCAAGGTTCCGCGAGACTTCGTCTTCGTCGGCGAACTCCCCAAGAATGCGCTCGGGAAGGTGCTTCGGCGTGACCTCGACCGGACCAGTTCTGGGATCGTCACGGGTGACATTGAGGGCCACTAATGACCCCCGTCACAAAATCCGGCCGGCCGCCAGGTCCACGGGGAAGCTTGTTCGCCGGCAGCCTCCGCGAACTGGCGGCCCGGCCGCCGGGATTTCTCCTTGATGTCGCCCGCGAATACGGTGACATTGCGGCGTTTCGGCTTGGTCCCAAGTGGCGGTTCCTGGTGAGCCACCCGGACCTGATCGAGCAGGTGCTCGTCACCGATGCGAAGCACTACGTCAAGCACATCGGTGCGCGGGCGTTCAAGCCGATCCTGGGCAACGGACTGATCACCAGTGAGGGGGACTTCTGGCTGCGGCAGCGGCGACTGTCGCAGCCGGCGTTTCTCCGTTCCCGGGTGTTGAAATACTCCCCGGTGATGGCCGACCTGACGAACGGGATGCTGGCAACTTGGGCAGACGGGCAGCGGGTGGACGTGCAGTTCGAGTTCAACTCGCTGGCCAGCGCGATCGCCTTGAAGACCCTGTTCGGGTTGGATGACCCCACCGACCGGAAGGGGTTCACCGACAGCCTACAAGTGGCGCTCCACCAGGTTGGGAACAGATTCCGCAAGTTGTTGAGGTGGCCGCTCTGGGCGCCGACCACGGGGAATCTTCGCCTTCGCCGGGCCGTCGCCCACCTTGACCGGGTGATCGCCGGGGTTGTCGCTGCTGGTCGGGCTCGCACAGAATCGGGCGACGACCTGATGTCGCGGTTGCTGGTGGCTCGAGACGAGGATGGCGGTGGCATGACCGACCGGCAACTTCGAGACGAGGCGATGACTCTGTATCTGGCAGGGCACGAGACAACCGCGCTGGTATTGACATGGAGTTGGTTCCTGCTGGCGACAAACCCCGAAGCGGAAGAAAAAGTCGTCGGAGAGTGGGGCCGAGTTCTCGGTGGCCGGGCAGCGACAGCCGACGATCTTCCGCGCCTTCCGTACACCGACTCCGTGATCGCCGAGTCGATGCGTCTGTACCCGCCGGCGTATGTGATCGGCCGGGAAGCGACCTGTGACATGGAACTCGGCGGATACCGCGTGCGCAAGGGTTACACGGTTATCATGAGCCAGTGGGTGAGTCATCGCGACTCGCGATACTTCCCGGACCCGGAGGTGTTCCAGCCTGAACGCTGGCTGGGCGGACTGTCTGGGCGGATTCCAAGGTATGCGTATTACCCGTTTGGGGGCGGTCCCCAGATGTGCATCGGAAACGCATTCGCGCTGGCGGAGGTGGCGATTGTCCTGGCGACGGTCGGCCAGCGATATCGGTTTACGGTTGAGTCCAGTAGCCCGCCCGAACTCGACCCGCAGATTACGCTTCAGCCGCGTGGCGGCATTCCTGCGGTGCTGAGCCGGCGGACGCCGGGAAACCTCAGACCGTAGTAGTGCATCAGCCGCAGAGTTGTAGCTCTTGTGTTAGCGTCCGGTGAGAGGTCAGATGGCAATCCCGCGGCATGTTTCCCCGCGCTCGCGGCGCCCTGATCCGTTACACTTGGCCGAATGTCCGATGTGACACGCTTACTCGAAGCAGCCAACCGCGGCGACCAGCACGCCGCGGCGGAGTTACTTCCGCTCGTCTACGACGAGTTGAGGAGGCTCGCGTCTGCAAAGATGGCCAGCGAGAGGCCGGGGCAGACGCTCGACGCGACGGCGCTGGTCCACGAAGCTTACCTGCGACTGGTCGGCGATCAACACTTCAACGGCCGCCGTCACTTCCTCGGCGCTGCGGCTGAGGCGATGCGGCGCATCCTCGTCGAGATCGCCCGGCGGAAGGCCCGGCTGAAACACGGTGTGGGCGCGAACCGGGTCGAACTGCCGGACAACGTACCCGACCCGGCGGCACCGGTCGAGGACGTTCTGGCCGTGAACGAGGCCCTCGACCGCCTTGCCGCCCGCGACGCGACCGCCGCGGAGTTGGTCAAGCTCCACTATTTCGCCGGGATGACGATCGAGGCCGCCGCCGACCTGCTCGGCGTCCCGCACCGCACCGCGTATCGCGACTGGGCGTTCGCCCGCGCCTGGCTTGCCCAGACGCTCGGCGACCCGAACGGCCGAAGTCCGTAATTCGATCGATAATCCTGGCAGCAGCGAGCCACGGACGGCGCACGAAGGGGTAGACCCCTACCCGGAGGCTACCATGAGCCGATCCACCCCCGACGTGAAGTCCATTTTCGGTAAGGCCGTCGAGATCCCGGCCCAGGCCGATCGAGCGGCGTTCTTGGACCAGGCCTGCGCCGACGCCCCCGAAGTGCGGGCCGAGGTGCAGGGGTTGCTCGACGCGCTCGGCCGTGCCGGGTCGTTCATGCGCTCCCCCGCCGCACCGCCTCCCAACACGGCGTCGTACGAACCGCCGATCACCGAGGGCGAGGGCACCACCATCGGCCCGTACACGCTGCGCGAGCAGATCGGCGAGGGCGGGTTCGGTCTCGTGTTCGTCGCCGAGCAGCAGCAACCCGTCCGCCGCAAGGTCGCACTCAAGGTGATCAAGCCGGGGATGGACACGCGAGCCGTCGTCGCCCGGTTCGAGGCGGAGCGGCAGGCACTGGCGATGATGGATCACCCGCACATCGCCAAGGTCCACGACGCGGGCACCACCGAAACCGGCCGCCCGTACTTCGTCATGGAACTGGTGAAGGGCGTTCCGATCACCGAGTACGCCGATGCCAACAACCTCACCCCCCGCGACCGGCTGGGGCTCTTCGTGCAAGTCTGTCAGGCCGTCCAGCACGCGCACCAGAAGGGCGTCATCCACCGCGATCTGAAGCCGTCGAACGTCCTCGTCGCCCCGCACGATGGGGTGCCGTTGGTGAAGGTGATCGACTTCGGCATCGCCAAGGCGCTGGGGCAGTCGCTGACCGAGAAGACGATCTACACGCGTTTCGCTCAGATGATCGGCACGCCTCTGTACATGAGCCCCGAACAGGCTGAGGTGAACCAGATCGACGTGGACACCCGCAGCGACATCTACTCGCTCGGCGTACTCCTGTACGAACTCCTCACTGGCACGACGCCGTTCGACCAGAAGCGGTTCCAGAAGGCGGCGTTCGACGAGATCCGGCGCATCATAAAGGAAGAGGAGCCGCCGCGACCGAGCATGCGGCTCACCTCACTCGGGGAGACGCTGACAGCCGTATCGGCGAAGCGGGGAACGGATCCGGGGCGGATGGCCGGGGTCGTTCGCGGCGAACTCGACTGGATCGTGATGAAGTGCCTGGAGAAGGACCGCAGCCGCCGGTACGAAACAGCCACCGGGCTGGCGAAGGACGTTCAGCGATACCTGACCGGCGACGCGGTCGAGGCCTGCCCTCCGACGCTGGGCTATCGGCTCCGCAAGACGTACCGCAAGAACCGCGCCGCGGTGCTGACGGCAGGAGCGTTCGCCGCGGTCCTTGTGAGTGCTCTGGTGGCGACCTCGTACGGTCTCGTCAGGGCCGATGTTGAGCGACAGCGAGCCGAAGCGGCCGAGCGCACCGCCGTGGTAAGCGCTTCGGCTGCGATGGACGCGGCCGAGGCAGAACGGCGTGCGAAGTCGGAGGCCCAGGCCGCTGAGCGGCAGGCCCGTCAGGACGCGGCCCTGGCCAAAGCCGTTCGCGATTTCCTCCAGAACGACCTCCTGTTACAGGCCGCAGTCCTCAACCAGGCCGAGCGCCTCCGCCTCGTCGGCGGGGCATTCGATGCCAAGGCGAACCCGACGGTCCGCGAACTCCTCGACCGGGCCGCGGCCGAACTCACCCCGGAGAAGATCGGGGTCAAGTTCCCCGACATGCCGGTCGTGCAAGCGGAGATCCTCAAGACCGTCGGCGAGGCCTACTGCGGGATCGGGGAGATCGCGAAGGCGGTCCCGCTGCTGACCCGATCGGTCGAATTGCACCGGGTTGGGCACGGCCCCGATCACCGCGCCACACTGACCGCCCGGCACTCCCTGGGTCTGGCGCTACTGTCCGCCAAGCCCGACGAGGCAGTGACGTTGCTCAACGCCGTGGCCGCCGACCGCGCCCGCGTCCTCGGCCCATTCGACCGGGACACCTTCGCCAGCCGCATCGACTTGGCACGCTTGAAATGCTATCCAGAACCCAAAGTTGCGATTCCGCTCTTCGAGCAGATCCGGGGCGACGCCGTACAGCACCTGGGCGATGCAGACGAAGTTACGCTCTTCGCGACTTACTACCTCGGGTGTAGCCAGCGCCTCGCCGGCCGGTTCCGGTCGGCAATCCCACACTTCGAGCACGTCCGGACGCACATCGACCGGCTGGTGCTTCGGCCCGACCACCCGTACCAGCTCAGTTTGATGGGAGAACTCGGCAACGCCTACAGGAATGTCGGCCGGGTCGAGGAGGGGATCCGTCTGTTGCGCGCGGCGACCGAGGGCCTTGCGAAGCTGTACGGCCAGACTGATCCGCGGACGTGGGCACCGCGGCACGATCTCGCGTGGGGGTACTTGACCCGCAAGCAGTACGACGACGCAATTGCGGCGTTCGAAGCGAACCTCCCCGCCGCCGTGGGGGAGCCACAGGGCAGCATGGCCCGAACCGCCCTCGCAAGGGCCTACACCGCCGCCGGCCGACACCGGGACGCCCTGAACCTGCTCGAACAGGCTACGAAGAAGGCTTGGGACGAGCGCGGGCGAGACGACCCTGATGCTCTCAGACTGGCGCTTGGGCTGGCCATCGCGTACCGATCGGCGGGCCGGGTGCCTGAAGCGATCGGACTGCTGGAGGATGTCGTTGCACGGTCGAAGCAGGTGTTCGGGCCGACCCACCGGGAGACCCTATCAGGGATGGTGCATCTCCGATCAGCGATCGCCCCGCACAACCTGGACCGGGCCATCGCAGTGACCGCCGAATGTGTCGGGGCACGGCGGAAACTCCCCGATCCTCCCGGGTCTGCCCTCGGCAACGACCTGTGCGAACTCGGAGAATACCTGAGTCGGGCGGGTCGGTGGTCCGAGGCCGTGGTGGCCTACCATGATGCACTCAAACTCTGGGAAATCGTCGATGCGGATCACTGGAAAGCGGCCGTCAGCCGGTTTGGCCTCGGTGTTGCGCTGGCCCGGCAGCAGAAATACGATCAAGCCGAACCGCACCTCACTCGGGTGTACGGAGCGTTGGTGGAGCGGCTCCCCCAAGCGCCCCGTTCCGAGACGAAGGATCTGCCCAGCCGTACTGCCGACGAACTGGTGGAACTCTACGCGGCCCGCGGTATGACGGTAGAGTTGGCGAAGTGGCGGGCCGAGCGGGCCAAGTACCCGAACAGCGCCCCGCCGCCGCGGGAGAAGTAGTGAAGTACCGAGGGCGTTGCTCGACCTTGACTCCGGCTGGGCATCAGGTCGTACTGGCGTGCCGGCTGGCCCAGGCATCGGGGAGGAGATCGCCCACATCATCGCCGGCGGAGCGAACGGCGAGTTGATCGAGCACGTCGCTGAGGTACGACCACGGGTCGAGGCTGTGCCGCGTCGCGCTGGCGCAGATGCTCAGCAAGACGGAGGCGGTCTTCAACCCGCCGTCGCCACCGACGTGCAGCCAATTCGATCGCCCAACTGCCAGGGGCCGAATGGCCCGCTCGGCGGCCCCGTTGTCGATCGCGAACCGCGCGTCGCCGAGGTAACGAACGAGCGACGCCCACTGATTCCGGGCGTACTCGACGGCCTGACCGAACAGGCTTTTCGGTGTCGCCCGGCGTCGTACCTCGTCGAGCCAGTCGGAGTACGCGGCGAGGATCGGCCCGGCCCGGGTTCGTCTCACCCGTACCACGTCGACGTCGGTGAACGTCCCGCCGGGGTTGTCGCGTTCGTCCTTGATCTCTCGTTCGACGGCGTAGAGCGTGCGGATGAAGGCCAGGGCCTCCACCGCCCGCGGGTCGCTCGGCTCGGCCTCCACGAACTTGCGGCGGGCGTGCATCCAGCAGCCGAGATGGCGAATGTTGTTATGCACCGCGTTGTAGCCGTCGTAGGCGTCGGCGTGTACGAAGCCGCGGTAGCGGGCGAGGAACCGTTGCGGGAACGGCTGGCTCCGGCCGGCGGTGAGGTCGAAGAGCGTGTACGGGTTCTGCGCGTCGCCGAGGTAGAGCCAGACGTAGGCGGTCCGCCGGGGTCGCAGGAGCAACAGGGGCGTGTCGTCGGCGTGGATCGCGAACGACTGCAGTAGCTGGCGGTGCATCCGGTCGTAGAGCGGCTTTAGGAGCCGCCCGCATTTCTGCAGGTGGTTGCACAGGGTTGAGCGCCGCACGTCCCAGCCGTGGCGGGCCAGGATCGCCTCCTGGCGGTGGAGCGGCAGGTGGTCGCAGAACTTCGAGACGATGACGTGGGCCAGCAGGCCGGCCCCGATGTTACTCTTCGGTAGCGGCTCCGGGGGCAGCACGGCCTTGGCGATCTGCGGGTCGAGGCCGTGCGACTCACACGTGCGGCAGGCGTAGACGAGCCGGACCAACTCCCGGACGAAGAGGGCCAGCGGCTGGTAGTCGAGCCGCTCGCTGGTTGTCTGGCCGATGCGGACCTTGGCCGCGCCACAGCAGGCGCAGACCTTCTCGGCC
>Ga0247822_10003641_pt1 | contig 10065 bp, 9 predicted proteins | sample 13C_Cellulose_Da_FD_192423 | JGI IMG/M metagenome (GOLD analysis project Ga0247822, IMG submission 192423) | Soil microbial communities from agricultural site in Penn Yan, New York, United States - 13C_Cellulose_Day30 | ecosystem: Environmental > Terrestrial > Soil > Agricultural land | place... | reverse complement strand
AAGTTGCTCGTCGCCGAGGCGACCGGTCGCTTCGACACGATCGGCATCGACCTGGTGGCGATGTGCGTCGACGACATCGCCGTGCAGGGTGCGGACCCGCTGTTCTTCCTCGACTACGTGGCCATCGACCGGGTCGACCCGTCGCTGGTGGAGGCTCTCGTGGCGGGGATGGCCGAAGGATGCCGCACGGCCGGTTGCGCCCTCGTCGGCGGGGAGGTGGCCGAGCACGGCGCCGGCCACCCGCTGGAGCTGGCGGGCTTCGCGGTGGGCGTCGTCGAACGCGCCGAGATCCTCACCGGCGCGCTGGTCCGACCCGGTGACGTGCTGCTCGGTCTGCCCTCGGACGGCCTGCGCTCCAACGGCTACTCGTTGGCCCGCCGGGTGCTCGGTGCCGCCGATCCCGCCCGTCTCGAGGGCCCGGCCTGGCCCGGGGCCTCGCACTCACTGGCCGACGAGCTGCTCCGGCCGTCCATCGTGTACGCGCCGGCCATGGCCGCCGTGCGGCAGGCCGTGCCCGTGCGCGCGTTCGCGCACATCACGGGCGGAGGCCTGCCCGGCAACCTCGAACGTGTGCTGCCGGAGGGCTGCCAGGCCGTCATCCGGCGCGACTCCTGGCCGGTGCCCCGGATCTTCGCCGAGGTGCAGGCCGCCGGCGACGTGGCCGACGACGAGATGGCCCGGGTGTTCAACTTGGGCATCGGCCTGGTCGCCGTCGTTCCTCCCGAGGCCCAGGCCGAGGCCGAGCAGGCGCTGGCCGAGCTCGGCGGCAGCCACGTCATCGGCAGCGTCGTGGCCGGCAGCGACACGCCCCGCGTCGTCCTCGAGTAGAAACGAAGGCGCCGCCGTCACGCCCGCAGTTCGGGCGCCTCGGCGATGGCGTCGATCGCCTCGGGGTTGGCGATGGCCTCGCGGTTGCGGACCGGCCGCCCGTTGACGGCGTCGGCCACCGCGAGCTCGACCAGCTTGCCGCTGCGCGTGCGGGGCAGGTCCTCGACGGCCAGGACGACCGCGGGCACGTGGCGGGGCGACAGCTCACGGCGGATGGCAGCCCGCAGGCGAGCAATGAGTGTGTCGTCCATGTTCACGCCGGACTGCAGGCGGAGCGCGAGCACGATGCGGACGTCGCCCTCGTGGGCCTGACCGAAGACGAGAGCCTCGGCCACGTCGGGATCGAGCTCGACGACGCGGTAGAGGTCCGCCGTCCCGATGCGCACGCCGCCGGGGTTGAGCGTGGCGTCGCTGCGGCCGTGGATGACGATGCCGCCCTCGTCGGTCCACGAGGCGAAGTCACCCTGGCACCACACCCCCGGGAACCGCTCGAAGTAGGCGGCGCGATACAGGGCGCCCGGGGCGCCGAGCGGTCCGTCACCCCAGAACCCGAGGGGCATCGACGGGAACGGCCGGGTGCAGACCAGCTCCCCGGCGCCCTCACCGGCCGGCACGGTCCGCCCGTCCTCCGACCAGACGTCGATGGCCATCCCGAGCGCCGGCCGCTGGATCTCGCCGGCGTAGACGGGGCCCGTGGGGTCTCCGGCGACGAGGCAGCCGCACAGGTCGGTGCCGCCGGAGATCGAGGCCAGGTGCACGTCGGCCTTGATGCGCTCGTACACGAACCGGAAGCCCTCGGGCGCCAGCGGTGAGCCGGTGGAGCAGATGGTGCGCAGGCTGGCCAGGCCGTGGGTGTGGTCGGGATGCCGGTCGGCTTTGGCCAGCGCGTCGAGGTATTTGGCGGAGACGCCGAGCAGGCTGATGCCTTCCTCGTCGACGAGGTCGAACAGCCGGTTCGGTCCGGGCGCGAACGGGGAGCCGTCGTACAGCACGACGGTGGCCCCGGAGGCCAGCGCCGAGACCAGCCAGTTCCACATCATCCAGCCCGTCGTCGTGTAGTAGAGGACTCGGTCGCCCCGCTGGACGTCGCACTGGAGCTGATGCTCCGCCACGTGCTTGAGGAGCACCCCACCGGCCCGGTGGACGATGCACTTCGGCGGACCCGTGGTGCCGGACGAGTAGAGCACGTACCACGGGTGGTCGAAGGGCAGCCGGGCCACGGCCAGCGTCGCCCCGTCGTGACGGGCGAGGACGTCGGGCCACAGCTCGGCGCCGTCGATGCCGTCGAGCGCAGGGGCGGGAGACAGGACGGGTACGACGACCGTCCTCCGCACCGAGGGCAGCGCGGAGCGGATCTCTCGGAGCCGTTCCACGCAGTCGATCGGCTGACCGTTGTAGTGGTACCCGTCGGCGGCGACGAGCACGACCGGCTCGATCTGACCGAAGCGGTCGAGCACCCCCACGGCGCCGAAGTCGGGTGAGCACGAGGAGAACGTCGATCCGATCGATGCCGCGGCCAGCATCGTGATGACCGCTTCGGGACCGTTGGGCAGCCACGCGGCCACACGGTCGCCGGGGACGGCACCGGCGTCCCGCAGCGCGGCCGCGAGGGCGGCGACCTGGCGGCGCAGGTCCCTCCCCGACAGCTCGCGTCGGTTGCCGGTCTCGTCGTGGGCGATGATCGCCGGCTCGTCACCCTCCCAGCCGTCGAGCAGGTTCTCGGCCACGTTGAGGTGGGCGTGCGGGAAGAAGCGGCTGGACGCCATGTCCTCGCCCACCGCGAACACGATGTCGCCGGGATCGCCGATCACGCCGCAGCGCTCCCACACCTCCCGCCAGAAGAGCTCGGGCCGCTCGACCGACCAGCGGTGCAGGTGGGCGTAGTCAGGGTGCCCCAGGTGGTGCAGGAACCGGGCGAGGTGGGTCGCCTCGGCGCGGGCCTGGTCGGGCCGCCACAACGGCGCGCCGGTCACGGCAGCCACCGTAGGGCGCTCAACGGGTCGGGGCAGGCGAGACGGTGCCGCGGGCCTCGCCGAAGCCGATGCGCGGGCGGTCCGGACCGTCGCCCCCGCACCATCCACGCAAGGTCACGGTGTCCCCGTCGAGCAGGAACGTCCTGGTGGAACCGTCGGCCAGCGCGAGCGGCTCGGCCCCCCGCCACGTGAGCTCGATGAAGCTTCCCCGCTCGCTCTTCGACGGGCCGCTGACGGTGCCGGAGCCGAACAGGTCCCCCGGCGAGGTGGTCGCACCGTTGACGGTCATGTGGGCGAGCTGCTGCGCGAACGTCCAGTACATCGACCGGAACCCAGTGGCGCTGATGCGTTCGCCGTTGAGCTCCACCTCGAGGTGGAGATCGAGGGCCCATAGTCGTTGCATCTGCAAGTAAGGGTCGGGCGTCGGGTCCTGCTCCGGACCGGCAACGAGGTAGGGGTGCAGCGCGTCGAGCGTGACGACCCACGGCGAGATCGTCGTGGCGAAGCTCTTGGCCAGGTTGGGCCCGAGCGGCTGGTACTCGAAGGCCTGGATGTCCCGGGCCGACCAGTCGTTGAGGAGCACGACGCCGAAGACGTGGGCGTCGGCGTCGTCCGGCCGGATCCGGGTGCCTGCCGTCCCCACCACGAAGCCCACCTCGAGCTCGATGTCGAGCGCGCCGCTGGGGACGAGCCGCGGCACGCCTTCGCCGTCGGGGACCAGACCTTCGGGGCGGACGATGTCGGTCCCGCTGACCCGCACCGTCCCGGACCGCCCGTGGTAGGCGACGGGCAGGTGGCGCCAGTTGGGAAGCAGGGGCTCGGCGTCCGGCCGGAACATGCGGCCCAGGTTCTCCGCGTGGTGGAGCGACGAGTAGAAGTCCACGTAGTCGCCGACGATGATCGGCAGCAACACCTCGACCTCGTCGACGGGGAGGAGCGCCGCTTCCACGCCGGGCTCGGGTGTCGAACTGAGGAGAGCCGCCACCTGCCGCCGGATCGGCGGTCCCAGCCCGGCGGCCATCAGCGGGTTCAGCGCGGAGTGGTGCAGCACGGCCGCCGCCGGCACGTCGAGCAGGCCGGCGCGCGACAGCGCCGCCAGATCGACGACGTGGTCGCCGATGCGCACCGCCGGTCGGGGGAGCTCGCGGCGGGCCCGGACGATGCCGAAGGGCAGGTTCTCGATGGGGAAGTCCGAGCCCTCGGGGACGGGGACCCAGGTGGTCATGTCAGCCGGCCTCGACCCAGGCGCGGTCCGCCGCCGGATGCTCGGCCAGCGCGGCGGCCAGCGCGTCGAGGAAGCGGTCGTTGTGGTGGGGCAGGCCGAGCGTCACCCGGATCCCGCTCGGGAACGGCCGTGTCACCACGCCGCGGCGCTCCATGGCGTCGGCCAGGGCCGCACTCGCCTCCCCCGTCGGCAGCCACAGGAAGTTCCCCTGGCTGTCCGGGAGCGGTCGCCCCCGCCTGCGCAGGGTCTGGCTGACCCTGTCCCGCTCGGCCACCACCATCGCGGCGCGCCGGGCCACCTCCTCGGATTGCTCCAGCGCGGCCAGGGCAGCGGCCTGCGCGGGCGCGGAGACCGAGAAGGGCGTGAGGGTGGCGTCGACGGCGCGAACGGTGGTGGGGTCACCGACGACGTAACCGACGCGGAACGCGGCCAGGGCCCAGGCCTTGGAGAACGTGCGCAGCACGGCCAGGTTCGGTCGCGGCCCGAAGGTGGCCAGGCCGTCCGGGACGTCGGGGTCGCTCACGTACTCCCGGTAGGCCTCGTCCAGCACCAGCAGTACGTCCGGAGGCAATTCCTCGACCAGCCGCACGAGCGCGGCCCGCCGCAGCGCGGTGCTCGTCGGGTTGTTCGGGTTGGCGATCAGGACCGCGCGGGTGCGGGGCGTGACCCGGTTCAGGAGCGCGTCGACGTCTGCCGTCCAGTCCCGCAGCGGCGCCTCGACGACCGTGGCCCCGGCCAGGAGCGTGAACTGCGGGTAGGCCATGAACGACGGCCACGGGAACAGGACCTCGTCCCCCGGCCCGGCATAGGCCAGGACGAGCTGCTGGAGCATGCCGACCGAGCCGCAGCCGATGGCGACGTGTTCGGGCTCGACGCCGTGGCGCTCGGCCAGCGTCCGTCGTAGTCGCTCGGCCAGGTGGTCCGGATACGTCCCGGCGACGTCCGTGGCCGCGGTGACGGCCTCCAGGACACCGGGCAGCGGTCCGAAGGGCGACTCGTTCGATGCCAGCTTGACCGCGTCGTCGAGCCCGTGGGCGGCCATCGTCTCCTCGGCCGAGCGCCCGGGCTGGTACCTGGGCACGAGGGCCACGCGCTCGTGCGGTGGCGGAGTGACGTCGGCTTTGGGCGCGGCCGGAGCGCGGGACGTCATGGGTAAAGGATCACACAGGCGAGCGGGAGGTCCAGAGGTGAGACTCAGAGGTTGCCGCGCCGCTCCTGGTCGCGCTCGATGGCCTCGAACAGCGCCTTGAAGTTCCCCTCGCCGAAGCCCTTCGCGCCGTGGCGCTCGATGATCTCGAAGAACACCGTGGGACGGTCCGTGATGGTCTCGGTGAAGATCTGCAGCAGATACCCGTCGAAGTCCTTGTCGGCGAGGATGTTGAGCCGCTGCAGCTCGGCCCACGGCAGGTCGAACTCCGCCAGTCGCTCGCGGGCCTCGTCGTAATACGTGTCGGGCACGGTCATGAACCGCACGCCGCGGTCGCGCAGTGCCTGGACGGTGCTCACGATGTCGTCGGTCCTGAGCGCGATGTGCTGCACGCCGGGTCCGTCGTAGGTCTCGACGTACTCCTGGATCTGGCTCTTCTTCTTGCCGTCGGCCGGCTCGTTGATGGGCATGACGATCTTCGAGCCGTCCCACACGACCGTCGACATGAGGGCCGAGTACTCGGTGGCGATCTGGTTGTCGTCGAAGTGGACGAGCTGCCCGAAGCCGAGCACGTCGGCGTAGAAGCGCACCCAGTCGTCCAGCTTGCCCTTCTCGACGTTGCCGACGACGTGGTCGATCCGCTGCAGCCCGACCTCCGGGCCCACCGGCGTGGGGGGCAGGTTCTCCGTGCCGTAACCGGGCTCGAGCACGGCGCTGCGGTAGCGGGCGCGGCTCACGAACGTGTGCACCGTCTCGCCGTAGGTGCCGATCTGGGCGAGCTCCAACGTGCCGTGCTCGTCGGCCTCGGTCCACGGCGGCCGCACGCTGCGGGCGCCGCGGGTCATCGCAGCCTCGTACACGGCCGTTGCATCGTCAACCAACCACGCGAGGTCGTGGACGCCGTCCCCGTGCCGGCGGACGTGCTCGGCGATGGGGGACGTGGCCTCGAGCGCGCCGCTGACCACGAAGCGGATATCCCCCTGCTCGAGGACGTAGCTGGCCTTGTCCCGGACTCCCGTCTCGGGGCCGGCGTAGGCCGTGCAACGGAACCCGAAGGCGCTCATGAAGAACCCGGCAGTGGTGCGGGCGTTCCCCACCCAGAACTCGATGCAGTCCCAGCCGCGCAGGCGCCCGGCGGGGAGGGTGTCGGAGGCGCCAGTGTGTTCGATTGTCGTCATGACGGCCATGAGACCTGAACGGGGGGCGAGTGGTCAAACGACCGTGCGCTGGTTGCACAATATGCCGATCCGAACGGCCTAGAATCTGACAGAATGCCCAGACGCATGGATGATCTGGACCGCCGCCTCGTCGCCGCGCTGCCCGGCGTGACCCGTCCGGGCGTGCTCGAGCTCTCGCGGCGGTTGGGGATCGCCCGGGGGACGGTCCAGGCCCGGCTCGACCGGCTGCAGGCGGGGGGCGTCCTGGCCGGGTTCGGGCCCTACCTCGACCTCCGGGCCCTCGGCTTCAGCGTGCTGGCGTTCACGACCCTCGAGATCGCGCAGGGCCAGGAGACGGCGGTGATCGACTCGCTCGCCCGCATCCCCGAGGTCATCGAGGTGCACAAGACGACCGGCCCTGGCGACCTGCTGTGCCGGATCGTCGCCCGCACGAACGAGCACCTGCACGACGTGCTGGAACAGGTCCTGGCGACTCCGGGTATCACCCGAACGACCTCGGCGCTGGCGCTGGCCAGCCCCGTCCAGCGGCCGCTGGCCTACGCGCTCCCCGTGGAGCTCCTCGGCTAGCCGAAGGCGGGACGATCGCGGGCCGACCGCTTGATCTCCGCGAACCCGGGCGTGCGAGCGAGGAGCTCGAAGGCGTCCCAGATCCGCAACGCCTCCTCGCCCCGCGGGATGCGGGCGATGACCGGCCCGAAGAAGCTCACCTCGTCGTCCGCACCCGGCGAGAAGGTGATGATGGGCGTGCCGACGTCCTTGCCGGTCCGGGCCAGCGCCGCCTCGGTCTCCTCGTGCAGCACGACGTCGTAGCCCTCGTCCTCGCCCGCCTCCACGAGACTGGGGGGCAGGCCGGTGGCGGCGAGGGCGTCCTCGATCAGGCGGTAGTCACCCTCCCGGATCTCCAGCGCCCGCCGGGCCGTGTGGAGCTGATCGCCGAAGGCGGTGTACGTCGCGGCCACCGCGTCGTTGCCTCCGTGCTCGCGCGCGGCCGCGGCGATCCGCAACATGCGCCGCCCGCCGCCGTGGGCGTTGACGTAGCCCGGTGGGAACTCGCGGTCGTAGTCCTTCTCCTCGTTGACCATGCGCAGCGAGATGAAGCGCCACTCCACCGAGAGGTCGCGCTGGCCGGCCACCTCGACCGTGAGGCGACTCGTGATCCACGCCCACGGGCAGATGGGGTCGAAGAAGAACTCCAGGTCGGCCATGGCGGCAACCTAACCGGCGCCTCCGCTCACGTGAGCTGTGGCACCACCTCGGCGGCGACGAACTCGAGGTGTTCGAGATCGCTCAGGTCGAGCACCTGGAGGTACAGGCGCTCAGCCCCGGCGTCCCTCCAGCTGGTCAGCGTGGCGACGACCTGGTCGACCGTCCCGGCCGCGCCGTTCTCACGCAGCTCCGCGGGTTCGCGGCCGATGGCGGTGGCGCGGCGCTCGAACTCGCGTTCGTCAACGCCGCAGCACAGCACGAGCGCGGCGGAGTAGGTGAGGGAGGCGGGATCGCGCTCGACCGCCTCGCAGGCCGCCCGCACCCTGGCCGTCTGCTCGATGAACTCCTCCAGCGGCGGGAAGGCCAGGTTGAACTCGTCGGCGTACGTGGCGGCCAGCCGGGGCGTGCGGGCCGGTCCATGACCTCCGACGATGACCGGCGGCCGCGGCTGCTGGAGCGGCTTCGGGAGGGCGGGGGAGTCCGTGACCTCGTAATGGCGGCCGGTGAAGCCGAAGCGCTCGCCGGCCGGGGTCGCCCACAGCCCGGTGATGATGGCGAGCTGCTCCTCCAGCCGCTCGAAGCGTTCCCCGAGCGGCGGGAACGGGATGGCGTAGGCGCGGTGCTCGGCCTCGTACCAGCCCGCCCCGAGTCCCAGCTCGACCCGACCGCCGCTCATGTGGTCGACCTCGGCGACGCTGATTGCCAGCGGCCCGGGCAGACGGAACGTGCCCGACGTGACCAGCGTGCCCAGGCGGAGGCGCGACGTGTCGCGGGCGAGCCCGGCGAGGGTGATCCAGGCGTCGGTGGGGCCAGGCAGGCCGTCACCGCCGCCCATCACCAGGTAGTGGTCGGACCGGAAGAAGGCGTCGAAGTCGAGCCGCTCCGCTGTGCGGGCCACCGCCAGGAGGTCGTCGTAGCTGGCGCCCTGCTGGGGTTCGGTGAAGATTCGCAGTTGCACGCCCGTGACCGTATACAGGCCCGGCCGAGGCGGGACTGGCTGCCCTCGTCGCTACTACGGTCGCCGTCCGATGGACCGGGAGGCGTTGCGGCAGCACGTGCTGGAGCACAGCGTCCGACGGGGTGAGTTCACGCTGAAGTCCGGCCAGCGCAGCACCTGGTTCCTCGACACCAAGCAGACGGCCTGCCGCCCGGAAGGCATCCTGCTGGTGGCGAACGCCGCGCTCCCGCTGCTGCCCGCGGAGGCCACGGCCATCGGAGGATTGACGATGGGGGCCGATCCGGTGGCGTTCGGGATCGCCGCGGTCGCGGCCACCCGCGGCCGGCCGCTGCGCAGCTTCAGCGTCCGCAAGGAGGCCAAGGACCACGGTGTGACCGGTCGCCTGGCCGGCGCGCTGGAGCCCGGCGACAAGGTCGTGATCACCGAGGACACGGTCACGAGGGGAAGCTCGATCATGGAGGCGGTCGACGCCGTGCAGGCCTTCGGCGCCGAGCCGGTGGCGATCCTCGTCATCGTGGACCGCGGGGGGACCTGCGGCGAGCTGGCCGCGGCGCGAGGCATCCCGTTCCTGCCTCTGCTGACGGCCGAGGACCTCGGGTTCGGGTACGGCACCTGACGGCGATGTCAGCGATCCGGGCGATCACCTTCGACTACTGGAACACCATCGTGCGCGCCGACGCCGATCAAGGGTCATACCGGGTACGGGCGTGGCGCGAGGAGTACCTGCAGATCGGGCACGACGTCGACGAGGAGATCATCCGCACGGCCTTCCGCACGGTTTGGGACGAACACCACTCGTCGTGGCTCCGCAACGAGCAGTACCTCGGGACGCGAGCGGGCGACGCCGCCATCGATCTCGTGGCCCTGCCGGTGAATGCGGCCACGAGGACGAGGCTGGTCGAGCGGTTCCTCACCGCCGGGGAGGAGGCCGGGTTCACCCTGTGCGACGGCGTCGACCTCGCCCTCGAGGAGCTGCGCGGGCGGGGGGTCCGCCTCGGGATCATCTGCGATGTGGGCTTGACGCCCTCGACGGGCCTGCGGCGCATGCTGGCCCGCTTCGGTCTGCTGGAACACTTCGAGGGGTGGTCGTTCTCCGACGACGTGGGGTGGTACAAGCCCGCGCCCGAGATCTTCGGGCACGCGCTCGACTACCTCGCGGCTCCCCCGGACGCGGTCGCCCACGTGGGTGACCTGCGGCGCACCGACGTGGCAGGGGCCCGGGCGATGGGGATGACCGCCGTCCGCTACCGGGGCGCCAACGACGACGACAGCCCCGGACCGGAGGGCGACCACGTCCTGGATGACCACGCTGTGTTGATGGACGCTCTCGCTCTGTGAGGGTGCACCCGGCTTGGTCGGCGATGCCGGGCCGCCGGGCGGGATCGGAACGTGCCCTGAAGGTGCGTCATGACCTACGCTGCCGCGCCGTCACCCAGCGGGCGCGGAAGGAGACGGGAGTGGCCAGGTCACTGGCGCTCCGGGCCCTCGCCGGGGCCGGAGCCTTCGCAGCGTCCATGGCGCTGGGCACCGGCTGGGCCAGCGCCATGGAC
>Ga0247822_10003639_pt1 | contig 10067 bp, 7 predicted proteins | sample 13C_Cellulose_Da_FD_192423 | JGI IMG/M metagenome (GOLD analysis project Ga0247822, IMG submission 192423) | Soil microbial communities from agricultural site in Penn Yan, New York, United States - 13C_Cellulose_Day30 | ecosystem: Environmental > Terrestrial > Soil > Agricultural land | place... | reverse complement strand
GCGCATGCAGACACGATGTCAACTTGCAAGGCTGTGCCGGCCTCCGACGACGGGTTCCATTTGCACCCCAGGACGAACGACTTCCCCTTTAACCTTAGTGTAAGGTTCTTTATTTTAGGAATGGTTTGAAATTGTGCGTTTCGATGAGGTAATTCAACCTTACTACTTCAAACCAGTCATTCCTCAAGATGAGATATCTCGCCATTCTCCTTACCCTATCCATCGCCTCAAACGCCATGGCACAACAGAAAGCGAAATCATACAACCTGCTCGTTGGTACTTACACGAAGCCAGGAAAAAGCGAAGGTATCTACGTCTACAGCTTTAACTCTTCGACTGGAGAGCTTACGGCAAAGTCGAAAGCTGCCGGAGTCAACAATCCATCGTTCCTGACCATAAGCCGGGACAAGAAGTTCGTTTACGCCGTGAATGAGACGTCGGAAGGAGGCGTCAGTTCATTTGGTTTCGACAGCCGCTCAGGAGCGCTCACGCCCATCAACACGGCCTCATCAGGCGGTAATGGCCCCTGTTACATATCCACCGACGATCGGGGCCGATACGTGTTCGTAGGCAACTACGGCGGCGGTAGCATTACGGCGATCCGGTTAAAGTCTGACGGGTCATTGGACAATAAGGCACAAACGATCCAGCATCAAGGAAAGAGCGTGAAAAGCAATCAGGAAAGGCCGCACGTTCATGCTGCTGTTCTGTCTAAGGATGACCGGTTTCTTTTTGTTCCGGACCTTGGCACTGACAAAGTGAACATATACCGTGTTAATTACAATGCCGAACAGCCGCTTGGGGAGAGTTCATTCGCGAGCGTGGAACCTGGCAACGGTCCAAGACATTTCACCTTTGATTCATCAGGTAAGAACGCGTTTCTGATACAGGAAATGACTGGTGTTGTTACCGCATACACATGCGCTGACGGCAAGCTCACATCAAGACAATCTCTTTCCCTGCCTCCACAAGGATTTTCCGGAAGAATCGACGCGGCGGACATTCATCTCTCTCCTGACGGAAAATTTCTTTATGCATCGCTACGTGGTGATATCAATGAGATTGTTATTCTGTCAATCGATTACACAGGACTAATGAAGTACGCAGGGCGAGTGTCTACCCAAGGCAAAACGCCACGCAATTTTGCTATTGACCCAACAGGAAAATTTCTGCTGGTCGCCAATCAAAACAGCGACGAAATCGTCGTGTTCTCCAGGGATCAAAAGACCGGAATGCTTCACGCCACAGACAAAAAATATCCTGTCGGATCACCTGTTTGCCTTTTGTTTACTGCTGAATAATGTGGCAAAGAGTCCACAGTTTCCCTCATGTTTTTGCAACCCGGGTTTGCTGACGCTCTTCGGGTAAATAAACTGTTGGACATAAACCATTGCCTTAATTAACTGATTAGTATTAAATTCGGAGTCATTTTCTGCCTCCTGAGCAACGCAGCTATCTTCTTTGATGGCTCTTGCCGGCGAGCCTGACGCGTCATTTGCTGAGTATACATTCGGAAGATGCACGCTACGGAACGACTGGCAATCAATAGTGGTTGTTTAGGGAAACGTCGCTTCCAGTCATGCTGGCGTATCGGGTTTCAGCGTTGATGCCCGGAGACATTTTTTGTTTTAGTTGTTAAAGGCTGCCGAGATATGAGGTTTATTCTTTTAGTACTATCGCTCGTCACAACATTAGGTGCTACTTACGCACAAAAGCCGGACACTGTAAAGGAGCCGGCTCCGATCGTGCCTATTGCTGTAGAGCCGCTGATTGCCCCCGTCGATACCACGATACTTGAAACACCTTCGTCGGTGCCTGCAGGTAACATGCAGCTGTCGGCCCCTGGCACTTATAATAAGCTCATCAAACCGGGTGCGATAACACGAAACGGGATCTTCACTGTTCACAAAGTCAACGATAAATATTACTTCGAAATTCCCGACAGCTTATTGGAGCGGGACATCCTGATTGTAACGAGAATTGCACAGGGTGCAGCGGGTATCCGACCTGGCTACTCAGGGTATGCAGGAGATCAGGTCGGTAATACGATCATCCGGTTTGAAAAAGGACCCGACCACAAGCTTTTCCTGCGCCGCATCACATTCGAAGAGCAGCCGGGTGATAGCACGAGTTCAATGTATAATTCCGTGGTGCGGTCAAATCTGCAGCCACTTGTAGCCGCGTTTGGTATTGGAGCCTATTCTCTCACTGGTAAGGGAAGCGTTATTGACGTGACCGATTACGTGAACGGCGATAATGACATCCTGTTCTTCAATACTACAACCCGCAAGTCGATGCAGGTTGGTAGTCAGCAGAGCAAAATGAGTTATATCAAGGACATTAGTGCCTTTCCAATGAACCTTGAACTACGGACCATCAAGACGTACTTACAAACCTCATCAGACAATACTTTCACCATTGAGCTAAATACGTCACTCGTGTTGCTTCCAAAAGTGCCGATGAGAAAACGGTTTGCAGATCGTCGTGTGGGATATTTCACTGAACGTTTTACCAGCTATGATGCAAACCCGCAGGGTGTAAAGGTTGTCAACTACATTAAGCGCTGGAGGCTTGAACCAAAGCCCGAGGACGTTGAACGATATAAAGCCGGCGAACTGGTAGAACCGCAGAAGCCAATAGTGTATTATATCGATCCTACCACGCCAAAGAAATGGGTGCCGTATCTCATGCAGGGTGTAATGGATTGGCAGGTCGCTTTTGAAAAGGCTGGTTTCAAGAATGCTATCATTGCGAAAGAAGCTCCGAGCCCGGCAGCGAATCCCAACTGGTCGTTGCAGGATGCTCAACACTCTGCTATCGTATACAAGCCATCGTCAATAGCCAACGCGGCAGGCCCGATCATTACCGATCCCCGAAGCGGAGAGATTCTCGAAAGTCACATCAACTGGTATCACAACCTTATGTCTACACTACATGATTGGTATATGATACAATGTGGCACTACTGATCCGAGGGCCCGTAAGATGAAATTTGACGACGCGCTTATGGGAGAGCTTATTCGCTCGGTATGCGCCCACGAAGTTGGCCATTCGTTGGGACTCACTCATAATTTTGGAAGCAGTTCGAGCGTGCCTGTCGAGAAGTTGCGCGACAAGAAATGGGTCGAGGAACACGGCCACACGCCGTCAATCATGGACTACTCGCGATTTAATTACGTGGCGCAACCGGAGGATAGCATTTCGGAAAAAGGTCTCATCTCGCGAATCGGTGATTATGATCTTTGGGCTATTCAATATGGTTACCGACTACTGCCTGAGATAACGCTGCCGGAGAATGAAATACCCTTCCTGAATGGTTGGATCATGGAAAAGTCCAAGGACAGAAGAAACTGGTTCGGCTCCGAATTCTCGAGTGAGGATCCAAGAATTCAAACAGAAGATCTTGGTGACAATGCGATGAAAGCGAGTGAATATGGGATCAAGAATCTGCAGCGAATTGTTCCTCAGTTAATTCAGTGGACATACGAGCCTAATGAAGGATATAAAAATCTGCGGCAGGTGTACTCAGGTGCCATCACGCAGTTTCACTATTATCTGGGACATGTCGCGACCTACATTGCTGGCACCTACGAGACAACAAAATCCGCCGAACAAATTGGCCCTGTCTACTCCCCTGTTCCCGCCAACTTGCAGCGTGATGCACTTAGCTTCCTCAACCGAAATGTATTTCAGACACCAAGGTGGCTGCTGGACACGGCTGTGTTGTCTCGTACCGGCCAATCTGCAGAACAAATTGTACATGATGCTCAGCGTATGGTGATCAACATTATTCTCAGCAACAGCAAATTGAACAGGTTATCTGAGTCAGAAGCGATGTACGGCGTGAAAGCCTACCGGTTGGTAGAGTACATGGACGACCTTGACAACATGATGTGGACCGAATTGGCGGATCATACAACGATCAATATTTACCGACGATATCTCCAGCGCATTTACGTTGAAAGATTGATGGAACTTGGCAATCCAAAGTCTGGCTGGGACAACCGTGACATCGGACCGGTGACCCGGAACAAGTTACTTGAGATACGTTCACGCATTGAAAAAGCGCTCCCTAAAACAAAGGATGCTATGACCGTGTACCATCTGCGGTATATCCTGGAGAAGTTACCTCAGGCGACGAAGCTACCTGATTAACGTAAGTAGCGCAACTGATTAGCTACGATGCTCTATCCGCGAAAAGCTGACGTCCGACTTTTCAGAAAGAGCTTTATCTCCGGGTGATTCTTTACGAGCGATCAAAGTCCGCAGCGCTGGCCTCAGCACTGGATAGAGCACGAAAAACGCCGCCCAAACCGGGAAGAAAGAAAAATTATTACCAAACGACTTCCGACAATCCATGAAATATCGAAAGGAAAAATTCTTGGTTACAAGGAGGAGAACATAGGTAAAATGCCAGAACTTAAATAAGTGATAAACGCTTATTTCTGCGGCGAGCTTGACCGGGCTATTCTTAAATGCAGTTAGCCGGTGCTTTCGCGACATATCAAAAAGCATCATGTTGAATCTCACGATGTCATCCTCAAACTCCTGCGGCTGAAAACTTTTAACCGGAGCTTTGATCAATGTGTCTGCGCAATAGTAGGCATCGTGAGTATGCAGAATATGCATCCAAAGATCTACGTCTGCATAAAAGCTATATTCGGATTTAAGGTACCCATACTTCTGCACGAGCGATTTTCTAACCATTGCCTCACCATAAATAGGAGAGCTAAAGTTCGATCGCCGGAAGTATTCGGACTTGAGCAGGTGCCTCCCGTCGACCACCCCTTCCGGAAACTCCTGAAAGACATTCACGATTTTGTCATCACTGTCTGAATCTCCAAGGGAGTTAAAAACCACTCCCACGTTTTCGTAGGTACTGATGGCGTTATACCATTGTTCAATCAGATCCTTCCGGTACCTGTCGCCGTCGTGCAAGATTGCGACATACTCGTATTTAGCCTGTTCAATCCCGAAATTCAGGTTAGCAGGCATCTGTTTATTTTGAGCATGGCGAAAATATCTGACACGACTATCCCTGATAGCGAAGTCGCGGCAAATAGCTTCCGTATTATCGGGCGAACAGTCGTCGCAGATAATTAACTCAAAATCCTGAAAGGTCTGGCGAAGAATATCCTCGATAGATAGCTTGAGTCGTTTTGCACGATTGTAGGTTACTAAAACAATACTGACCATGGTTGTTGGGCTCTTTATCAGTTGTTCACGAAAAATGCAATTGAACGCGAGTCAAAAACCAAGCCTCGATGATTGCCCAATGGAGGCGAGGGATTGATGATATGCAACAAATGTTTAATCGTATCGAGATAACCATGTAGTTTGTTGCTAGTTGCGTTTAAACGCACGGAAGCACGTTGGTAAGAACTTTTTTAGTTACTTATTTACGTGAACGTTTGCGCCACACACATAAAAAATTAACGTCCGTGCAATTTATTCCACACAATGCAACTGTCACCCACAATTTGGGAAGCTAACAATAGCCACTTCACTAACAGGCTACACGCAGAGGGGTAATGAATGAACAACTATCGAAGACTAATCAGGATGGTCGCCAGTTGATACTGCAATTCAATCATAACGTCATCTGTTCAGCATCCTATGTCCCGATGATAAAGACATATTATCGATATTGGGCAATGCTGACACCCTATTGCAACATCGGGACATGATCGATTATATTAATCCGCAGTGATTCACCACATCTGTGAATTCCTTCTACAGTGATATGATGCGTAAAGAACGGCTATTGTTTTGTTATGGAACCGGTGTAGGAAATGAATTCCTTATCAACAGGAGTGATTCGTATGGATACTTGTCCGCCTGGCTGAACTGTTAAATTGATCTGCGGATAATTCCGTGTGTCTTTGAGTTTTAGTTTGATCTCCCAAGCGCCCTTTTTGCCTGGCTTTGCCTCATAGTCAAACTCACGGGATAAAAATTTGATACCCGCATCGTCAGAACCCAAAGTGGCCTGATACGCGCGTCCGGCATACGGAAGATCTGTCTCAACTGTATCAGGAGTAACTTTAAAAGTGTAGGTTGTCGTGAGCCGCTTATAACCACCCCGACGCGGGCTCATTGATTCAACGTTGATTGTAAATCGCTTGTCTTTGACTGATTGTCCGATGTTCTCCTGAGCAAACATACCGGTGCTACCGAGTATAAAAAACACTGCGAGAATCGATTTCATTGCCTGTAATTTATTTGGTCCCGTGTGCATGGCCGTTCCTTTTTTATGTACTGTATCCGAATAATCAAACTTAAGCTACACAATAGCAAAGCTTGCCGCAAACACGGTTTGTCCGCAAGGATTATACTTATCTATGCGTTATTAAAAGACCAGTCGGATTAATGCTATTTATTGATCAACCTTATGGAACGAAAGCAATTTTTGAAACGCCTTGGATTGTCGACTCTGGTTACTCCGGTGCTTATTGGATGCAAAGATGAAAGTGTCGACCCTACACCAGGCAACACAACGACGGATCCAACATCCGATGAATCATGTGTTGTAACTCCGTCGGAAACCGCGGGTCCGTTTCCAACCAAAAATCCTTCATCGCTTGTGCTGCAGGATATTACATCCGACCGGGCTGGAATACAGATGACGATAAAGATAACCGTTCAAGACTCCAGCAACGGGTGTGAACCTTTGAGCGGGGCGATCGTCGATGTCTGGCATTGCGATAAGGACGGATACTATTCGGAGTACGGCGGAACAGGAATGCAGCAGGCAAAGTTCACCTCTTCGCATTTTCTTCGCGGCAGACAAACTACAAATGCAGATGGACAGGTAGGATTTAAGACGATCTTTCCGGGATGGTATTCAGGACGTGCGCCTCATATTCATGTCCATATTTCGAATGCCAGTGGAAAAACGCTGCTGATTACTCAAATCGCTTTTCCCACGTCGACGTGCGATACAGTTTATACCACGACAGCGTTATATACGAAAGGCAGGCAGGATACAGCAAACAAGAGCGATAACATTTTTGCTGACTCTCTGGATCAGGAAATGTCGACAATTACCGGTTCCGTTTCTGAGGGCTATGAACTTACACATCGGATAGTTGTCGCAGCCTAGCTGCCAGTATAAACTGCCTTGACCGCCATCGCTTTCATGACTCTGTGGAAGCATAATTACGTTCATAACCACGGCGAAAGGTTAGGCGTTGTAACACGCTATACGTTTTTCATTTTTACTAACGGTGCATGTATAAAGTGACGCTCCATGTATATTTAACAATAAACACGTCGTCCCATGCGCGCCACCATTCTGCTTGCACTTGTATGCCTGCTCTGCGGGCAACTCAACGGTCAGTCGTTTAATGCAAGACCTGGCGGCACGCAAAAGCCTGCACTTCACGGCCGGCACTGGATGGCAATAACGGGCAAGCCACTAGCTGCGACCGCCGGAGCAACAATCTTCAACAAGGGAGGTAATGCTGTCGATGCTGCGTGTGCCATGCTGGCTGCAACGTGTACCATGTGGGATGTACTAAGCTGGGGAGGCGAAACGCAGGCACTCATCTACAATCCAAAAACCGGAAAAGTTATTGGCATTAATGCGTTGGGCGTTGCGCCTACTGGGGCCACAGCAGAATTCTTTAAAGGAAAGGGCATGAACTTTCCTCCTGAGTTTGGACCCCTCGCAGCGGTTACGCCAGGCACGCCCGGTGGACTCTGCACGATGCTCGCAGAATACGGTACATTGAGCTTGAAAGATGTCCTCACTCCCGCCATGACATTGGCTGAGGGCTATCCTATCGAGGCACAAACTGCCAACGCCATGGAGCGTGGCAAGGATCGCATCAAGCAGTGGCCTTATTCAAAGGCTGTATTCCTTCCTCATTCCGGAGCTCCCCGAGAAGCTCCTGAAGCGGGAGAGATCTTCGTTCAAAAGGATCTTCATGAAACACTCAGGAAGATGGTTGAAAGCGAGCAGCAGGCACTCAAGAAAGGTAAGAGTCGCAAGGAAGCCATCTATGCCGCGATGGAGCGGTTTTATAAAGGTGACATTGCGCAGGAATTCGTTCGCGGCTCCCAGGAGCAGGGCGGATTGATCACTGCCAACGATCTGGCTACCTGGAAAGTCAAATTGGAAGAACCTTTAAAGGTGAACTATAAGGGAATTGATGTCTACAAGCTTTCACAGTGGACACAAGGGCCTGTGATGCTTCAGGCGCTGAACATGCTTGAGAACCTTGACCTGAAAGCGATGGGTTATAACAGTGCCCGATACATACATACCTTGTACCAGGTAATGAACCTGAGCTTTGCTGACCGGGACTTTTATTACGGCGATCCAGCCGTTGCACCGGAGGAGCCCATGAAAGGATTGCTATCTAAAGAGTACGCAAAGGAGCGTGTGAAAGCTATCAATTCACAGCGCAATGATCCTGGAGCAGGACCTGGCGATCCTTATCCGTTTGAAGGCAAGGTTAATCCGTACATGGAGTACCTGAAGCAATGGGGGCATGCGTCACTGTTGCAGCCCGGCCTCCCTCCTCTTAGCGAAGACGAGTACTTAAACCAGTTCCGCCTGGGTACGACTTCAGTTGAAGCGGCCGATAAGGAAGGATGGGTGGTCTCGATAACTCCGAGCGGTGGATGGCTTCCCGCATGCATTGCCGGAAAGACCGGTGTCGGAATGAGTCAACGCATGCAGAGCTTTGTGACCGATCCGAAGTTGAATCCCTTTAATGTAGTGGCTCCAGGTAAGCAGCCACGTGTAACATTAACTCCGACTCTTGCGCTGAAAGACGGCAAGCCATTTCTTTCCTTTGCGGTGCAGGGCGGCGACACGCAGGATCAGAATCTGCTTCAATTTTTCCTGAACATCGTAGAATTTGGGATGACCGTACAGGAAGCGACCGAAGCAGCGAACATCAATACGTATCAGATGTATTCATCACTCGGAGGCGAAGACAGGAAGCCAGTGCCTGGCGGAATATTACTTCAGTCTTCTACACCCGAATGGGTACGAAAAGAACTGTTCAAAATGGGCTATAAATTGTCGTTTGATGAGCGAACATCCGGACCGATCAATGCGATTTATTTCGACTGGCAGCACGGAAGCTTCTGGGGCGGATCGAGCAATCACGGCGAGGACTATGGCATCGGCTGGTAGGGACTTAGTATTAAAAACGAACCAGTAATCATTTCTAACAAAAACCACCATGAAAATAAGAAACATCATTACGGCAGCACTGGGCACCTCATTGCTGCTGACCCACGTAGCCGTAGCTCAGTCAACAACATACCCTTCAAAAGATGCGCAAATCAAAGCGGCCGTGCTGGCGGCTCCAGAGGATAAGCGCAGTAACGCTATGGTGTATGGATATTCCGACAAGGGTGAACTCGTCGTGCTCAGGGCCGGTACCAACGATATGGTTTGCATTGCTGACGATCCTGCGCAGGCTGGCCTGAACGTTTCGTGTTATCACAAGGACCTTGAGCCGTTCATGCAGCGGGGAAGAGATCTGAAGAAGGCGGGCAAGTCGTTTCAGGAGATCTTCGACATGCGCGAGGCTGACGTGAAGGCCGGCAAGCTGCAGATGCCCAGGCAACCTACGACGTTATTTGTCTATTCTGCTGCCGCGGACGGGTTCAACGCCGCCACTGGCGAGGCTAAGAATGGCAACCTTCGCTACGTTATATACATCCCCTACGCAACTGCTGAAAGCACGGGCCTTCCCCTGAAGCCGGAGGCACCCGGCATGCCCTGGATCATGGACCCGGGCACCCATAGGGCGCACATTATGATTACGCCGCCTGCGAAGAATTGATCATTGAAAATCTACGATTTGAAGGCCCCGATTGGGGCCTTTTTGTTTGCAGCAAAGCAGCAGTTGTTATTGAGGCCAGGGCTACCCGAGGTGACGTGGAGTTGCGGAGAGATGTGAAGACCCCATAAAGGGAGATAGGGATGTAAAGGATATACAAAGACGATACATAGGCGATACAAAGACGATGCATAGGATATGCATTATCGATGCACCGGTGATGCAATCTACCCAACGTAGCTGACCGAAATATCTGTATAAGGTC
>Ga0247822_10003637_pt1 | contig 10071 bp, 7 predicted proteins | sample 13C_Cellulose_Da_FD_192423 | JGI IMG/M metagenome (GOLD analysis project Ga0247822, IMG submission 192423) | Soil microbial communities from agricultural site in Penn Yan, New York, United States - 13C_Cellulose_Day30 | ecosystem: Environmental > Terrestrial > Soil > Agricultural land | place... | reverse complement strand
CCCTAAAGCCCGCAACGTGACCGACGAATTCCTCGGCTGCGCTGGCGCTATGGCCGGACGTTAGGACGTACAGGGGCTTGCCGGTCAGTCTTCCCGCCGGGAGCGACGCCAGGCTCTTCCATGTGTCGCCCTTCTCGCCGCGCATGTAAAAGGTCACGATCGGCGTGTTCGGCTGCAGAAAGTGGCTGATCAGATATTGCACAGCATCTGGGCTTCCGCCGCCGTTTTGCCGCAAGTCGATGATCATCGCGTCGCCGCCCTTCAGGAAGCGCGCGGCATTGTCATAGGCTTCCTTGGTCTTCTCCCCGCCCCAGAAGAAGCCGACCAACTCCATGTACCGGATGTTGCCCGGCAGGACTTTCATTTGCGTGATGCCGTGGTTCAGGCGATCGGCGAAGCGGATCTCTTGGGCCGTCGGCGGCGCATCGTCCGCACCGGCGCCGGCGGGGCGCGCAGCGAGGTCGGCTGCCTGCTTGGGATCGAAGTGCATGCCGAGGTGCCCGTCATGAGCGACGACCGTCAAATCCTCGTTGATGCGATCTGCCAGCACTCCCGTGTCGGTCACATTGTAGCGGCCGGAAGCCAAACCTTTCGCCAGAGCGTCGTGCAACTTCGGACGAAGTTCCGGCAGGACATAGTTGGCGTCGAGGATGCGCTGGACGTCGGCAACCACCGCCTTCGGGTCGACCTGTGTCGCGCTCGCCGATGTGGCCTGCGGCGCCGCACTCCAACCTGTTGAGCCGGTTGCGAGCATTGCTGCTCCAGCCAGAATTGCCATCTTGTTCATACCCCACTCCATCGCTCGTCTAGCTGTATTACTAAACCAACACGGCAGCCTCTTTTGCGCAAAGTTGCGAGGGGCAATGCCAAATTTTGGCAACAGCAGTACGGCTGGCGGCGAGTGGCGCCGCTCACTATAGGCGGGGAGAACTCACCGGTGGGGAATAGATGGATTTCGACGCTGTAGTCATCGGCGCGGGCCACAACGGCCTGACCTGCGCCTTCTACCTTGCAGCCAAGGGCATGAAAGTCGCCGTTTTGGAGGCGTCCGACACCGTCGGCGGCGCTGCCGTCACGGACGAATTCCTGCCGGGATTCCGCAATTCCGCCGCCAGCTACACCGTCAGCCTGCTCAATCCGAAGGTCATTCGCGACCTGGAGCTCGAACGTCACGGCCTGAAGGTCGTTCTGCGCAAGCGCGACAACTTTCTGCCAGGCGACGGCGAATATTTGCTCGCCGGCCGCAACGGGCTGACACGCAAGGAAATCGCACGGCTGCACAAGGCGGACGGCGAGGGGTACGACCGCTACATCGCCGACCTCGAAAAGGTCGTGCCGCTGCTCAAGAAATGGCTGCTGAAGGCACCGCCCGAAGTCGGCGCGGGTATCACCGGTCTCGGCTCGTTGCTGACGATGGGCAAGGACATGGTCGGCCTGTCGACCGAGGACACGCGGATCGTCCATGACTTCGCGACGCGCAGCGCGGGCGAGATCCTCGACCGCTATTTCGAGGGCGAGCTGGCCAAGGCTTTGTTCGGCTTCGACGGCGTTGTCGGCAATTTCGCGTCGCCCTACGCTCCGGGCAGCGCCTACGTGCTGCTTCACCACCTGTTCGGCGAAGCTGCCGGCGTTCCCGGCGCTTGGGGACATGCGATCGGCGGCATGGGCTCGATCACGCAGGCCATGGCCCGTGCTGCGCGAGAGAAGGGCGTCGACATCCTGCTCGGCACGCCGGTGGAGGAGATCATCGTCGACAAAGGCCGGGCGGCCGGCGTCGTCGCTGGCGGGAAGGCGTGGCGCGCCAACACGGTCATCGCCGGCGTGAACCCCAAGCTTTTGTTCGACCGCCTGGTGCCGCAGGGCGCGGTGCCAGCGGATGTGCACAGCCGAATGCATCACTGGAAGGGCGAAAGCGCCACCTTCCGGATGAACGTCGCGCTGTCCGAACTGCCCAAGTTCACCGTGCTGCCGAAGAAGGGCGATCACCTTTCCGCCGGCATCATCATGGCGCCGAGCCTCGGCTACATGCACAAGGCGTGGCTCGACGCGGAGAATGACGGCTGGTCGAAGCAGCCGGTGGTCGAAATGCTCATCCCGTCGACACTGGATTCGACGCTCGCGCCCAAGGGCAAGCACGTCGCATCGCTCTTCTGCCAGCACTTCCGCTACGATCTCGGCAAGGGCCGCAGCTGGGACAATGAACGTGAGAAAGCCGCGGACACGGTCATCGCGACCGTCGAGGCGCATGCGCCGGGCTTCACCAAGTCGATCCTCGGACGCCAGATCCACTCACCGTTGGACCTCGAACGCCGCTTCGGCCTGATCGGCGGCGATATCTTCCACGGCAAAATGAGCCTGGATCAGCTCTTCAGCGGCCGTCCGATGATCGGCGCGGCGGATTATCGCATGCCGCTGCCGGGTCTCTACCTTTGCGGCTCCGGCGCGCATCCGGGGGGCGGTGTCACCGGTGCACCGGGCCACAATGCGGCGCAGGCCGTGCTCGCGGATCGCAAGCCTTGGAGCAGGCGCAAGCCGTGACTCCGCCGCTAGCCGGGATCCGCGTCCTCGACCTGTCGCGTGTGCTTGCTGGGCCGTGGTGCACGCAATTGCTCGCCGACCTCGGCGCCGAGGTCATCAAGATCGAGCGGCCCGGCATTGGCGACGATACGCGCCACTGGGGCCCGCCCTGGCACGGCGAGCGCGACAAGCGCGTCGCCGCTTATTTCCTGAGCGCCAACCGCGGGAAGAAGTCCGCCGCGATCGATTTCGCCAAGCCTGAAGGTGCGGCGCTCGTCCGGAAGCTCGCCGAACAATGCGATGTCGTCGTGGAGAACTTCAAGGTCGGGGGCCTCAAGAAGTTCGGTCTCGACGCGGAAAGCCTCCGCGCTGCCAACCCGCGCCTGATCGTCGCGTCGATCACCGGCTTTGGTCAGAACGGACCGTACGCCGAACGCGCCGGCTACGACTTCATCATCCAGGCCATGGGTGGGATGATGAGCATCACCGGCCTGCCCGACGACCAGCCCGGTGGCGGCCCGCTTCGCGTAGGCGTCGCGGTCGTCGATCTGTTTACCGGCATGTACACCGCGTCAGCCGTTCTTGCGGCGCTATTCCGCCGGGAGCGGACGGGAGAGGGGGCGCACATCGACGCAGCCTTGTTCGATACGCAACTCGCCGTGCTGGCCAACCAGGTTTCCAACGCCCTCGTGTCCGGCAAAGACCCGCCAAGGCAGGGCAACACGCATCCGAACATCGTGCCTTACCAGCCGTTCGAAGCGTCGGATAAGCCGCTGATCGTCGCCGTAGGCAATGACCGCCAGTTCGCCAAGCTGGCGGACATCTGCGGACATCCGGAATGGGCCAGCGACGAACGCTTCGCAGCCAACGCCGCGCGGGTTGCGAACCGTGGCGAAATGGTCCGTCTCGTCGCTGACCGCATTCGTCAGAAGCCGGCGGACGAATGGTTCGGCCTGCTCGAAGCCGCAGGTATTCCCGCCGGGCCGATCAACACCATCAGTCAGGCGCTGGCCGACGTTCAGGCGCAGCATCGCCGGATGGTCCGCACGATGGCAGGAGTTCCGGTCATGGGGTCACCGGTGCGCATGGATGGTGACCGCGCGGATGCCGATCTGCCGCCGCCCTCGCTAGGGGAGCATACCGACGAGATACTGGCGCAACTGCAGCTCGGGGCCGGGGAAGCCGAACGCCTGCGAAGCGCAGGGGTGATCGGCTAGGCTTTACTCACCGTCGATTCCGTCGACGAGCAAGTCGAGCTGGTTCTGGCAGCCATGCTCGATCAATGTCGCGGCCGCGGCGGTGATGTCCTGCGGAATGGAGGGGATCAGGGTGAAGCGAACCCGCTCGCCTGCGGGCTTCCCCGCAACGGTGAGTTCGAATTCGGCTCCGTCCGCGATCTTCACGCCAGCTGGCCAATCGACGGTCGATTTCCCGGCGGGCCAATCGACGGTTGCCGGTGTTGCTGCGCCCTTGATTGCAAGCTTTGCCGCTTCTTCCGAATTCGGACGCCACATCTTCAGGCCGGCCGAATTCGCAACGCACATCGTCCCGCTCTGGCTGATGTCCAGATTCCACGGGCTGGGGTTGAGGGCGAGGTCGCCGGTCCTGAGAGCGCCGAAGCGGCCACGCTTCGACGTTGCCATTGCGAGATCCGTTGCGCCTAGGTTCGCGGGGAAACTGCCCGGGCCGCGGAGCGTGCGCTTGCTGCCAGCCCCGAGCACGGTCACGCTGTCGCCCTGCTGAAGCATGATCTTCGCGTTGTCGGGCAGAGCCTTCCCGGGCGGGTAGGTCTTCGCCGACGGCCCGGCGGATCGAACAACCAGCGACTTCGCTGGCGCCACGGTCGCAACGGAAACACCTGCACCTGCAACAGCCACCATCAGAGCAATCCGCAAGGTCATGGCCTTTCTCCCCTGACGATGCTCAGCGAGCATTTGCGACATTATACTTTGCCGCCTCGACCGCAGTCAGGCAGCGGCGTGTCGACTTGTCATCTCCGGCCGCAACAGCCTGCTGCTTGTACATCACTTCCGTCAGCAACTTGCGCGAAACGCCCATCTTGATGAGGAAGTCATTGTCCTCGCTGGCGAGCATCGCCGAATCCTGTTCGAGGCCACCAATCAATTGAGCCGCTTTGTCCGCTCCCTGAGAGACTTCGGCATGAACCGCGTCCTTGTCGCCGACATGCGTGAACATGTGGACCACGAATTGTCCGCCGTCGTCGAGAAAGCGGATCGGCCCGCCCATGAAGATGAAATTGCATGCGGAAAAGCATGCCCAGCCCTTCGGAATACGCGTCGGTATTCCGGCCTTCCGAATGATCGTGCCCGCCTGATTTCCGATGCGGGCATCGCCGCCTGGTGAGCGCAGCCAGATCTCATCGATCTGCCCATAATGCTTGAGCGCGTCCGATAGCCGGGTCGCCGCTTCGGCATCGATTACGCCCTCGGCCTTGAGCACACGCACACCGTCGGTGTCGGCGAGCGTGAAGCGCATCTGCCGATACGTCGACCAGTCGAGTCCTTTCGGGCAGGTTGGATTGTCGGGGTCCGGCGTCGGAGGCGCGATTACGGCCGCGTCAGCGTCCGCCATGCCGATCGCTCCGGCAAGCAGCAGTGAAAACAGGCTCACCCTAGGCTTTCTGGTACCCGCCATCACTTCCGCGGCACATCCGCTTCGGGACGGTGGTCTCTTCTCCGTCGATGATGACCACATCCGTCACGGTCAGGCAGTGCCGCCCATCGGCGACCTCTTCTCCGGTGACCTTGGAAGAACCCGACACGTTCTGCCGCGATTGACTCTGCCATTTGACTTCGGTGCCGACGCCGCCGCGAATTGCGTCGGTCGTCGCGTTCGCTGCCTGCCGCTGCTCCTTGCAGTCGAGCAGCTTCATCAGCTCGTCCGTCACGACGGAACTTACGGGAGCGAGATGGGACGACAGCGCGCCCGTTCGGCCCAGGATGTTCCCGGTCAGGTCGCCGACGACACTTCCGAAAATCGAGCGCTTCGCTTTTTTGACCGGCGTGTCGGCGCATTGTTCCTGGCCTTGGGCAGTCTCCTGGACGGCCGGAAACGCGGGCGTTGCCGGAACCGCTAGCAACACGGCCGCCATCATTGTTACGCGAAGCATGACTCGTCCCCCTAAGACGTGCGGCAAATTATGCTTGCGTTTCAACGGGGTCAATTAATTCAGATTTAGGAGGCCGCTTCCGACCGGCAGCCTTGGGCTTTCGGGGAAGCCGCGCCTCCAAAGCGTCGATGCGATGTTCGAGCGACTGCTCCCACCGATTGCGCCGGGTGACGATTTTGATCGCGATGGTAATTGGACTTGCCACGTCGACGAGCGCCTTTTGCTCGTCCTTGCTGAGGATCGAGCCGTCAGGCCTCGGGCCGATCAGGAGCCAGCCGATCCAGTCGCCGTCATCTGCCCTCGATTTGAGCGGGACACGAATGGGGAACGTCCTATCGGAAGTGCTGCATAGCTCGTCCTTGCAGGCGTCCGGATCGAAGTCCTTGAGCCACTCAGCCACCTCGGCGTCGGTGATGCCCTTCGTGGCCGCGACTGTGCCGTCGAGGAGTACGGCAATCCGGGTCGTGCGAACGCCGGCTTCGATGCGGCCGAGAACCTCCTGCAACAGGTCCGGCAACGACGCTGTTTCGCGTAGCTCCCTCACGCAGTCGGGCAAATCGTCGCGAAGCTTCACGAGGTTCCGATGGAATCTCTGCTCAGACCATCGCTGAATATGGTTTTGCACCGGGGTTATCAGAACCGTTGCGACGGCCGCGGCAAAGACCACCGGCGCGGTGCTTCCACTATTTCCGTAATAGTTGAGGATGATCTGCTTCAGGCCGTCGGCGGTAGCGGCGAAAACGGCTGCCACGCCGAGCGTAATGAGGGCGAAGTTGGCCGATCGGCTGATGACGGCTTCGGCGTCGTATAGCCGATAGCGGAGGAGAGCGATCAGCAGGCCGAGTTGCAGGAGCAGGAAGGCCAAGCCGAAGCTCAGTCCGGCCAACAGCTCGAACGAAATCTGCGCCCCGAAGGAATGCGCTCCTAGCTTGGCTCCATCGCTCGTCAGCGCGACGATCAGGAACAACGCGTAGCCGGAGAAGCCGAGCAGCGCCCATTTCACCTGCTGACGGTTCGGGCTCGGCGGGGTGTTCCGCAAACGCCAGAGGAGTGTGAGGACACCCGCCAGCATGAAGATGACGGTCGCCACCCGATACCATTCGCCCGACAGGAAAAAGAGGATCGGCAGCGTCAACAGGATCAGGACCGTGGCACGCGGCTTTAGCTCCCCAAACGGAAACAGCAGGATGCTCGCCAGCAGGCAGATGTTGCCTAGGTCATAGATTAGCTGGTGCAGCCATTCCGGCACCTGCGCGACGAACGTCAGGAAGGCGGCCGAGGGCTGCTCCGCCGCGATCGTCAGGAGCACCGCAAGCGACAGGATCGAGCTGATCAAATCTTCGCGCTTGCGCCGGTGCAGGACCCACGCCGCAAACAGCAGGAACGGGTAGGTGAGCACGTGCAGCAGATCGACGAAGCTGAGTAAGACAGGTGGAAGTCCAACCGACTGCGCGGCCTGAGCGATATGTTGTTCGCCCAGTCTGACCCGATACTCGAACTCGCGCCCGTTCGCCGACCGCAGTCCGATCACATACTCCGACTGGTCGGTCCCTTCGACGATGGGCGAAAACAAGGCGTAGTCGGTATCTGTCGCATCGTGCGGCCTTGCGCGGCCCTCTTTGGAGATCGGCACGACCTCGGCAACCTTGAGCCCATCGATCGAAACGATGTCGTCGCCGGGCCTGACGCCCGCAGCCTTGGCGGCTTGACCGATTGGAAAGCGAACTTGTGTCAGGTCGTCTTCGGAAAGGCCCAGCCCCGCATGGCTTCCGACGACGAGGGCCGAGTTCTGACCTGCCTGATCGAACCGGTACCAAAGGCCGGCAACGGGCCCGAGCACAGCCAGAAGGAACGCGGGGATCCAGATGAGTTGGAACAGGAGAAGGCCACGCTGTCGCAGTTCCGGCAGACGCTCGGGCAGATGCGGCGAGCGAAAGCCGAAAGACCTTGTGCCAAGTGCCGAATCCGTCGCCATGCCAGCGAATTGCCCCGTTGTTTCCCCAAGGCGCTCAATAGCATGGGTTCGGCTCCGAAACAGGCGGCCCTCGGCAGCCCGTTAAAATCTTGTTCAATCCACGGCTTTGCCTCATACCGTCACACTCCTCGGGGGAGGACGGCTTGGCGAAGGTCTTTCTGAGTTATTCGCGTGAGGACGCTGCTGCGGCCAAGCAACTTGCCGATTGCATCGCTCGTGCCGGGCATCAGGTCTGGTGGGATCGCCAAATCGAAGGCGGATCGCGATTTACGGCGGAGATCGACCGCGAACTGAAGGGTGCCGACGCCGTCGTCGTCATCTGGACCAAGGCTTCCGTGGAATCCGCTTGGGTGCAGGATGAGGCGGCCGAAGGACGGGATAACGGCCGGCTGGTTCCCGTCATTTTGGGCACGGATAAGCCCCCGCTGGGATTCCGGCAGTTCCAGTCGATCGATTTCGGCGACTGGAACGGTGAGGGGGATCCGCCTGCGCTCGAGACATTGATCCGCGCCATCGCTCAGAAGGGTCCCGAGCCCCAGCACGCGCCAGTCGCAGACAAGCCGGCGGGCAAGAGCCGCAAGAGCCGCGCCGCTATCTGTGTGCTGCCCTTCATGAACATGAGCGGGGATCCGGAGCAGGAATATTTCAGCGACGGGATCACCGAGGACATCATCACGGACTTGTCGAAGGTTTCTGCCTTGTCGGTCGTGGCGCGCAACACGGCCTTCACGTTCAAGGGCCATACGGTGGACGTGAAGGACGTTGCTCAAACCCTGGGCGTCGACCACGTGCTCGAAGGCAGTGTGCGCAAGGCGGGCAATCGTGTCCGCATTACTGCTCAGCTCATTGACGGCACGAAGGGGGATCACCTTTGGGCCGACCGGTACGACCGTGACCTGACGGACATCTTCGTCATCCAGGACGAGATCTCGAAAGAGATCGTCAGAGCGCTTCGGCTTCGGCTGCTGCCTGAAGAAGAGCAGGCGATCGAGAACCGCGGCACTGATAGTGCCCAGGCCTACAATCTGTACCTGATGGCCAGGCAGCAGTGGATCTGGGGAAGCTGGGGCAACAGCCGCCGCGACGAAGTCATCGTCCGTATCTGCAAGCAGGCCGTGAACTTCGATTCCGATTATGCGGAAGCCTGGGCGCTCATGGCGCTCGCGCAGGCGGAACTAAAGTTCTGGCACGGGAAGGAAGAGGACCCGCTCCCTGCGGCTCAACGCGCGCTGGAGATCAACCGCCGGCTCGCGGAGCCGCACTGCGTGCTCGTGCGGTCGCTCGAGCAGGAAAATCGGCACGAGGAGGCGGATAAGGAACTGGCCGAGGCCCTGCGGCTCGGACCGAACAGCTGGGAGGTCAACCGAGAGACCGCGCGCCTCATGTTCCGCCGAGACCGGATCAGGGATGCGATCCGCTATTTCGAAAAATCGTCGCAGCTTATGGATGCGGACTTCCACAGCTGTCTGATGCTGCAGACCTGCTATCTCGGCGTAGACGATGAGTCCGGAGCGCTGGATGCTGCCAAGCGGACGCTGGATCGGGCCGAAGTGGCGCTGTCGAAAGACCCTACTAACGGGGCGGCACTCGCTGCCGGGGCAAGCTCGCTCATTTTGATTGGGGAGACGGAGAGGGCCAAGGACTGGCTGCAGCGCGCATTGCTGCTGGACCCGGAGAATCTCATGGTCCGGTACAACGTCGCGTGCGGCCTGACGTTTCGGAACTCAGACCTCGAAGGTGCGATCGAACTTCTTGGACCATATTTCGAGCGGATCGATAGCCCCGGTAATATCCTGCACGCCGAGATCGATCCCGATATGGATGCCCTGCGTGACGATCCGCGGTTCCAGACGATGATCAGCGGCGCCAAACAACGTCTTGGGATGATCCCGGCCTAGCCGTCGATCCGTTCTTCGCCGTAGCGGCTCTTGATAAAGCGGCCCTGCGTCTCGAACGCAGCCATGTCTGTGCGGGCCAGCTTCTCCGAGACCTCACTTAGTGCCGCGCGACCGGCGGCGAGGCCTTCGACCAACCTTTCGTCCACCGTCACATCCTCGCCGTCCTTCTGGTCGCGATAGGCCGTGGGGACGTTCACGTAGCGGTCGATCAGGCCCGGCAGATGCACCGACATCAGTCGCCGGACATCCTGCGCGTCGGGGTCGAGGTCGGGAACGCGTTCCAATGTTTGCTTAAGTGACGGCAGGATTTTGCTGATCGCGTCGATCTCGTTGCGCGCGGGCGCGGGAAGGGCGGCCCTCTTCCGGTAGAGGAAGGAATCGAAACGCTGCACCATCTGTCCGTTGGGCAAATCGGGCGAGGGAGCCGCCGGTCCCTTGCCGCCAGCAGGCATGAAGCTGAGAAACGCGGCGATCCCGATCGCAATGCCGACTGCCGCCAGGAATCCGAACATTCCGATCGGCGTGATGAGGCCGACCACGATGGTCAGGAT
>Ga0247822_10003636_pt1 | contig 10072 bp, 8 predicted proteins | sample 13C_Cellulose_Da_FD_192423 | JGI IMG/M metagenome (GOLD analysis project Ga0247822, IMG submission 192423) | Soil microbial communities from agricultural site in Penn Yan, New York, United States - 13C_Cellulose_Day30 | ecosystem: Environmental > Terrestrial > Soil > Agricultural land | place... | reverse complement strand
CAATCAAATATTCCCTCTTCCCGCCGCTGGGACTTGCAACCCTTGCCTCCTATCTGGATCCATCTGACGACATCTCGCTCGTAGATCAGCATGTGGAAACCGTTGACTTGAATGACACACCCGATCTAGTTGTCATTCAGGTCTACATCACCAACGCTTATCGCGCGTATAAGTTTGCGGATCATTATCGCAACAATGGTGCATATGTGTTACTGGGCGGGCTACATGTCACCTCCTTGCCAGAAGAGGCTGCGCTTCATGCAGACACCATTTTCATTGGTCCGGGTGAAGACACGTTCCCTCAGTTCCTGAAAGATTTCAGGGGAGGAAGACCAATGACCCGATACGTGTCCGCTATACGCACGTTGGAAAACATTCCACCGATAAGACGAGATCTGATCAAACGGCACCTCTACCTGGTACCCAACTCTATCGTCGTCACTCGCGGCTGTCCTCATCATTGTTCGTTCTGCTACAAAGACGCTTTCTTCGAAGGAGGCAAGAGTTTCTATACTCAACGGGTCGACGCGGCACTCGCCGAAATAGAAAGATTGCCCGGGCGCCACCTCTACTTTCTGGATGACCACCTGCTCGGAAATACAAAATTTGCTGAATCACTTTTTGAGGGGATGCGGGGAATGAATCGCGTCTTCCAGGCCGCATCGACAGTGGATGCCATTCTTCGTGGTAATCTGATTGAACAGGCAGCAAACGCCGGACTACGAAGTCTTTTCGTCGGTTTCGAATCCTTTACCCCTGCGAATCTTAGACAAAGCAACAAGAAACAAAATCTTCACAAGGACTACGGCAGGGCTGTACGCAGACTACATGAACTCGGGATTATGATCAATGGAAGTTTTGTATTCGGCCTCGATGAAGACACGACTGATTTATTCAGGCACACCGTCGAATGGGCCGTAGAAAATTCCATCACTACGTCCACCTTTCACATACTTACTCCGTATCCCGGAACGCAACTGTATACCGACATGCAACGCTCCGGTCGGCTCACGACCACCAACTGGGACTTATTCGATACACGTCACGTAGTTTACAAAACTGCTCGTATGACTGCAGATGAACTTGAGTCTGGCTATCACTGGGCGTATCGAGAGTTTTACAAGTGGTCAAATATCTTCGATGCCAGCCTGCGACACGAATCCATCAAACATTCGCTTAAGCACTTCCTGTACAGTGGTGGATGGAAAAAGTTCGAACCCCTTTGGAATCTTGTGATCAAAACAAAGAACCTCGCATTTATGCTTCCGCTGCTGGAATCGGTTCTATCAAAAGTGAAATACAAACAAACTGAGGACAACCACCAAACGGAGGGCACACAGTTGTCTCCTCACGCAAAAGAAACCAGGTGGATTTCTCGTCACTTTGAGCAGCGTGCGATACCGCCATTATAATCCAACGTCTCATAACTATCGGCTCAAAACAAATCAAATCGCAATATGGAAAACTCAATTTCTCCACTCGGTATTATTGAACGGTTCAACAGATGGCTTCAGGAATCGATCATGGTGAAGCTCGCCAGCATCGGATTTCTCATCCTTATTCTGCTTATCCCTGAATCATGGATCTCTAACATCATCGAAGAGCGACAGGAGCGGTCAGACGAAATGATCCGCGAAGTGTCCGACAAATGGTCAGGGCCCCAGACTTTATCAGGCCCGATCCTGGTTGTCCCATTCACTGTTAAAGAAGTAATCGACCATGGAAAAGAAGGTAAGGAAATCCGTGAACATCTGGAACGTGCATACTTTCTTCCTCAATCGCTTGATACAAAAGGTACGGTCGCTCCAGAAAAACTTTCACGCGGACTCTTTGATGCGGTTGTATATCAATCAAAGCTCAGCATCAGGGCCACCTTCGCAGCTCCAGATTTTAAGGGACTTGCCAATGACAATGATGTGATTCAGTGGCAGGATGCATATATGGTCTTTGGAATAACCGATGTCAGAGGTATAAGCGATTCACTCTCATTCAAAATCAATGGAAATAGTTATACGGCGGAACCTTCCAGTAATATTGGTGTGAAAGTTTCACCGATTGCCAGTCCATCGGCTGCCACCTACAGACACAACAGCAGTGCGTCAGGGACGCGCGGAACCGCGAGCAATGGAATTATCGTAAAAATACCGGCAGCCGATGCGACTGACGTGACCGGCAATGTTGAGATTTCTCTCACGCTCAAAGGAAGTGAACGTCTGAATTTCACGCCTGTGGGCAAATCGACGACTGTGCGGATAGAGGGACCGTGGGCCGATCCCAGCTTTGATGGAGAGTTCTTACCGGAGCACAGAGAAGTGAATGCCGACGAATTCAACGCTGAATGGAAAGTGCTTCATTTCAACCGACCTTTTCCCCAGCAATGGAAGAACGGAGATGAATCTGTTGAGAATGCAGACTTTGGCGTAAGACTGATGGTACCGGTGGACCAATATCAAAAGAGCATTCGTTCATCAAAATACAGCGTACTCATTATTCTGCTCACATTTATGGCACTGTTCCTTGTTGAAATCACACAACGCATCCGAATCCACCCATTCCAGTATATTCTTATCGGTGTGGCCCTAACGATCTACTATGTTTTGCTGCTGAGCATGTCTGAACACATGGGTTACAATGAAGCGTATCTCCTTGCATCCATTGCAACCGTAGCATTGATCACTGCATATTCAAGGACATTCCTGACCGAAAGGAGGCTCGTATCCTTATTCTGCGCGCTGCTCGGCATATTTTACACCTTTGTTTTTGTCATCATCCAGGATCAGGACTATTCTCTGCTGATCGGAAGTGTCGGTTTATTCCTCATCGTTGCGCTAGTGATGTATTTCTCACGTAAAGTGAAATGGTACGATGGCCAGATCGCATCTCACAATTGATAAAAATGCTGGATGCATGATCGAGCAGAATCATCTTTAAAATAAAAGAGACGATGAGGTCATTTCCAGCCTCATCGTCTCATTTTACATAGGAGATTTAAACAGTTAACTACTAGTTGTCGGGCTGATGGAACGGATAGCGGTAATCAACAGGTGTAACAAAAGTCTCCTTGATCGTACGCATAGAAACCCACCGTGACAAATTCGCTTTCGCACCAGCCTTATCGTTGGTTCCTGACCCTCTTGCTCCGCCAAACGGCTGCTGTCCCACAACTGCGCCTGTAGGCTTGTCGTTAATGTAAAAGTTCCCCGCGGCATTCGACAATCGTTTCGTCGCCTCGTCAATGGCATAGCGATCGCCGGAGAATATCGATCCAGTAAGCGCATAAGGGGAAGTGTTGTCAACCAGCGAAAGGACATCGTCCCAGTTCTCATCATTATAGATGTAGATGGTGATCACCGGACCAAAGATTTCCTCACACATGGTCACAGAGCTTGGATCTTTCGTAAGAATGATCGTCGGCTCGATAAAATAGCCTTTAGACTTATCGTATTTACCGCCAGCGACAATTTCGTTCATTGGATTCTTTTTTGCCTGTTCAATATATCCGGCAATCTTGTCGAAGGAGCGCTCGTCGATAACAGCGTTGATAAAATTGGTAAAATCTTCGGTTGGCCCCATTTTAAAACTCTTCACATCGTCAACAAGACATTTCCTGACCTCGTCCCAAAGACTGGCGGGAATGTATGCCCTGGAAGCAGCTGAACATTTTTGTCCCTGAAATTCAAAAGCTCCTCTTGAAATCCCGGTTGCAACTTCCTTCGCATCAGCGCTCGGGTGTGCGAGAATAAAATCCTTGCCCCCGGTCTCTCCTACAATGCGCGGATAAGTTCTGTATCGATGAATATTCTCACCGATGGTCTTCCACATCGCCTGGAACACTTTGGTGCTTCCAGTGAAATGTAAACCCGCAAAGTCGCTATGCTGAAAAACGACGTCGCCAACGACAGGGCCATCTGCATAGATCAGATTGATGACGCCGTCCGGAAGTCCGGCACGCTTCAATACTTTCATGATCACGTTGGCGGCAAACACCTGTGTGTAGGCGGGCTTCCATACTACAGTGTTACCCATCAATGCCATACACGTTGGAAGATTTCCAGCAATAGCTGTAAAGTTGAACGGAGTGATGGCAAGGGTGAACCCTTCCAGTGGCCGGTACTCTGTTCGATTCCACACGCCCGGTGATGATTCGGGTTGTTCGTTATACAACTGCTGCATGAAGTACACGTTGAATCGAAGAAAATCGATCAGTTCACAGGCCGAATCAATTTCCGCCTGATAAGCATTCTTCGACTGACCCAGCATTGTCGCTGCGTTAATTTCGTAACGATAAGGTCCGGCAAGAAGATCGGCTGCCTTCAGAAATATAGCAGCGCGGTGCTCCCATGCAAGGTCCGACCATAATGGTTTGGCATTCAAGGCAGCTTGAACCGCCTGCTCTACGTGTCCTCCATCTCCCTCGTGGAAATACCCGAGGATGTGCTGATGGTCATGCGGTGGACGAATAGCAATCTTGTTTCCAGTGCGCACTTCTTCTCCACCAATATACATGGGGATATCTCCCGATGCATTTCTCGCAGCTTCAAGTGCCTGCCTCAGGGCAACGCGCTCCTTGCTCCCAGGCGCGTAGCTCAATACAGGTTCATTCTTAGGAAACGGGACATGATAAACTCCTTTAGGCATATCGTATTATTCTTTTTTGGTTAATGAGTTCGTTGATAATTGTCGTCGGTAATTGTGCTCGGGCGTCTGTTACAATATATTCTTAAGTTCCAGCAGGCTGGTGATCTCAAAATCCGGCATGCCATTGTGATTACGCTGCTCGGAGTTTAGAAAAACCGTATCTATGTTGGCACTCCTCGCTCCACCAATATCGGTAATCAGGTTGTCGCCAATCATAATTGCTTCGTGACACTGCGTTTCGTTGTGACGCAACGCAAACTCGAATATTTCACGTGCTGGTTTTCGATGCCCAGCCTTTTGCGAAGTAATGATGTGATCGAAGTATTTATGAAGATCGCCCGCGGCCAGTTTGAGTTGTTGTATTTCGTCGAAGCCATTGGTGATCACTGCAAGCCGGTAACGCCCCGCCAGATAATCAAGGATCTCCGTCGCATAGGGCATCAGTTGAGCTTTACGCGGGCATTGATCAAGGTAGTCGTCGGACAAGCCCCGATCCAGCTTTTCATCTTCAATTCCAAAATGCCCGAGAATCCGCCGGAATCTTTCTTTTCTGATCACATCGCCCGTAATACGGCCAGTATCAAAAAGGTCCCAAAGCTCATTGTTCACGGTCCTGAATTGATTCAGGAACAGTTGAACATCGGTAATTCCTTTTGCATCGAGTCCGTACACACCGTGCAGGTCGCTTAGTGTTGCGCACGAATTCGTCTCGTAGTCCCAAAGGGTGTGATCGAGGTCAAAGAAAACAGTGCAGTATTTCTTCCGGTTTCTAACAAGTTGTTCGCTCATGCCATTCATGCTCACATTACCTTCTCGCGCCTTGTAGATCGCTGCCACTCCTGGATCTGCAGTTTGTTCACGGCGAGCTCGCGGTTCGTGAACAATGTTTGATAGGTGTGCTGATCGTGCATCAGCTGTTGATCCCTTTTCAAAAATTGAAACACCTGCTTCACAATGTCCTCCACGCTGTCCTTGATCTGATAGAACACCCAATGATTATAGCGGCGCGAATTTAAAATGCCGGCGTTCTTCAGGTAGATCAGGTGCCGTGACGTTTTCGCCTGGGTAAAATCCAGGATTTTCTCAAGATCCGAAATACACATTTCACCATTCAACACAATCAGGCTGAGAATACGCAGTCTGGATTCATCTGCGCACGCCTTAAATATCTGTGCTCCCAGCGATAAATTGAAGGTTTTTAGCCTCATGGAGAACTGTTTTGTCTCGGGCGCAAATGTAGGGTAAATTAGGCAGTTAAGTGCCTTATATTTATATTTGAGGTCCGCGGACATTAAAGCCTGTGAAGTTGAATATCAAGCACGTCATCATAGTCGCACTGTTGGGTGCCATCACACTGGGTGCCTCGTTAAATGCTGTGGCACAGCAGAAAAAACGCATTATTCAATTGTCCGGCGTTGTCCTGGAGGATGATTCCGTTTCCGGTCGCCCCATTCCCGGCGTACACGTTTACGTTCCCAAAGCAGGCCGCGGCGTTACTACCAATGGCATGGGCTTTTTTTCAATGCCCGTTCTTGAAAATGATGAAATAACGATTAGTGCAGTCGGTTACGCACGCCAGTATTTCAAGGTGCCCACTAATGCAAAAGAATACGAGACGATCGTTGTTACGATGGTCATGGATACGACGTACCTGCAAGAAGTTGTGATCATGTCGTTCCCCACCGAGGAAGTGTTCAAACAAGCTGTACTGGCACTTAACCTTCCAGCGGACGACAAGGGCGTGGACAGACGCAATTTCAATGAGGAGTTGATGTCGCTCATGCTCAAGACGACGCCAATGGACGGCTATATGAATCAGCGATATTATCTCGATCAGTGGGCAGGTTCCGCCAACAACCGTTATCAACCAGTTACGAATCCATTCCTGAACCCTTTCAATTGGGCCAAGTTTTTCACTCAGCTGAAGAAAGACAAGAACAAAAAATAACCGGCAACGTCAGGGCTTACAGTGTAATTGATGGCTGCCACAGAAACCAACGCGCCGGTTAAGTCAACTTACCAAACTTAATGTGCTTGTTGAGAGCTTAGCAAAAGTACAGTGCTGTCTTATTTCTTAACAAAAACAATAGACGACTGCCGATGATCGCGCGACGAAAGCCGCGATTCTATGCCAAATGCGTCGGGTCGATAAAGCGGTGAAGGTTATCCTTGTAGTGTTCGCTTATAGGAACCTGCACACCTCCAATACTGATCTTTCCCTTGCGTATCGAGATAATCTTTTCCAGCGATACTATGTATGATTTGTGAACGCGGACAAACTTGTCTGACGGTAACTTTTCCTCAATTAACTTAAGGCTCATGCGCGTGATCACCGGCCGCTGAATATTCTCTAGGAAAATTTTGATGTAGTCTTTAAGACCTTCGATGTAAACGATGTCACGCACGTTGATCTTTACCAGATTATACTCTGCGTTGACGAAGAGATAATCCAGCACAGGTGAAGGAGTCTGAGGATTCGCCCTGTGATTAAATAGTTCGTGTGCCTTGTTAACTGCTTTTAGGAAGCGGTCGAACGAAACCGGTTTTAGTAAATAATCGACAACGTCCAGATTAAATCCTTCAAGGGCAAACTGTTCGTACGCTGTAATAAAAATGACCAGAGGCGGAGCCGTTACTGACTGAAGAAACTGGACTCCCGAAATGCCCGGCATTTGAATGTCCAGAAATATCAGATCTATTTGTTCACGCGACAAAACATCCTGGGCTTCAAATGCATTCTTGCACCTCCTCACCAGCGTGAGGAATGGAATCTTTCGGATATTATCTTCAAGCAAATCAAGTGCGAGTGACTCATCGTCTACGGCTAGGCATCGCATCATTGTAATGTCAGTTTTAATTCAACATTAAACCAGTCGTGATCCTGATGGAGGTTCAGCAAATACTTCCCTTTATACAAAAGGTCAAGCCGACGACGAACGTTTTGAATACCTATACCTGAACCTGGATCTTTAGCCTGTATGGCCTTACTGAACTTGTTACGAACAGAAAAGTTCAGCATGCGATCGTCGGACACAAGATCAATATGTATTGCAGGGTTCATTACAAGTCCGGTGCCATGCTTAAACGCATTCTCAACGAAGGGGATCAGGAGCATAGGCTCAATTGCAAGATCACCACGTGTCACATTTGTATCGAACGTGATCATGATGTCGTTTCCAAACCTAAGCTTCTGCAGGTCGATATAATTCGACAAATATTCAATTTCCATACTGACCGACATCCGTTTATCGCCAGCATCGTAAAGCATATAGCGCATCAGTTGCGACAGCTGGATGATGACGGGCTCCAGTTGGTCGGACTTCTTGCGAGCCAACGACGCCAGACTATTGAGTACATTAAACATGAAATGCGGACTGACCTGCGAACGCAACAACGACAGTTCAGATTTCAGATTTTCATTTTCACGTTGCTCCCGCTCGCGTTCGAATTGGATCCTGTCACTGGTAAGTCGCAAAGCCGTACTGAGGCCAAACACCAACAGAAAATTGATGGTTACAAAATAACCCGGTCGGCCAGGTCTGAAACCGTCCCGAATCAATGCGTAATCGATCAATCTGTTCAAAGCAAAAACGACGAGAAAGCATAGCAATATCACTCCGGCGTAGTAAAGCCAATCCTTCCTGGTCAGGATCCGCGGCACCAGCACATACATGTTCAGATAGAAAAAGGCAATAAGCACGACATTGAACAGAATGGAATGCCACTGCATTGCCTTAATGTCCTGACGCCGCATTTCCGCTGACTGGGCACGATCGTCCCGATCACTACGGGGGCGCTCCGCTGACGAGGGCGGTGGCATACGGCGATCTTCATTGCGCGGTCCAAAGAACAACAAGGGTAACACAATGAAGGTCGCCGCAGCTACAACATGCAGCACCATTACCAACCATCGATTGGTTTGCTGACTTCCGACATTTACTTCCGGCTGGTTCACGTTGCCAAAATACCAAATTTAATACGCCATAATACTGCCTCGTTAATCTACGTCCTCTGCAGTGGGATCGAACTGCCACAGGTCGTCGTAACGCGCAGTGGAATTACGCCCTGTCGTAACATAGCCCCTATCGCCAATGGAAAATCCGACTGATGCCTCACGAACAGCGCCCTCAAATGACGTCAACTGAGTCCACTTGTCCAGAGCAGGGGTGTATTCCCAAACTCCGGCGTCCAGTGTTCCCCGGGCTCCCAACGTAACATATCCTTTTCCATTAATGACGAACGTGGCCGCAAGCGATCTGGCGATAGCGTAGTCATCATCATAATCGTCGTCGTCATTATCGTCGTCCTGCAAATCATTTTTTTCGATCCATAAATTGTTCAGAGGATCATATTCCCAAAATTCCTGATTCAACAATCCATTGTTCATGCCTCCCCCCACATAACCGCGACCATCGATGGAAAAGGAGAATGCGTTAATCAACTTGTCGCCGCTATAGCTGGCTATTTGCGACCACGTACCACTTGTCGCATCAAAAGCATAGAAGTCCTTCAGGTAATTACCATCATACCCCGTTCCAACATACCCGATATTGTCTATCGAAAACGCCGTTGCCTGAAAACGTGCACTACCTATGAAATCAGCGATCTGAGTCCAGGTGTCGGAAATCGGATCGTACTCATAAAAGTCTTTCAGGTAGTTCGTTCCATCGTAACCTGTTCCAACATAACCTTTCCCGTTTGCTGTAAATGCAACGGCAGCACTACGTGCAACTCCTGGAAACTCCGCACGCTTGAACCAGTTGTTTTTTTCCGCATCATATTCATAAAAATCCTTTAACCAAACGGTTCCGGTGTAGCCGGTTCCCACAAAAGATTTTCCGTCGATAACAAATCCAACGGCTCCGCTGCGCGCAACACCCTCATAGGAAGATCTTTTATACCACTCACCCAACAGCGTTGGATCTTCGGATGAGCTGTCATTACAAGACACTAAGAAGATGAGAAGGGTCGCCACTGTCATCACCTCACGAATCCGGCTCAACCCATACTTCATAAAAACTGTATTCATACTTTTTTGAATATTTGACATCAATTTATTTTCGTATACCATATCTTCAGCTTAATACTATACTCACCCCCGGCACCAAAGTAGGCGCGATTAACCGTGGTACTCAGCTCATTTGCCGGTGGCATGATGAGCAACCCGCGATCCGTAGATCCGTCTGTACTTAACAGCTGTTGCGCCAGCTGTGTAACAACAAACTGATACCCTGTCGATGTATTGAACTCTTCGTCAAAACTCATTGTAGCCGATTGGTAGCTACTCGTGTTATAGTTGGCATATACCCGCTGAAGCGGCAGATTTGACTTATCGGTATGATAAAGCGTAAGTGTGCCTGGGAGCGGATACCGATCATTATAACTATTCTTAACTGGTTCTATAATTAATAATGCCTGGTTTACTATCAAGACG
>Ga0247822_10003635_pt1 | contig 10073 bp, 6 predicted proteins | sample 13C_Cellulose_Da_FD_192423 | JGI IMG/M metagenome (GOLD analysis project Ga0247822, IMG submission 192423) | Soil microbial communities from agricultural site in Penn Yan, New York, United States - 13C_Cellulose_Day30 | ecosystem: Environmental > Terrestrial > Soil > Agricultural land | place... | reverse complement strand
GCCTACTCGCCCTGCTCGTAATGGCGCCTTGGGCTCCCCTCTCGGCACAGATAAAAGGCCCCCTCAGCCGTCCCGCGCTCGTCGCTGCGGCGATGGAAAGCGCCAATGACAACATCCCGTCCGGATGGTGCGGTCGCGGCATATACTCGATCCTCAATAAATCCGGCCTCGGAAAAGGTCTCAAGACCGGCAACGGACAAGAGTGGGAGCGTATTTTGATGGATGCCGGTTGGAAGCCCGTGCGCTGCCTCACTCCGCAAAAGGCCCCTCTCGGTAGCGTCCTCGTCTACATGAGCGACACTCGCCTCGGTAAGCGCAACCGCGGGACTCCCGGCGGATCCTACGGCCACGTCGAGATGGTCGCTCTCGCTCCGAATGGCGGCCGGCTCTACGTGTCAGACTGCCCACGCCCCATGCCCGGCGGTTCTGTTCCAGATAACTTCACCGGTCGCGCTTGGGTGCCGCCGGGTCAGTTGCGTATGACAGGTCCATCCGTGACCGTCCAGGTCGACACCGTTCTCGAAGAGAGAACCCGCATGGCCATCGAGCACTTTCAGCGTAAACAACGCGATTTAGCGGCATTAAATACCGCCGCAGGCGGTTAGTCCGGTTTCTCAGCCGGGCACGATAAGCCCTCAACTTAAGAGTAAGAGTTCCAAACAGCACTTCGGCCCATCCGTTGTAGCGGCCGTGCTCGAACATCATTTTATGCAAAACCCCGATTCCTCCACATCCGGTTACTCCCGCCGCCGTTTTCTGACTCTGGGAGCCGCCACGCTGGCGGCCAGCACGCTCGCCACTCCCATGCTCCACGCTGAGAGCAAATCCAGCGACACTTCCGCTCCGATCATGCCGCTGACGAACGGCGTTTTCGAGGTCGCACCACTGCCTTACGCCTACGATGCGCTGGTTCCCTCCATCGACGAGGCCACGATGCAGCTGCACCACAACAAGCACTACGCGGCCTACACTAAAAATCTGAACGAGGCCCTCGATAAGGCTCCCGAACTCAAGTCGAAGAGCATCGAAGCCCTCCTGACCGATATCAAAGGCCTCCCGCAGGAAGTGCGCAAAGCCATCCGCAACAACGGCGGCGGCTATTACAATCACAGTCTCTTCTGGCGCATGATCACGCCCGAGCGCAATACGAAGCCCGAAGCTGCTCTCGCCGCCGCGATCGACAAGGCGTTCGGCAGCTTCGACGAGTTCAAGGCGAAGTTCTCCAAGGAAGCCTCCACGGTCTTCGGCTCCGGCTGGACTTGGCTGATCGTCAACCCCAAGGGCGAACTGGAGATCACCTCCACCCCAAATCAGGACGTCCCGATCATGGACGTGGCCGAGACCCCCGGAAAGCCCATCCTGGGCCTCGACGTGTGGGAGCACGCTTACTACCTGAAGTATAAGAACGTCCGCGCCGACTACATCAAGAACTGGTGGGAGATCGTGAACTGGAAGACCGTTTCCGAGCTATACGCTGCGGCGAAAGCCTAGGCGAATCCGTCTTCCTCGGGCGACGCGAGCGATCGCGGCTCCCGAGGAAGCAGGTTGCCACTCGGCGGGTGGGTGCTAATTCTTTGGTGTCACCCATGCTTAAAACACCCATCGGCCGCCTCCGCCTCATCGCCATTCTCGAGGCTATTTCGTTTCTCGTCCTCCTCGGCATCGCCATGCCGCTCAAATACTGGGCTGGCATTGAAAACGCGGTGAAATACGTCGGCTGGGCGCACGGAGTTCTCTTCTTACTATTCTGCGCCGCACTGCTTTACGCGATGCAGACGACGACTCTACGCTTTTGGAAAGCCGCCCTCGTCTTTGTCGCCGCTCTCCTGCCCTTCGGACCTTTCTTCGTCGATCATAAGTTGAAAGACGAGGAGCTGGCCGGGGCCAAGTAGCGCGGCTGGCTCTCAGCATTGAGCGCAGTGGGCTTTTTTTGAAAATTGACCATTGCCCTCAGATATCTGACCGTGCAGGAGCCTATATCACGGGCCCTGCATGCTAAAATCTCTTCCCGCTCAAATTACCGCCATCACGGCAGCGGTAAGGCCGTCTCCGCCTTCGAAGAACATACGGTTCCTCCTCATCTTCACCGGCGTCCTGATCGTCCTCGTGATTGCCTTCACGGTCGGCTTTCACCTGATCATGGAGCAGGAGGGGCAGAGCTACTCATGGTTCAGCGGCCTCTACTGGACGATGGTCACCATGTCGACCCTGGGCTTTGGAGACATCACCTTCAAGAGCGACCTCGGGCGGCTCTTTTCCGTCGTGGTGTTACTCAGCGGGATGATCTTCCTGCTCGTACTGCTGCCCTTTACGTTCATCGAGTTTTTCTACTCCCCCTTCGTCAAGGCCCAGCAGGAGGCCAGGGCGCCGCGCCGCGTCCCGGCCAATTTGACCGGCCATGTCATCCTGACCAACTACGACGAAGTGAGCTCCACCTTTATCCGGCAGTTGGAGAAACAACGCGTCCCCTACGTCCTCGCGGTGGAAAGCGTCGATCACGCACTTCTCCTCCATGACGCCGGGGTCAAGGTCGTCGTCGCCGACCTGACGGATCCGTCCAGCTTCGAGCGCTGCGGCTTCGACCGCGCGGAGCTCATCGCTGCCACGGGCAACGACTTTGCTAATACCAGCATCGCCTTTACCGCCCGGGAACTAACGAAAAAAGCCACCATCGTAACAACCGCCGACACGAAAGACTCCGTTGACGTGATGAAGCTCGCCGGCAGTTCCTATGTCATGCAGCTCAGCGAGCAGCTCGGTACCGCCCTCGTCCGGCGCACAGTCGCCACGGACGCCCAGATCCACCTCATCGGAAGCTTTGACCAACTAAGGATCGGCGAGGCTATGGTGGCTGGCACACCGTTATTAGGGAAGACTCTGGAAAACGCCAAGATCCGCGAGCTGGCCGGAGTCACCGTCATCGGCCTTTGGCAGCGTGGCTCACTGCTGGAGCCAAAGCCGAACTCCACTCTCAGCGCCGACACGATGCTGCTACTGGCCGGCACTGAGGAGCAGATGGAGGCTTACAATGCGCTCTTCTGCATTTATCGCCGCTCCCACGCGCCCTGCGTCATCATCGGCGCAGGCCGGGTCGGGCTCGCCGTCGCTCACGCACTGGAGCAGCTCGACGTGGACTATCGGATCATCGAAAAGGACGCCCGCCACCTAGGCCCTGATGATAAGCACATCCTTGGCAGTGCCGCTGATCACTCGATCCTCGAGGTCGCCGGCATTTATCATGCGCCCGCCGTGATCATCACGACCAGCCAGGATGACGTGAATATTTACCTCACGATCTACTGCCGAAAGCTCCGACCAGACATCCAAATCATCGCACGCGCGAACGTCGATGCGAATGTCGCCCGCTTGCACAGCGCCGGCGCCGACGTCGTCATGTCGTACGCTTCGATGGGAGCGAACATTCTCTATCATCTGCTGCGCAACGAAGACGCCCTACTCGTGACCGAGGGCCTCAATGTCTTCCGCATGCGCATGCCAGCCAGCCTCGTCGGCAAAGCCATCCGCGACACCAATGTGCGCAGCCAGACAGGATGCAGCATCATCGCCATCCGCCGCAACAAAGAGCTCTTCACCAATCCCGAGCCATCTCTGAAACTCGACTCCGAGGATGAACTCATCCTGATCGGCACTCACGCCGGCGAGGAGAAGTTCTTCAAATCCTTCGCTTAGGCATCATCATTAGCATAGCAGACCGGGCTCGCAAAACGGCTAATCTCGGCCAGGCCGTCTGGAACACTGATTTCACCAAAGGCCACCTTCCCCTCTAGAGCTGCATCGCTGATCAGTCGACGAAGGATCGAGCGATGGCAGTGCGCTTCATCCTCACAGAAACACCCAACACTAATAGGCAGAAAAGACGCTATTCCGGCTAGCAACTCGACCACCTGCAAACTCCCCCGCTTTTTCATCTCAGCCCGGTAGTGACGCTCAAACACCGCGAAAGCGATTTCCCCACCCCGATATCGCCGCACCAACTCGGCATCGGGCGCCAGCAGGGGCATCCAAAAATCAAAATAGTTTTTACGACGCCAATCCTCGCGTCGGATTCCTCGTGGCACATGTCGAGCAGCGCCGATCCGCAACCCCTCACCGGCCAACCGTTCCGAACCATAGCGATACGTGGTTAGCGCCAGCTTCATCCCCACAGCCTAGCACCATTGCCAACGCTAAATCCAGCGACGAAAGAGCCGATCTCCCGGACCCCAGCCTTTAGATATTGATAAGCGTCTTGGAGCCTTTCCGAATCAAGTTCTCCAGCTCGGAAACCGTGTCGATCACTTGATCAAGCGTGGCAGAGAGGTCCTGATTGGTAGGGGCGCGATCAGCCTTGGCGAGCTCGATCTGCACGATCAGCATCTCGCCAATACGCACCAGATTCTTCAGGGACGCCAGATCCTTTTTGGTGAAGCGCCTTTCCCGAACGATCTCCCGATAGTAGCGCTGCTGCAGATCCAGCCAGCGGACCGCCTCAGGAATGGCCGCCGCGCCACCCACCAACGCTCCATCCACCGTGAAAGCGGGCGGCGACGGTTCGGCACCGGGCGTCACGGGGAGCGTGCTGACGGGCTTTTCCGCGATGCCGGACGTGCCGTTCGCCGGCAGTAGTGTCGGCGTGATGAAGAGGATCAGGTTCTTCTTCTCCTGATTGCGACCCGAGCTTTTGAAGGCCTCACCGAGCAGGGGGATATCCTTGAGGAACGGCACTCCGTTCTTTGTCTTCTCATCTTTGGCCTCCTCCAAACCACCGATCGCCACCGTGTACCCCGACGTCACAGAGAGCGCCGCCTTAAAGACACGCGTGCTCGCCACAGGATAGAGATTCCCCGCGATCGGCTCCTGCCGCAGGATATTCGAAATCGAGATCGAGACACTGAGAGCGATCGAACCGTCGCTCATCTGCTTGGGCAGCACGTTGATGATCGTGCCGATCGGCAGATAGCTAATGCTCGCCGTCGTCGTGCCACCGATACCCGGCGTGACAGAGGAGGAAGACGCCAGCACCGGCTGGTTGATCACACTCCGGATGACCACCTCTCGATTATTGCGAGTCAATACACGAGGATACGACACCTGACTGCTATCCCGATCCGTCAAAAACGCGCGCAAAGTCACCGCCACGTCACTCGCCGATAGGATCGCCGAGTAGGGCGCCCCAAAGGTCGCCACATTATTGGTGATGTTATTGTTATAGTCGTATGCCGACTGACCTGGAGGCAAGGCACCGTATTGCTGCTCGCGAACCTTGTCCGTGGTGACATTGATCGAGCCGTTCGGGCTGGCCGTGATATTCCGCGCCGCCAGGGTGAATCCATCCTGCAGCGTACCCGACCAGTCGATGCCTAGTTGCTCCTTAGGATCACGGTTGGTCTCGAGAAACTTCACTTCGATGGCGATCAGCACCTGCGGACGATCCATGGACTGTAGGTAACCCTCGACCCACTGCTGCTGCTGGCGGGTGGCGACAACGTAGAGCGTGTTGGAATCGGAGTTCCAGATCGCTTGAGGCCCGTTGGTCTCCCCCACCACGTTTGGAGTAGAGCTCATGGAAGAGCCCTGAGAGGAAATCGGCAAGCCCGTCGTCGCATCGACGGTCACCTCACCGGCATTAGTCGCCGAAGTCCCGGTCGTGGGAATGCCCAGCAGCGCCTTGATGTCGTCAACCAGTTGCTTAGGATCGGTTTTAAAAACATCGGTGACCCCTTGCAGGGAAAGACCGAGGTCAGGAGCCGTGCCGGCGCTTGTGCCCGAACCGCCAATGGCTCCGGTCTGCGCCTGGGGGGCGGAGGCCCCGGCGCTATCGGACTTCACCTCTTCCTGCGTGTTGTATTTGATCTTATAAATTCGGGCGATGAGCTCCTTGTCATTATAAGGCCGGAGAAACCAGATATCGTCTTCATAGAAGAGGGCCACGCCATTAGCTTTGGCGATGATCTCCAGCGCTCGAAACGGACTGGCTCGCAGCGAGAAAGTCACCAATCGATCTTCCGTCGCTCCGACCTCCGGCACGGAGATATAGGAAATACCCGCATCGGTCGCAAGGAAGCGCAGAACGTCGCGGAGAGAAGCCCGGTTAAACTCGAAATCCTTGGCTGGTTGCTCCCTCAAAGACCTTGCCAACATTGCCTCTTGCAGGGAGGGATTCGCTTCTGGTTGCGGAGCAGGGGCAGGCACAGTGGCTCTGATCGTCGTCTGAGCCTGCGCCAGCGAACCCGCTCCCCCAAAGCACAGGAACACCGATGCGAAGAGGCTCCCGAGAACGGCCTGTCGATGGAAAACTCCGCGAGTGGAGCAGCGAGGAGCCGGGTCGGATGTCATGCAAAGTCTCTCCAAAAATCTAAGTGGGATACAGGGTCTCTAAAAATGTCGGGCGGAGTTTGCTGTTGCCGGGAATCGCTTCAACTGCTAACTTTTCCCTGCGCTACAACGGAGCCTCCTCTTCAACGATTAGTTTATAATCCTTGAGAGAAAGTCCAGAAACTTTATTAAGCGGGCTGATTACCCGATTTCGACGAGTGCCAGCCAAGCTGGCGGGTTGCTCGTGGGCGCGTGCCTTTACCCTGATCGAGGTCCTGATTGTTATTGGCGTGATTTCGATCCTCGGTGGCGTAAGCATCGCTGTCATCGGAGGTGCCACCGAGTCAGCTCGGGTGTCCAAGCTGGAAAATGACGTCGCCACCATCAATGCGGCGATCCAGGTCTATCAGGCCAGCGGCGGCGTGCTGCCTAGCTCACCCTCGCCGACAGAGGTGCTCAATAAGCTCAAGACCAAGGCCACCGCAGCCTCCGGCTCAAAGATCGCTGGCTTTCGAGGAAGCGTCATCGACCTTCGCCTGAAGGCCGAGATGCTCGCGGGCTCCGATGCCGGCCCGGAGCGGGCCGTTTGGGATAACACTGCCCAGCGATTTTTGATCACCACAACCGGTGAAGATGGCGTCAAGCGCTTCCTGCTGGACGATGCCGAAGGTGTCCGGGAATACACGCCGGAAGATCGCGAACAGCCCAACCAACTCGGGGATAGAGACAAGTGGGTCTGGGACTATGACGACCAGGACCCCTCCAACCCCACAGGGCCCGCCGCGCCCGGCACTGGCACGGCATCAGGAGGCACACTGCCCACCACCTCCGGCCCTCAGAAGCTCGCGATGCCGACGTATTCCATTTCTCCGGACGATCATCGGCCCCTGAATACTTTCGACCTCACGATTTCCATTTCCAACCCCAACCCTTCAGGGGTTTCCGATCTTTTCTACAACGCCGGCGGTGGATACACCCGCTATACGGGTCCCGTCACCGTTGCTCCCGGCGGCTCCCTCACAGCCCAGGCTCGGACGATCGATCCTGACCGATGGATCACCAGCGATCCCAATCAAGGAACTTGGACGCCAGAGCCCGTCACGCCCATCATTACCATCACCGCTCCGGGCTCCATGACGTATGCGGAGGCTGGTGGAGCCATGACCAGCGGCACGACCACCGCCCCGGCATCATCAGTATCTATTACTAATCTCTCGGAAATTCCCGAGAGTTATCGCTCCACGAGCACGATGAAGATCAACTACACTCTGGACAACTCCAACCCTCTCGCCGCGAACACGCAAAACGCCTCCTTCGGCACAGTCCCGGTCCCTCTCTCCGTCGCGAGTTGGGGCACGGCTACGAGCCTCCCCATCAAGGCCATTGCCAAGTCCAGTCACCCCTACTTTACAAACTCCGAACCTAAGACCTCGACCGTCAGTGTCAGCCCGATGCCGCTAGGGGCTCCTACCATCGACCCACCGAGCGGCGCGAAAGCAGTCGATCTGCCGGTCTCCATAGCTCTGCCCACCGGTCAGCCCCTTCCCGTGGGAGCCCGTATCTATTACACGGTCGACGGCACCGATCTCGGCGACCTCAATGGCAGCCCCACCACCGGCACACTTTACACGGGCCAATTCAACTCCGGCGCCGGCACCAACGGCGTCGTCGTGGTCAAAGCGCGTGTGTATGGTCCGGAAGGACGCGGCCAGTGGTTCAGCCCGAGTCCGGTCGCCAGTAATACTTACGCCTCGATCACCCTGGCTGATGGTGCTCTCGTGGGAAGTGCGAACCTAAACGGCACCTTCGTCGGATCACTGGTGTATGCCTCGCCCGCCTCCGGATCGATGAACAGCATCACGTTCAACGCCAACGCGAAGATCCTCAAGGGCAACCTCTACGTCCCCGGCACTCCCTCCGTTCGCTTGACGAACGGCACGGTCTGGGCGACTAACACGGACTCGGCTTTCGCCAATTACATTCAGGGATGGGAGTTCAACAGCGCCGGCGAGCGCACGATCCAGAGCACGCCACGCGTGCTCAATGAGAACGGCAACATCAACCCCACCAACTACTCCATCACCTTCAACAGCAGCGCCATTCTCGAGGGAAAAGTCATCCGCCGCCACAATGCGCCCGCCTTTCCCACCATCGCCCCGCCTCCACCGGCGGATAGCAATGGCTCCATCAGTCTGAACAATCCTCCAGGCAAAGCCCTCAGTTCCTCACAATACGCCAACATCACCATCAACACCTCCTCGGTCGGGGATGTCCGGCTCACCGCCGGACATTATGGAAACCTCACGGCGAATAATGGCACTTCCTTTGTCCTCGGCGACCCGCAGAATCCCGAGGTGACGCAGTACTACAGCTTCCAAAGCTTGAATCTGAACAGCGGGGCCGGCCTCAAGATCGTAGGCAAAGTCGTCATCACCGTCGGTAACGGCATCAACCTCAATAGCGGGTCCGTCCTCGGCAACGCCGATCACCCCGACTGGCTGCAGCTCCAGTTCTCCAACGGCCAGCTCAATGCCAACTCGGGAAGCACCGTGCATGGTCAGCTCGTCGTTCCCACTGGCTCTGTCACCTTCAACGCGGGAAGCGTCTTTCGTGGCAGCGTGACAGCTCAGACCCTCACGATTAATAGTAGCGGCGTGGTCTTCAATCTGCCTCCGGTCATTCAGAACTAAGCTGTCTCTTTCATGGATAACGTCACCGCTGAGACCCCTTTGGGGAAACGAATCATTGACCTCGCCGAAGGCGAAGGCATCAGTGACTACTACATCACTCCCTACGAGCCTCTCTGCTACAAGGCCAACGGCCAGCTCATCATCGACCGCTTTCGCTACGAGCCGGAGGCCCTGCCCGACCTGAAGCCCGGCTGCCTGGACTACGCGATGGACATCGGTCCACATCGCTTCCGCGTGAGCCGCATGGTGACGCAAGGACGCTTCCGCTGGGTACTCCGACTGCTCCCACAGAATATCCCGGACCCCTCCGCGATCAAGGTGCCCTTGCCAGCCGTGAAAGCATTCCTCGAGGCCAAGAACGGCCTCTTTTTGATCTGTGGAGCGACCGGCAGCGGCAAATCCACGACGATCGCGTCCATGGTCAAAAACCGCGCGGAGCGGCGGCGCGAGCACGTCATCACCTTCGAGGATCCGATCGAGTTCATTTACCCGGAGAACTTTCCTTCACTAGTCTCCCAGCGAGAGATGGGCAGCGACGAGCACGACTTCGGCGGCGCCCTCCGTGCCGCTTTGCGTCAGGCTCCCGACGTGATCATCGTGGGTGAGATCCGTGATGGCGAGACCGCCGAGATCGCGCTCCAGGCCGCTGAGACTGGTCACGTCGTCGTCGCCACTTTGCATACATCCTCGGCTTCGCAGACGGTCAGTCGTTTCCTCAAACTGATTCCCTCTGATCGTGTGGAGACCGCCCAGGCGACCATGGCGGATTGTTTGCGTCTGATTCTGTGCCAACGCCTCCTCCTCGATCAGGAAAAGGGTAAACGCTTTCCGATCCACGAAGTGCTCTTGCAGTATGACGGCGTGGTAAATATCATCCGGCGCGGTGAGTTCAAAAAACTAGATCAAGAACTCGAAACCGGCTGGAAACGAGGCATGAACAATTTCGACAAAAGCATCGAGATCCGTGAGATGGAGGGTTTCCGCAGCAGTTCGCCCAAGCCCACCGGATTCAGCCATGAGGAAGTGGAAGACTACCTGGATCGGCAGCGGAAGATCGAGCTATGAAGC
>Ga0247822_10003632_pt1 | contig 10077 bp, 11 predicted proteins | sample 13C_Cellulose_Da_FD_192423 | JGI IMG/M metagenome (GOLD analysis project Ga0247822, IMG submission 192423) | Soil microbial communities from agricultural site in Penn Yan, New York, United States - 13C_Cellulose_Day30 | ecosystem: Environmental > Terrestrial > Soil > Agricultural land | place... | reverse complement strand
CCCGCGGGCGCACAACGCCGCGCCCGCGGTTTTCCCCTTGGATGTCCGCCCCTGGAGCCGCCCATGAAAGCCCTCTGGTTGCTCGCGTTCGCCTGCGGTGCCGCCACCGCCGCGCCGTTCGTGCCCACCGACGCCGACGAGGTCGTCGAACGCCTGCCGTCGCGGCTCGTGTCACCTGCCGAACGCGACCAGCAGCGGGCGCTGCAGCAGCGCCGCGCGGCCGCGCCCACGCAGCTGCCCGTCGCGCTGCAGGCCGCCCGGGCGGCGATCGATCGCGCCCGCCGATCCGGCGACCCGCGCGAACTGGGCGAGGCCCAGGCGGCGCTCGCGCCGTGGTGGTCGCTGACCGATCCCCCATCCGCCGTGCGCCTGCTGCGCGCCACGGTGCGGCAGAGCCAGCACCAGTTCGACGCGGCCTTGCGCGACCTCGACGTGCTGGCCGCCAACGCCCCGCTCGAACAACGCGCCCAGGCCGTGCTGACCCGCACCGCGGTGCTGCAGGTCACCGGCCGCTGGGCCGAGGCGGAGGCCTCGTGCCGCGACCTCGGCGGCGCCGCGTTCGCACCGCTCGGGCCCGCGGTGTCGATGAGCGCCCGAGTCTGCCGCGCCGAACTCGCGAGCCTGCGCGGCGCCACCGCACCGGCCGCCGCCGACCTCGCGGCGCTGTCGCGCGCCACGCGGGACGACGGGCTGCGCCGCTGGGTCGACCTCGTCCGCTCCGAGCTGGCCGAACGGTCCGGCGATCCCCATGCGGGCGACCGCTACCGCGAGGCGCTGGGCGACACGCCCGACCTCTACACCCTCGCCGCGCTGGCCGACTGGCTGCTCGCGCGGGACCGTCCCGCCGACGTGCTGCCGCTGCTCGCCGGCCGCGAGGACGCCGACGCCCTCCTGCTGCGCCTGGCCATCGCCCGCGTGCGCACCCGCGACCCGGCGGCGGCCGCCACCACCCGCCTGCTGGCCGACCGGTTCGACGCCGCCGCGTTGCGCGAGGACACGGCCCACCGCCGCGAACAGGCCCGTTTCGAACTCGACGTGCGCGGCGATGCCCGCGCCGCACTGCCCCACGCCGTGGCGAACTGGGCGGTGCAGAAGGAGCCAGCCGACGCGCTGCTGCTCGTGCGGGTGGCCGCTGCGGCAGGTGAACCCAGAGCGGCCGCACCGGTGTGGGCGTTCGTGCGCGAGCAGGGCCTGGCCGACGTGCGCCTCGGCGCCGCCCGCGATGGAGCCACACGATGAACGCCCGGTCGCTGCTGCTCGCGGTGCTGCTCGGGCTGCCCGTCGTCGCCTCCGCCCACAAGGCCAGCGACGCCTACCTGACCCTGGCCGTCGACGGGTCGACCATCACGCAGCGCCTCGACGTCGCGCTGCGCGACCTCGACCGCGACCTCGTGCTCGACGCCGACAACGACGGCCTGCTGCAATGGCGCGAGGTGGTCGGCCGCTGGTCCGAGATCGACCGTCTCACGGCCGACGGCCTGGCGCTGTCGGCGGACGGCGCGCCCTGCACCGCGGGCCCGGCCGGGCCGCCCGCCCTCGAGACCCACAGCGACGGCCGCCACGCCGTCGTGACCCGCACCTGGCGCTGCGCCGGCGCCGTGCGCCAGCTCGACGCCGACTACCGCCTGTTCGCGCGCACCGACCCCACGCACCGCGGCATCGTGCGCTGGTCGGATGGCCCCCGCGGCGGCACCGCAGTGCTCGTGCCGGATGCCGGCCCGCGCGTGCTGGTCGACGCCGTGACACCCCCCGCGGGGTGGGGCTCGCTGTTTCGCGAAGGGGTGCACCACATCCTGATCGGCACCGACCACGTGCTGTTCCTGCTGACACTACTTCTGCCGGCCGTGCTCGTGCGGACGCCCCCCGGCTGGGCCGGCGCCCGCGCGTGGCGGCCCGTGCTGGCCGAGGTCGTGCAGGTGGTCACCGCGTTCACGGTGGCGCACTCGGTCACGCTCGGCCTCGCCGTGTTCGGCGTGGTGGACCCGCCGTCGCGCTGGGTCGAGTCGCTGATCGCGGCGAGCGTCGTGCTGGCGGCCGTCAACAACCTCGTGCCGGTGGTGCGCCACGGCCGCTGGAAGCTCACCTTCCTGTTCGGCCTGGTGCACGGCTTCGGGTTCGCCGGCGCGCTGAAGGCGCTCGGGCTGGCCGACGGCTTGCTCGCGCAATCGCTGCTGGCGTTCAACCTCGGTGTCGAGGCCGGTCAGCTCGCGATCGTGGCGGTGTTCCTGCCGCTCGCGTGGGCCTTGCGCGACACCGTCGTGTACCGCCGCGGCCTGCTGCCGGCCGCATCCGTGTCGATCGCGCTGCTGGCGGCCGTGTGGCTCGCCGAACGTGCCCTCGACCTCTCCCTGCTGCCTTCCGCCTGAGAACCCGCCATGAAACCCCTCGCCCTCGCGGTGCTCGTCGCCACCGGCGCCGCGGCCGCCGAACCCGACACCACCCTCGACGCCGTGCGCGTGCTGGGCCACTACGACAACGGCGTGGGCACCTCGAACGCCGCCAGCGAAGGCAGCGTGACCGCCCGGCTGCTCGCCAACCGGCCGGCACTGCGGCCGGCCGAGGTGCTCGAGTTCGTGCCGGGCCTGATCGTCACGCAGCACTCGGGCGACGGCAAGGCCAACCAGTACTTCCTGCGCGGCTTCAACCTCGACCACGGCACCGACTTCGCGACCTTCGTCGACGGCATGCCCGTCAACATGGTCAGCCACGCGCACGGCCAGGGCTACAGCGATCTGAACTTCCTGATCCCCGAACTCGTGAACCGCATCGACTACCGCAAGGGCCCGTACGCCGCGGCCGACGGCGACTTCGGTTCCGCCGGATCGGCCCGCATCCGCCTGGCCGACACGCTGCCGAAGGGCCTGGCGCAGGTGACGTTCGGCCAGCGCGGCTACCGGCGCGGCCTGCTCGCCGATACCATGGCCCTCGGCACGGGCACCCTCCTCGGCGCGCTGGAACTGCAGTCGAACGACGGCCCGTGGGACGTGCCCGAACACCTGCGCAAGGTCAACGGCTGGCTGCGGTACGCCGACCGCGACGGCGAGGGCTCGCGCAGCCTGACGCTGATGGCCTACAACGCGCGGTGGAACGCCACCGACCAGATTCCCGCCGACCTCGTGGACGAGGGCTCGCTCGGACGCTTCGCATCGCTCGACCCGACCGACGGTGGCCGCACCGAACGCGTGAGCCTCTCCGGCCAGGCCACACGGCGTGCGACCGACGGGGAATGGCGGTTCAGCGCCTATGCGATCCGGTCCCGGCTGAGCCTCTACTCCAACTTCACGTACCGCCTCGACGACCCGGTCGATGGCGACCAGTTCGAGCAGTCCGAGCGCCGCCGCGTGCTCGGCGGCGAGGCGAGCCGCCGGTGGGATGTCACCGCCGGTGGCCGCGAGCAGCAGTTCACGCTGGGCCTGCAGGCGCGCCACGACCGGCTGTCTCCGGTGGGCCTGTACGCCACCGCCGGCCGCACGCGACTCGGCGCCGCCGACGACCGCGAGGACACCGTGTCGCAGAGCCAGCTGGGCCTGTTCGGGGAATGGGGCGCGACCTGGACGCCATGGCTGCGCAGCGTCGCGGGCCTGCGCGCCGACACCGCCCGTTTCCACGTCGACGCCGCCCGGGCTTCCGACCACCTCGTGTCGCCGAAGCTGTCGTTCGTGTTCGGCCCCTGGACGTCGACCGAGCTGTTCGCGAACTGGGGACAGGGGTTCCACAGCAACGACGCCCGCGGCGCCACCGACCCGATGCAGCCGGTGCCGGGCCTCGTGAAGAGCCGCGGCGGTGAACTGGGGCTGCGCACCGAGGTCGTTCCCGGCCTGCAGAGTTCGCTCGCGCTGTGGCAGCTCGACCTGGACTCGGAGCTGGTCTACATCGGCGACGCCGGCACGACGGAACCCAGCCGCGCCAGCCGGCGCTCGGGCCTCGAATGGAACAACCACTGGCAGCTCGACGGCTGGCTCGGCCGCGCCGCGGCGGGCTGGCTCGCCGACGTCGACGTGGCCGTCTCGAAGGCCCGCTACCGCACCGATCCCGGCGGGGAAGGCACCCGCGTGCCCGGGGCCGTGGGGCGAGTCGTCTCGGCCGGCCTCACGTGGGCCGACCCGGCGTCACCGTGGTCGGCGGCCTTCCAGGTGCGCCACTTCGGGCCGCGCGACCTCACGAGCGACGGCACGCAACGCAGCCGCGCCACCACCCTCGCCTACCTGCGCGGCGGCTGGCGCGTGAACCCGCGCACGACGGTGAACCTGGACGTCTTCAACCTGTTCGACCGCCCCGCGAGCGATATCGACTACTTCTACGAATCGGCCCCGCCGAACGCAGCGGCGGGGGAACGCCGCCACTTCCACCCGGTGGAGCCGCGGACCGTGCGGCTGACGCTGGCGATGCAGCTGCGCTGACCCGGGGGCGCCGTCCGTCAGCGCGGCTGGAACATGATCAGGCCCATGCCGGCCAGCGCCACGGCCACGCCCGCGGCGTCCCAGGCGGTGGGGCGCACGCCGTCCACCGCCCACAGCCACACCAGCGCCACGCCGATGTAGACGCCCCCATAGGCGGCGTACACGCGGCCGGCGGCGGTTTCGTGGAGGGTGAGCAGCCAGGCGAACAGCGCGAGGCTCGCCGCGGCAGGCAGCAGCAGCCAGACCGGCCGGCCCTGCTTGAGCCACAGCCACGGCAGGTAGCAGCCGACGATCTCCGCCAGCGCGGTTGCGGTGAACAGCAGGAAGGTCTTCATGCCGGCGATTGTCACCGGCATGAAAAGGTCACAGCACCGTGCGGACGAGCGGGTGCGTGGTGAGCGTGCGGTACAGCTCGTCGAGCTGTTCGCGGCTGGTGGCGGTGACCGTGATGGTCACGCCCAGGTACTTGTTGCCCGAGCTCGCGCGCAGCTCCACCGTGGTGGGGTCGAACGTGGGGTCGAACCGCTCCGCGATCTGCGTGATGGCGTGCACATAGCCGTCGACGTTCAGGCCCATCACCTTGATGGGGAACTTCGACGGGTACTCGATGAGCGATTGCTCGGGCGGAATGTCTTGCATCGGGAAACTCATCCGGCACACGTGGGGCCGAGGCCCCGGGTTTCAAGTCAGATGGACTGCTGGCGCTTGGCGCGCTGGTAGGCCTCGTACAGCCGCGCGTAGACGGGGCCGGGCTTGCCGCGCATCGCGCCGTGGCCCACCAACTCCCCGTCGATGCGGGTGACCGGCAGCACTTCCTTGCTGGTGGAGCTCAGGATCACCTCGTCGGCGGCCCGCACCTCGGCCTCGGACAGCGGACGCAGGTTGTAGGCGATGCCTTCCTCCTCGCACAGCTCGCGCAGCACCTCGTAGCGGATGCCTTCGAGCACGTGTTCGCTCTTGGGCGGCCCGAGCAGCGCGCCTTCGGAGGCGATCCAGACGTTGCTGCTGGACGCCTCGGTCAGCATGCCGTTGCGGAACAGCACGGTCTCGACGGCACCGTGGTCGGCCGACATCTGCCGGGCCAGCACGTTGCCGAGCAGCGAGGTGGTCTTCAGGTCGCCGCGCTCCCAGCGGAAGTCGCGGGCGGTCACGCAGGCCACGCCCTGGTGGCGCTGCTCGGGGGTGGCCGCGCGCGTGGGGGTGGTCATGATGAACACCGTGGGGGTCAGGTCCGGCAGCATCGTGTGCTCGCGCGGGGCGACCCCCCGGGTGACCTGCAGGTACAGCAGCTGGTCGTCCGCGGCGGCCGCCTCGATCACCCGGCGGCCCGCCGCCAGCCAGTCGGCCGGCGAAAGCGGGTTCGGGATGCGGATCTTGCCGAGGTTGCGGGCGAGCCGCGCCATGTGGTCGTCGAACCGGAAGATGCGCCGGCCGTAGACGGGCATCACCTCGTAGATGCCGTCCCCGAACAGGAAACCCCGGTCGAGCACGGAGACCTTCATGTCGCGCAAGGCCCCGAACTCGCCGTTCAGGTAACACAGGCTGTCAGGAATGTCGGACATGCGGCCTCCGTGGAACGGGGTGATGCTTCAGGTTACTTGATCCAGAGGCGCAGCGCATCCCAGGCACGCCCCAGGATGCCGGCCTCCTCGACGCCCTCGAGCACGACCAGCGGCCGTTCGGCCACCTTCGCACCGCTGGCGGTGGTGACCCGCACCATGCCGACCTTCTGGCCCTTCTGCAGCGGGGCCACGAGCGGATCGGTGCGCTCGACCTTGGTCTGCAGCTTGGCGCCCTCGCCCTTCGGCACACTGACGAACACGGCGCCCGTGGCACCGAGCTTGGCCTCGTTGGACTTGCCCTTCCACACTGGCACCGTGGAGATGGCGCGGTCGGCCTCGAACAGGCGCACGGTGTCGAAGGCCTGGAAGCCCCAGTTCAGCAGCTTCTGGCTTTCGTTCGCGCGGGCGTCCATCGACGCGGTGTTCAGCACCACGCTCAGCAGGCGGCGCTTGCCGCCGGCGGCGCCGGTGGCGCCGAGGTTCGGGAAGTCGCGCTGGGCGGACGCCACGAGGCAGTAGCCGGCGGCCGAGGTGTAGCCGGTCTTCATGCCGTCGACGCTCGGGTCGCGCAGCAGCAGCGCGTTGCGGTTGTTCTGGTTCGACACCGGCGCGTTCTCGTAGCGGTACGTGCGGGTCGAGTAGATCGGGTAGTACTCGGGGAAGTCGCTGATGATGCGGGACGCGATCACGGCCATGTCGCGGGCCGTGCTCTGGTGGCCCGACTCGGTGAGGCCGGTGGCGTTCTTGAACGAGGTGTTCTTCAGGCCGAAGGCCTGGGCCTGGCGGTTCATCATGCCGACGAACTGGTCGACCGTGCCGGCCACGCCCTCGGCGAGCACCACCGAGGCGTCGTTGCCGGAGTTGACGATCATGCCGCGCAGCAGGTCGGACACCTTCGGCGTCATGCGGGGTTCGATGAACATCAGCGAACCGCCGCCCTTGCGTTCTTCCCACGCGCGCAGCGACACGGGCAGGGTCTGCTCGAGCGTCAGCTTGTGCTCGCGCAGGGCCATGAACACCACGTAGGCGGTCATCAGCTTCGTGAGCGAGGCCGGGTCGGACGGCGCATCGGCCTCACGCTCGGCGAGCGTCTGCCCGGTGGTCAGGTCGAGCAGGATGTAGCTCTTGGCGGCCACCTCGGGCGGCGACGGCATCTGCGCGAACGCGGAGGCGGCGGAGAGGGCCAGGCCGAGGAAGAGAGCGAGTGTTCTTTTCATGTGTGGAGCGGTTCAGCGGATGGATCGGTTCGGCCTTGCGGCCTGGAATGGCGGAAACACGGGGGGCGTGCCGGGCTCGTCAGTGAGGCCAGCTGCGCACCACCAGGGTCTTGAGCAGCGGCAGCTGCCCGTGGAAGAAATGGCCGGCGCCGGGGATGACCACCACCGGCAACGACTGCGGACGCGCCCAGTCGAGCGTGGCCGACAGCGGAACAACGTCGTCGGCCTCGCCGTGGATGACCACCGTGCCTTCGGGCACCGGCGGCACCTTCTGCTTCAGCGTGGACGGGCCCACCAGCACGAGGCCGATGGCCTTCTGGCCTTCGGGCAGTTCCGAGGCCGCTTGTGACGCCACGTACCCCCCGAACGAGAACCCGGCGAGCGCCAACGGCAGCGACGGGTCGCGCTGCGCGGCGATCACGGCGAGCGCGTCGTCCACCTCGCCCCGGCCTTCGTCCCACTGGCCTTCTGAGGCCCCCACGCCGCGAAAGTTCAACCGCACCGCGCGATAGCCGAGCTGCACGAACGCGCGGGCCAGCGTGGCGGCCACCTTGTTGTCGAGCGTGCCGCCCTGCAGCGGATGGGGATGGCACACGACGGCCACGCCGCGCGGCGGGTCGTCGGGCGTGTCGATGACGATCTCGAGGGCGCCGGCGGGGCCGGGCATGGTCAGGCGCTGGGAGGTGGGCATCTCAGCGGCCCACCGAGTCGGGCAGCACGAGGCGGTCGACCACCACGCCCTTCTTCAGGTGCGACTCGACGATCTCGTCGATGTCGCTGTTGTCGACGAAGGTGTACCAGACCGCATCGGGATAGACGACGGCGACGGGGCCGCCCGCGCAACGGTCGAGGCAGCCCGACTTGTTCACGCGCACACCGCCCGGGCCGGCGAGGCCTTCGGTCTTGACGAGCTTCTTGCAGTGGTCGAACGCGGCTTGCGGGTTGTGGTCGCCGCAGCTGGCCTCGCCGTTCTCGCGCTGGTTCAGGCAGAAGAAGATGTGTCGCTCGAAATAGCTCATCCTCGGATTCTACGGACTGGGGCGTGCGGCGCACCAGGTGAAGTCAATGGTCCGCACGCGGGCTCGGGGCCGAATCGCGCGCCACCACCCGCCCGAAGAGGTAGATGAGCGCCGCGTACGGCCACAGCCATCCCACCCACTGCGCCAGGCCATGGAAGCGGATGAACCGCCCCTGCTCCCAGGCGAACAGGCTCTCGGCGTAGTACGGGTCGCTGGGTGCCTGGGTCACGCGCAGCACCAGCGCGGTGAGCGCGATCAGGCCCAGCGCGGCGGCCACGCGGCGCGGGATGCGCCACATCAACATGCCCACCGCGATGCCGAACGCGAGGCCCGGCAGCGTGGGCGCCGTGAGCCACGTCAGCGCGTGCTGCGGTCCGAAGTTCAGCGCGGTCGACAGCGTGGTGGCCAGGAACCCGAGCAGCGCCGCGCCGGCCACCAGCACCACGCGGCGCCAGCCGGGCGGCACCACGGTGAAGGAGACCAGCACCGGCGACAGCAGCCCGAGCACCACCACGAGCCATTCGCTGGCACGCGACAGCGGCGTGAGCGAGGCGGTGGCCGTGAGCCAGCCCTCGGCCCAGTCCTCCCACGGGGTCTCGGCGAGGGCGGCGGCGGCGAGTTCCTGCAGTTTGAACACCACCTGCCCCACGGCGAACGGCACCGGGGTCGGGAACAGCAGGCCGATCGGCCACAGCAGCAGCAGCGCGATGCCGCCGGCGCTGCGGTCGATGAACCAGCGGTCGCGGACGACCTGCCAGCGGTCGAGCCCGCCCAGCGCATGGATGGCCAGCGCCAGCAGCATGCCGATCACGGTGCCGCCGGTGTTGAGCACCCAGTCGAGGCTCGACGGCACCCGCTGCGGCAGCAGGTTCTGCAGGCTCTCCATCAGGAACGACAGCACCGCCCCGCCCAGGATCGCCAGGGCCACCGCCACGGCGGTGCGCCCGCCGCTGCGCACGATGGCGCCGAACAGCAGCGCCCCGAGCGGCATGTAGCCGACGAGGTTGGAGACGACGTCGAACGCCGTCCAGTACCGCGGCCAGGGCATGTGCCCGAAGCCGAACCAGGGCACGAGGTTCGGCAGGCCCCAGCCGGCGAACGGCGACAGGCTCGCGTAGACGATCAGCGCGGCATACAGCCCGGCCAGCGGCGCGGCGGAGCTGCGGTGGCGCGGTGGAGCCATCTCAGAACGGTTTGACGACCACCAGCACGACGATGGCCGCGAAGATCAGCACCGCCGACTCGTTGAACACGCGGAACCAGCGCTCGCTGCGCTGGTTCGCGAAGGTCTCGAACTTGCGCAGCAGCGACCGGCACGCATGGTGGTACCCGATGGCCATCACCACCAGCACCAGCTTCGCGTGCAGCCACGCGCCGTGCTTCAGGCCGAAGCCCAGCCACAGCCACAGGCCCAGCAGCAGCGCCGGCACCATCAGCAGGCTCATGAACCGATAGAGCTTGCGGGCCATCAGCAGCAGGCGCTCGCGTTCGGCGTGGCTGTCCGCCGGCACCATCGCGAGGTTCACGAACACGCGCGGCAGGTAGAAGAGGCCGGCGAACCAGCTGGCCACGAAGATCAGGTGCAGGGCTTTGACCCACAAGTACAGGCTGTCCATCACGCCGATTATGGCGGCGGGACGGCGCCGCGCCTCGCCAAGCCCGGAACGGCGGTGCGCACGTAAAGAAGCATGAAGGTTTGCATCTCGTGCGCATGCCGCACGTTTGCGTCGATCGGTTGCAAAAACGAGACGCGCGGGACCGCTCTGCAGACCGCGACACGGGTCAGAAGGGCCCGGAATGAAAAAAGCCCCAGCCAATGGGCTGGGGCCGAAAAGCCTTATCGCTGTCATCACGGCAAGGCTCCTGCTCAGGGAGGAAA
>Ga0247822_10003630_pt1 | contig 10087 bp, 8 predicted proteins | sample 13C_Cellulose_Da_FD_192423 | JGI IMG/M metagenome (GOLD analysis project Ga0247822, IMG submission 192423) | Soil microbial communities from agricultural site in Penn Yan, New York, United States - 13C_Cellulose_Day30 | ecosystem: Environmental > Terrestrial > Soil > Agricultural land | place... | reverse complement strand
CATCAAGGGCTTTCCAGATGACGGCTACTCGACCGAGGGCATGGGCTATTGGAAATACGGCTTCGGCCACTACGTCCTGCTCTCCGAGGCCGTCCTCGCCGCGACGAATGGCAAAGTGGATCTCTACGCCCGCGATAATATTAGGCAACTCGCGCAGTTTTACCGTCGTTTCGAGATCGCTCCCTATGTCTATCCCTCCTACTCGGACGCTCCCTTCGACGAACAAAAGAGCGCCTGGCTCTTTCACATCATCGATAAGCGCTACGGATTGAACGATGATGCCCCCCGCAGCATGGCGATGGACGGGATGTTTAGCACATTCCTTTACGCCTGGGGTATTAACCTGGCCTTCGACTCCAAGGCCGCTCCGGTTTACACCGAAGGCGCCACGGCCCTCCAGGGACATCGCATCCGTGATTGGTTCCCCCAAAGCCAGATCCTCGTCTCGCGTCTGCCCAAGGGGCAGGACGGCCTCGCTTTCTCCCTCAAGGGCGGCAACAACGGCACCAGCCACTCGCACAACGATCTCGGCACTTTCGTCGTGGCCTACGGCGACAAGCCCATCCTCGTGGACCCCGGCAGCACCGCCTACAACGGACAGACCTTCGGCGCGCAGCGCTATCAGAACCAAGTCATCAACTCCTATGGACACTCGGTTCCCAAAGTCGCCGGACAGTTGCAAAAAGAAGGCAAAGCGTACTTCGCCACCGTCCTCGATAGCCAACTCTCGGACACGACGGACAGCGTTACACTCGATCTGGCTAAAGGCTACGAAGTGCCATCCCTCAGTAAGCTCACGCGAAAATACGACTATTCGCGCACGGATGGGGGTTCCGTCGTGGTGGAGGATGAGGTGGCATTTTCCTCACCACAGGCATTCGGCACCGCACTGGTCACCTTTGGCGAGGCCCGCGAAGAAAAACCTGGCACCTGGATCATCACCCAGGGCGACAAAAGCGTGAAAGCCGAGATCTCGGTCGCGGGCGGCCAGCCTTTCACGGTGACTAATGAAGTGCTCAAAGACGAGGCCCGCACGGGCAAGGTCCGCCGCCTCGGCATCGACTTGAACAGCCCTGTCGACAAGGCAACGATCATCACCAAGATCACGCCACTCCAGTCTCCGACCACCGCCGCCAAGTAAGTCCTCCTCAAAAAAGAGGCCATCCTCGCGGAGAAATCCGGCATTATATTCTAGCTATAGGATAATCTCCGTGGCTCTTTAGGAGTATGGCAGAGAATCGCATCAGCCTCGCGGACATCGCCCGGCGCGCCAACTTTCACATCACCACCGTGTCATTGGCGCTACGGGACAGTCCCCGGCTCCCCGCCGCCACTAAGACAAAGATCCAGGAGCTCGCCCGCGAGATGGGCTATCAGCCGGACCCGATGCTGTCCGCGCTGACCGCCTACCGCCGCAATGCCAAGGTGAAGCAAGCCCAGGGAACACTAGCCTGGATCACCGGCTCGCGAGAGATCGACTTCGCCCAGTACCATCAGGGAGCGTTCGAGCGTTGCGAGGAACTCGGCTACAAGCTCGACCACTTCACTCTGCGCGAAACCGGCCCCGCCCGGCTCTCCAAAGTCCTCCGCGCCCGCAACATTCAGGGCCTGCTGCTGGCTCCGCAGATGCGCAACCGCGCTCACCTGAATCTCGCCTGGGATGAATTTTCCGCCGTCGCGTTCGGCTTCACCCTGGCTCGTCCACAACTCCACGTCGTGACGAATGCCCAGTATCGCTCCACGCGCATGGGCATGCGAGCTCTCCGGTCTCGCGGCTATCGGCGCGTCGGTTTCGTCAGCACGTATAATACCGAGGAGCGCACGGATCAGAACTTCTCGGCCGGCTACATGGTCGAGCAAGCCCGCTTCAAGGCGAGCGAGCGCGTCCCCATGTTGATCCTCAAAGATTATGGCGCCGACGAGCAGCTACGGGACTTCTCCGAGTGGTATCAGAAATACCGCCCGGATGCGATTCTCGATCATTATGTCCAGATCTCGCTCTACATGAAACAGCTCGGCATCACCTATGACGAGTGCGGGCTGGCTACCGTCGCGCTCCGCAGCGGAGCCAGGAATATGGCGGGCGTGGATCAAAATGACTTAGTGATCGGGCGCACGGCCGTCGACTTTGTCGTCGGCATGATCCACCGCAACGAACGCGGCATTCCCGACATTCCCCTGCGTATTCTCGTCCAGGGCACCTGGGTGGACGGAGACACCATCACCCGGCGCAGCGCCAAGCCCACCGCCCTCGAGGACTGACTTCCGGCCTTAGGATTTCCCCACACTCCAGGCGGCCGGAGTCAGCCTCATCCGGGTCTTGAAAAATTGATTAAAGTACGAGGTCGAAGAGAAGCCTACCGCCTCTGCCACGGCGCGCACGGTGTAGTTTTCCTTGAGCAGTTGCAGCGCGCGATCGAGCCGCCTTGCATTGACATACTCCACGAGCGTCTGGCCAGTTTGCCGCTTGAACAGGCGGTGAAAAAAGAACGGGCTGTATCCCGCCATCCGGGCCAGGCTGTGAAGGCTTAGGTTTTCCGCGAGATGGTCTTTGATGTAACCCTGGATCGAGCGAATGATCTGCTCGTGATGATCCGCCGGTGCCGCCATCGAGCCGCGCCCCAGCACCTCCAGCAGGATGGCCGTGACCTGAGCCTTAAGCAGGCCTCGGCACAAGTCATCTCCCGGCTCGCTCCGACATCGGTCCCATGACGACATGATGAGTCCCACGGACTCCCCCGTCTTGGTCTGCACCGGGATCTCATGTCGATAGCGCCTCCGCACGTCACAGGCGCTCACGTGGTAAGTGAGGCTCTCGGGACTATGCAGATAGAGCCAGAGGCAGGTGAAGTCCGTCTTGTACGATGCGCCCTTCAGATCCCGCTTTTCCTGCCGGTCCAGGAGAAACACATCCCCTGGTCGTCGTTGGTAACAACGCCCCTCATAAAAATAAACCGCACTCCCACGCAGCATCAGCATGATCTCGCGATGCGCCGGGGCATGCGTATTGCCTTTTACCCTCGCCCAGCGCATATGCCGAGCATTTTCCACGACATCGCCAGCTCGCGGACCGAATGAAGAAATCCACCTCCAGGCCGACGCGTCACCCAACGCCGTTCGCTCCTCCGCACTTAATATTCGGGAAAAATCCAACATGCCCAAGCCCTGCCTACAGCAAGATACCGCACTCTATAGGCAAGATTCCGTACCTTCTCAAGCTGGAACTCTGGATTAATACACAAGATAACGCACTTATGAAAATCACGCGCATCGAGACCACCCAGATCCCGGGCAATGCAGGCCTCCTCCTTTGTCGGGTCCACACCGACGCCGGCCTCATCGGCTGCGGCGAGAGCTTTTACATCCCCCGCGCCGTCGCCGCCGTCATTCATGACTGGATGGCTCCCCGCCTGATTGGAGCTGACGCCTTCGACATCGAAGGACACTGGCGCTTCCTCTACGAGCGTGCGACGAACTTCGGCTCCCGCGGGGCGGAACTCCGCGCCATTTCCGCCATCGACCTCGCCCTCTGGGACATCAAGGGTCAGGCCGCGAACATGCCCGTCTGGCAACTCCTCGGCGGCAAGACTCAAGACGGCGTGCGCATCTACAGCAGCATCGGCTACGGCAAGCAAACCCCGGTCAAGACCGGGATGTGGCCGGGCTACGGACAAGTCGGTGAACCCGGCCCGCTCAATGACTACTGGCGCGTCTTGCAGGAACCCGCCACGCTCGCCCGCGAACTCGTCACCGAAGGCATTGGCGGACTCAAGCTCTGGACCACGGACTTTGCCGCCCATAAGCTCAATGGCTCCATCTACGTGAGCTACGCGGATTTGGAGAAAGCGATGGAGCCTTTTTTTGCCATCCGCGACGCGGTCGGTCGACAGCTCGAGCTCATCCTCGATGGCCACGGCTTCTTTCAACTGCCCATGGCCCTTCGTGTCGCCGAAGTCATCCGCGCAGTCGATCCGCTCTGCCTGGAGGACGTCATCCGTCCGGACTGCGTCGATACCATTCGAGACTTCCGCGCGCAGAGCCGACTCCCTCTCGCCGTCAGCGAGATGATGATCAGTGCAGAAGACTACCGCATGGTCCTGGAAAAACGCGCCGCCGATTACATCATGATCGATCCGACCTGGGTGGGCGGCATTTCCCAGACCCTGAAAATCACCGACTCCGCGCAGAACTACAATGTACCCGTGATGATGCACGACTGCACCGGTCCTCTTACCCTCATCGCCGGCGTCCATGTCGGCGTCGCCCGGGCCAATGTCGCCTGGCAGGAAACCGTCCGCTCCAATCTGCGAGTCACCTATCCGCAGATGGTGACGGAATTTCCCACCGTGAAAGACGGGCGCATGCTCGCACCGGAAACTCCCGGCCTCGGCACCGCCTGGCGTGAGGAACTATTCGCCGATCCCGCACAGGTCGAGGTCACCCAGATCTAAGCGCTCCTGGAAAAGCAAACCGGCCGGAAAGGATTCTTCCCTTCCGGCCTGCATTTTAAGTCATTGGGCACCCTCTCCAAAAGAGGCTCAATATGCCTCTTAGATTAACTCGTGCAAGTGCCTCGCTTCTGGACGGAGCGGGGCCAGATCGTCGATGTCCACAGGCTGCCCACTGGCGATCGCGATATTCGCCGCCGCGCCGATGAGGAGCGAAGCCGCCCCCTGCTCGTGACCAGCGTTACGATGCAGTTCGTCGGCTGGAGGGTTCGTGCTAAACATCTGCTCCTGGATCAATACGTCGCCGCCACCATGGCCGCCGGGACGCACCGGCACTTCGAATTCCTCGACCTCGCCGAAGTGTTTCTGCACGCGCACGTGCATCGAGTGCTTGCCGATGGTCTTAAATTCCTTGTCGCCATTGATGATGTGCGTGGCGTGATTCTCCACATACTCGATGCGACCCGCGTCACCCGAGATCGAGGCGCGGAAGCCTTCGCGGGGGCAATAGGCGTTGAGTGAATAGCTCACCATCTCGCCTGTGCGATATCTAATAAGCAGACTCATCGAGTCTTCGATATTGATGCCGTCGCGGAAGACATTGCGGTCCCGGATGTAGCCGCTATCGGCCTCGGCGTCGTGATAGAGCGCCTTCATCGTGGGATCTTCATCGACCACGAGACGGAAGGGATCATCCTTCGCTTCCTCCACGCCGGTGTAGCGATCATAGCGAGTGAGGGCCTCCTGCCCGCGCTCCACAGCGTTCTTCTTGCCGTAGTAAACGAGGTCGCCCATGGCAAAGACAGTGGACGGGATACCGTCGAGCCACCAGTTGATCACGTCGAGGTGGTGCGTGCTCTTATGCAAGAGCAGGCCGCCCGAGAATTCCTTCTGGCTGTGCCAGCGGCGGAAGTAGTCCGCGCCGTGCGAGGTATTCAGCATGTACTCGAAGTCGATATGCTTGACGCGGCCGATGACTCCGGAGGCGATGAGCTCACGCACCTTTGTCACGCCGGGGGTCCAGCGAAGATTGAAAGTCGTACGGACTTTTCCACCCGTGCGGTCGATGGCGGCGAGGATATCGCGGTACTTCTCTGCGTCGATCGTGAGGGGCTTCTCCGAGATGACATCCGCGCCGAACTCCAGCGCCTTCACGATATACTCGTGGTGCAGGTAATCGGGCGTGCACACCACGACCACGTCGGGCTTCTGCTCGCGCAGCATCTGGTCAAAATCACCATAGGTCGGCACCTCAGGGATACCGTATTCCTTGCTCAGGCGCTTCTGGTGAAACGTCCGGCGCGTCTCGCTCGTGTCGCAAAGACCGACGAGTTCGCAGGAGTCCGGGAAGTCCTGCACGATGGGATCGATGAACATCACGATGCGGCCACCGGTGCCCACTGCGGCAAATTTTTTCTTAGTCATACTTCAGGAAGTTCTTAGAGATAGGTTTTGAAGAAGCCGGGGCTCTTCAGGCTGCTCCAGGCATGAGACCGGGCTGTCAGGTCGAGGTGCAGCTTGTCCTCCGCGCCAGCCGCGCGATAGATCTCGGTGACCTGGCGAAAACACTCCATGGCGTTCGGAGCCTGGAAGCAGCGATCATTAGCTCCGATATTCACGAGCAGCGGCAGCGGAGCCAGAAGCCCCTGTAAATCCGGCACGTCCACCAAGCTAAAGAGTCCAGGTGCGACTTGCGATCCGCAGTAGTTAATATCGCGCACACCGAAAAGCGCCCAGAGATCGCTGTAGCAAATGATCTCCGCCGCACGCATGCGGTCGTCGGTCAGCGCCGACCAGAGCGTCATCGTACCGCCACCGCTAAGCCCCATCACACCGAGACGGGCCGAGTCCACCTCTGGCAACGTGCTAATAAAATCCGTCGCGGCTCGGCCATGCGCGAGATTGATCGCGAGCGGCGTGGTGCCGAGCATGGTGGCGTGGAGGTAATACAGATTGCACCAGTCGCGTCCTGCGCCGGTGTTCAGGAAATGCGGCTTCAGCCGGTCGTTGCGCTCACCCCCACCCATCCAGTCGATGGCATAGGTGATGAAGCCCTGCTCGGCCATCTGGTGGCCGAAGTCGTAGTTCGTTTCTTGGATCTCTCCGGCGACCTCGGCGCTGATGACATTCCCCATCACCGGGTCTTTGCCATTCATGCCGTGGCCGTGCCAGCAGAGAAGCGCGGGACGCTTCTTCCCACCGATGGAACCGGCCGGAAAGTTCACCTGGAGCGAGGCCGAGATATGCGGGCCGACATCGATGAGATAGCGGCGCTTGATCACTCCGCGATCCTCCCACTCGAGGGACAACTCCGGATTGAGCGGCACGGCCTCGGGTGCGCGGCCCAGGGTCGCCAGGACCTTGGGCCTCACCTCAGCCTGCCAGGAGGCAAAATCACCAGTACGGCTGGCGAACCGATGCTCCGGCTGGTGCTCGCGCGCGAGCCGGATGAACATTTCCTGCGGACTGAGATTGCGCGGATTCATGGATCCCCGTTTCTAATTACAGATCAGCCGGGAGCAAGCTCGACGAGTCACCATCGAGATACAGCGTACAGTGAGCCTGCTTGCGCAGGAAGGTACCGGGGTACTGCGTGCTGATGGGTTTCGTGAGGGACTCGAGGACAGCCTGAGCCTTGCGCTGCTCCGGCACGATGGCGAGCATGCGTCCGACCTTGCACAGGGCGGGAATAGTCAATGTCATCGCGTACTGCGGCACGGCGTCCATGTCGGGGAAGTGACCTTCGCCGACCTGCTGCTTGCGGCAGCCTTCGTCGAGCTTCACGATCTTGATGAGGCGCTTGTCTTCGAAATCAGCCACGGGCGGATCGTTGAAAGCGAGGTGGCCGTTTTCTCCGATGCCGAGACAGCAAAGGTCGATCGGCTGGGCTTCGAGGAGCTCCGTGTAGCGCTCGCACTCCTTCAGCGGCTCCATCGCGTCGCCCTCGACATAGTGGAAGGCCTTGGGCTTGAGCGTGCTCTCGACGCGCTCCTTCATGTAGAGGCGAAAGCTCGCCGAGTGCGTGGCGGGCAGGCCGAGGTACTCGTCCATGTGGAAGAGCGTGATCTTCGACCAGTCGAGATTCCACTTCGTGCCCTGGCCGGAGACGAGGACGTCGAGGAATTCCAACTGAGAGTTGCCGGTCGCGAGGATCGCGGCGGCGGAGCCACGAGTGGCCAGCGCCTTTTCCAGCGCTTCGGCGGCCGCAGCGGCGGCGAGCTCGGCCATTTCTCGAATGGTGGGGCGGATGGAGACCTTCAGGTCGCCACAGACAAAGTCGCGGGATGTGGGAGCAGACATAATAAAAGTGCTTGGTTAGAAAACTATCACGTGATATTTATCAGGACATATCGTGCCAGCAAGAGAAAAAATCAAGGAACCATCACTGATCCCGTTAACGCCCTCGGGCGCGGCGACCGTGCGCCATTACCGCTCCGGAGAGCTTCTTAGCATTTCCTGGGACTCGGGCCTCATTCAGTCCATCGACGCCGCCCCACCCGAAGCCGAGACCGACCTCTGGCTCGCACCCGGGCTGCTCGATCTTCAGGTGAATGGCTACGCCGGAGTCGACTTTCAGCAGCAGACCTCGCACATCACGGAGGCCGGACTTCTTCAAGCCGTCCGCGCCCTGCGCCGCGATGGTTGCCCACGCATCCTGCTCACCTTGATCACCGCTCCGTGGGAGACCTTGAAGGAACGCATCCGCGCCTATCGCGCGCTAATTACTAATAACGCGGAACTCCGCCACGCGATTCCCGGCTGGCACATTGAGGGCCCGTTTCTTTCCGATCAGCCCGGCTTCAGCGGCGCCCATCACCCAGGTTGGATGATGGATCCGTCACCCGAAATGATCCGGGAACTCCGCGCCTGCGTCGGCGACGATCCTTTGCTCCTCACCCTCGCTCCCGAGCGTTCGCTTTCCGCCGAGTCCATCCAGGCCGCGGTAGAGCGCGGATTTATCGTTAGCGCAGGTCATTCTAATGCCAGCCGCGAAGCCCTCCAGACCGCCGCCGAGGCTGGACTCCGCGCCTACACGCACCTGGGCAATGGCTGCCCTCAGCAACTCGACCGCCATGATAATATCCTCTGGCGCGTCATCGAGGAGTCGCGACTTGTGGCCGGGCTCATCCCCGACAGCATTCATCTCTCGCCCGCGCTTTTCCGCATCCTACATCGCGTCCTCGGGCCGGACCGCATCTACTGGACTACCGATGCGATGTCTGCCGCCGGTGCTCCGGTCGGACTCTATAGCCTCGGCTCGATCGAACTCATGGTTGGCGAAGACCGCATCGTGCGCCATCCCGTGACGAAGACCTTCGCCGGATCGGCTCTCGAGCCCTTCGAGGGCATCCGCCGTGGTGCCGCGATGCTCGGCGTGTCCTGGCGAGAGGTATGGGATTACTTCTCCGTGCAGCCCGCCCGATTGATGAATCTACCCTGTGACTTGACGCCGGGGGCGCAGACAAGCTTTTGTCTCATCCGGGAAACCTGATTTCCCGCCACTCCCATATGTCCACGCCTGCCACACAGACCGCACTTGCCAAAAAGCTGGGCCTTTCCCGCTCGACGGTCGCGGCAGCGTTGAACCCTAACTCTCCCGTCCGCCTCCGCGAAGCCACGATCAAGCTCGTCCGCGAGGAGGCGGCGCGGCTGAACTACCGCCCGAACCAATACGCGCAGATCATGCGGCGGGGTCGGTCCGGGATCGTCGGCATCTTTCATTTCGGCGGCCTCTCCCAAGTCGCCGCCCAACGCGCCTGGCACGCCTCGCAGGCCATCCAGAGCGGCGGATACAAAGTCCTCTCGACCGAGGTTTCCTGGTCCCCCGGCGGAGCCAAGGCCGGTTGCGAGGCCATGCTCGACGCGCAGGTCGAGGGCATCATCGTCGCGGGCTTGAACGATCCCGAGAGCGAACAGGAGTTGGCCGCCTTGCAAAAGTCCGGCATTCCCATCGTCACTCTCAGCGGTAACGAACTCCCCGGCGCGCCGCATGTGCGAGGCGACGCCAGCGACGCCATGTATCGCATGACGCAGCACCTCATCGGCCTCGGCCGCCGCAAGCTCCTGCTACTCGCTTCTTTTTCGGGATCTTATAACTGGGCCGGAGCCGAGAGGCTCAAGGGCTTTGAGTCCGCCATCGGCACACCCCTCGTCGATCACTTCCCGCGCACCCGCCCGTCTCAGCCCATCGGGCGCGTTATTAAGAGTGACTTTCCCGAGCAGCGTTTCGATCCCTTTCACGCGGCCAAGGCTGCTATGCACCAGCTCCTCGCGACCTCGCCGCTGCCCGATGCGGTGCTTTGCGGCAATGATGACTGGGCCGTGGGCGCCCTCGCCGCCTGCCGCGAGGCGGGCATCGCCGTCCCCGGGCAACTCGCCATCACCGGCTACGACAACACCGCCACCGGGGCCTATCTCGACGTGCCCCTCACCACGATCTCACAGCCGAGCGAGGCCATGGCCCTAAAGGCCGTCGACCTCCTCATGAAGCTAATGTCGGGCCAAAAGCTTTCCGCCTCCTCGCGCCTGATCAAGCTCCCCTGCGAACTGGTCGTCCGCCAGTCCTGCGGCTCACCCGCGCGCTAAAATAAAGGGCCGCCCCGGGGGATTTGCGCTTGTATTTCCGACAGCGCTTATTA
>Ga0247822_10003629_pt1 | contig 10087 bp, 7 predicted proteins | sample 13C_Cellulose_Da_FD_192423 | JGI IMG/M metagenome (GOLD analysis project Ga0247822, IMG submission 192423) | Soil microbial communities from agricultural site in Penn Yan, New York, United States - 13C_Cellulose_Day30 | ecosystem: Environmental > Terrestrial > Soil > Agricultural land | place... | reverse complement strand
ATGAACGGCTGCCTGATCGCCTCGCGCACCCGGTTCTCCCGCCCGTGAATCTCGGCCTCGATGACGGCCAGGTACGGCAGGAAGAGGTCGTCCGGGTACGCCTCGTCGCTCCGGGCCATTGCGTTCAGCAGCACCCAGCCTATCCGCGCCCGCCACTCGTCCCCGGAGTCGATCAGGCCGCGCATCGTCGCCGCCGCGTAGGGGGTCTTCGCAATCACGGCCGCCGCGGCGTCAGCTTGGACGAAGTTCGCGACCTCCCCGATCCAGGCGTCGGCCTGCGCCTCGGAGAGGAGCGCCGGGTCGGCGATCAGCGTCGCCAGGATGCGCGCGTCGTGGTTGCCCGAGTCCCAAAGGTCGAGCGCCAGGTCGTGGTCCCCCTTGAGGCGCTTCTGGAGGGCGTAGAGGTCGGCGTAGCTCACCCCGTAGCACTCCCCGCCGACGCCGTGTCGCGCGTAGGTCTTCCGGTTCTGCTCGGTGCCCTTCTCCCTGAGGGCGTCCATTACCTCGTCCCGTTTCATCGCGTTGCTCGCTCCCTCCCCGGCGGTTTCCCCTGCACTTCGGCGGTCGCGCCGCAGCCGGAACGCCGCCCGCCGAGAAAGCACATTAATCGAAATTATGGAAAAACGTATTCGTGTATTACCGGCGCGGCCCCGGGGCCTCCAGAGGACCAAAAGAGTTTTCCGCGTCGGGCGTGGAGGTTCCTCGCACGCCTTTGTCCTACATTGAGAGCGGCGCGAGGAGGCGACAACTTAACCATGATGAGAACGGACTCCACCTTCCCGCACGTCGACGCGCGGGCGCAGGAGTGCATCACCGAGGAGCAGGCGCGGTTATTTCGGGAGAACGGCCTGCTGGTCGTCCGCAACGTGCTGTCGCCCGCGGAGCTGGAGGCGATGCGGCGGGAGACCCTTCCGCTCGTGGAGCGAGCCGAGGAGGGCACCGACGACCCGGACTTCTTCTATAAGCCGCACGAGGCGACCGGCGAGCGCACGCCGTACCGCGTCGAGTACGTTATCGACAAGACGGACGCGGGCAAGGCGCTGCTCGGCCATCCCTTCGTCCTGCGCTCCGTTGAAAAACTTCAGGGGCCGAATTTCGTCCCGACCTGGGACGCCATGGTCTTCAAGCGCGAAGGGATGGGGGTCGCTATTCCGTGGCACCGCGACGCCGGGGTGGCGCACAGTCGCGAGGACGTCGCGCCGATCTTCAACGTCGATTTCTACCTCGACGAGGCGGACCTGACCAACTGCCTGTGGGGCATCCCGGGGTCGCACCGGTGGCCCCCGGAAAAGGCACAGGCGATGATCGACCGCCTGAACGCGGGCGGCGCGTTCCACACCGAGGAGGGCGCGCTGCCCCTCCCCATGCAGCCAGGGGACGTTCTCTTCCACAACATCCTTGTGCTGCACGGCTCGCCCGCCGCGCGGAGCCACCTGCGGCGCGTCGTGTACTACGAGTTCCGCCCCGCCGAGATCGAGTTTGAGATCGGCCCGCACGCGCCCGAGTACCTGCCGCTGAAACAGCGCGTCCTGCTGGCCTGCCTGGAGCACCGGGCGCGGACGCCGTACGCCGCCGGGGAGACGCCGTTCGAGTACCAGCCCAACGCGCCGCACCTGCCGCCGCCCACCCGAGATGATGCGCCGCAGACGTATCGTTACCCGCACGGGGAGTTCTGGAGGAAGTAGACGAGATGGAGCCACGAACGACGCCGAGCGCGCTGGAGGACTTCCTGTTCGACCTGCGCGGCTACCTGGTCCTGAAGAGCGCCGTCGAGCCGGACCTGCTGGCAGACCTCAACCGCGCCTTCGACGCGTTCCCGCTGCTGGAGCCCGGCGAGTGGTGGGGAAACGCCCAGCGGCGCGACTACACGAAGGACACCGGATTCGAGCTGCACAACTGCGTTGAGGCGGGCGAGCCGTTCGAGCGGCTCATCGACCACCCCGGCTGGATCAGCCACGTCCGGCACTACTGCGGCGAGGAGCACTCCTACGTCCAGGGGCTGTTCATCGACGAGTGCATCGCCTCGATCCGGACGTCGGGCGGGCATCACCCCGTTCACTCCGGCGGCTACCGCGGCGCGATGCGGGGCGCGTACGGCTACAAGGACGGCGTCTTCCGCTGCGGCCAGATCAACATCCTGCTCGCGCTGACCGACATCGGCGAGGGCGACGGCCCGACCATGGTGATTCCGGGGAGCCACAAGAGCCACTTCCCCCACCCGGAGCAGGGGGACTACGGGCGCGGCGACCGCATGGACCACCTGATCGGCGCGGAGCCGGTCTACATGAACGCAGGCGACGCCCTGCTCTTCGTGGACGGCATCATGCACGGCGGGAGCAGCCGCACCAACCCCGGGGAGCGGCGCATCACTATCTACCGTTACGGCCCGCTCTGGGGATCGACCCGCTTCGGCTACGAGTACAGCCCGGCGCTGCTGGAGCGCCTGACGCCCGAGCGCCGGAAGATACTACAGCCCGTCGCCCCACTCCGCCCGCCCGCCTGAGGGTGGGCGGGCGCGCTACCCGCCGAGCAGGCGTCGCTGGCGGGGCGTCGCCTTCGCCAGGACCGCCGGGTCGTACATCCGCTCGTAGCGCAGCGCGGGGTACTGCTCGCGGATGTAGCCGTTGCCGTAGTGCACCTGGAGCATGTAGCGCCGCCCGTGCTCGCCGGTGTTCTTCCACGCGCCGTGCCAGACGTCCCCGCGGAAGAGGCAGACGTCGCCCGCCTTCACCATGACCGCCTGCGGGGGAATCCCGTGCCAGGTCGTCTCGTCCTGCGGCGGGCGGCCCGCCCGGTGGCTGCCCGGGATCAGGATAGTCGGCCCTAATTCGGCGACCATGTCGTTCAGGTAGAAGTGCGCGGTGGACGTGAAGATGGGGATCCGCACCGACGGGTCTTCGTGGACCGACTCCGGCAGGCTCATGGGCAGGTAGTCCAGGTGCAGCTCCATGCTGCGGCCCTCGCCCGTGATCCAGGAGCTGCCCCCGGTGACGTGACAGTCGCCCCCGTGCGCGCCGTTGTGGATCGCCTCGGCGACTTCGATGATGCCGGGCCGGTCGATGTAATCCAGCAGGTCCGGGTTCTCGTGGAAGCGGCTGGGGATGTGCTTGTTGTAGCACCAGCCGGGTACGACGTAGTCGTCGTCGTTGCGGCTGCCCATCGCGTCCATGCGTCGGCGCAGTTCCGCGACCTCGCCCGCGCTCAGGACGCCGGGGAAAATCACGTAGCCGTCCGAATACATCGAACGGACGGCGTCACCCACCTCCACCGGGCCAGCCGGATAGGGCAGGTTCGCGAGTTCGCCGTCGTAGCGCGTTTTGCCGAAGTACTTGGTCCGGTGGTGCCCGTTCCAGAAGTCCGGGCCGAGCCCTTCGGCAACAGGCGGGGACGCCGCTCCCCCCTCATTCATCGTCATCATCGTCGGCGACTCTCCTTCCCGGGTGAGATCAGAACACTGCCGTCATTATTATGGCACGATTTCAAATCCGGTCACCGCCTGTCGGTATCTTCGTACGTAACAAAAGCGCCACCGCGGGTGTCTCCCCTGCTAATGGAACTGCTGATAGAGAACCTTACCAAGACCTATCCCAACGGCGTCCGCGCCCTGAACGGGGTGACGCTCCACATACCGCGCGGCCTGTTCGGGCTGCTCGGGCCGAACGGCGCGGGGAAGTCCTCGCTGATGCGGACCATCGCCACGCTCCAGGAGCCGGACGCCGGGACGATCCGCTTCGGCGACATCGACGTCCTGCGCGATAAGGAGGCGATGCGCCGCCGCCTCGGCTACCTGCCCCAAGAGTTCGGCTTCTACCCGACGCTCTCCGCCGAGGCGACCCTGGAGCACTTCGCCGCGCTGAAAGGGCTGCGCGAGCCGAAGGCCCGCCGGGAGACGGTTCAGCGACTGCTCCACCAGGTCAACCTTTACGACGCCCGCCGGAAGAACGTCGGCGGGTACTCCGGCGGAATGCGCCAGCGGCTCGGCATCGCCGTCGCGCTGCTCGGCGACCCGCAGGTCATCATCGTGGACGAGCCGACAGCGGGCCTGGACCCGACCGAGCGGCACCGCTTCCTGAACCTGCTCTCCGAGGTCGGCGAGAACGTCGTCGTCATCCTCTCCACGCACATCGTCGAGGACGTGCGCGAGCTATGCGAGCGCATGGCGATCATCGCGCGGGGGCAGGTCGTGGCGCAGGGCAGCCCGGAGAAGGTCATTGGTGCGGTAAAGGGCCGCATGTGGAAGCGCGTCTTCGACAAGAGCGAACTGGCCGACGCGCAGGCGCGCTACCAGGTCGTCTCCACGCGGCTCGTCGCCGGAAAGCCCGTCCTCTTCGTCTACAGCGAGGCGCAGCCCGGCGACGGCTTTAGCCCCGTGGAAGCGGACCTGGAGGATGCCTATTTCTTCCACACGGCCCGCGTCGGAAGCGTACCGGCCGAGGCCGTCGCGGCTTAGAAAGGGGCTCTCCCGTGGGCGAAATCTTCCGATTCGAGGTCGGCTTCCGGCTGCGCCAGGTATCCACCTACCTCTTCGCCGCCGTGCTGTTCCTGATGGCGCTGCTGTTCATCTCCACGGACATCATCCAGATCAGCGGCGGCGACGGACGGGTGAAGGGCAACGCGCCCTACGTCCTCGCCCTCGCCGGGACGATCCTGACCGCGCTCGGGGCGGTGATCGCCTCCGCCCTGATGGGCACCGCCGTCTACCGCGACTTCGAGGCGAACGCGCACGAGCTGTTCTTCACGACTCGACTGACCAAGCGCGACTACCTGCTCGGGCGGTTTTTGGGGGCGTTCGTGGTCACGCTGCTGGTCTTCTCGGCCATACCGCTGGGCTTCCTGGCCGGTACGGGCGCGCCGTGGGCGGACAGGGCCAACTTCGGGCCGTTCCGCCCGGACGCCTACCTCGCCTACTTCGGGGTCTATCTGGTCCCGAACCTGCTCCTGATCGGCGCGCTCTTCTTCGTCTTCGGCGCGCTGACGCGCAGCCTGCTCGCCATCTACGTCCAGGGCGTCCTGCTCTTCGTCGGCTGGGCCATCGCGCAGAGCCTGCTGGGCAGCCTGGAGAACCGTGAGATCGCCGCGGTACTGGACCCCTTCGGCCTGGCCGCGACCGCGCTCACGACGCGCTACTGGACGGTCGCCGAGAAGAACGGCAGTCTGGTGCCGCTGACCGGGACCCTGCTGACGAACCGCCTGCTCTGGACCGGCGTCGCCCTGGCCGTCCTCGCCGTCGGCTACCGACTCTTCACCTTTTCGCGCAACCCGATCGCCCTGCGCCGGGCGCGACAGCAGGCGGAGGCTCCTCCCGCCGCCGCGGTACACCCCCTCTCCCGCGCCGGGGACGAGGGAGCCCGGGGAGCGTCCGGTGGTGAGGTTTCCCCGCCGTCCCCGGTGGCGACGTTCGCCCGCCTGACCCGTTTCTACTTCCGCGAGGTCGTGCGTGGGGTACCCTTCCTGGTCATTACGGTAGCCGGGATGGCCATGCTGCTCGTCGCGGCGTTCCAGGCGGACAAGCTCTTCGACACCACGGTCTATCCGGTCACGCGCGTCCTCGCGCAGACTGTGGCGGGCGGCTTCGGCCTCTTCTTCCTGATCCTGATCACGTTCTACGCCGGGGAGCTGACCTGGCGCGAGCGGGTGCTGCGACTCGACCAGGTGACGGACGCCCTGCCGGTGCCCACCGCCGCCGGGATGCTGGCGAAGGTGGCCGCCATCGTGCTGACGCTCACGCTGCTCAGCGCCGTTCTCATCGTCACCGGCATGTTCGTGCAGGCGGTCAAGGGGTACTTCAACTTCGAACTGCCCATCTACTTCGCCTACCTGTTCGGCATCATGCTCCCCGGCCTGGTCTGCCTGACGTTCCTGGCTTTCTTCCTGCACGCCGTCATCAACAACAAGTTCCTCGGGCACACCGCCATGGTGCTCGTCTTCCTGTCCTCGGTCGTCTTGCCGACGCTCGGGATGGAGCGGCAACTCTACCGCTTCGGCAGCACACCCGATATCGTCTACTCCGACATGAACGGGTTCGGGCCGTTCGTCGCACCGTTCGTCTGGTTCACCCTCTACTGGGCCTGTGTCGCCATCCTGCTCCTCGTCGTCGCGCTCAGGCTCTGGGTGCGCGGCAAGGACGACCGGCTCGCGACCCGCTGGCGGACCGGTCGCCTCGGTCCCGCGGCGACCGCCGTGGGCGCGGTCTCGCTGCTCGGCGCGGTAGGCGTCGGCGCGTTCACGCTCTACAACACGGACGTCCTGAACCGCTACGTCACCGGCAAGCAGCGGACGAAACTGCAGGCGAAGTACGAGACCACCTACAAGGCCGCCTGGGAGAAGAAGCCCATGCCGCGCGTCGCGGCGGCCTCCCTGGACGTCGACCTGCGCCCCGAGACCCGGCAGTACGCGGTGAACGGCACCTTCCGCCTGAAGAACGGGACGGACAAGCCGATCACCGAGGTCGCCCTGATGCTCGACCCGGACCTGACGGTGAAGAAATTGGAGTTCGGCGTCCCGTCGCGCCCCGGCATCGTGGACAGGGACAACGGATTCCGGACATTCACCCTGACCGAACCCCTCGCGCCCGGGGCGGAGACTACCCTGGTCTTCGACCTGGCGTTCGACAAAACGGGGTTCCGCAACGGCTCGCCGGAGACGAGCATCGCGGGCAACGGCACGTTCGTCACCATGCCCGTGCCCCGGATCGGCTACCAGAACGGGGCGGAGATCGCCGACGAGAACGAGCGGCGCAAGCAGAAACTCCCGAAGCGCTCGCGCATGGCTCCCTACACCGACCTGGCGGCGCGGCAGAATACCTACCTGGGCAACGACGCCGACTGGATCGACTTCGAGGCGACGGTCCGCACCGCGCCCGACCAGATCGCGCTCGCGCCGGGCTACCTCCAGAAGGAGTGGACCGACGAGAACGGGCGGCGGGCCTTCCGCTACAAGATGGACGCCCCCATCCGCAACTTCTACTCGTTCCTCTCCGCGCGCTACGCCGTGAAGAAGGACACGTGGACCGGCCGGGACGGGAAGAAAGTCGCGCTGGAGATCTACTACCACCCGACGCACGCCTACAACCTGGACCGGATGACGAAGGGGATGAAGGCGGCGCTGGACTACTGCTCGGAGAGCTTCAGTCCCTACCAGTTCCGGCAGATGCGCATCCTGGAGTTCCCGGCCTACGCCCAGTTCGCGCAGTCCTTCCCGAACACGGTCCCCTACTCGGAAAGCATCGGGTTCATCGCGCGGGTAAACGACGCCGCGGAGGACATCGACTACCCCTTCTACGTCACCGCGCACGAGGTCGCGCACCAGTGGTGGGCGCACCAGGTGCTCGGCGGCGACGTGGAGGGCTCGGAGATGCTGTCGGAGTCGCTCGCCGAGTACACCGCGCTCATGATCATGCGCAACGCGTACGGCCCGGACCGCATCCGCCGCTTCCTGCGCTACGACCTGGACCGCTACCTGAGCGGGCGCGGCACGGAGCGGGAGGCGGAGAACCCGCTGGTGAAGGTGCAGAACCAGCAGTACATCCACTACCCGAAGGGCGCGCTAGTCTTCTACGCGCTCGCCGACCGCATCGGCGAGGAGCGGCTGAACGCCACCCTCTCGCGCTTCGTGAAGGACAAGGGGTTCCAGCAACCGCCCTACACCACGGCGATGGACCTGCTCGCCTACCTGCGCGAGGACACGCCCGCCGCCGACCAGGGCTTCCTGACGGACCTGTTCGAGAAGATCACGGTCTACGACCTGCGCGCGACCGAGGCGACCTCGACGAAACTGCCCAACGGCAAGTGGCGCGTCACCCTGACCGTCTCGGCGGCGAAGAACCATTCCGACGGCGCGGGCCGCGACACGCCCGCCCCGCTCCGGAGCGACCTCTTCGACGTCGGCGTCTTCGCGAAGCCGGAGAAGCGCCAGCGCGACCGGGACGCCGTGGGCAAACCGCTCGCCTTCCGGCAGGTGCGCCTGAACGAGGCGAAGAAGACGTTCACCTTCGACGTGGACGCCGAGCCCGCCAAGGCGGGCATCGATCCCTACAACAAGCTCATCGACCGCATCCCGAGCGACAACGTCACCGCCGTCAAGGCGGGCGGCGTTGGCGGAGAGGCGCCCAGCCCCTGAGCGACGACGCTCTCTACTGCTCGATCTGCCAGCGCTTGAGGTCGCGCAGGAGGGCGTGGGCGGTCATGTCGAGCTGGATCGGGGTGACGGAGATGTAGCCCTCGCCGACGGCGCGGACGTCGGTGCCGGGGGCCGTCTCCTTGTCGTGCAGGCGACCGCCGAGCCAGTAGTAGGGGCGTCCGCCCGGGTCAAGGCGCTTTTCCATCCGGTCGGCGTACTGCCGGTCACCCTGGACAGTCAGTCGCGCGCCCTTTATCTCGTCCTGCGGGAGCGAGGGCGCGTTGACGTTGAGCAGCGTGGCGACGGGAAGGCCGTGCGCGCGGACGGCGGGCGCGAGCGTGCGGGCGACGTAGTCCGCGACCGGCCCCCAGTGGATCTGCTCCTCGTACGAGGCGACCGAAACGGCGATGGCCGGGTAACCGTAGATGGCCGCCTCCTTGGCCGCCGCGACCGTGCCCGAGTAGGTCACGTCCCAGCCGAGATTCGGGCCGTGGTTGATGCCCGAAACGACGACGTCCACCCCCTCCTTCGCCACCTCGAGCAAGCCGAGGGTGGCGCAGTCCGCGGGCGTGCCGGAGCAGGCCCAGCCGGAAACGCCGTCACCCATGGTTACCTCGCGCAGGCGCAGCGGCTTGTGCATGGTCAGGGCGTGGCCGGACGCCGAGCGGGGCCGGTCGGGGGCGCACGTGAAAACCTTGTGCCCGGCGGCCTCCAGCGCCTGGCGCATGGCGAGGATGCCAGGGGCGAAGATGCCGTCGTCGTTGCTGAGAAGGACGCGAAGGGAGGGGTGTGATGACATGGCGTGGCTCCGGCTCAGTATACACCGCGGGGGCGGACCGGAGCCACGCGAGGCGCGCCGTCGTCGCTACGTCTCCTTCTGTCCCGGGTTCATGTACGCGACGGCGGCCGGGGTCTGCTCGGAGATCACCGCCTCGACCCGCCGCAGTTGCTCATCCAGGGCCGCCAACCCCTCGTCTCCCTCGTACATCTCCTGGTGCTCGTGCATCTGGTCGCGAACGGCGCGCAGCTCGTCCAGGTGGCCCAGGTTCAGGGCTTCGATGGCCTTCTCGATAAGCGCCTCGCGCTCGTACGTCGTCGTATCCGTCTCCATCTGAATGGTGTTGTCGTCGTGCTCGTGGTGCATCCGTACCTACCTCCTCCTGATACGGGTTTATACCCGCGCGGCGCGGACGCAATCCGCAAGGACGCCCGCCACGTGGTCGAGGTCGTCCGCGGTGCTGCCCCGCCCCAACGAGAAGCGGACGGCGGAGCGGGCGAGCGGCAGCGGGAGGCCGAGCGCGATCAGGACGTGGGACGGGTCGATGGAGCCGGAGGCGCACGCCGACCCCGAGGAGACGGCGACGCCGTGCAGGTCGAGCGAGAGCAGGAGCGTCTCCCCCTCTACGCCGGGGAAGGCAAGGTTGACGTTGTTGGGCAGGCGGCGCGGCCCGGGCGGCGGGCCGTTCAGCGTCGCATCGGGAAGCCGCTCGCGCACGGCGTCAAGGAAGCGCGCCTGGAGGTCGGCAAGGCGCGCGGCCTCGGCATCGCGCCACGACGGCAGCAGTTCCACCGCTCTGCCGAAGCCGACGAGGGCGGGGACGTTCTCCGTTCCCGCGCGCTTCTCGCGCTCCTGCATGCCGCCGTGCAGCCAGGGCGTGAACCGTACCCCCTTGCGCACGTACAGCGCGCCCGCGCCCTTGGGGCCGTATATCTTGTGTGCGGATAGGGTCATCAGGTCCGCGCCGAGCGCGTCCGTCGCGAGCGGCATCTGTCCGAGCGTCTGCACGGCGTCCGTGTGGAGCGCCACGCCCCCGTCCCTCCCCTTCACCGCCCGCGCGATCTCCGCTATCGGCTGAACCGTGCCGATCTCGTTATTCGCGTGCATCACCGAAACGAGCGCGGTGCGGCCGGGGACCACTGCCTCCGCGACCGCCTCGGCGCTGACGCCGCGCGCCGGACCGACCTCGGC
>Ga0247822_10003628_pt1 | contig 10087 bp, 9 predicted proteins | sample 13C_Cellulose_Da_FD_192423 | JGI IMG/M metagenome (GOLD analysis project Ga0247822, IMG submission 192423) | Soil microbial communities from agricultural site in Penn Yan, New York, United States - 13C_Cellulose_Day30 | ecosystem: Environmental > Terrestrial > Soil > Agricultural land | place... | reverse complement strand
CCTGTGGGAGCGCGCCGCGGAGGAGATCCTCCTTCTGCGTCTGGCTCGGATAGTTGATGAGGACGGCGCGGTACGCCCCTTTGAAGACGAACAGGCTGCCGGCGGCGGCACCGACGACCCCGCAAGCCTGCACCAGCGCGCCGATGTCCGCGAGCGAGCCGGCGCCGCCCAGCACCGTCATCGGCAGCCGGGTGGCCTGGCGCACGAGCCTGGCGAGGGCCAGGTCATAGCCCTTCATCGCGCCGTCGCGGTCGATCGAGTTGACGACGATCTCCCCCGCCCCGCGCTCCTCGGCCTCGCGCGCCGCCGTGGCGACGTCCTTGCCCGTGGCGCGCTTGCCGTTGTGCGTGAACACCTCGTACGCGCCGGTCTTGGGCGACACTCGGACATCGAGCACCACCACCACGCTCTGGCTGCCGACCTCGCGCGCCGCGGCGCCGATCAGCTCCGGCAGCTCGGCCGCCGCCGCGCCGAGCGAGATCTTCTCGACGCCGAGCCCGATGATGCGGCGCACCTGCTCCACCGTGCGGATGCCGCCGCCGTAGCAGAGCGGCATGCGGCACTCCACGGCGAACTGCGAGATCAGCCGCTCGTTGGGCTCGCGCCCCTCGGCCGACGCGTCGATGTCGAGGACGACCAGCTCGTCGGCTTCCTTCTCGTTGAAGATCTTGACCGCGTTCACCGGGTCGCCGACGTACTTCGGATCGGCGAACTTCGTGGTCTTCACGAGCCCGCCCTTGCTGAGCAGGAGGCACGGCGTGATGCGGGGCCTCAGCATCACAGCTCCGCGAAGTTCTGGAGGAGCCGCGTGCCGAACTGGTGGCTCTTTTCCGGATGGAACTGCACGCCGAAGATGTTGTCGCGGCGCACGGCGCAGGCGAACTCGGCGCCGTAGTTCGCGACCGCCAGCGCATCCGCGGGCCGCGCGCACTCGAAGAAGAACGAGTGGAGGAAGTAGAACCGGCTCTCGTCCTCGAGCCGCGCGAACAGGCCGCCGGGCGACGTTGGCCTGACGTCGTTCCAGCCCATGTGCGGCATCGGCAGCGCGCGGGTGGGCTCCCACTCGCGGAACGAGCGCACCGTGCCCTCCACCCAGCCGAGCCCGGGGCGGCTACCCTCGTCGCTGGAGCCGCCGAGTATCTGCATGCCGACGCAGACGCCGAGCACGGGCACGCCGCGCTGCAGCACGAGGTCGTCGAGCGGGGCCCGCATGCCGGAGGCTTCGAGCCGCTCCATGGCATGGTCGAAATGGCCGACGCCGGGCAGGATCACCTTGGTGGCACCCTCGAGCGCCTCGGCCGTCCCCGCCGTGCGCGCCTCGATGTTGAGGCGGCGGAAGACGTTGAGGAACGCCCGGATGTTGCCGAGCCCGTAGTCGACGATCGTGATCATCGGATGATGGCGCGCTGCACGCCGACGGCGCGCAGCACCTTCGTCCCGAGGTCGATCAATCCCTGGTTGTTGGCGTAATCGCGGTAGGTCTTGTTGGGGCCGGCCATGATCGCCCGCAGCTCGTCCACGCCGAGGTCGAGCTTGGTGGCGATGTACTCGAAGTCCTGCGCGATGGTCTCGTCGTCATAGGCGCGCTCGGCGATCTTGCGGAGCGCCTCCCCGCGCGCGAGCTGGCCGGTGAGGATCAGGCTCGAGAAATGCGCGCGGCGCTTGTCGTAGCCGAACTTCGTGGGCAGCCAGTAGCCCTCGTAGAAGCGCGTGAAGCGCGACTCGTAGTGCTTGTGCGCGTAGCGTTGCCAGCCGTACCGGTCCACCAGCATCTGCATCGCGTCCTCCTTGATGTAGGGGACGTTGTTCAGCGGCTTCACCACGCGCACGCCCTTCACGTAGCGGTAGTAGAGCTTGAACGTGAAGATGTCGGAGGTCGGGAAGGACTTGAGCGGCCGCGTGCCGAAGCGCCGGTGGATGTCCTTGAGCTGGCGCAGGTCGGAGGCGTGGTAGTGCCACTCCAGCGGCTCGCGGACGCACTCGGTGGAGTAATTGGCGCCGGTGAGGATGTACTTGAAGCCGTGCTTGGCCGCGAAGTTGTAGAGGCCGGCGAAGAAGGCGTGGTCCTGCGGCGTGTCGATGTGCGGCACCTGCGCCTTGAAGAAGGCGAGCTGCAGGTCCTGCATCTCGAGCCAGTCGATGACCTCCGTGTGAAGGTCCACGCCCAGCGCGTCGACGAGCTTCTCGATGTTGTTGACGGCCTGCTGCGAGTTCCAGCCGGCGTCGACGTGGAAGAGGAGCGGCCGGAGCCCGAACTTCTCCTTGGCAAGATACGTGACGTAGGAACTGTCGACGCCGCCGCTGATGCCGATCAGGCAATCGTGGTCCTTGCCCTTGCCGGCGCGCTTGATCTCCGCGACCTGCGCCATGATCTCCCGCTCGCCCCGCTCGTCGGGATGCCAGTTGGGAAGGATGTTGGCGTGGTAGTTGTTGCAGTAGTCGCACCAGCCGCGCGAGTCGAACGTGATGTTCGAGTCGGAGGTGTCCATGATGCAGTTGGTGCAGATCTGGTATTCACGGTGCGTCACTATGCGTTCGCCAGTGGTTGAGGCCGGTGGTGCCGTCTGTGCTACCTGCCGGAGAGGAGCCCGAACACGCGCCGGCGCACGGCGTACAGCGCCCGGTGCGCGGTGGAGAGTGCGCGGAGCTTCTCGACGAGCCCGACCGGCGACGTGGCGACGCCGAGCACGTCGCCTTTCGCGCGCCGTGTCTCGCAGTGCGCGCGTGCATTCAGCACACGCAGGCCCTCCGCGTCCAACCGGGAACGGTTTTGTTCGAGGAAGAGCGGCAGCGCGCGCATGCGCGCAGTATAGCGCTCGTTGTACCTGTCGTACGGCAACATCATGTTGATGCTGTTGCCGGCATGCACGCGCCACTGGCAGCAGATGATGTCGGAGTGAATGACCTGGAGACCGGCGAGGTGGAGCACCGCCAGTTCCATCCAGGTGTCCTCGTTCGGCAGTGTCTCCGGCACGGGGAAGATGAGCGCGAGCGACCGGCGGTTCATGAGCGGCGACACGCCGCTCAGCGCGCCGCGCCCCGGGGCGCGAGGGATCAGGTGTCCGTCGAACCGCTTCACGTCCGACATCGTCACCAGCTTGGACACGCCGACCACGGGCAGCGCGTCGTCCGTGCCGGCGATCGCGTCGTGGCGGGCCGCGAGGCTGCCCGGCGGCATGATGTCGTCGCCGGCGAAGATGCAGACGAACCGACCGGTGGCTGCGGCGACTCCCTCGTTGAACGCAGCGACCTTCCCGCGCCTCGGATTGCGCATCACCCGGATCCGCGGATCCTCCTGCGCCAATCGCGTCACGATCCCCCGGGTGCCGTCCTCGGAGGAATCGTCGACGAAGATCAGTTCGAGGGTTACTCCCTGCTGGCCGAGGATGCTTCGCAGCGCATCTTCAACGTGAAGCTCCTCGTTTTTTGCCGCTACAACCACCGAAACGCAGGGAACGGGCATCAGAAGAAGCTAGCCTGCGCGAAAGAGGCATTCAATACGCCTGTTGCCCCCAAAGCGCTTGGCTCGAAGAAAGCTTGGCCGCGAGGGTCGGGCCACCGGAGCCGCGGTGAGCGGCGGTATATTCCCGCCTCGGGCCCACGGACCCGCTCTCCGCGACCCGGCCAGACCACCCCTCCGCACCTCCTTACGCCTTTTGCGCCTCCCGATCCCGCGCTCGACCTTTGGCCGGAACGTGCTGACGCTGGCCAGCGGCACGGCCCTCGCGCAGGCGATCCCGGTCTTCGCGAGTCCGGTCCTCACCCGACTCTTCGACCCGGCCGCATTCGGCGTGCTGGCGGTGTACCTGGCCGTCGTGACCATCGGCGCGGTCGCCGTCACGGGGCGTTATGAACTGGCAGTGCTGATCCCCAGGGAAGACGAGGAGGCGCGCGACCTGCTCGCCGTTGCCGTGGCGCTCTCAGTGGGTCTCAGCCTGCTGGCCGCGTCGGTGCTGCTGCTGCTCTACTGGCCCCTCGCCGGCCGCTTGCCACTGCCTCCGGTCCCCCGCTGGGCGCTCGTAGTGCCGTTCGGCATCCTGCTCACCGCCGTCTTCCAGTCTCTCGGCTACTGGCTCAATCGCCGGGCGCGCTACCGTCCGCTCGTCACGAGCCGGGTGTCCCAGTCAGGCGCGATGTTCGGCACGCAGTTGACGGGCGGTGCGCTCGGGGCCGCGAGCGGCGCCTTGGTGGGTGGCCACGTGACCGGCCAGCTCGTCGGCATCGCGGTCCTGGTGCGCAACGCCTTTCGCCTCGACGGACAGCTGCTGCGCGCCGTCTCATGGACCTCCATGAAGCGCGCCGCCTTCGTCCACCGCCGCTTCCCCTTCTTCATCGTGCCCGGCCACGTGGCCAACGCCACCTCGAGCCAACTGCCGACGATCCTGCTCGCCAGCTTCTTCGGCCCAGCGGTCGCCGGCCTCTACTCACTCGCCGAGCGCGTGCTCGTGCTGCCCACCTCGCTGATCGGGAGTTCGATCGGCGACGTGTACCGGCAGGAGGCGGCCGAGACCTATCACCGGCTTGGCAACTGCCGAGAGCTCTACCTGCGGACGCTGAAGCGCCTCGCGATGATTGCCGTCGTGCCGTGCGGCATCGTGATCGCCGCCGGTCCATGGCTGTTCGCCTTCGCCTTCGGTGCGGAATGGCGGGACGCCGGCGCGATCGCCTCGATCCTCGCGGCGATGGTGTTCTTCCAGATCATCTCGTCGCCGCTCAGCCAGACCGTCCTGCTGGCGAACATGCACAAGCTCGAACTCGCGTGGCAGGCGGCGCGCGTGGCCGTGGCGTTCGGCTCCATCTACGCGGGGTTCGCCATCTTCCACGATTACCTCGTGGGCGTCGCGCTCTACGCTGCCGGGTTCGCGCTGCTGCACCTGACACACTCGGTGATGCAGTACCTTGCCGCCTCGGGCTACGCGCCATTGACGGCCAACACCGCATGACCGACGGCATGCCCCACCGCATGGTTGAACGCACCCACGACGGCATGACCGACCGCGGGAACGTCGCCGCGGCGATCGCCTTCATCCTTGTCTTCCCCGCGTTCATCGCGTACCAGGTGCTCGTGCAGGCGGGCGCGATGGCGCCCTCGCTGGGCGGCTACGGCACGGCGGGCGCCGCTGCTGCACTGCCGTTCGCGCTCTACGCTTTCTACCGCCAGGCCGGCGTACACGGATTCGCCCCGACTCCCACCGGCGCGCTCTTCGTCGTGTACCTGCTCATGTTCAGCACGTTCGTCTTCTTTGGCGGCACGCTGAACGTGGACCCCGAGGTCACGGGTCCCCATGCGGCATACATCTTCAAGTTCGTCGTCTGGTACCTGATCGCCCGCTCGGTGGATGCCGACTCCCCGCGCTTCAAGCTCCTCGGGCGACTGCTCCTCGTCGGCGTCATCGGCCTCGTCATCTGGATGGCCGTGACGCGACAGTCGTTCGCCGCCGTGTTGCGCCCCATGATGCCGGGCGAGGACCCCGGCGACTACCAAGGCTCGGCGATGGTCTTCATCGCCCTCGCGGCGTACACCATCCCCTCCATGCGGTTCGCCGCACGGATCCCGGCATACGCGCTCTCCACCCTGACGCTCTTCCTCGTGGGCGCGCGATCCGAGTTCGTGGGCTTCATCCTGCTCATCATCGTCGTCGAGTGGTGCAAGGCGAAGTCGCGCCCCCTCATGACCCTGCTGATGGTGGCGGCCGCAGTGGCGTTCCTCGGGGCCGTGAAGGGCATAGAGGCCAATCCCGACGCCAACCGCATCTTCGGCTTGCTCTCGGTCGCCAACGACGAATCGGCGATCCTGCGCGGCGAGATGGCTGCCGAGGCGTGGGTCACCGTCTGGGAGAACCCAGTCATGGGCGCCTACGCGAGTTACCCGCCAGGGGAGTACGCCCACAACCTCGTCTCCGCCTGGGTGGACTTCGGTGTCATCGGGTTCGTCCTGCTGCTCTCCCTGCTCGCCATTCCCCTCGCCGGCCTGGCGATGCGCTTCGCCTCGGACTCGCGGCGCGATGACTTCATCCGGACGCTGGCCCTCGCGGCGGTCGTCACCCTGCTGATGGCCGTCGCCAAGACGCACACCTACCAGCTCCTCGGAGTCTCGCTCGGACTCTACGCGCGGTACCGAGTCGCGCGACGCGCGCGACTACTCGCTGCGGCGTGAGCGCAGGCGAAGGGTGCGCCGCAGGTCCTCGAGCGCCCTGAAGAAGCGCCGGGCCTCGGGATCCGCCTCGCTGCCTGCCTCGCGTAGGGCGTGACGCACGGGGATGATCACGGCGGCGAGCAGCAGTCCCACGATGCCGCCGAACAGCCCGAACTTGATCCGGCCCCGCGGGTCCGCCACCGAGAGCACCGTCGGCGCCTGCAGCACCGTGATCACCGGCGTGTCCTTGACCTCCCGCAGGCGCGCATCCTCGAGCGAAGGTTCCAGCGAACCGAGCACCTGCTGTGCGAGCGAGAGCTCACGCTCGCGCCGTTCGACCTCGAGGCTCAGCATCGGCGACTCGCGCACGCTCCGGTTGCTCTCCATGAAGCGCCGCAGTTCCTCCTCCGCGGCACGCAGCCGTCCGCGAGCCTCCGCCACGCGCTGCTCCGCGAACGTGCGCTCGGCCCGCGCGCGCGACTGCCGCGTGTGCAGGTTGAACTCATTGAGCTGCTCGAGGATCCTCGACGCCACGTGGTCGGAGACCTGGGGCCACCGCGTGCGCACGTTGAGCGAGATCACCCCCGTGCGGCGATTGTAGTTGGCGGTCACGGCCTTCTGCAGCTTCTCGGTGGCGCGTTCCACCCGACGCGTAGGGGTGCCGCCCCGCGCCCGGAGGAGGTCCACCAGCGGCACGGCGCTCGCACCGGACTCTCTCGACACGACCGTGCTCTCCGCCGCGATCGGCATCAGGATCACGGACGAGGTCGCGAGCGCCTGGTAGAACTCCGGCGACGGACCCGAGTTCCCCGAGCCCAACGGGATCCCGAACTGCCCGGCGATGCCTGCAAGCGCGCCCATTTCCGACTCCGAGCCGGACTCGGCCATGAACATCGCGCGCGCGCTGTACTTGCGCGGCAACAGCGTCACGATCGCGATGGCCGTCAGGCCGCCAAGCAGCCCGAGCATCACGATCATGCGCCACCCTTCGAGGTAGAGCGCGACGGTCCCGAGCAGTGAGAAGGGCTTCTCGCCCCATGGGGCGCGTGTCGGCGCTGCGCCTTCGGTCGATGTCATGCCACAAACATGAACTGGCGCTCTCGCCTCAGCCAGCCGTGGGACGCATTCGCGGCGGCTCCGGACTCAATCAAAGCACTCCGCCTCCGCAAAGCTCCCCGCCGCCGCGTCCCTCGCCGAGAGCAGCGGCGTCACGCCGGCGCCCACCGGCCACTCGATGCCGAGCGACGGGTCGTCCCACCGGATCGATCTCCCGTGCTCCGGCGCCCAGAGCTCCGTCGCCTTGTACTGCACGTCCGCCGTCTCGCTCAGCACCAGGAAGCCGTGCGCGAACCCCGTCGGCAGCCAGAGCTGTCGATGGTTCTCCTCGGACAGCCGCGCACCGACCCACTTCCCGAAGGTCGGCGAGCTCCGGCGCAGGTCCACCGCAACGTCGAAGATCTCACCGCGCGTCACGCGCACCAGCTTGCCCTGCGGTCTCACGAGCTGATAATGCAGCCCGCGCAGGACTCCTCGCTTCGAGTGGCTGTGGTTGTCCTGCACGAACGAAAGAGCCTGCTGCACCCCGGTCGCCTCGCGGAAGTCGCGCGCGTTGAAGCTCTCCATCAGGAAGCCGCGCTCGTCGCGGAACACCGCCGGCTCAATGAGCAGCACGTCGGGGATGGCTGTGGGCGTCACCGTGATCGGCAAACGAACCGGCCTACCCGACCAGCCCGAGCAGGTACTGGCCGTATGAGGTCGAGGCGAGCGCGGCCGCCAACCGGGCAACCTGCGCCTCGTCGATCCACCCCGCCGCCAGCGCGATCTCCTCGGGGCACGCCACCATCAGCGCTTGCCGCTTCTGCAGCGTCGCGATGAAGCCCGCTGCCTCGTGCAGGCTGTCGTGCGTGCCCGTGTCGAGCCAGGCGAAGCCGCGGCCGAGGGTCTCCACGCCAAGCGCTCGGCGTTCGAGATACCAGCGGTTGACGTCCGTGATCTCGAGTTCCCCACGCGCCGATGGCCTGATGCCCGCCGCGACGTCACACACCTGCGAATCGTAGAAGTAGAGGCCCGTCACGGCGTAGTTCGACTTGGGCGCATTCGGCTTTTCCTCGATTCCAATGGCGCGCCCGCTGCCGTCGAACTCCACCACGCCGTATCGCTCGGGGTCCTGCACGTGGTACGCGAAGACCGTCGCCCCCTCGCGGCGCGCATCGGCGCTGCGAAGCTGCTTCACGAGGTCGTGCCCATAGAAGATGTTGTCGCCCAGCACGAGTGCGCTTGGAGACCCACCGAGGAACTCGCGGCCGATGATGAACGCCTGCGCCAGCCCATCCGGACTCGGCTGCGCCGCATAGGTGAGGCTCATCCCCCACTGGCTCCCGTCTCCGAGCAGCTCTGCGAAACGCGGGGCGTCCTGCGGCGTCGTGATCACCAGCACGTCGCGGATGCCGCTCAGCATCAGCGTCGAGAGCGGATAGTAGACCATCGGCTTGTCATACACGGGCATGAGCTGCTTCGACACCGCCTGCGACGCGGGGTAGAGTCGCTTTCCCGCGCCGCCGGCGAGGATGATGCCCCTACGACTGGATGTCTGCGTGGTCATCTTTCCGGGCCGCCGTCGACTGGAGGATCAGGTGGGCGATCGCTTCGTCCACGTCACGCTCCCAGCCAGGCAGCGTCTCGCCGGGACGAAGCAACCACTGCTGCAGCTTGCTCGTGCCGAGGCGCGAGTTGAGGGGCCGCGCCGCTGGCGTAGGATACTGCGCCGTCGTGACCGGCACCACGTCCTCGACGCGCGCCATGAGCGGCAGTCCGGCGCGATGCCCCGCCGCGATCACGCGGAGAGCATACGCGTGCCAGGTGGTCTCGCCGGCAGCGGCCAAGTGGTAAGTGCCCCACCGCTGGCCAGTCGACTCCGCACCGGCCGGGAAAAGGCGGCGCAGCGCCTCGGCGGTCACGCGCGCTATAAGCGCGGCGGAGGTCGGTGCGCCTCGCTGGTCGGCGACCACCCGCAACTCGCGGCGCTCGGCCGCCAGGCGCAGCATCGTGGCCGGGAAGTTCTTCGTCGCGCCACGGGAGCCGAACACCCAGCTCGTGCGGAAGATGAGATGGCGCGCGCAGCCACGGGCCACGCCGAGCTCACCCGCCAGCTTCGTGCGGCCATACACCGACAGCGGATTCGGCGCATCGGACTCGGCGTACCATCCATCCTTGGTGCCGTCGAACACGTAGTCGGTGGAGTAGTGCACGATGCAGGCGCCGAGCGCCTCGGCTTCCTCCGCCAGCACGGCGGGCGCGACGGCGTTCACGGCACGCGCCAGCTCCGGCTCCCGCTCCGCGCGGTCGACCGCCGTGTAGGCGGCCGCGTTCACGATCACCTGCGGTCGATGGAATCGTATGACCGACCGCAGCGACTCGGCATCGGAGAGGTCTGCTGCGGCGCGGTCGAGCGCCGTCACCATGCCGAGCGAGGCCAGCGCCGCGGGGAGTTCGCGCCCCACCTGGCCGGAGGCGCCGAACACCAGCACCCGCTCATCCGCCATACTGCGCGCTCACCCACCGGCGATAGTCACCACTCGTCACGCCGCGCACCCAGTCGTCATGCTCGAGGTACCACTGTACCGTCCGGCGGATCCCCGACTCGAACGACTCCTTCGGAGTCCATCCGAGCTCCCGTTCGATCTTTCGCGCGTCTATCGCATACCGTCGGTCGTGCCCGGGACGGTCGGTGACGAAGCTGACCAGCTCGTCGTGCGGCACGCCGCCGGCGCGGGGGCGGAGTTCGTCGAGCGTCGCGCAGATGGCGCGCACGACATCGATGTTCGCCCGCTCGCTGCCGCCACCCACGTTGTACGTCTCCCCCGGGCGCCCGTCCTCGAGCATGCGCATGATCGCGCGGCAGTGATCCTCCACGTACAGCCAGTCGCGCACCTGCTGCCCGTCGCCGTACAC
>Ga0247822_10003626_pt1 | contig 10092 bp, 10 predicted proteins | sample 13C_Cellulose_Da_FD_192423 | JGI IMG/M metagenome (GOLD analysis project Ga0247822, IMG submission 192423) | Soil microbial communities from agricultural site in Penn Yan, New York, United States - 13C_Cellulose_Day30 | ecosystem: Environmental > Terrestrial > Soil > Agricultural land | place... | reverse complement strand
CGCTCCGCGCGGCGCTCGCCGGCGAGGCCGATCCGGACGTGCGCCTCGCGTTCGCGCGCGCGCTCTGGCGGCACGACCGCGCCGCCGCCCGCGAAGCCCTCTCCGCGCTGCTCCACGCGGACGCGATGCCTCGCGTTCAGGCCGCCGCGCTCCTCGCGTCCGAAGGCGACCGCGACGCGCGCGCGGTGCTCGCCGAGGTGCTCGGCGGAGACGGCGCGTCGATCCTCCGCCGCACCGCGGCGCGCGCCCTCGCGCGGGACGCCATGGACCCTGACGCCGCGCGGCGAGCGCTCTCCGACGAGGACGCGCTGGTGCGCATCTACGGCGCCGGTGGCATCCTCGCGGCTGCGGTCGCCAGCTGAACCGCATTACCGAGATCACTCGTCATGCGCTACCAACACATCCTCGCCGCCACCGACTTCTCCGATCTCGGCGACCTCGCGGTCGAGAGCGCGATCGAACTCGCGATCGCCAACAAGGCGCGGCTGACGCTGGTGTACGTGCTGCCCGAGCTGCCCACCCCGAGCCCGCTGGTCGCCCACTACTACGACGCGCGCCACGACGCCGACCGCCTGAAGGGCGCGCTCGCCTCCGCCGAGCAGGGCCTGCGCGCGCGGATCCCCGCGAAAGCTCAGGAGACCGGCCTTGCGGTCGACGTCGACGTCCGTCACGGGGATCCCGCGAGCGAGATCCTCGCGGCCGAGGCCCACCATCGTCCGAGCCTGATCGTGATCGCCACCCACGGTCGCACCGGGATCTCGCGCTGGATCATGGGGAGCGTGGCCGAGCGCGTGATGGGCCACGCGAAGGCCGACGTCCTCGCGGTGCGCGCGCGCGGAGAGCAAGGGAACGCCTGAGGGTTGTTGCCCTGACCGGGGCGCGAGGTAAGGTCGCGCCCGTGCGTGCCCTCGTCCTGTCTTTCCTGGTGCTCGGCGCCGCGTGCGAGGGCGACGCGTCGGCAGAGGCGCGCATGTTTCTCGATCGCGTCGAGCGCCTCGACATGGACGATCCGCTCGAGGAGCGCAGACGCCTCGTCGACAACCTCGCGACGTTGCCGCTCGTGCACGGCGACGTGATCGCGGCGCGCGACGTCTGCGTGGACGCGCACCGCGCGATCCTCGAGGCCGAGGATCTCCGGCTCGAGGCCGTGGCGCTCCTCGCGCGCTGCGGGCACGTCTGCGCTGGCCAGCCCGGTGACCCCGAGGTGGACGGGACGGCCGATCAGCTCCGCGCGCGGCTCGACCTCGACCGGAACATGGGACGCGCCGATCGAGCGCTCGAGCGCTCGCGCGACCTCTTCTCACGCTGCCATCGGGAGACGCGCGCGCTCGACACGCGCTATCGCCGCCGTCGTTAGTTGGCTGGCGGGGCTGTGGACCAGCCCCGCCCCATTGCGGCGAAGCGCGCAATGGGCCCCCCACCCAAGTCCGAGCGCTGCGGCGCTCCGCGCCTTCGCGCTCGATCCATCGCGGGGCGATGGGGCCCTGTCGACCAACGGCATCGCTGCGCGATGCCTGGTCTCCAGCCCGCCTCCCTTTGCGGCGGGCGTCGGCCTTCGAGCTGGCTGCGGCGCCGGGCACGAGGTGCTTGTCATCGGCGTCTCGAAGCGCGAGATCGGCGGATGGTGGTGACCGCGCGAACCTCTTGCACTTGGATCGCCGTCGCGTTGGCGCTCTTCGCGCTCGGCTGTGCGGGCGACGACGAGCACTTCGCCGCGATCGCCGCCGAGGGCGAGCCGATCGAGCCGCCGTTCGAGGTGCGCGGCGAGGCCGAAGGGCTCCTGCTCGTGTGGTTCGACGAGGAGGGTCTCCACACCGCGAGCCGGCGCTCCGACATCCCGGAGGCGCATCGCGGCGCCGTGCGGGTCGACGACCTCGAGCTCGCACCCGATGAGCGGCTCGATCCCGAGCTCGTGTACGTGGCCGACCTGCGCCGCCCCGCGGCGAGCGGCAGCTATGCGGTGCGCCGCATGCGACGCGCGGCCTTCGACGCGCAGGTGGAGCGCGCCGCCGGTCGCGAGGCCGAGGTCGCCGCGGCGCCGGCCGCGCATCCCGACGTCGACGAGGCCGCGCCGAGCAGCGACGTGGTGATCTACGGCGCGTCCTGGTGCGGCGCGTGCCGATCGGCCGCCGCGTTCTTCCGCGAGCGCGGGATCGAGTTCGTCGAGCGCGACATCGAGCGCGAGCCGGGCGCGCGCGAGGCGATGCAGCGCGCCGCGCGCGCAGCCGGCGTGAGCCCCTCCGGCATCCCGGTGATCGACTTCCGGGGGCGCGTGATCCAGGGCTTCGACCGAGGCGCGCTCGAGCGCGCGATCGCCGAGACGGCGATCTGATCACCGCGCCGCCAGCACGGTCCGCTCGCCGAGCTCCTCGCCCCGGAGCACCGCCACCGGCCACGCGCGGTCGCCGACGGTGCCGTCGCCGAGCTGCCCGCCGAGGTTGTCTCCCCAGCACTGCACCTCGCCGCCCACAAGGAGCGCGCACGTGTGCCGCGCCCCCGCCGCCAGCTCGTGCACCTGCGCGCGCAGCCTCACCACCTGTGGCTCCGCTTGCGTCTGCTCCCCTCCGTCGCCGAGCTGCCCGTGCGAGTTGTCGCCCCAGCAGAACACGTTGCCGTGCTCCCCGAGCCCGCACGTGTGCGCATGCCCCGCGACCACGCCGCGCAGCGCAGCGGCCAGCTCCACGCGAACCGGCGCGGTGAACGACGAGCGGCCGCCGGTCCCGAGCTGCCCGCGATCGTTGTGGCCCCAGCACCACGCGCGGCCGTCGGCGCCCGTCGCGCAGGTGTGCCGCTCGCCTGCCGCGATGGACGCGACGCGCTCGAGCCTCGCCACCTCGGCGAACCGAGGCTCGAGCTGAGTGCTCGCGTGGCCGAGCTCGCCGTAGGCGCCGAGACCGCGGCACCAGACGGCGCCGCCCTCGGTCAGCACGCACTCGTGGCCTCCGCCGATCGCCACGGCGACCGCGTCGCTAACCCAGCGGTCCGTCTGCGGTGTTCGGCTCGCGATGATCGGCCGCCCGTCCTCGGCGAGCGGAGTGAGCCGGCCCCAGCAGGCGAGCTCGCCCTCGTCGGTGATCGCGCAGTGCCGCTCGGCGACGTGCGATCCCGCCGTGACGGACGCGTGCCTGAGCCCGAGCGTGCGCACCGGGGAGGGATGGCCGCTCGCGACCTCGCCGTCGCCGAGCTGGCCGACCGAGTTCGCGCCCCAGCAGTACACCTCGCCCTCGAGCGTCGCGGCGCACGTGCTCCTCGCGCCCGCCGACACGCAGCGCGCGGGCGGCAGCGCGCGCACCCGTACGGGGACGTGGGAGGTCTCGCGCGAGCCGTCGCCGAGCTGGCCGAGCGAGTTGTCGCCCCAGCACCACACCGACGCGTCGGCGCGCAGCGCGCACGTGTGCGTGGTCCCCGCGCTCACCTGTCGCACGTCGTCGAGGAGGTGTCCGTTGGCCAGCACGGGCTGCTGCGCGGTGCCCGCGGCCTTCGGCGCGGGGCGAGGAGGGCTCGCGGCTCCCGCGCCGCAGCCGGCCGACAGCCCTACGAGGAGGATGACGGCGAAGGGGATCGACGACGTGACCTGCACGAAGAACACGAGCGCCCACCGCTGCATGGCTCTCCTCCGTCCTCTCGAGTCCGTTGTCTCGCGCCCCTGCCTCGGGCCTCTCGCATCCGCAGGCGCCATGCCATGGGGCGGCCCCGATCGAGGATGCGGCTCGCTCGCTGTGGCGCATTTTCGCTCGGCCTTCCGATCGTGCGCGGCGATCCGGAACGCCATCCGAGCCGCCGGCGCTGCTCGCGGCGGTGTCGCGAGAGCCATTCCGCGCACTCGGGGCGGGGCGCCGCGGGCCCACGGAACGGAGCGGCGTGCAGGGAGGGGGGTACGACCATTGCACACGGTCTGTCCCCGTGGATTCGCGTACGACCCCTCCGACCCTCCCCTCCGGCCTCGATCGCGGCGAGAAGGGCGGCGCGCGCTCCTCCGTCCCGGCGGTCGGCGACGTCTTGGCGGGGCAGTATCGCGTGGAGCGCTGGATCGGTGATGGAGGCATGGGCCTCGTCCTGGCGGCGCGCGATCTGAAGCTCGGCCGAGACGTGGCCATCAAGCTCGTGCAGCCGGAGCTGCTCTGCTCGGCGTCGGTCCGCCGGACGTTCGAGGCCGAGGCGCGCACGATGGCGGCGCTGATGCACGCAAACGTCGTCACGCTGCACTCGATCGCGGAGGACGACGGGCGCCCGTTCCTCGTGATGGAGCTCGTCAACGGCCCCAGCCTCTCGCACGTACTGCGCGAGCGCGGTCGCCTCCCCGCGAGCGAGGCGCTGCCGATCCTGCACGCGGTCGCAGAGGGGCTCGAGGCGCTGCACGAGGCGCACTTGATCCACGGCGACGTGAAGCCGTCGAACATCCTGCTCGGCCAGGGACGCGTGGTAAAGCTGACCGACATGGGGCTCTCGCAGCTCTTGACGGAGAGCTCGGGCGTCGTGCGTGGAACGCCTAGCTACATGCCGCCCGAGCGCGCCCTCGGGACGCCGGTGCCGCGCGAGCTGCTCGTGCGCCAGGACGTGTACGCGCTCGGCGTGACGGCCTACGAGGTCCTGACCGGCCGCCTGCCCTTCGTGAGCTCGCGGCCCGACGTGCTGATGGACAAGCACGCGCGCGAGGAGCCGCCCGTCCCGAGCGACGTCTGCCCCGAGCTCGAGCCCGGCTTCGATGGACCGCTCCTGGCGGCGCTGCACAAAGATCCGCGAGCGCGCACCGCGACGCCGCGCGAGCTCGTCGGCCAGCTCGAGCGGGCCGCGCTGCTCCCTGCGCGGCCGGGCGAGAGGCTCAAGCTCCTCGTGGTCGACGACGACGAGGACTGGCTCGCCGTGATCGAGGCCGCGATCCACCGGCGCTTGCCGGGCGTCGAGGTCGAGCTGGCCCGCGACGGGGGCGAAGCGCTCGAGCGCGCCCGGGAATCGCGACCTGCGGCGGCGCTCGTCGACCTCCGGATGCCGCGCGTCGACGGCGAGGCGCTCACCTCCGAGCTGCGCGCGCTCGCGACCTCGGAGGAGATGCCGATCGTGGTCCTCACCGGCGAGGGCAGCGGCCGCGACTGGCGCCGGCTCAAGCGGCTCGGCGCCGATCGCTTCTTCGTGAAGCCGGTGATCCTCGACGAGCTCTGCGAGACGCTGGAGTCACTGCTCCGCGTCCGCGCAGCGCGCTAGCTCTGCTCCGACCCCGTCGCGCGGTGATGGGTGTGTCGACCGACCAGCGCGGTCGCTCTGCTCCGGCGGGTCTCCAGTTGGCTCGGGGAACGCCGAGCGGAGCGGGTCTGCGCTCACTGGACACCGGGCACAGGGGAAGCGCCGACGGTCGGGAGGGCCGCTCCGCTCCGGCCCGCGCGCGCGAAGGCGCGCGCCAGCCAACTATCGGCGCAGCATCGCGCGGGCGGGGAACGCGCCGGAGTCGGAGGCGCGGGGCTTGGTCTCGATGTGGCGCCACGCGAGATCGATGGTCCGCATGAGCTCGTCGACCGAGAGCGTGAAGCGCTCGCGATCGCCCTGGCCGATGAGGTAGCCGAAGTGCACGCCGACCGCGTTCGCGTGACCCTTCATGCACGACGAGAAGCGGTAGGGCGGCATGAACATCACGAGTGCGCCGCCTTCGGCCATGGCGAGGAGGCCGTGCATCGGCGCGCTGCCCTCGATCCCGCACACGATCTTCGCGCCCTTGCTCCTGCGAATGATCGTCTCGACGTCGTCGGTGGTGACGTCGATGATCTCGAAGCCCTCCCGCTCGAGCCGCTCCTCGAGCTCCGGCTCGTTCAGGAGACCGCGCGGGACCCCGGCGCCCCGCCGGCGGAAGAAGACGCCGTGGCCGCTGCGCGATCCCGGGAGCTCCGCCACCTTCGCGCGCAGCTGCCGGTAGCGCTCGCGCTTGTGCTCCGACATCGCGTGGTCCTGCAACAGCCACACGTTGCGCAGCCGCGCGGTCCGGAGCTCGTCGGACGGCAGGCCGAAGAGCTCGAGGTAGCGGCGCGAGTGCGCGCTCCGCTCCTCGCCGGTGCCGGTGAAGTAGACGGGCGCGAGCTCGCGCGCGAGGTACGCGGCGCAGCAGTCGTCCGTGATGAAGTGTCCGAAGTAGCGGTTCCCCACCACGGACGAGGGCAGGGAGAGATCCTCGATCACGGGGCCGCGAACAATCCTCGGGATGAGCCGCTCGTACCCGTACACGTGCTGCTGTCGCGCCCCGTTCCCGTACACGACGCCGTCGATCAGCAGCGCCTCGTCGAAGCGCATCGCGAGCGTCGCCGCGTGCCGCATCCGCAGCGTGAGGAGGTGCTCGACCTCGTATGCGAGCGACGACTCGCGGCAGCTGCCCCGGGCTCGCTCGAGCTGTCCGGGCAGTGAGAAGGCCGCCGGGACGTCCTGCTCCTCGGCCGGATGGATCTCACGGACCTCGTCGGCCGCGTCACGCACCGCGGGCAAGAGGCCGACGCGCTTCTGCACCCGGTGCGCGATGGCGTGGAAAGAGAGCCGCGATAGCGGAGGGATGTGCGGTGAGCGCATAGCCACGCTGACCCAGCTGACTCCCGGACGCGGAATCGCAACGCGCGCTTCCGCTCGGTTGGAGCGGCGACGGGAGTGCATACGAGTCGCTGTCGCGGCCGTACCGGAGATTCCATGCGTCATCAGCTCAAGCGCTCGTTGCGTTTCGGCCTCGTCGAGCCGGCGCGACACCTGGTGGATCACGCCCTCGCGAGCCTCACGTCCCTCCCGGTGACGCGGCTCTGCGTGATCAGCGACGACGAGGTGTACACCAGCGAGCAGCAGCTCGCGCCGCTCCGCGCGCATCGCAGCGCGCTGCGGGCTGAGCTCGGCGTGGTGTTCGGCCGGATGCTCCTGAGGAATGCGCTCGCGATGTCGCCCGCCGAGCTCGCTCGCTACGACGCCCTGCTGCTGAAGCTCTCGTTCCGCACGCAGGCAGCCGAGGCGGTTGCGCTCGCGCGCACGCTGCGCGAGCGGGCCGGTCCGCGGGTCCGGCTCTTGTACCTCGATGGAGACGATGACCTCTGCGTCCAGTGGCCCGAGCTGCTCGAGTACGTCGACCTCTACGTGAAGAAGCAGGTCTTCCGAGACCGCGCGGAGTACGAGCGGCCGCGGATCGGCAAGACGAACCTGACCGATCACGTGGCGCGCACGTTCGGCGTTTCCTTCGAGCACGATCCCATCCCGTCGTCGCGCGGCGTCGAGCGAAAGCACCTCCACAAGATCGTCCCCGGCTGGAACCTCGCTCTCGACGACAAGATCCGAGCGCTGCATCGCGTCGCGCCCGCGATCGCCGAGCGCGACATCGACGTGATCTGCCGCGCGAACGTCCCGCCGAACGTCTGGATCCATCCGCTGCGATCGCCGGTGGCGCCGATCCTCGAGCGGCTCGCATCCGAGCACCGCGTGCTCACACCGGCCGCTCGCGTCTCGCAGGAGGAGTACTACCGCGAGATGCGCAGGAGCCGCATCTGCGTGAGCCCGTTCGGATACGGGGAGCTCTGCTGGCGCGACATCGAGGCAATCCTCTCAGGCTGTCTCCTGGTGAAGCCGGACGTTGGCCACCTCGAGACCGAGCCCGATGTCTTCGTGCCTCTCGAGACGTACGTCCCGGTCCGCTGGGACTTCGCGGATCTCGAGGAGGTGCTGCGTCACTATCTTGCGCACCCGGAGGAGCGGGAGCGCATCTGCCGCCGCGCGCGAGCGGCGGTGATCGACTACGAGCAGGGGGGCTTCGTGAGGACGTTCGCGCGGGTGCTCGCTCAAGCGGGCATCAACACGACGACTCCCGGTCCGAAGCTCGTTCCGGGCGCCGGCGGAGGTGAGAATGTGGAGTCCCCGGCGACCACTCGGCTCCGAGCCGGAACGAGCTTCGGCCCTCAAGGTACCCGCGCCCACTTCGCCCTGAGGTCCGTGATCGAGTCCCTAGCCCGGATCGGGCTTCGGGGCGCGGGTACTAGCGCGCGGCGCGCGACCAACAGCGAGGAGGGCTCGGCGAGATGACGTACGACTACGTCGTGGTGGGCAGCGGTCTTTTCGGGTCCGTGTTCGCCCAGCAGATGAGGGAGCATGGTCGCTCCGTTTGTGTGATCGAGCGGCGCAATCACATCGGCGGCAATTGTTACTCGTACGACTACCAAGACACGCACATCAACGTTCATGCCTACGGCACGCACATCTTCCACACGAACGACGAGGCCACCTGGCGGTACGTTCGCCGGTTCACCGAGTTCAATAGATACAGGCACCGCGTCCTGACGACCTTCCGCAGCAAGGTGTACAGCATGCCGATCAACCTCGGCACGGTGAACGCGTTCTACGGCTTGAACCTGCGGCCGTGGGAGCTCGCGGTGTTCCTCGCGAAGCAGCGTGGCGACATCGCCAACCCGCAGAACCTCGAGGAGAAGGCGATCAGCCTCGTCGGGCGCGAGCTCTACGACGCCTTCATCCGCGGATACACCAAGAAGCAGTGGGGATGCGATCCGCGGGAGCTGCCGCCGAGCATCATCACGCGCCTGCCGGTCCGCGCCTCGTATCACGACGCGTACTTCGACGACACGTATCAGGGGATCCCGGTCTCGGGCTACACGCCCATGTTCGAGCGCATGCTCGAGGGCGTCGACGTCGAGCTCGGCGCCGACTTCTTCGCCGACCGCGAGCGCTGGCAGCGGGCCGCGCGGCGCAAGGTCGTCTACACCGGGCCCATCGACCGCTACTTCGACTACGCGCACGGCCGGCTGAGCTGGCGCTCGGTGCGCTTCGAGCTGAAGCGCGTCGACGTCCCCGACTACCAGGGCACGAGCGTGATGAACTACGCCGACGAGGACGTCCCGCACACCCGCGTTCACGAGCCCAAGCACCTGCACCCGGAGCGACGATCGGCGCCGGAGAGCACCGTCGTGATCCGGGAGTACTCGCTCGTGAATGACGACGAGCCCTATTACCCGGTCAACTTCGAGTCCGACCGGAAGGTGCTCTCGGAGTACCAGGCGCTGGCCGCGAAGGAGCCGTACACGATCTTCGGCGGCCGGCTCGCACGCTACCGCTATTACGACATGCACCAAGTCATCGCGTCCGCGCGCAAGGCGGCGCGCGACGAGCTCGCGGGCGTGTCGCCGCAGATCGGCGACGAGAGCCCGTGACCAGATCCTAAGGTGGCTCGAGGAAGCGCTCGGCTTCCTCGAAGTCGCCCTCCCGCTCCGGGCGCTCGAGGGCGACGCGCTCGTCGCGCTGCTCTTCGAGCTCCGCGGCGTCGTACTCGTACTCGGGCAGCTCCCCGCCGCTGACCTCGACCTCGGGCGGCTCCGTCTCGGGCGGCACCTCGGGCATGCAGCCGAGCGCCGCGATGGCCCCGAGCATCGGGAGCAACCTCTTCTTGATCCGTGCCGTGGTGGTGAGTGTCATCGTCTGCTCCCTCGGTCATCCTTCTTCGGCCTCGACCCGAACGCGAGCCGAGGCGGCGAGGTGATCCTCGAGTGGGCTCGAGAGGAAGGGGTCCTCGCTCGCGCCGAGCACGACCTCGACGAGGAGCGCGTAGTCCCCAGGCGCCTCGAGCGCGCAGGGCAGGGACGTCACGAAGCGGCGCGCCTCGCCGGGGCGCAGCGTGCCCTCCGCTTCCGTCAGCGGCTCGTAAGGGATCCCCGTGGCGCTGCACTCGCGCACGGGCGCGCCGTCGCGCCGCACCTCGACCCTGGCTCGCGCTCCGGGAACGGGCACCGGCCGGGTGCCCTCGTTCTCGATCTCGAGGACGACCGCCCGCCCGGCGCGCACGGGCTCGACGACCCGCAGGGACAGCACCGGCGCGCGCGGCCCGGTCGCCGCTCCCTCGAGGGGCTCGGCAGCCGTGGCCGCGCCGCAGCCCATGGCGACGAGCGCTATCGAGAGGAGCACGCTGGCGCGGATGCTCTGCATTCGCTTGATCAAATCCCAGCGATGTCCGTGCCATGGGCCCTCGCCACTCGGCGTCGCCGCGCGGACGCGGCGCGGGATGTGCAATCCCTCACGACGAGGAGGTACTCGAGATGAAGCGGAGCATCAGCATGGCGCTGGTCGTGGGAGCGCTCGCGC
>Ga0247822_10003625_pt1 | contig 10095 bp, 9 predicted proteins | sample 13C_Cellulose_Da_FD_192423 | JGI IMG/M metagenome (GOLD analysis project Ga0247822, IMG submission 192423) | Soil microbial communities from agricultural site in Penn Yan, New York, United States - 13C_Cellulose_Day30 | ecosystem: Environmental > Terrestrial > Soil > Agricultural land | place... | reverse complement strand
GAACCGGCCGATGGCGTCCTCGTCGGGCCGCGGGTTGGTGTAGGTCAGCGAGCAGGTCCGGCATCGCACGACCGCGAAGTGCAGGGCGGGGCCGTCGCCGGGGGTCGGGTCGGGCGCCTCCAGCAGCAACTCCTCGTCCCGACGGCCGCATAGCGGGCACGGGGTGTCGTCCCAGGCCCCCACGGGGGAGGCGGTCGCGGGCTGCGGGTTGATGGCGCGGAGCATCATTCGGACGGCCCTGCGGGGGCGAGGACGGGGGACTGTACCCCGGTCGCCAAGCGGCCGTCAACGCCAACGGGTCGCCGCGGCGGTCACACTTGGCCGTGGTCGCCCTTACCGGTCCGGTCGATCACGGCCACGCGGTACTTCTTGCCGTCGGTCATGGGGAGGCTCCGCGGGGAGAGGTGGGGTTAGAATAGGGTCGGCGACTGACCCGGAGGGCAGGCGATGAACGTGGGCGTGTTGCGGCTGGGGTTCGCGGTTTTCTGGCTGACGGTGGCGGGGGTGGTCTACTTCCGCGACGAACTCGTCCCCGGGGCGTGGGGGCAGGCGCACAACCTCGACCTCGGGGCGCTGCTCGCGCTGGCCTTGGCCGGCTGGAACCTGATGCGCTGGTATCTCGGCCGCCGTCGCGTTGTGGCGGCGACGCCAGGGCTGGATCGCCGCCGCCGACCGCTGGAGCCGCGGGGCGACGCGCGGGTGGAGGAGTACAACCCGGAGTTCGACTTCAACAAGCCGGCGAACCCCGAGCGGTAGCGAGGGGGGCGGCTGAGGGCCGCGAGGAGCGATGCGTTACACCCGAGACACGACACTGTTGCCACTCAGCCCTGCTGACCTGCGGCTCGTCGAGTGGATACCGTTCCGCGAGATGGCCGCCGATGGCCTGCTGCTGTTCGGTGAGAGCGTGAGCGACTTCCTCTTCGAGTTCGAGCCGCAGGAGGACATCGAGCGGTTCCTCCAGCACGCACACTTCGCAGGAATTTCAGCCGGTCGGCTGGTGGCCTGCCGCGAGGACTTGATCGGTGTGGCTGCCATCCAGACGGGGACAACGCCGCACCGGACACTAGCAGTTCGTGTCGGGTCGGAACTACCAAAACCGCTCAGATTCGACCCAGTCGCTCAGGCGTTCGCCGCGATCCGTCAGGGCGGCGAGTGGCGAGGCATGATTACGTTGTGTAGTTGCGGCATCGGGGCTTGCTTCTCGCAGTATGCGTGGGTTAGGGACTCGGTCTGTATCGCGCTGTTCACCATCGACAATGCGTGCCTCACCGAGGTGCAGTGGCTCCCGTTCCGGTTCGAGGTCAGTGTCTGACCCACCTCCAGACCGGATGATAGCCTGCACACCCCCTCGTTAAGGCTCGGGGTTCGCCCGGAGCGGTGGATACCCGATCACCTCGACCGATTGCGTCCCGGCTTCCAACCGCGTCCCAGGCTCCTGGTTCTTCCAGTGGACATAGCCCAGAGCCAGCGGCGCCTCAAGGCGTGGCGACTCGGTGGCCGAGGTCACAACGCCGACTTCTTGCCCGTCCTTCGTCAGCCTCGTCCCCGGTGTGACCTGGCCGCCGTCCAGTACCTTCAGCCCGACGAAGCCGCGGTTGACCCGCCCGGCCCGGTCTCGGGCCATCACGATCGGCTCCTGGCCCGGGAAGCACCCCTTTGTGAAGCTGACCGCCCTGGTCGCGTTGCCGACCTCCATCACGAACCGCGACTCGTCGATGTCCACTCCATACACCGGCGTGCCCGCCTCGATTCGCAGTGTCTCAAACGCTTCCAGCCCGGCGGGCTTCGCACCGGCCGCGGTCAGCATCCGCCAGACCCCTACGGCCCTCTCCGGCAAGCAAACGATGTCGTACCCCGGCAGCCCGAGCACGTCTCGGCGACGAACCTCGCAGGTCGCGTTCGAGCCAAAGGTACGCTCCATGTGCCCGAACTCGGGCAGGTCCGGCACCGTGGCGGCGAGCGCCTGCTCCAGTACGCCTTTCGCGGTCGGGCCGGCGAGGTGCATCTGGGCGAACTGCCCGGTCACGTCGGCCAGCTCGACCGCCTCGGCGATCAGGTACTTGTCGAGGTGTTTCAACAGCGCATCGCCGCGGCCGGGGGTCGTCTCGACCCATAACGCGTGTCGGCCGTCGGCCACCCGGACGTGATACACCCAGGCGACGAACAACGCCTTGGCGCGCGCATCGCACAGGTACACCTCGCACCCGCCGCCGAGCGGAAGGGTTGCAATATCGTTGGTGCTGATGTTGTGGAGGAACTGCGGCGCGTCGGTGCCGGTGAGAAGCAACTTGGCCGCGTTCGAAGTGTCGAACAAGGCGGCGCCGCTCACGGCGGCGCGATACTCGGCCGCCGGGTCACCGAAATGCGCGGGAAGGTCGTAGCCCGCGGACTCGGCGAACGTGGCGCCGGCCTGTTCCTCGACCGCGCGGAGGGGGGACTGGTGTGTCATCGGATTAACTCAACTCCACCATCGTCTTGTGGGCGTCGGGGATCACCAGCACTCGCTCGGCGGCGTCGATCAGCCGCTGCACCTCCGCCGCCGACGCGATCGGGGTGGCGAATAACTCCTCGGTCACGTCAGTGGGCCAGCCGCTCGCCACGAACAGATTCGCCTGCCCGGCGGCCAACGCCCACAGGGCCGCAGCGGGCCAGTCGTCGGGTTTTCGCTTGGAGAGCAACTTGCCGACCTCGTCGGGGTCTTCGACCTGACGGAGCAACTCGGCCCCTTCTTCCAGCGGCGGGGTCGCGTCCGTCAGCACAGCGATCCTCCCGCCGGGCCGCACCACCCGCGCCGCGGCGGCCGCGGCCGAGGCGACCGCCAGGAAATCCACCCGCTCCGGCGGCCCGGAGATCGCGGCGACGACCAGGTCCGGCCGTTCGTCCACGGTCGCGTGCCACCGCGCCTGTTGTCGGCGGACCCCCTCGGCGGAACTCTCCGGCAGGCCGGCGACGACCTCCTGCACCGTGCCGCCGGGCCCCTCGATCACCTGCACATAGAACGGGGTGCCGAACAGCCAGCCGATCTCGGCAGCCTGGGTGCGGGCCGCGCCAGGTTTTGGTCCGGGTGGTTCGATGCTGAACCGGCCGACGGACTCGACCAGCGTCTCGGCGTCGCTCAGCGCCGGAAAGATGGCGACCTCCGCGCCGGCGTACCCGAACGTCGGGTCGTACCCGCGGCCGGTCAGCACGACGGTGAAGTCCGCCTCGACCAGTGTGCGGTTGAGGTACACCCGCCGGCCGGCCTTGGTGGTGGCGAGGTAAGCGAGTTTCTTGCGCTCCTCCGGGTCGTGCGTCTCCAGGTGGACGTCGGCGAACTCGTCCGGCAGGTCGTCCACCCACGGGCTGCCCGGTCCGCCGGGCGGGACGATGACCGTGACCGCCGCCGGGTCGATTCCGGCGGACTGGATGTGTTCGATGACGCCGGCCAGCAGTTCGGCGACGTGCGGCAGGCGCTCGTCGAGCACAACGGCGACGTGGTCGTCCGACGTGAGCGCGCGGCGGAGTGGCGCGTCCAGACCGCCCGGCTTCTCCAACGCCGCCCGGACCAACTCGCGCGGCCCCGTGGCCGGCGGCGTGACGGGGGCACGCGTCAACTCGACGACCGTCTCGGGGCGGACGGTCAGCGCCCAGGTGGACTGACCGACGTGTAGCTCGATCCGGGAACTCATGCAGCGGGTCCGTTATCGGGTAAGTCTCGACAGAGGCATTATAAGCACGCCCGGCAACCCGGCCTTCGTGCGGCCTTGAGCCGACAGGTCGAGCGGGCGTACAATTTGTTGATCCCTCTGACGGTTCCCGCCGGTCCTGTCCTGCTGTCCTGCCGCCGCCCCTCGGAGGTCTGCCATGAGTTCCACCGCCCCCGTCGCCGGCCGACTCTCCATCGGCGGCACCTGGCTTCCCGCGCGGGCCGACTTCGAGAGCACCAGCCCGGCCGACGTGAGCGAGGTCATCGGCCGATTCCCGAACGCCACCCCGCAGGAAGTCGCGCAGGCAGTGGACGCCGCCCGGACCGCGTTCCCCGGCTGGCGGCGGACCAGTCGCATCCACCGGGCCGAGTGTTTCGACCGGCTGGCCCGGATCATCGACCGGGAGACGGACAACCTGGCGCGGCTGATGGCCCGGGAGTGCGGCAAGAACGTCACCGAGTGCCGGGCCGAGGTGGTCGAGGGGCTGCACATGGTGCAGTACGTCTTCGGCACCGGCCGGATGCCGGTCGGGGAAATCCTGGCCAGCGAGATCGCCGAGAAGGACGCCTACATGCGACGCAAGCCGTGGGGCGTGGTCGCGGTCATCACCCCGTGGAACTTCCCCTTCGCCGTGCCGCTGTGGATGCTCGGGCCGTCGCTGCTGGAGGGGAACACCTGCGTCTTCAAGCCGTCGGAGGACACGCCGGCCATCGGTCAGCGGATGATGGAGTTGTTCGTGGAAGCAGGGTTCCCGGCCGGGACGGTCAACCTCCTGCACGGCGACGGCACGGTCGGCGAGGTGCTGGTAAAGGACCGTGGCGTGAACGTGGTCGGCTTCACCGGCAGCTACGAGGTCGGCAAGCGCATCCAGCTTCTGTCCGCGGAACTGCCGGACCGGATCGTCGCGGCAGAGATGGGCAGTAAGAGCGCGGTCATCGTCTGCGAGGACGCCCGGTTTGACCTGGCGGTGAACGCTGGGATCATCAGCGCGTTCAAGACGACCGGCCAGCGCTGCGTCTCGGCGGGCCGGGTCATCGTCCACGAGTCGCTGATCGACAAGTACTCGCACGCCTTCACCGAGACGGCTCGGCGGCTGCGGTTCGGCGATCCGCTCGACCCGTCGAACTTCGCCGGCCCGGTGATCCACAAGGGGTCGGTCGAGAAGGTGCTAGGCTACAACGCGCTCGCCAAGGAAGAGGGGGCCACGGTCCTGCTCGACGGCGGCGAGGTGCAGCCGGTATCGGGAACGAAGGGGTGCTACCTGTCGCCGTTCGTGTACCGGCAGGAACACAAGCCCGGCCTGCGGTCGATCCGCGAGGAGGTGTTCGGCCCGCACCTGGCGCTGATCCCGTTCAGGACCGACGAGGACGCCGCGCGGATTTACAACGACACCGAGTACGGCCTGTCGATGGCGGTCATCACGGAGGATTACCGGAAGATGCGGTACTTTCGGGACGAGTGCGAATACGGCATGGGGTACGTCAACCTGCCGTGCATCGGGGCGGAGGTTCACCTGCCGTTCGGCGGGGTGAAGAAGAGCGGCAACGGCCACCCGTCGGCGGCCGGGCTGGTCGAGGCGGTGACACACAAGACGGCGTGGACGGTCAACCACGCCACCGAGATCAAGATGGCCCAGGGGCTAACCACCGCCATCGAGGGAGGGCCGGCGTGAGCAAGCGACATCAGGAGTGGCCGTTCCGCGACCCGCCAAATGTGGCGACGATCTCCCTCCGCGACATCATGGAAGGGCGGCGACCGATCCTACTCGTAGGTCATGACGCAGACGACGGGATGTGGCAGTTCCTTGATGACCGTGACAACCCCGATCCCAACGACGCTGTCGTCCTCAGTCTCGATTGCGTACTCGGGCTGGACCCGACAATCGCGGAGCTTGCCGACTTGCCGCTTGGGTGGCGTGCGTGGAGGGATGGCGTCAATCAACCATGGCAGCGCGAGCCGGCCGAGTAACACGGGGGCCTTCCGATGTTCCTGTTCGACGACCGCACCGTACCGGACCTGCGGACCGACCTCCCCGGCCCGAACGCGGCGGAGTTGCTGCTCCGCGATGCCGAGTACGTCTCGCCGTCGTACACCCGCGCCTACCCGCTGGTTGTCGCCCGCGGAAGCGGGGCGGTCATCGAGGACGTGGACGGCAACCTGTTCCTCGACTTCACCGCCGGGATCGCGGTCACCAACGCTGGCCACTGTCACCCGGAGGTGGTCGCCGCCATCAAGGACCAGTCGGACAAGCTGCTGCACATGAGCGGCACCGACTTCTACTACACGCCGCAGATCGAGCTGGCCGAGCGGCTGGCGAAGTCGGCCCCCGGATCGACGCCGAAGAAGGTGTTCTTCGCCAACAGCGGCGCCGAGGCGGTCGAGGGGGCGCTGAAACTGGCCCGGTGGCACACCGACCGGAGCCGGGTGATCGCGTTCTTCGGGTCGTTCCACGGCCGCACCTACGGGGCGATGTCGCTGTCGGGTTCAAAGGTGGTCCACCGCCGCGGGTTCTCGCCGCTGGTGCCGGACGTCCACCACGTCCCGTTCCCGCGCGGTTGCCCGGCCGGCGGCTGCGGCTCAGGTTGCGCGCTAGTTAAGGAGATCGAAGACGGCCTGTTCAAGCGGGTGGCCCCGCCGGACGAGGTGGCGGCGGTATTCGTCGAGCCGGTGCAGGGCGAGGGCGGTTACTACCCGCTGCCGCAAGGGTGTCTGCCGGCACTGCGGCAGATGTGCGACCGCCACGGCATCCTGCTGGTTCTGGACGAGGTGCAGTCCGGCATGGGCCGCACCGGCAAGCTGTTCGCAGCCGAACACTACGGCGTCGAGCCGGACATTATCTGCCTGGCAAAGGGGATCGCCAGTGGGCTGCCGCTGGGGGCGATCATCGCCAAGGGCGACGTGATGGACTGGCCCAGCGGGAGCCACGCCAGCACGTTCGGCGGCAACCCGGTCGCCTGCCGGGCGGCGCTCGCGACGCTCGACCTGTTGGAGAATGGCTACACCCGCAACTCCGCCGAGCGCGGCGAACAACTCCGTGCCGGGCTGCGCGAGCTGGCCGGCAAGCATGACGTCCTGTCCTTCGTCCGCGGCCTCGGGCTGATGACTGCGGTCGATCTCGTCCAGCCGGGGACGAACGTCCCGAACCCTGCGCTCCGCGAGCAGATCATCCAGACCGCGTTTCGTCGGGGGCTCCTCCTGCTCGGCTGCGGCGAGTCGGCCGTGCGGTTCTGCCCGCCGCTGTGTGTCACTGCCGATCAGGTCGATACGGCCCTCCGCGTTCTCGACACGGTCATTAGGTCAATCCGATCCCCGGCTATGGCCGGCCACTGACCATCATCGCATTTCGTGAAAGGTCCGTCGTCCGGGGACGTATTCCCGTCCGTCCCCCAGCGAGGGGGTTTCCCCACAACCGAGGGGTTCTCTCCATGGCGACTGCGACCGCACGCCCAGCCCAGCCCGTGCATCCTGAACTGTCGACCCCGCCGCCCGACGCCGCACTGGCTCAGATCATCTTCGGAAAGTGCGTGTCGATGGCGGTCTCGGTCGCCGCCAAGCTGCGAATCGCCGACAAGCTGACGTCCGGTCCGAAGTCCGCCGCTGATCTCGCCCGTGAGACGGGCACCCACGCCGCCAGCCTGTACCGGTTGCTCCGCGCCCTGGCCAGCGTCGGGGTGTTCGCCGAGGACGCGGACGGGCGGTTCCGGCTGACCCCGATGGCCGAGTACCTGCGGACCGGCGTTCCGGGGTCGATGCGCGGGATCGCCGACTACTGCGGGTCCGACTGGAGTTGGCGGGCCTGGGGGAATCTCCTCGACAGCATCCGGACCGGGGAGACCGCGTTCGACCGGGTGTTCGGCGAGCCGTGCTTCGACTACCTCGCCAAGCATCCCGAAGATTCGGCCGTCTTCAACGAGGGGATGACCGGGTTCTCGTCGAGCGTCGCGCCGGCGGTCGCGGCGGCGTACGACTTCTCGCGGCTCGGCACCGTCGTGGACGTGGGCGGCGGCCACGGCGTCATGCTCGCCACCATCCTGAAGGCATTCCCGAATGTCCGCGGGGTGGTGTTCGACGCCCCCCACGTCGCCGACGGGGCACGGGAGCCGATCCGCGCCGCTGGGCTGGCCGACCGCTGCCGGGCCGAGGGCGGGGACTTCTTCAAGTCCGTCCCGGCCGGCGGCGACGCCTACCTGATGAAGCACATCATCCACGACTGGCCCGACGACAAGGCGACGACCATCCTCAAGAACTGCCGGGCGGCGGTGAACCCCGGCGGCAAGCTGCTGCTAGTCGAGATCGTCATCAAGCCGGGGAACGAACCGGACCTCGGCAAGATTCTCGACCTGGAGATGCTCGTCCTGCCCAGCGGCCGGGAGCGGACCGAGGCGGAGTACGCGAAGCTCTTCGCCGGGGCCGGGTGGAAGCTGACCCGCGTCGTCCCGACGAACTCGCCGATGCAGATCATCGAGGGCGAGCCGGTTTGACGTCGGGGCGGGTTGCCCGTACACCTACCCCATCCTTCAGGGTGGGGTAGGTATGCCGACTTTGCTCGTGACCGGCGGGTGTGGGTTCATCGGGTCGAACTTCGTCCGCCACCTCCTGCACGCCGACCCGACCGTCTCGGTCGTCAACTTCGACGCCCTCACCTACGCCGGCAACCTCGCCAACCTTGCGGACGTCGAGAAACACCCGCGCTACAAGTTCGTCCGGGGCGACATCACCGACCGGGACTCCGTGCGCAAGGCCATGAGTCACGGCGTCACGGACGTCATCAACTTCGCGGCCGAGAGCCACGTTGACCGCAGCATCCAGGACTCGGGGCCGTTCGTCCGCACCAATGTGATTGGCACGCAGATCCTCCTCGACGCCGCCCGCGAATTCAACGTCAGCAAGTATGTGCAGGTGTCCACCGACGAGGTGTACGGCAGCCTCGGGCCGACCGGCGCGTTCACCGAAACTACGCCGCTGGACCCGAGCAGCCCGTACTCGGCGAGCAAGGCCGCGGCAGACCTGCTGGTGCAGGCGTACCAGCACACGTTCGGCCTGCCGGCCGTCGTCACGCGCTGCTCGAACAACTACGGTCCGTACCAGTTCCCGGAGAAGCTGATCCCGCTCTTCGTCACGAACCTACTCCGCGACGAGCCGGTGCCGGTGTACGGCGACGGGATGCAGGTCCGCGACTGGATCCACGTCCTCGACCACTGCACCGGCGTGGAGGCCGCCTGGCGGAAGGGGAAACCCGGCGAGGTGTACAACTTCGGCGGCCGCTGTGAGAAGCCGAACCTGGAGCTAACGCACCTGGTGCTCGACCTGCTCGGCAAGCCGAAGACGCTGATCCGCTACGTCCAGGACCGGCCCGGCCACGATCGCCGGTACGCCATCGACTGCACCAAGGCCGAGCGCGAATTGGGCTGGTCGCCGCGAGTGCCGTTCGAGCAGGGGCTACGCGAGACAATCGAGTGGTATCAGGCGAACGCCGACTGGATCGCCGGCATTCGCAACAAGGACTACCTGGGCTACTACGAGAAGCAGTACGGCCGTTCGCCCGAACCGGAGTCACACATGACCATTCGCGGTGTCATTCTCGCCGGGGGAAAGGGAACCCGGCTCGGCGAGTTGACCAAGGTCACCAACAAACACCTGCTGCCGGTCGGGCCGTACCCGATGGTGATCAACCCACTCAAGAAGTTGGTCGGGGCCGGGTTGACCGACGTGATGCTAGTCTCCGGCACCGAGCACATGGGCGACTTCGTCGAACTGCTCGGGTCCGGGAAGGAGTACGGATGCCGGCTGACGTACCGTGTCCAGGACGAGGCCGGTGGGATCGCCCAGGCGCTCTCGCTGGCGGAGTTGTTCTGCACCGGCAGCCGGGCGTGCGTGCTGCTCGGGGACAACATTTACCTCGACCCGCTCAAGACGCTCCTGGACCAGGCGAACGCGAAGCCCGACTGGGCCTGGCTCGGCCTGAAGCGCGTCCCCGACCCCGGCCGCTACGGCGTGGCGGAGTTGAAGGGCGACAAGGTGGTCGGCATCGAGGAGAAGCCGAAGGCACCCAAGAGCGATACGGCGGTGGTCGGTATCTACGTCTACCCGGCGGACGTGTTCGAGGTCATCAAGACGCTCAAGCCATCGGCTCGCGGCGAATACGAGATCACGGACGTGAACAACCACTACCTGCGGCAGGGCCGGGTGGGGTACACGATTCTCGACGGCTACTGGACCGACGCTGGGACGCTCGACTCGCTCGACTACGCCAACGAGTTAGTGCGCAAGGAGCCGCCGCGGTTCTAGTACTACAGTTGTAGATGCTCAGTCGGGCGGTCTGGCCCCGCGCGCCCGGTAGTGGCACGCCCGGGCGTGGTGCTGGTGGGCGCGTCGCCACTCGGACCACGCCAGCACCTGTTCGGCCGGG
>Ga0247822_10003624_pt1 | contig 10096 bp, 5 predicted proteins | sample 13C_Cellulose_Da_FD_192423 | JGI IMG/M metagenome (GOLD analysis project Ga0247822, IMG submission 192423) | Soil microbial communities from agricultural site in Penn Yan, New York, United States - 13C_Cellulose_Day30 | ecosystem: Environmental > Terrestrial > Soil > Agricultural land | place... | reverse complement strand
CGGTACGAGCGCCTGCCGTCGCATCAGCCAGCTGGCCGCCGCCACGAAGCACCCGCCCACCGCGACGAACGCGGCCACATCGAGAGCTGACGGACGAACGCCTTCGGGATGGAGTGTCGGCATGACCTGCCAGTAGAGGTCCACGTAGTGCATGGCGAGGAGCCACGCTCCGCCCAGGGCAAGCGTCGATCCCCTGCGTTTGACGGCGCGTCCCATCAGGTAAAGAAACGGAGCTCCGAAGTGTCCCGCCATGAGGATGAGAGAGACTGCCTTCCAGGATCCCTCGATCCGCGCCTTGAAAAAAATCGTTTCCTCGGGGAGGTTCGCGTACCACATGAGGAAGAACTGTGAGAACGCGATGTAAGCCCAGAACGCGGTGAAGGCGAAGAGGAACTTTCCGACGTCGTGCAGGTGCTCCGGGGTGATGACCGTGTCGAGCAGCCCCGCGCTGCGCATTGCCACCGCAACAACCGAGAGCAGCGCGATGAATCCGACGAACGAGCCGGCGAAGAAATACACGCCGAACATGGTCGAGTACCAGTGCGGCGTCAGCGACATGATCCAGTCGACAGAGGCGAAGGTCTGGGTGAGCGCGAGGACGATGATACTGGGCCCCGCGATGCGGCGCAGGCGGGCCGACACGCGGGCATCCCCGCTTACGTCCTGACCGCGCGAGCCGCGGTAGTACAGAAGGGCGATGAACGACCAGATGACGAAGTAGACCGCCGCACGGATCAGGAAGAACGGTACGTTGAGATACGGCGACTTCCAGCGCAGCAGCGCATCGCGCTCGGCAGCGCCGGGTACGGTCCAGGAGTAAAGATCGTGCAGACCGAGCAGCAGCGGCAGAAAGAGCGCGGCCATCACTGGGACCATTGCGAAGGTCGTCTCTCCGATGCGTCGCAGTACGATGCCCCATCCGCCCTGGGACGCGTACTGGATCAGCACGAAGAAGAGCGCGCCGAGTGACAGGCTCAGAAAGAACAGAAACGACACGAGCCAGGAGAAAAAGAACTGCTTCGGGTTGGACGCCCCGAGCATCGCGCACGCCAGCGCGCCCAGCAGGGCGCAGACGGCGCTGATGACCGGAACGCGGTTCCACGAGTGCCCCGGCGGAATCGTCGCCTGTTCGGGCCGCAGCGCCACCTGATCGCGTTCGGACATTCAGGACTCCAGGAGCTCGACGCTTCGTGCGCCCAGTGACTCCAGCAACTTCCGGGTGGCCGACGAATCGAATCGGGGATCCCACGATTCGATCGAGATGAAGAAGGCGTCGTCGGTCACGCGCTCGAAGACCCTGGATCGAAAGAGCGGATGGTGATGCATCGGGAGCCGGTTCAGACCGAGCATGCCGAGCACGGCGCCGAGCGCGGCGAAGAGCACGCCGACTTCGAACGTGATCGGAATGAAGGCCGGCCAGGAGTTGAACGGTTTGCCGCTGATCACCAGGGGATAGGCCTTGACGTGGACCCACCACTGCAGGAGGAACCCGAGCGCCGCCCCCGTGAGTCCCATGACAAGGACGATCCAGGGAAGCGGGGAGCGGCGGAGTCCCATTGCTCCCTCGAGACCATGGACGGGAAACGGGGTGTGGGCATCCCACCGCGTGAAACCCGCGTCACGCACCCGCTGGCACGCGTGATAGAGGTCAGCCGGCGTCGCAAATTCCGCAAGGATTCCGTAGTGGGGACCCTTCGGGAGTTGGTTGAGGAGCAGCGGGCCTGCCACGAGCGAGCGAAGCGAGTCGAGTGGCATCAGGCGGCTCCCTCGGGTGCCGGCGTGTGCGTACCGCGTGATGGCGGCGCCGCGCCGCGATCCCTGATCGCCCGTTCGGGACCGGGCTGCCAGTGCGGATCCGCCTGCGGCAGGACGGTTTTGACTTCGGCGGTTGCCACCATTGGAAGAAAGCGCACGAACAGGCAGAACATCGTGAAGAACAATCCGAAGCTCCCGAGCAGACAGGACACGTCCCAGATCGTGGGAGTGAAGTAGCCCCACGCCGATGGGAGGAAGTCACGGTGCAGCGAGGTGACGATGATCACGAAGCGCTCGAACCACATGCCGATGTTGATGACGATCGACATGAGGAAGAGGATCGGGATGCTGGTGCGCGCCTTTTTGAACCAGAAGATCTGAGGGCTGATCACGTTGCAGCTGATCATCGTCCAGTACGCCCAGGCGTAGGGGCCGCCTGCGCGGTTCAGGAACGTGAAGATCTCGTAGGGGTTGCCGCTGTACCAGGCGGTGAAGAACTCGGTCGCATAGGCGAAGCCCACCATCGTGCCGGTCACGAGCATGATCTTCGCCATGTAGTCGAAGTGCCGCAGGGTGATGATGTGCTCCAGGTGGAAGGCGACGCGGCAGATCACCATGAGCGTCAGCACCATGGCGAACCCGGAGAAAATTGCGCCGGCGACGAAGTAGGGCGGAAAGATCGTCGCATGCCATCCGGGGAGAACGGAGGTCGCGAAATCCATCGAGACGACCGAATGAACCGAGAGGACCAGCGGCGTCGCGAGGGCTGCGAGAACGAGATAGGCGCTTTCGTAATGGTGCCATTGCCGCACGGAGCCGCGCCACCCGAGGGCGAAGATGCCGTAGACCAACCTTCGGGTGCGGGTCTTCGCCCGATCGCGCATCATCGCCAGGTCGGGGATCAGGCCGACGTACCAGAAGAGCGCCGAGACGGTTCCGTACACGCTGACCGCAAAGACGTCCCAGAGAAGAGGGCTCCTGAAGTTCGGCCACATGCTCATCTGGTTCGGGAGCGGGAACATCCAGTACGCAACCCATACACGTCCGACGTGGATCCCCGGGAACGTCAGGGCGCACATGACCGCGAAGATGGTCATCGCCTCCGCCGCGCGGTTGATCGACGTGCGCCATGTCTGCCGGAAGAGGAAAAGGATTGCGGAGATCAGTGTGCCGGCGTGCCCGATACCGACCCAGAACACGAAGTTCGTGATGTCCCACGCCCAGCCGACGGGTACGTTGAGGCCCCAGACGCCGATCCCCTCCCAGAACAGCCACGAGACCGCCACGCCGAGAAGACCGAGGAGTGCGAGCGAAGGAAGGAAGAGGAGCCACCAGCCAATTGGTGTCGGCCCTTCTACCGGCCCGGCGACGACTTCGGTGATGGCGTGAAAATCCGGCGAGCGCAAGATGAGCGTGGGATGGCCCGCGACAGGGTTGTCGAGCAGTTCTGCCTCGGTCTGGGCCAAGCTTTTCTCCCCACTTAGAGTTTCAAAAAGTTGCCGGGTTGTACCATCGTGTGTCGCGGAGAGTCAAGCTGTGTCGGCGGGGCAGTCGAGGATTCGGTTCGCGCGCACGCTCGTCGGGCGCGCTCCGGCGAGATCTGGCGGCCCGCGTCGCGCACTTACGGCACGGTCGTGAGACCGATCTGCGTAAGCAGCGGCTCGAGGTCCTCTCCCGACGCGGGAATGCAGGCAACGATCCTCGCCGCGGCCTCGCGGACCCAGGGGTCCGCGCCTGCCAGCGCCCGCACCGCCCGATCGGAGCCGAGGAGTCGTTGCCACGCCTCGTGCATCTCGGTTGCAAACTCCTGAAGGAGCGCCGGCTCCGCCTCCGATCGCAGGATCCGCATCATCCGCGTCGATAGTTCTTGCGCTTCCACGAGGCCCGAATTCATGCTGTGTACGCCGAGTGGAGCCGCCTGGTGCGCGGCGTCCCCAACGAGCCAGACGCCGCCCTTACCGAACGTCCGCGTCAGGCGGCTCTCGAACAACCCGAGGGTGGACCAGTAAATCTGCGTTGGCCGTGCCGCCCACCAGGGAGCTCTCGCAGCGATCAGTTGCTCCAGCCGTTCCGTGGAGGGCTCGTGCTCGGAGGGGCGCTCGATCTGAAAACCCCACCGGCATCGTCCCTCCTCGAGTGGCCAGTAGACACTCGTCAGGCCGGGATCGAGAATTACACGTACTTCGGCGGGAAGCTCCCCGGCCGCCTCGATCTCGTAGACCGAGAAGATCTGGCCGGTGCCATGTTCCTCCATCTCGATGCCAGCCATCCTCCGGACGGCCGAATCGTACCCGTCGGCGCCCACGACATAGGCCGGCCGGATTGTCTCGCTTCGCACGACGACCCACTCGGATCGTGCGACCGGATATCCGGTCGCGACCTGGTCGAGTTTTGCGACCTCCGCCAGGGGCCGCGTGTTTTCCGCGTCCAGGGCCTGGAGACGATGGCGCCAGAGTACGGTGAGCTTCTTGTGGTGGAGCGCCTCCTCAGCGGCCTTCTCCAGCAGGCTCTGGCGGACGACGAGTAAATACGGATGCTTGGAAGCGAGGACCGAATAATCGACCTCCGCGCGCCTCTCTCGTCCCTGGTAAAAGGCGACCGTGGTCAGCTTCCGCCCCGCGCCGATCAGCCCGTCGGAGAGTCCTGCCTCGTCGAGAACGCGGAGCGTGCGCGGATGCACCGCGAGTGCGTAGGAGTGTTGAGCCGTCCGCTGGTGCATATCGACGATCTCCACAGCCACCCCGTACTGCTGCAGGAACAGGGCTGTGACGAGACCGACCGGACCGGCGCCGACGACGAGGACCTCAGGATCCCGGTGGCGGAACATCGAAACTGCCTCCTCACACGTGCCGCGATGTTGAGGAGGCAACGTATGATTCCTGCCCAGGGATTGTCAAGCGCGTGAAGCCCTTGTCGCTGGGCATTCGCACGCGTCACCGGCTGTTCGCGAGTCGCGTCGAACCCCGGCTGCGGTCTCGCTGCCTCGTTGCGAGGCGAGCGGCGTGATTCGATCGGCCCGGCGTGTTGCGCTGCGAATGAAACGAGAAGTGGTCAGACGCTCACGCCGTCTTCGGCCGTGACAGCCCCAGCTTCGCCATGCGGGTCTCGAGCGTCGTCGGGCGCAGCCCGAGGCGGTCGGCGGCGCCGTTCAAACCGCGGACCTTCCAGTTGCAGACCTCGAGCACTCGGCGCACGTGCTCTCGTTGCACGTCGGCGAGCTTGACGCTCGGCACGCCCGGGGCGAGGGAGCGCTGCGGGACCGGGAGCATCAGCCGCGGACCCTCGGCGAGAATCATCGCTCGCTCGACGACATTGCGCAGTTCGCGGATGTCGCCTCTCCAGGTGTACGCCTGCATATCCGCCATCGTCTGCGCGTCGATCGTCTCGATGTGCTTTCCAAGCGACTTCGAGAACTTGTGGACGAAATGCCAGACGAGCGCCGGAATATCCTCGGTGCGCTCGCGCAAGGGCGGCACCTGGATCGGGAAGACGTTCAACCGATAGAACAGATCTTCGCGGAACGCGCCCGATGCGACACGCTCCTCGAGGTCTCGGTGCGTGGCGGCGATGACCCGCACGTCGACGCTGAGTGATTTCGGGCTTCCGAGCCGCTCGATCTGACGGCCTTCGAGCACGCGCAGCAGCTTGACCTGCACGTCAGAGGACAGATCTCCGATTTCATCGAGAAAGATGGTCGACCGGTCGGCGAGTTCGAACCGGCCGGCCTGTCTTGTCAGGGCACCGGTGAACGCACCCTTTTCACGTCCGAACAGTTCGCTCTCCATGAGCGTGCTCGGGATCGCCGCGCAGTTGACGCGGACCATCTCGCGGGTATGCCGGGCGCTCAGCTCGTGAATCCGGGTGGCGATGACCTCCTTGCCCGTACCGGTTTCCCCGAGCAGGAGTACTGTCGAATCTGTTTCTGCGACGAGCTTCACCTGCTCGAGCACGCGGCGGAAGGCCCGGCCCGCTCCAATGACGTCGTCGTCAGCGGGAGGGATCGAGCCCCAAGGCATGCTGCGCGTCGGAGCCGTTGCAGGCAGGGCGATCTGGGCACCCATGGTTCCCATCCTTTCCGGACGTTTCAGCCGGTGATACCGGTGATACTTGTGGGGGCTGCTCTTCAGGGGAGCAGCTGTCCCATTGCTGGATCAACGTAACGGTTATCCTCTTCGCTGAGAACTGACGAAACTGTCAGGAACAGCTCGCAAGATTACTAGGGGGGGGCTGTGAACTTTACAAGATCCTCGTCGACGACTAACATGATTTCTGTAGCAATTTGATACGCGATCCCACATTATTCAGATTCAGCCAAACGCGAGGAGCTCGATGAAGTTGCTCCTGTTCGCCATGAGTCTCGCTGCCGTTCCAGCGACAGCGCACGCGCAGGCGGCGATCGCGGGCGTGGTGCGGGATCCCTCGGGCGCGCCGATTGCCGGCGTGATGGTGGAGGTGACCAGCCCGGCCCTCATCGAGAAAGTCCGCACCACGATCACGGACAGGGCCGGCCGCTATCGAATTGAGGGTCTCCGGCCGGGTATCTACTCGCTGAGGTTCACGCTCGGAGGCTGGAAACGTTACCAGCAGGATGGACTCGAGCTGACGGGCTCGCGCACGGTCACCGTGGATGCCGATCTCATCATCGGGACGTTCATCGCGCAGGTTACGGTCACTCGCCAGATTCCCGGCGTGGATGTGCGCAGCGTCACTCAGGCATCACCCGTCAGCGGCGATCTCATCAGATCCATCCCTACCGTTCGCAGTTACAACGCGCTCCTTCCGCTCATTCCCGGTGTTGTCACCAGCACGAACGACATCGTCACGGGGGCGGCCACCACCTCGTTTCCGATTCATGGTGGACGCGCGAACGAAGGACGTCTCCTCGTAGACGGCTTCAATATTGGCAGCCCGCCGAACGGCAATTCCTCCCCCACGTATTCCATTGATACCGGCCGCGCGCTGGAGGTCACGTTCACCACGTCGAGCGTGTCCGGCGAAGCCGAGACGGCGGGCCTGGTCATGAACGTCGTGCCTCGGAGCGGCAGCAACGAGGTGCACGGGTCGTTCTTCATGGGTGTAAGCGCCGAGTCCCTGCAGTCGGACAATCTCACGGACGCTCAGGCCGCTCAGGGGGTTGTCGCATCGCCGTTCCGGCAGCTTTATGACGTCTCGGGTACGTGGGGTGGTCCAATTGTCCGTGACCGTTTGTGGTACTTCGTAACCGGGCAGGTGAGCGGCAATCTGAAAAACACGCCGAACGTCTACTACAACCTGAATGCAGGCAACCCGGCAGCCTGGTTGTACCAGGCCGATTTCACACGTCCCGCATACTCCGACCGCACGTTCGAGACCGTGAGTGGTCGCGCCACCTGGCAGGCGACGCGCCGCCACAAGTTCAGCGGGTTCCTGGACCTGCAGGAGTTGTGTCGGACGTGCACGGGCGCGACACCGGGTCTCGCGGAGCCCGCGCGTGTCTCGCCTGAAGCGGTGGGTGTGCTCGGTCGACGCCTGACCGTTTCGCAGGTGACGTGGTCATCGCCGCTCACGACGAAGCTGCTGCTCGACGCCGGTTTCACGAGCACGTACTTCGGTGTCGGCAACTTCGAACGGGAACCGAACCCCACGCGTGATTTGATTCGCATCGCAGAACAGTGCACCAGAGGGTGTGCAGCCAATGGCGGCATTCCGAGCCTCGTGTACCGATCGCAGGATTTCAGTGTCGCCCACACAGGATCGTACTTGTGGAAGGGGGCGCTGACGTACATCGCTGGCGCTCACAATCTGAGGCTCGGCTACCAGCAGACGGTGATGACCGACGACCGCACGTGGTTCACCAATAATCAGAACCTCACGTTCCGAGTCGATAACGGTGTTCCCAATCAACTCACGCAATCGATCTCCCCCTGGGTGAACGACGCGCGAGTGGCGTGGCAGGCGCTGTTCGCACAGGACCAGTGGACCCGCAACCGGTTGACCCTCGAGGGTGCGGCACGGTTCGATCGCGCGTGGAGCTGGTTCCCGGTCCAGCAGGAAGGGCCCTCGAGATTTCTGCAGACGCCGATCGTGATCCCCGAAACAGACGGCGTGGATAGCTACAAGGACGTCTCCCTCAGGGGCGGTGCAGCGTACGACGTCCTCGGCACCGGTCGAACCGTCCTCAGGATCAGCATCGGGAAGTTTCTCGAGGGAGCGGGGGTGAGCGGGATTTACGCCAGCACGAATCCCACGCTGCGGATGCCGCAGACGACGCCCGTCTTCGGCACCGCCGGCGTCACGCGTGCCTGGAACGACGCGAACGGCAATCTCGTCCCTGACTGCGATCTCCTCGATCCTGCCGCGCAGGACCTGCGCGCCGGCGGGAAAGACATGTGCGGAGTGATCTCGAACACGCGGTTTGGCTCCAACGTGCTGACGAACACGTTCGACGCCGACGTCCTTGATGGGTGGGGCGTTCGACCGTCGGACTGGCAACTGGTCGCCGCAGTTCAACACGAGATCTCCGCGCGCACCTCTATTTCGGTGAGCTACATCCGCCGATGGTACCGGGGCTTCTCCGTGGTGGATAATCTGCTCCTCCAGCCATCCGATCTGACGCCATTCACCATCGCCGCACCGGCGGATCCGGGGCTCCCTGGAGGCGGAGGCTACGTGGTTTCGGGTCTCTACGACGTTGTGCCGGAAAAATCAGGCCTCGTTGACAACTTCGTGACCAGCTCCTCGGGATATGGAGCCTGGTCCCAGTACTTCAATGGTGTCGACCTGATCTTCAGCATCCGCAACCTGCACGGCCTGACGCTGGCGGGAGGCACCAGCACAGGGCAGACGGTCGCGGATAACTGCGCAGTACGAGCGCAGCTTCCCGAGCTTGCCACGACGACGACCGGCACGAGCGCATTTGGTCCTGGGCTCTCCACATCGGCCGTCAGCACGTCGAGTCCGTACTGCCACGTGGGCTTCGGCATCCTCACGCAGTTTCGCGGGTTCGCCACCTACGGCCTGCCCAGGGCAAAGCTCCAGCTGTCGGCTACGTGGCAGAGCAAGCCAGGCCCGATGCTGTCGGCCAATTACGCGGTGCCGAGCGCCGTCGCGGCGGAGTCGCTGGGCCGCCCTCTCTCCGGCAACGCGCCGAACGTCACCGTCAACCTCGTTGCGCCGGGGACGCTGTTCGGCGAGCGGATCAATCAACTCGATCTTCGCGTCGGGCGGACATTCGAGTACGCTGGCATCCGCATGAATGTGGCCGGAGAGGTCTACAACGCGCTCAACTCGAGTGCCGCCCTGGCCTATAACAACACCTTCGTGCCCGGCGGCAGTTGGCCGGCGCCGCTGATGATTCTGACACCGCGCCTACTCAGGGTGACCGCGGAGATCGATTTTTGACCTCATGTCGACTCGACGCGTGATCCCGGCGTTACGACGTGTGCTGGTCGTTCCACTGGTGCTGGGTGCCATCTCGCCGATCGTTCCCGTTTCGGCTGAGGAGCATAAACAGGGGATCATCCTGTATGCCACCCGACGCGACTCTCAGATATCGCTCATTGCCGACCAGTACTTGCCTCGCCTGATCCATCAAGGACTCGGCGGCGACGTGGACTTCGACGGCGAATACCTCGATCTCGCACGATCTTCCGATCCGGCATATCAGAAGGTGTTCGCGGCGTTTCTCCGGTCGAAATACCGGGACGTGCGGTTCGATATCGTCATCCCGATGCACGATGTGGCGTACGACTTCGTCGTGGCGAATCGAAGCCAGTTGTTTGGCGACGCGCCCATCGTCTTTGGCGCGGGGTCTGCTACGACTCGGCGTGTCAGGAATTCCACAGGGTTGAGCCTTCCCTACGAGTTCACGCGTACCTTGACGCTCGCGTTGACGCTGCAGCCGTCCACCCGTCACGTCATGGTGGTCAGCGGCGCGGACAGGAGGGATCTCGAGTTCGAGCGATTGGCGCGGACACAATTTCAACCGTTCGAGGAGGAACTCGATTTCATCTATCTGGCTGGCCTGAAGACAACCGATCTCGAGGCACGCGTCGCGAACCCGCCTGAGAACACCATCATTTATTACCTGGTGGTCAATCGCGACGGCGCGGGAGACACATACCACCCGCTGGAATATCTCGATAGCCTGTCTTCAATCGCTCGAGCGCCGATCTACTCATGGGTGGATTCGACGATGAATCACGGAATCGTGGGGGGGAGCCTGAAAGACCAGCAGGCCCAGGTAGACGCGGTCGGTCGCCTGGCCCTCCGGGTACTGCGAGGTGAGGCGGCCGACGACATCCCGGTTTTTACGCCGAACGTTCAGGTGAATCAGGAGCCCGGCGATCAGAGCCGACTGCGC
>Ga0247822_10003620_pt1 | contig 10098 bp, 7 predicted proteins | sample 13C_Cellulose_Da_FD_192423 | JGI IMG/M metagenome (GOLD analysis project Ga0247822, IMG submission 192423) | Soil microbial communities from agricultural site in Penn Yan, New York, United States - 13C_Cellulose_Day30 | ecosystem: Environmental > Terrestrial > Soil > Agricultural land | place... | reverse complement strand
GGATGGAGCTGTCGGACATCGAGTTCCGCGCCGACCATCGCGCGCTGGTCAGCACCATTGAAGATGTCGCCGACGACCGGCCGCCACGCAAGCGCGACTACGGTGTGCTGGCCGCACTCTCGCGCCTGGGTTACCGCGTGCACGAGAATGGTCAGGAGATCGTCGCGCTGCTGAGCTTCACGGGCGAGAACCTGGTCAAGCTGGTCCGCATGGTGAAGGAGCCCCGCCGCTTCCGTCCCACCGCTACCGTGGCGCACATGGAAGCCGTAGGTCTGGATGCCGTGCCGCTGGTGATCCTGCTGTCTTACATGGTCGGCGCGGTGATCGCCTTCCTCGGCTCCACCGTGCTGCGCGACTTCGGCGCGGAAATCTACGTGGTGGAATTGGTCAGCATCGCGTTCCTGCGTGAATTCGCCGTACTCATGACCGCCATCGTGCTCGCCGGGCGCACCGCCTCGGCCTTCACCGCGCAGATCGGCGCGATGAAGAGTCGCGAGGAAATCGATGCGATCCGCACACTGGGCCTGGATCCGATCGACCTGCTGGTGATCCCGCGCCTGATCGCGCTGCTGGTGATGCTGCCGCTGCTGACCTTCATTTCGATGATGGCGGGCCTGGCCGGTGGCGTCACCGTGGGCGCATTCGACCTCGGCATCCCGCCGCAGATGTACATCGCGCGGATGCACGACACCATCGAGGTGAAGCATTTCCTGGTGGGCCTGTCGAAGGCGCCGGTATTCGCCCTGGTGATCGGCCTGATCGGCTGCCTGGAGGGACTGCAGGTGGAGGGAACCGCGCAGTCCGTCGGCGAACGCACCACGTCCAGCGTGGTGCAGACCATCTCGCTGGTGATCATCATCGACGCGGTGGCCGCGTTGTGGTTCATGCATATGGGCTGGTGACGACACATGGCCGATGAATCCCCCATCATCCAGGTGCGTGGCCTGGTCAACCGCTTCGGCGAGCAGACCGTGCACGAAGGCCTGGACCTGGACGTCCGGCGCGGCGAGATCCTCGGCGTGGTCGGCGGCTCCGGCACGGGCAAATCGGTGCTGATGCGTTCCATCCTCGGGCTGCGCGAGCCCAACGAGGGCGAGATTTCCGTGTTGGGCGTGAACGCACGTTCGGGCGACCAGACCGAACGCCAGCACATCGAACGCAACACCGGCGTGCTGTTCCAGGATGGCGCGCTGTTCTCCTCGCTGACGGTGGGTGAGAACGTGCAGGTGCCGCTGAAGGAACACCACCCGGAGCTGCCTGACAGCTGGCGCTACGAACTGGCCTTGCTGAAGGTGAAGCTGGCAGGCCTGCCCGCCGACGCCATCAACAAGCTGCCATCGCAGCTGTCGGGCGGCATGCGCAAGCGTGCCGGCCTGGCGCGTGCGTTGGCGCTGGACCCGCCGCTGCTGTTCCTGGACGAGCCCACGGCCGGCCTGGACCCGATCGGCGCGGCGGCGTTCGACCGCCTGATCAAGACACTGCAGGAAGCCCTGGGCTTGACGGTCTTCCTGATCACCCACGACCTCGACACGCTGTACGCCATCTGCGACCGCGTCGCGGTACTGGCGGACCAGCGGGTCATCACGATAGCGCCCCTGCACGAAGTGGAGCGCTTCGATCATCCCTGGGTGCAGGAGTACTTCCACGGTCCCCGCGCGCGCGCCGCGCGCGACGGACAGCAGGCCCCCGGGGCCCTCAACACGCAAACGGCGGTCTGATCCATGGAAACACGCGCCAACTACGTCCTCATCGGGGCCTTCACCCTCATCATCGCCAGCGCACTGCTGCTGTTCGGCCTGTGGGCGGCGAAGTACTCCTCCGAACGGACCTGGCAGGAATACCAGGTGGTCTTCCGCGAGGCGGTGACCGGCCTGACCGTGGGCAGCCCGGTGCAGTACAACGGCATCGCGGTGGGGTCGATCACCAAGCTCTCGCTGGCGCCCAACGACCCGCGCCAGGTGATCGCGCGCATCCGGGTGGAGTCCTACACACCGGTCAAGACCGATACCCGCGCGAAACTGGCCATCACCAGCCTTACCGGCCCCACCATCATCCAGCTCAGCGGCGGCACGCCGCAGGCCCCCTCGCTGACCAGCGTCGACACGCGCGAGGCACCGGTGATCCAGACCGCGCCATCGGCGCTGCAGAACATCACCGACACCGCCAACCGCATCGTCGAACGCCTCGACCAGGCGCTCAGCGACAAGAATGTCGCCAGCATCACGGCCACGCTGGAGAACCTGGAGTCGATGAGCAATTCGCTGGCCAGCCGCGAAGATGGCCTGGAGTCGCTGATCGTCAGCGCCCGCGATGCCGCCCAGAACCTGGACAAGACCCTCACCACCACCAACGGCACCATCGAGCGCCTGGACAAGAACCTGGTGCGCGAATTGCCGGGGATCCTCGACAAGCTGGAAAGAACGCTCGCGAAACTGGATTCCGCCGCCGGCAACGCCGATGCGATCCTGGGAGAGAACCGCGCCGCGATCAACAGCTTCGCCAACGATGGCCTGGGCCAGCTCGGCCCCACGCTGACCGAACTGCGCGGCCTGGTGCGCGACCTGCGCCGCGTCAGCGACCGCCTCGAAGGCAATCCCGCACGCTACCTGCTCGGCCGCGACGCACCCAAGGAGTTCGACCCGAAATGAAGCCGCAGCGATTCCTCCTCGCCCTGCCCTTTGCGCTCGCGCTGGCTGGCTGCTCCATCCTGGGCAGCGAACAGCGAGACCCCGTGACCATCTACGCGCCCGATGTCCGCGTGCCCGCGCGGGCGGACTGGCCCAACGTTGCGTGGTCGCTCGTCATCGCCAAGCCCACGGCTGCACGCGTGATCGACAGCCCGCGCATCAGCGTGCGGCCGATGCCCGGCGAACTGCAGGTCTATCGTGGTGTGTCATGGGCGCTGCCGGCGACCGACATGCTGCAGGATGCGGTGCAGCGCACGCTGGAGGATTCGGGCCGGATTCCCGCCGTCGCCAGTGCCGACGCCGGCATCCTGGGCGACTACCGGCTGGTCATGGACCTGCGCCGTTTCGAGGCCGATTACGCGGGTGGCGCGCAGCCGGAGGCCGTCGTCGAAGTGAACGCCAAGCTGGTCAACAACCGCGACCAGCGCGTCGTCGCGTCGCGCACCTTCCTGCAGCAGCGTCCTGCGGGCGGGATCGACGTCGCCCAGGTGGCGACAGCCTTCGAGCAGGCGCTGGAAGCGGCGACCGCCGACATCGTCGGCTGGGTGCTCGTGTCCGGCAACGGCGATCCCAAGGCTGCCCGCTGATCCACGCAGCGCGCAGAGCCGGCATCAGCGGCGACGCGCGGGTTCGATCCAGCGGAACGTCAGGTTGATGCGCGGCGCCACCTCGCGCGCCGTGCGCGGGAGTGCATGCCGGTACAGATGCTGGGTATCGCCCGCCATCACCAGCAGGCTCCCGTGCGGCAGTTCGAACGTGCGGTGCAATGTCGCATCCTGGCGATGCTTCAACGCAAAGCGGCGCTCGCCACCCAGGCTGACCGACGCGATGGTCGGCTGCAGTCCAAGCTCCGGCTCGTCGTCGCTGTGCCACCCCATCGCATCGCGCCCGGTGCGGTACAGATTCGCCAGCACGCTGTTGAAGGGCACATCGAGCTCTCTCTCGAGACGCTCCCGCAGCGCCGACAATGCCTCCGTCCAGGGATGCGGCGCGAAGTCGGTCCCCGAGTACCGGTAGGTCGCGGCCGGGTCGCCGATCCACGCGCTGAGCCGTGGGGAGTCGACCGTACGTCCGAACATCCGGAGGCGGTGCACGCTCCAGGGCAAGGTGTCGCGCAACTCGTCGAAGAGCCGGTCAGCCCGCTCGCGCTCTAGCCAGTCAGGCAGGAGTGTCAGCGACGCGCCAGGCAGGGCCACATCGATTCCATTCGCAGGCAGCGGCAGCGGTATGGTCATGGGGAGGATGCTGGCGGATTTGCCCCGCCCGGTGCAAACCCCGAAAATACCGGCAGCCTAATGCCACGCTGGAGCTGAACCCGATGTCCGATGTCGAACGCGATGTGATGGAGTACGACGTCGTGACGGTCGGCGCGGGCCCTGCGGGTCTCGCGTTCGCCATCCGGCTGAAGCAGCTCAACCCGGATGTCTCGGTCTGCGTGATCGAGAAGGCCAGCACCATCGGCGCGCACATCCTGTCGGGCGCCGTGATCGAACCGGCGCCACTGGACGCGCTGCTCCCGGGCTGGCGCGACAATCCGCCGCCGGTCTGTGTGCCGGCCACGGACGATGAGTTCTGGTACTTCAGCAAGGACGGTGGCCTCAAGTTCCCGATCGTGCCGCCCGGGATGCGCAACCACGGCAACTTCATCGTATCGCTCGGCGCCATGTGCGCCTGGCTGGCGCCGCAGGCCGAAGCGCTGGGCGTCGAGATCTATCCGGGCTTCGCTGCCGCCGAAACGTTGCATGACGACGACGGCAAGGTCGTCGGCGTGCGCATCGGCGACATGGGCATCGCGAAGGACGGCACGCACAAATCCGGTTACACACAGGGCATCGACATCCGCGCCAAGGTCACCGTGCTGGCCGAAGGCGCGCGCGGCCACTTGACCAAGCGACTGGTGAAGCGCTTCACGTTGGACCAGGATAGCGACCCGCAGGCGTACTCGATCGGCATCAAGGAACTGTGGCAGGTGCCCGAAGGCCGCGTCACCCCGGGCAAGATCGTGCACACGCTCGGCTGGCCGGCCAGCAACGACATCTACGGGGGCAGCTTCCTCTACCACCTGGAGAACAACCAGATCGCGCTCGGCTACGTCAGCGGCCTGGACTACAAGGACCCCGAGTACAAACCATGGGAGGCCTTCCAGCAGTGGAAGAACCACCCGCTGATCAAACCGATCCTTGAAGGCGGCAGCATTCTTTCCGCCGGCGCGCGCGCCATCGTCACCGGCGGCTGGCAGTCGCTGCCGAAGGTGGAGATGCCCGGCGCCCTGCTGATCGGCGACACCGCCGGCCTGCTCAACGTGCCCAAGATCAAGGGCACGCACCAGGCGATCCGCAGCGGCATGCTGGCAGCCGAACACCTGGTGTCGTCGCAGCTGGCGCCCGAGGGTTTCGACGCGAAACTGCGCGCATCCGATGCGGTGGCCGAATTGAGGTCCGTCCGCAACATCAAGCCCGGCTTCAAGAAAGGCCTGTGGTTCGGCATGGCCAACGCCGCGTGGGAAACCGCCGTCGGTGGTCGTTCGCCGTGGACACTGAAAGTCACGCCTGACTGGTCCTCGCTCGACAAGATCGGCGAGTACGAAGAACCCAGCCGCGACTACGTGGACCGTACGCTCGCCCCGCGCGACCGCCTGCAGGGCGTCTACTACGCTGCCACCGAACACGACGAGGACCAGCCCGTGCACCTGCGCGTGCATGACACTTCTGTCTGCGTCACCCGCTGCGCCGCCGAATACGACAACCCCTGCACACGCTTCTGCCCGGCAGGCGTATACGAAATCGTCGACGATGGCACCGGCAAGCGCCTGCAGATCAATGCCGCCAACTGCGTGCACTGCAAGACCTGCGACATCAAGGACCCCTACCAGATCATCGACTGGGTGACACCGGAAGGCGGCTCGGGGCCGAATTACCAGAATCTCTAGGAAGCCTGTGACGAACTCCCTGTCCCGACGCCTTCGCACCACGCTGTTCTACGCGCTGCGGACCGCCTTCCGCCTGACGCCCATGCCGCAAGGCACGCGCGACCGCCTGCGCCAACGCTTCCTGGACACGAGAGGTCATTGGGTGCCTGAAGGACCGAAAGGCCAAGCTCCGACAGGCGACCTGCCACGACGGCCCTATGTGCGTTCCGATGAACGCGCCATCGGCTACGTTCCCTACGAGAAAGGCGAACTGCCGGATCCGCTACCCGCTACGCTCGTCGCCTTCTACCTCCCGCAATTCCACACCATCCCCGAGAACGACGAATGGTGGGGCAAGGGTTTCACCGAGTGGCGCAACGTCACTCGCGCTCTTCCGCAATTCGAAGGTCACTACCAGCCCAGACTGCCCGGTGACCTCGGCTTCTACGACTTGCGCAACGTCGAGGTCATGCACGAGCAGGCACGCCTTGCCCGCGAATACGGCATCAGCGCGTTCTGCTTCTACTTCTACTGGTTCGGCGGCAAGACCCTGCTGGAAACGCCGCTTCGCAACTGGCTGAACGACAAGACCATCGATCTGAAGTTCTGCCTGTGCTGGGCCAACGAGAAGTGGACCCGCACGTGGGATGGGCGTGGCGACGAGATCCTGATCGATCAGCAACATTCGCCCGAGGACGACATCGCGTTCATTGAACATGTCGCGGAGTACATGCGGGACCCCCGCTATCTGCATATCGAAGGCAAGCCCGTGCTCCTCGTGTATCGGGTGGACTCGCTGCCCTCGCCGACGGAAACCGCCGCCAGATGGCGGCGATGGTGCGCTGAGCAGGACATTGGCGATCTGTTCCTGATCAATGTCCACAGCTTCGGCAGTACCGACCCCTCGATGATCGGTTTCGATGCCGCAGTGGATTTCCCACCGAACAACGGCAACTGGCCCGACATCACGCCCGAACAGACGCTCATCAACGGCGAGTTCAAAGGGCGCGTCTTCGACTGGCGAAGCATGTCCGAAGGCTTCCGTACCCTCCCGCCGGCCGACTACAGGCGCTTTCGTGCAGTCAACCCGTCCTGGGACAACCAGGCGCGTCGTCCTGGCGGTGGCGTCGGTTTTCTGCATACCTCACCCGATGGCTACTGCCGTTGGCTAAGCAGCGCAATCACGTCGTCCCCACGCTGCGAGAATGGCGCCCCGCCTCCAGTCTTCATCAATGCCTGGAACGAATGGGCGGAAGGCGCGGTGCTGGAGCCGGATTCCCGCCTTGGTCATGCGTTACTGCATGCCACTCGCCGCGCACTCCGGGACGCAGCACCACACAAGGCAGATCAGCGGCCCTGTGTGGTGATCCACGCTTGGTACGTCGAGCTGTTGGAGGACATTCTCAGCCGACTACGGAACAGTGGGATCGAATGGCGCATCGTCATCACCACTGCCCCCGGACGCGAAGAATCCGTCGCGCGTGCGGTGGCCGAGGCATCGATGACGAGCGAGATACACGTCTACCCAAATCGCGGCCGCGACGTGTCGCCCTTCCTGTCCTGTGCATCGAGCTTGCTGCTCGATGGCACGGACCTGGTGTTGAAACTGCATACGAAGAGATCGCCGCATCTGACGGATGGAGATGCCTGGCGCAATCGACTGCTTGACAGCCTGCTGGACCCCGCCGCCTGTGCCCAAGCCCTCGCAGCCCTCCGTCGGGATGCCAAGATCGGCATGGTGACGCCAAAGGGTTCATTGTTGCCATTGGGACAGCATTTGGGAGCGAACGCGGACATCATCTGCCGCCTCGCCAAGCGCATCGGAATCGCAGCTCGCGTCGACACCATCCGTTTCTCCGCTGGGACTATGTTCTGGATCAGGCTTCCCGCATTAGCGCCACTGCTTTCCGGCGAGTTCTACGGCAGCGAATTCGCTACGGAGGCGGGTCAGATTGACGGTACGATGGCGCATGCGGTCGAAAGACTGTTCGTCGCATGCGTGGAGTCCGGCGGATTCCGGGTCGACGAAAGCACCCATCCATCGTGATGCGCAGGCAGACCTGGCATGACCCGAACTCAGGAGAAGAACCTTGCAGCAGCTCAACTACACCGCGCTGGAACCGGTGCGCATTGGTCGCCCGGTCGATCGTCTCTCCTTTCTCGAAGCGCAGGTGAAGGGTAAGCGCATCTTCGACTTGGGCGCGCTCGACGAAACCGCCTATACGAAGAAGCGGGATTCGAACAATTGGCTGCACGCTCGCCTCGCGAAGTCCGCCTGCCAAGTAATCGGCATCGACAATTCCCCGCTCGTCCCCGCCGCGGGGCTGACAACCGGCGAGAACAGCCGGATCATCAATGCCAACATCTTCGACCTGGCGCCGACGGTTGAGCAGCACGGCGTGCCGGAGGCCATCGTCGCGGGCGAGCTCATCGAGCATATCGACGACACATTGGGCTTGCTGAGGGCCATGGCACGTGTCGATGCATTGAAAGACGTTCCATTCGTGTTCTCGACTCCGAATGCCTGCTGCTGGCACAACGCACTGATCGGGCTGATGGGCCGCGAATCGATGCACCCGGATCATCTGCAAATTTATTCGTTCAAGACGTTGTCGACGCTCTTCGCACGCGCAGGCTATCGCGTTCGGGCTATCACGCCGTACCATGCGCGATTTCCCGAGATGATCGAAAGTTCCAGTGGCCTGACGTCGATGGCGGCGCGCGCCTTCCAGACCACCGTCAACGTGCTGGAGACCTTGACACCGCTGCTCAGTGGAGGCTGGATCGTGCAAGCCAGTCCAGGACGGACAGACGCCTGACGGTCGACCTCGCAGGGACGCCAACGCACGCGTCCACCTCCTTCCGTCCGCGGAAACGCGAAGGGCGCCCTTGCCGGGCGCCCCTCGTTTCTTCCGACCACTCCAACCGCTTCAGGGAGTAATGTGCGTATCCACCGGTCGCCACGCGGCGGTGTAGCTCCCCAGATTCGTGCCCGAGAACGTAGTGCCATCACCCGTGTTCAACTGCATGTCTCGAGCGGCGCTGGTCCAGATCACGTCGATCTTTCCATCACCGTTGAAGTCACCCACGGTCGCAGGGGTATAACCCGGCGCCGCCGCGAAGCCCCGACTTGAGGTGACCTTGGCGCCATTCATAAGCCAATAGCCCCACGTATTGTTGGACTTGTTGAGCAGGAGCAAGTCATCCATACCGTCGCCGTTGACGTCACCTGCCGCGAAGATCCGCCCCTGATCGACGTAGTTGCCGATCTTGTGGTCGCTGAAAGTAGCGCTGTTGCTGGCAAGCAGCACGATATCGTTACTAGCGCCGACCCAGATCATGTCCATGAAGCCATCGCCGTTGAAGTCGCCGGTCGTCACCAAGCTGTAGCCCGGACCCGCTGCGGCCGAGTACACAGTGCGAACCGTGCCCTCGCTGTTCATCAGCCAATACCCGTACTGACGGCCCGCGGTATTGAACCAGATCAGGTCATCGATGCCGTCACCGTTGACATCGCCAGACGAAACGATCTTCCACTCCGGCGGATAGGTCGCAATGAACCGTCCGTTGACAAAGCCGCCGGTTCGATCGCCCGCGACGAGCCACATGTCGCGGTTCGGACTGATCCAGAACAGATCCATGCTGCCATCGCCGTTGAAATCGCCCATCGCACCGATGGTGAAACCAGCGGCGGCGGCGAAGTTCGGACCATGCGTGACCGACGAACCGTTCATCAGCCAGTAACCATAGCGGGACAGGCTCGAGCTGTACCACACCACGTCGTCACGACGGTCCGCATTGATGTCGTGGCGACCTCCGACGAACGGAACAACATTCGCACGGAAGCCCGCAACCACCGGAATCGTCTGATTCAGGCTTCGGGCATTGTCCTCGCTGTTCGTGATACCGCATGCCAGGTTGCCGTTACCGCCACAGATGCTCTTGAGGGGAGTCGAGAAGATACGGTGTGCGATCTGGCCGGTGTCGCCATAAGCCATCACAGTGTAGAAGTTGCCCGTCGTCGACGTGGTCTTGTAGCCGAATGAATACGCATAACGGCCATACTGAAGAACCGTGGTGCCATTGGGGCCCGGGGCTGTCGAGTTGGCACGGTCATGCGCCGACCCCATGAGGTGCGCGGCTTCGTGCACCAGCGTCTCATCCGCGCAGTAATACGTCTTGCCGTCCGTGCCGGTGTCATAACCGTCACTGATCACGGCATAGCCCCACGCTGCATCCGCCGAGGTGATGGCCGTCTGGTTCGCGCCGTTCAACCACGCGATGCCGCAGCCTTCGTTCTCCGGGGTATTGAACTTGCGCACCAACACCGCGATGTCCGCACCGTACTGGTCACGCGCGGTCCGCAGTGGTGCCAGGCTGGCCGGAATGGTGACGGGGGCATTACCGGTGTTACCGGTCAACTCCTGCAGCGCAGTCTGATTGGTGTTGGTATTGGTGTAGTTGACCTGCACCGTATTCACGATTCGAAGGTAGCCGTTGACA
>Ga0247822_10003619_pt1 | contig 10099 bp, 10 predicted proteins | sample 13C_Cellulose_Da_FD_192423 | JGI IMG/M metagenome (GOLD analysis project Ga0247822, IMG submission 192423) | Soil microbial communities from agricultural site in Penn Yan, New York, United States - 13C_Cellulose_Day30 | ecosystem: Environmental > Terrestrial > Soil > Agricultural land | place... | reverse complement strand
GAGGCACGTGGTCGTCGTGGAACCGCACGGCGCAGAAAAGTCTGCTGAAGTGGTCGCTGCGCGGAAACGCCGTCGAGTGCAACGTCTGTAGCTGGCACGGCGGAAAATTCGCCGACGATCTGTGGCATGCGGGATCGATCTGTCCCGAATGTGGCAGCCAGGTGCGGCACCGCCTGCTGGTGGCAACCCTGAACGGTCTCTCCACCCATCCCGGCCTGACTGAAGCTGAACTCCTGCGGGGAAAAGACATCCTGCACTTCGCCCCCGAGCGGCAGTTGCGCTACCGCGTGCAGAGCGTCGCCCGCCGCTATGTCACTGCCGACTTTGACCGCGGGGATACGGACTGGCGTCTCGATATCAGCGCCATGCCGAGCGTGAAAACCGCGGAGTTCGACGTGGTCATCTGCTGCGACGTCCTCGAACATGTGCCGAACGATCGGGCTGCCTTTCAAGAAATCCATCGCGTGCTGCACCCCGGCGGCGTGACCATCCTGACCGTCCCGCAAAAGGACTCGCCGGCCTCGACGGACGAAGACGCCTCGGTGACCTCCGAGACGGATCGCGAGCGGCGCTTTGGGCAGAAGGATCATGTGCGGATGTATGGGGACGATTTTGCGGATCGGGTGACGGCGGCGGGGTTTCAGGTGACGCAGGTGCGGGAGTCGTCCTTTGACACGCAGGTGCAGGATCGTTTCATTCTCTATCCGCCTGTCCGCTCGCCACATCCTCTGGCTACGAATCAGCGGGTGATCTACTTCTGCCAACGCTAATAGCGCGACTGGAGGGCGGCCGCGACCTCGTCGTCCCAGCGCAGGCCTTTGTCGAACCTATCGAACAAGGCCAGCACGCGGTCTCGCGAGGACGATGCCGTGCGTGACCAAAAGCTGCTGCTACTGAGGCGGTGGCAATAGACCGCGCCGGGCATCATGTAGAGACTCTTCCCCTGGGAGAGCCACAGATAATTCACCACCATCACATCAGCAACATCGTGGCGGATATCCCGAAGAGTCGCGAGCGTCTCCAGGTAGGAGGCGCGATTCAGGAAATAGTTTCCGTCATTGATGATGTACACGCGTCGAAGCACGCCGGTACGGGACAAGTCGCACGCGGCGTCGAAGTCGATCGTGCGCCCGGCCAGCTCCCGAAAATCAAAGTGCGGGAAGGCGCGGGAGGGGCTGTAGATCGTCCGCGCGTCCCACGCGGGGAGCGCAAAGATCTCGTCGAGATAGCTGCGGAAAAGCGTATTGTCTGCATCCAGCAAGACGACCCAGGGATTCGAGGATTTCTCCACGCACTCCATTTTCGTCCACATCGCTCCCCGGTTCTCCTCACGCCGATGAATCTGGACTTTTCCCGTCCGGTCGAGGCGGTTCACACACTGCCGCAGGCCTTCGTAATGTCCAGGCTTCGAGCCATCATCGACGATGATGATTTCACTCACTCTCTCGTCCTTGAGCACATTATGCAGGGCCTGATGAATCAGCGCGCCGCGGTTGTAATGAGGGATCGCCACAGTCACCCGCCGGGCGTCACTAGCGAGACGAGACGGCCCCGATGCCACTTTGTGCTCCGCGCAGACGAAGCGGTCGTAGAGGTCCTGCTTAATATAAGGCCAGCGTCTTAGGAAACTCATCGAGAAGAACTAGGCGCGTTGCGTGAGGCGTATCCAGAGCTTGCGCAAAACGGGATCGCGCTCGGAAAGCCGCACCTCTCCAAGGCCGGCCACGCGCGCCAGCAAGGCAAAGGCTTCGCGGGTTTTGATATAATGATAACTGATCGCGCGCCCCTGCTGCTCGGCCGTATGGTGATAAAACTCCGGGGCCTGCGGAAAGAACAGGTCTCGACGATCCACCATGGGGATGCCTTTTTCGCGGAGATTCAAACCGAAGGACACGTCGGAGTATCCATGCCCGAAGTTCGTGAAAGGGTGCAGGCGCTTGACGAGCTCACCGGAGATGAGATAGCCGCATCCACCAGCGGGAAATCGCAGAGCCGGATCGACGCGGGTGAAAATCGGATTATCCGGATTTTCCTCCGCGCTATCGACTTTCCCGTACACGCACCCAGGATCGAGACCCGAAGCGAGGAAGGCGTTCAAGTTCTTCGTAAAGACGAAGGTGTCGTCGTCGCCGCAGAAGATCCACTCGTAGCGGTCCGCGAGATGGATGGCGACTTGGTTAAGAAAGTTAATATGCTTTTCTTCGTTGCTCTTATAATGCTGGGCCTTCGAGACCAGCACGACGTTGCGCTTAGGATCGGAGTGATCCGAGTAGAACGTGATATCGCAATCCCGTCCCCACGTCTCGCGCACCCAACTCTGGCGGAGCAGGTTCATGCGCGAGGAGAGCAATCCGAAAGCGAGCTTCTTCATCGAGGTCCGGCCAAACGTTCTGCGAGAGCCTGATAGTCGGCCTCAAAAGCCGGACGGGTGTGGTTGGCCCGGGCAAATTCCCAGGTCCGCCGTGCGCGGCTCTCGACTTCGGACGCGGGCTGCTCGGCGAACTGGCGCACAGCTTCGCACACCGCCTCGACCGTGCCGTCCGCAATGCGCGCACCATAGTCGCCAATATCGAAACCCGATTCCTTAGTCACCACGGGCGTAAGTCCGGCGTGAGCGCAATGCACCACGCTGCCCGCGCAACCTTCCGCGCTGGTAGGATAAATCATCGCGGCGTGCGTGCGCCGGATCTCCTCGAATTTCGGAGAAGCCAGATCCATCCAACCGGCGAATTTAATATTAGGAGTGGCCGTCAGCTCCGTTTGATACAGGGCAAAGAAATCGGCCTCTTTCTCCGGGCGACCACAGACGGTCAGCGTGTACTCCGGCATCCGGGCAAAGGCCTCCAGAGCGAGGTCGAGTCCCTTATGAACCATGCCAAAGCTACCCAGCCAGACAAACGAGCGCCGCGCTTTTTCGAAATCACGCTCGGCCGCCCAATCATACTCATAAGCGGAGGAGAGCATGATCCGATGCATCGGAGTTCCTGCTGGGGCGAAGGTGCCCATCGTCCATTCATTGCCAATGACAGTGGCGAGCTTAGCAACCTCGATCCCTCGCGAGGGCAAGGCCTGGCGCATGGAGCGCAAGTTGCGCCCACGACGTTCGAAGATGGCTTTCAGTCGGGAGATCTCGGCATTATTCCACGTCAACCAATGGGCGCCGGTGGCGTGCAGGAGACGCTGACAGCCCTCGGGCAGACTCCAGAGTTCGAGGTTGGAATGAATGTCGATAGCAAAGCGGCAATCGGCGGGAGGTGCGTAGTCGGTGTTGGTGTAATCCACCACCTCGACGGCGTAACCAAGCCGGCGATAGCTCTCGGCGATCACCATGCACTCGAAGCCATTCGTATGGCCACGCGCCCGCAAACCCTTATTACGATCCACGAATGGTTGCGTGACATAGGATAGGGCCACCGTACCACGACTGGCGGCGTCCGGTCGCAGGCGAATGACCGGCGCGGGCTTGAGGAGTTTCCGCAGGCGATTGGTTAGAGACATAAAAATTAGCTAATTGCGGTGGCCCGCTTTACGCAGAAGCCAACGCCCGATCAGGGCGGCGCGAGGGACGCGCGCTATACGGACACGACTCGCCTCGAACTCCCGCTTCCAGTACGAGAGAGCCAGCTTTTCCCAGGAGAACTGGCAACGGCTTAGCTCATCGTAGCGTTGTTGCAAAAAGGGGAGCGTCACTTCGGAAAAGTTATTTACCAGAACGATCGGCAAATCGGCAAACGCCTCGGTGACGGGATTGCGCAGGACGACGGGGATGGTCCCCGCGTAGAGCGCCTCCCACATGCGATGCGTATCCAGGCCATTCCCCGGCGGACAGCAGATGAATCGGTGCGCCGCCAGATCCGCAGGGTACGATCCCATCTCGCCCGTCGGCAGCGGTCGCGAAATGGTAACCCACCCTTCAGGGCGGTGCTTCTCAAAAATATCATACACAGGCTGCCTCACGGCGGGATTCGTCTCCACGCGATGATTGACATACAGCCATGAGGTTTTCTCCGCGCCTGCGGGTAAAGCGGCGAGGAAGTCGGGCTTCAAAGTGACGCGACAAGATTGGTTGGCCAATCCTAATGGCAACACCCGGCACCCCAGATGACGAGCCGTGGCGTTCATGCCGAACCACTCGACCACATTCCACGGACGGGCGTGAAAGTCCGCCGCGGTCACCTCGTGATCGCTCTCCGCCGTGACCACCGTGAAACGCCCACGCAGGCCGCGCAACACTCGGAAAAGTCCAAACACCTGATCGGCGTGCGTGTAGATCAGCGTGGCGTCACGTCCGCGCAGGACGGCAGGATTCTCCGCGCGCGCGGGAACCCAATATGCCTCATCACACAAGCTGGCGAAACGTTCGCCAGAAAGGTACTCGGCAGGACTAAGAGTTGGGCGCTCCAGCCCCATGCTACCAATAACAACCGCCCTCGACTTTTTGCCAGTTCGCCGGACGCTCTGACTCCAACGGCGTGATCCAGGCATCCGTCTGCAAGGCGCGGAAGGATGGCTGCGTCTTCCACCGAGCACCGGTGATGCCAAACAAAACCTGCGTGGACCCCCCGAGGTGCACGCAAACCTTGCCAAGTTTCTTAATCGTCGCGCCCAGGGGCAGCCCGTAGGCGCCACAGCCGAGGATCGCCACGTCAAAATCACGCCGGGACACTTCGTCGCGCAGAAACTTCAACCCGGCATTCCAAGACTCATATTCCGAAGAATTCCCCGCGATAGTTTGCGGCGCCGGTACGACCTGGAGGTCGAACTCGGGCAGCACCTTGGGATTCAGGAAGATCCTCTCCCGCACGGAGGAGTATTGACTCTTGATCGACTCCACGAAGGGATGCACGACCAGCACCTTCCTCCCCGCCAGCCACTGCGACCAGGGATCGGCCACATAATAGGGCTCTAGGGAACCCAAGGTGGTCAACAGCGGATCCTTGCCGTATTTTTCCACTAGAAATTTCTCGTGTGGCGAACTGAGAATCCCCATCAAATCCACGTCGGCAATCGCACCGAGATACTCCTGAGCAAATTCGGAGAACTGATTCTCCGAAGGCGGGAAAACTCCCGAAAACCGCCAAATACGCTGCCGCAACGCATCGTCTGATTTCCCGCCATTCTGGAGATATATTCCCAGGCAGGTCGCCTCAGTCCATCCGAGCCGACTAATCAAAGCCGGCCGCTTCTCCCGGATAACTTGACCAATGTATTGACCGACCAGATAGGCATCGAGCTGCGACTTCAACAACTCGGGAGATAGCTTCGCTGGGAACATCTTTTGTAGAAATGAACTTAGTTGAGGCATGGCCAGATGTTAGATTATAAGCTCCACTTCACGTTTTCTCGAATCACGCGCGCCGGCACACCTGCCGCCAGGCAACCCGGAGGGATATCCCTCGTCACGACGGAACCCGCCGCGATCACACACCCATCTCCGATCCGTACGTTTTTAAGGATCGTCACGCGAATGCCGATCCAGACACGGTCTCCGATCTTGATTCCCCGGTCCGGCTCTGCGCCCTCCACCCGATGAGAATCCGAGTCCATGATGATGACGTCCTCCGAAATGATCGTATCCATCCCGATACGCACGGATTTCGTGCAGCCAATCTTCACATCATGGTTGATGTATCCGCTGCCGAGTTCCAAGGTCGCTCCAGGCTCCACCGATATTTGATGACCGGAGAGGATGAGGAGCTTTCCCCGGAGCACGAGACGCGCTCCGGTTCCAATCCGTAACGAAGAGGAAGTACCCCTTGGAAAGTGCCCGAGATCATGCCCAACCTGCAATGAACCCGGCCCTTCCACAGAGAACCTCTCCCCTAAAGTTAGCAAAACCCGCTTATGAACAATGACCTTGAATAGATCATTGACCGCCGGAAACAGCCCAGCCCGCAGGAAGAGGCGCAGGGTATTCACCCTGTCCATCTTGCCAAAAAGAAACCTGCGAGTCGTGTAAAACACTTAGCTTTCGGGCCGCCTCACTTCGCGTAAGCCACGATCATTTCACCATGCTTCTCGAAGCGCTGAAATTTCTGTGTAGCCAGATAAAAAGCTCGCGAGGCCCCCATCTTCATTCCGTCGTGGAGCTCCACCGAAATGATGCCTACTTTGCCGATCCACTCGTCACTGGCCTCGAAGACTTCATTCTCGGCACCCTCGATGTCCACCTTGAGAATATCGATGAAATCTATGCCATACGTCTTCATCAATGAATCCAGGCTGAAAAATTGAATGCCGGCACCGGTCCCAGCCGTCGGGCTGACCGTATAGCCCCAAGGCCAGTCTGGATCGCCCTTGCCTTCGGAAGACCAGAGAGCCGCGCGAATCACCGTGATGTTTGGGTAGGCCCGCGTATTCTCCTGCATGAGCAAGAAGTTCTCCTCGTCGGGTTCCAATGCGTAGATCCTGGCGTCCGGATAGGTCGTTGCAAAATGGATGGCAGAGGCTCCAATGTTAGCGCCTGCATCGATGATCACTTGCGGTTGCTCGCTCTCGATCTTCGCGTATTCCTGATAATAGAGATTCTCCGCTGCCACCAGAACATCGGACCCGCAGGTACGTATCTGGAGGTTTTTCCCCCGCACTTGGACGGGTAGCTTTTTACGCTTCTGGAGAAACTTAAACGCGAGCAGTTGAAAGGCTGATGGCCATCCTATCCACAGGGCATATTTGGACAGCCTCCGAGGATAGATAAAAAGCAACCCCTCCAAATAGTTTTTATGGAAACTCACAAAAAACGAGATACGACTCTTGCGAAGATTACTACTTTCTAATTCTACGAATCCAGTCGCGAACGGAATTATTCCACACTCCCAGGACGGGAAGATGCAAATGTCCATCAAGCGTGCCGGCCCCGTTACGTCGGGCCCAGCGGTTGTAATGACGCACGTTGTGCTTGAAGTAGACATTACCACCCCCGCTCGACTGTGATCTCTCATGAGTCACGTGGTCGATGTATCCCACATGATTTTCATAAATCCCGTGCAACTGGCAGGCCCGGGATATCCACCAGTCGATCGTCGCGGCTCCACACCACAGGTCGGGGATATCCTTGCTCAGCAGATCATCCCAAATGCGGTTCGGGATGAGATACATATCCACCCCATAGGTGATCTCTCCCGACGGAATCTCGGTGCGATGATACCCATGCACCTTGGAGAGATCGACACCTGCAAAGGGATCCTTACGTAAAATCACGTCCGAGTTGCACCAGACGAATGCGTCCCCTGTCGCGTTTCGCCGCGCCTGCCATAGGATATCAGCAAACTTCACCATCTCCGGGCCGGCATGAAACAGGTCCGCCTCCAAGCCAAGTGCCCGCACACTCTCCAGCAAAGTCTGCTGAGCTGCCTTGAGGCGAGCACTGCGACAAGGCTCAATCCACTGAAAGGTAATAGTGTTGCGACTGCTCATTTCCCACGACCAACTACTGCGGGATCCGTGGATGCCGGGCCGGAAGCGGTGAGCAACCGGTGACGCCATCTCTCAAACGGCCTGAAAATAAAGATCCAACACACAACAGCAAAGCCCACTGAAAGCACCGCCGTGATCAATCCAACATGGCGCTGAGCCCAACCATTCCCCGACCAACTCCGCACTGCCTCGATGATAAACAAATGGTTAAGATACACCAAATAAGACAGCTCACCAATGAACCGATCGGCACGAAAACTCTTCGTGATATGAAACAGCGTGATGAGAAGAATAGGAACGAAGCAGTATATGGCTAAAGAGGCTAGGTTCGCACCCAAATGCTGGGCCAACTCCCAATGCAAAAATGTCCCGCCGTAAGACAATCCCAGCACACCCAACACGATTGTGGGGTAGAATACCACCGGCAGGCGGAACGAGAATAACCTCTGACCTTGAGGAGTCGCATACCATCGCCAAGCCAGCATACCGAGACAGAAGATACCAAGTTCTGCAGGGAAGAAGCGATAGTTCCACGGATCACCCTGCAAACCGAGCCCCCTCTCAAGGAGAACCCTGATCGAGAGAAAGCTTAACGTGAAAACAACCAGACCAAGATTATTTAGTCGGTTGATGAAAGGTACGATGAGGTAGAACGTGAATTCTAGCGCGACCGACCAGCACTGCGGAATAACCAAAAATCGATAGAGCGGCCATTGATCTTTAGCAAAGTCACCCGTCAGATGAAGTCCCTGACCGAGCTGGTCCGAAAGAAACAATACCACGTCCTGTCCGAAGATGGTGAAATTACTAATAATGACCACGACCAGACCAGCCAGACCATTTTTCGATAAGGGGTCTCCGGCATATCCGCTCAGCGAGAGCCACTGAGAAAATAGCAAACCGCTCAAAAGGCTCGCCACGACAATCACCACCAAATGGAAGTAATAAGGCGCGGCTATCCGCAGCCATCGACTCTTGTAGAACTCCCCGACGGAATCGTACTTACCCGACAGCACCATTGCCATGTAGAAGCCGGAAATCATGAAAAAGATCTGGACCGCCTGAAAGCCATTTTGCACCGGCCAGGCAAACAGGTTTCCGGCATGCGCATGCACCACGATCAGTGCGAGATACAGCCTCAGGAAACCCACAAAAGTCAGAGACCTTAGATTCGATCCAGGGAAGCTCGCAGCCCACGCTTCATCACGCCTTGCAAAGCAGCTACCATCTTTTGGGAGGCAGACAAATTCTGCCGTTCCGCGCGCTCCAAGAAGCGACGAAGATATTTCCCAGAGATCGTCTCATGGATGTAAAAGGCGTCCAACTCTGGTTGCTCGGCGACGAGGTGGTAGTTATTCCTCGCCAGCACTTCCTTGAGCACGAGCGTCGGTCGCTCGATGGTGGCGCATAAGAAGGTCCATTGATCGAAAGGGAAATCCCTCAGCGCGCGCTCCTCCGCACCTTCGATATCGAGGGAGAGATAGTCGATCACGGCCGGCGCTTGGTGCTGTCTAAGCACGTCTTCGAGCTTTTGCGTGGTCACGACCACACCCCGTTCCTTGCCTTCGACCAAGGCCTTATTATCGGTATCGCTCTCGACGATGCCGCCATAGAGACCCTTTTCCGTTGTGAAGACGGCCTCCCGACTTGTCGAGTCGATACAGGCATTCACACAGGTCGCCGTGCGATTACCTTTCAGCACTTGATAAGTCTTGGCATCACCCTCGATGCAGACGCCCTTCCAGCCGAAATACTTCTCTAGTGCGTAGGAGTTGCTGTAGGTGACGCCATCAGCCGCCCCAATATCCAGGAAGAAGCCGTTTCGCTTGAAATTCAGCACATCACGGATCACCCAATGATCCTGACCTGCCTGCGAATAGAGTTTCCTCAGCATGACTTAGGCGTGATGCGTCTGCTGCATCAAAAGTTCTTCCTTCAGCAAGGGATTGTTCAGCGGCTGCCTAGACGCAACGAAAACGGAGCGAGTGAGGATATCTTCGTTCTTCGGTGCCGTCTCCCAATTAAGAATAAAGTGCTGATGATTTGGCTGGGTCACGGGCACATAGACGTGAGGAAAGAGCGTCTTCAACTTCTCAAATATCCAACGTCGAGACGGGCGACAGGCCTCCCCGGAGTAAGCCCAGGTCGGATTGCCAGAGTTTTCCTTCACAGGGTTGATCTCCATGTCGTCACCCGGGGTTACGCAAGTCTCGAGAAACAGCAACTCGGACGAACAATTCGAAAGGAAGTCCAACGCCACACCGGGGTTGCCCAGATGATATAGCAGTCCATAGCAATGAACCACTTGGAAGGGCGCGCCCTGGATCGAGGCCGGCTTTTCCATATCAAGGAACTGGATGCTGTGATCCTTCGGAAAGCGCTGTCTAAGCACAGCTAGGTTCTCCTCGCGCACATCCGTCATGGTGACCTTGCAACCTCGATCAATATAGTACAGCGCCAGATCGCCGATACCAGATGACACGTCCATCACAGTCTTGCCGGCCACCGGGACATTCAGGCTCGCGAGATGCTCCAACCGTCGTGCGGTTATTTGCAGATAAAAGTCCGAGTGAAAAGCCGACAATGGATCGGGATGCTCGACCTTGGCGGGAGGAGCAATCCTATCGAGATATTTTTCGATGGTGTTACGAAGGTTTTGGCGAAGACTTTGAATCATATATTT
>Ga0247822_10003618_pt1 | contig 10100 bp, 11 predicted proteins | sample 13C_Cellulose_Da_FD_192423 | JGI IMG/M metagenome (GOLD analysis project Ga0247822, IMG submission 192423) | Soil microbial communities from agricultural site in Penn Yan, New York, United States - 13C_Cellulose_Day30 | ecosystem: Environmental > Terrestrial > Soil > Agricultural land | place... | reverse complement strand
GGGCGCCGCTGGGCGACGCGCAAGCGGCCGTGGGTCGACCGCCTGGCGAGTGCCTGGCTCATCAAGCGGCGCATCGACCCGCGCGCGGAGTTCGTCTGGCTCGAGACGCCACGGCAGTGCCGCGGCGACATGCTGGGCTTCGACTTCGACGGGGCCACCTTCTCCCACGTCGGCGAGCGCGTCACCTTCGAGGTGCTGGCCGCGTCGTTCGGGCTCGACGCCGACGCACGCATCGCGCACCTCGGACGCACCGTCCGCTACCTCGATGCGGGAGGCGTCGCGACCGCCGAGGCACGCGGCCTCGAGGCGATCCTCGCCGGCCTGCGCGAAGCGCAGGGCGACGACGACAAGCTGCTGGCGAGCGCACTCAAGGTATTCGACTGGCTGCAGGCGGGGCTCGCGTCCCGTGACGACGATGAACGACGGGCTGCCTGAGCACACCGTGATCCGGGGCGCGCACGTCGACCCGGCGTCGCGAGCAGGGCGATCGGAGGCCGCGCCGGTCGCCTTCGCCACCGCGCTGCGGTTCTGGCTGAAGCTCGGCTTCATCAGCTTCGGTGGTCCTGCCGGGCAGATCGCGGTCATGCACCGGGAACTGGTCGACGGGCGGCGCTGGATTTCCGAGCAGCGTTTCCTGTATGCACTCAACTACTGCATGTTGCTGCCCGGCCCCGAGGCACAGCAGCTGGCGACCTACATCGGCTGGCTCATGCACCGCACGCCGGGCGCACTGGTCGCCGGCGGATTGTTCGTGCTGCCGTCGCTCTTCGTCCTCGCCGCGCTGGCATGGATCTACATGGCGTTCGGCAACGTACCCGCGGTCGCGGGCGTCCTGTGGGCGATCAAGCCGGCCGTCGTCGCGATCGTGCTGCACGCCGCGTGGCGGCTCGGCGGTCGTACGCTGCGCAAGCCGTGGCCGATCGTGATCGCCATCGCTGCATTCGTCGCGATCTACGCGCTCGACGCACCCTTCCCGTTGATCGTGGCCCTCGCCGCCGCCGTCGGCTACGGCGTCTCACGCCGCGATGCAAGCGCTTTCACAGCCCCGGCTGCGCACGCCGGCAAGGCCGGATCGCATGCCCCGGCACTCATCGACGATGCGACGCCGCTGCCGGCGCATGCACGGTTCTCGAAGGCGCACTTGCTGCGCGTGGTGCTCGTGTCATTGTTGCTCTGGAGCGGCGCACTCGGCGGTCTGGCGCTGCTGGCAGGCTGGGACGGCACCCTGACGCAGATGGGCTGGTTCTTCACGAAGGCCGCACTGCTGACGTTCGGCGGCGCGTACGCGGTGCTGCCCTACGTCGTGCAGGGCGCCGTCGAGCACTACGGCTGGTTGACGCTGCCGCAGATGATGGACGGACTCGCCCTCGGCGAAACCACGCCCGGCCCGCTGATCATGGTGGTGGCGTTCGTCGGCTTCGTCGGCGGCTGGCAGCAGGCGATCTTCGGCCCCGACGCGCTCGCGGTCGCCGGCTTCGCGGCGGCGTGCGTCGTCACGTTCTTCACCTTCCTCCCGTCGTTCTTCTTCATCCTCGCCGGTGCGCCGCTGATCGAGTCGACGCGCCACCTGCCGCACCTCGCCGCGCCGCTCGCCGCGATCACCGCCGCGGTCGTCGGCGTCATCGTCAACCTCGCGCTGTTCTTCGCGCTGCACGTGCTACTGCCGGACGGCGCGGCCGGCGGCGTGGACTGGGCGGCGGCAGCCGTCGGCGCAGCGGCCGTGCTGGCGCTGTTCCGCTTCGGCGTCGGGGTCATTCCGCTGATCGCCGCCTGCGCCGTCCTCGGCCTCGCGCGCGTCTTCGTCCTCGCCTGAGTCAATGGAGGTCGTCATGGAACTGCAGAGCCGCCCCCTGCCCTTCGATCCGGCGCGGCTGCACGGGCTGTCCGAGCGCATCGTCACGAGCCACCACGCCAACAACTACGGCGGCGCGGTCCGGCGCTTGAACGCCATCCGCGCGCGCTGGTCGTCGCTGCGCGTCGCCGAGGCGCCGGGCTTCGAGCTCAACGGCCTCAAGCGCGAGGAGCTGGCCGCCGCCAACTCGGCCCTGCTGCACGAGCTTCACTTCGACAACCTCGGCGGCGACGGCGCGCTCGCCGACGGACCGCTGAAGACCGTGCTCGCCCAGGACTTCGGCAGCTTCGCCGCATGGCGCGACGAGTTCATGGCCATGGGCCGCGCGCTCGCCGGCGGCTCGGGCTGGGTTGTGCTCGTCTGGTGCCCGGGCAGCGCGCGCCTCGTCAACCAGTGGGCCGCCGACCATGCGCATGCGCTCACCGGCGCCGAGCCGCTGGTCGCGCTCGACATGTACGAACACGCTTATCACCTCGACTTCGGCGCCAACGCCGGCGCCTGGGTCGACGCCTTCATGCGCAACCTGCACTGGGAGCGCATCGCGGCGCGCTTCGAAGCGGCGCTGGCGCGCAGCACCGCGCTGCTCGAAACCGCACCGGCCGAGCTCGCCGCCGAGCCGGCGCGCTGGCAGTTGATCGACGTGCGCCGCCGGCCGGTGTTCGAGGCCGCCCCGCATCGCATCCGCGGCGCGCGCTGGTTCGATCCCGAACAGGTTGCGCAGCTCGGTGCCGCGTTGACGCCCGAACGCCCGGTCGCCGTCTATTGCGTGCACGGCCACGCCATCAGCCGCAGCGTGGCCGCGCGACTCGCCGCAGCCGGATTCGACGCCCACGTGGTGCGCGGCGGAATCGAAGCATGGAGCGAGGCCGGACTGCCGCTCGAAGCGCGCACAGGAGGGGCACCATGAAATGGATCACTCGCGAACGACCGAAGATCGACCGCATCGCCTGCCCCTGGCTGATCGCCCGCTACATCGACAAGCAGCCGGAGTTCCTGTTCGCGCCGCCGGAGCGCGTCCTCGACGAGGCGCAGCGCACCGGGGCGACGCCGTACGACGTGCCGGGCGTCGCGCTCACCCACGTCGGCGAGCACTGCAGCTTCGACTCCTTCATCGCGAAGTACCGGATCGATGATCCGGCCCTCCGGCCCCTGGCGACGATCGTGCGCGGTGCCGACACCGACCGGCTCGACCTCGCGCCGCAGTGCGCCGGCCTGCTCGCCATCTCGCTCGGACTCGGCCGCATCATCGCCGACGACCAGGCGCTGCTGCGCCAGGGCTTCATCGTCTACGACGCGCTCTACGCGTGGTGCGCGAGCGCGCGCGAGGAACGGCACAGCTGGAACTACGCGAGCTGAGGCCCGCCCTCGGAGACAGAAGGGGGACGGGACGGCTTACGCCGGCACTTTCCTGCGTTTCGCCGCGAACGTCTTGCGGAACTTCTCGACCTTCGGCGCGACGACGAACATGCAGTAGCCCTGCGCGGGGTTGTGGCGGAAGTACTCCTGGTGATACGTCTCGGCGCGGTAGTACGGCTTGGCCGGCACGACCTGCGTGACGATCCGGTTCTTCAGCGCCGCCTGCGCCTCGGCGATCACCGTCCCGGCCACGGCTTGCTGTTCATCGGAGTGCGTGAAGATCACCGAGCGGTACTGCGTGCCGACGTCGTTGCCCTGGCGGTCGAGCGTCGTCGGGTCGTGGATCACGAAGAACACCTCGAGAATCTCGCGATAGCTGATCTTCGCCGGGTCGAACTCGATGCGCACGACTTCCGCATGCCCGGTGTTGCCGTCGCAGACGGCGCGGTAAGACGGGTTGACGACAGCGCCGCCCGAATAGCCGGACTCGACGTCGACCACGCCCTCGAGTTCCTCGTAGACCGCTTCCAGGCACCAGAAGCAGCCGCCGCCGAGCGTGGCGAATTCGTTGCCGGAGCGCGGTTGCGCTTGAAGGGGATTCTTGATCGACATGGTGGGAGCTCCTGTTGCGCGCCTCGTGCGAATGCCGCTTGGTCGCACGGGAGCCGTGAAAGCTTACGTCGCCGTCCTAGAAATACGCCGCCAGCCAGCCGCCGAGGAACTGCAGGGCCACCGACGCGCCCAGCAGACTGACGGCCGTCAGCTCGGCGCTGCGCCCTGCATCGATGCCGAGCAAGCGCTGTTCCGCGGCGCCCCACCAATTGCAACTGATGAGGAACGCCAGGGCGACCAGCAGGATCGCCGGCATGAAGAACATGAACGAGCAGGCGGCGTACAGCGGGATGGTGCCGAAGACGGCCGCCGCGAAGGCGGCGCGCGGCTGGCGCGGCCGGTCGTACAGGGGCGCGACCAGCGTGGTCACCCCCGCGATCAGCCATGGCGCCAGCAGCAGGCCGAAGAGCGTGGCGCGGAACGGATCGATGCGGCCTTCGCTGACCGGGGTGTAGCCGAGCTCGAAGTCCCACGCCGTCGTCAGGTAACGCGTGCCGAGATAGACGGCAAGCGCCGGAACCAGGGCGCCGACGACCGAGAGCAGGATCAGGGCCGCGGTCGTCGCCGCGGGCCGGCGATCGAGCCGCTGGGCTACGCGATCGAGGAGTTCCGGAGAGGAAAGCAGTGCCATGCGAGCCGCCGCCAGAGGCGCGCTCACAGTATGACCGGCTTGTCCGACAGTTCGTTGGGATTCTGGGCGCCCGGTTCCAGGGGAAAGTGCTCCGTCAGTTGTGCTCCGATGCGCACGATCGCCTGGGTGGCGCCTTCCTCGAATGCGCCACGGCGGAAGTGCTCGCGCAGGTTCTCGCAGATCGCCTGCCACTCGGCCGCGGCGACGCGCCGGGCGATGCCTCGGTCGGCGACGATCTCGACGCCGTGGTCCGCCAGTTCGACGTATAGCAGCACGCCGTTGTTGTACTCGGTGTCCCAGACGCGCAGCTTCGAAAAGATCATGACCGCGCGCCGGCCGCCAATCGAGCGGCCACCGCCCATGCCGCCGAACAACGACAGGACGAGCACCGCGATCCCGGCAAAGATGCCCAAGGTCGCGGATGCAAGCATGAATCCCGCGAGACCGCCCGCGCCGCCGCCGGCGACCAGCGCGCCCGGCATGCCGAGCACGCGGCGCAGCATGCTGCCGACGATCACGCCGCCGATCACGAACGGAAACAGCACGCCGAGCACGTCTTCGCCGGCGTCGACCTTCTGTTGAGGCACGCCGGCCGGGGTGGGCAGGCTCTCGCCTTCGATCAGCCGGAAGATGCGGTCCAGTGCGGCGGAAACGCCGCCCGCGAAATCGCCCTCCTTGAAGCGCGGACCCATCGTCTCGCTGATCAGGCGGCGTGCCACGGCGTCCGGAATCGCGCCCTCGAGCGAACGCGCGACGTCGATACGCGCGCGCCGGTCCTGGGTGGCAACGACGAGCAGCAGGCCGTCACCGACGCCGCGCCGGCCGATCTTCCACGCTTCGCCGATGCGATGCGCATAGTCCTCGATCGGCTCCGGCTTGGTGCTCGGCACGAGGACCACGGCGATCTGGGCACCGCGCTGCGACTCGAACGCCGCAAGCTTGCCCTCGAGCACCGCCTTGTCGCCCTCCTTCAGGACGCCGGCGAGATCGGTGACGCGCGCCAGCGGCGGCACGGCAAGCAAGCCATCGGCGCCGCGCGGCGGCTCGCTCTGCGCCAACGCCAGCGACGCGACGAACGCGAGCAGCGTCGCCAGCCAGCGCAGCAAGCCAGCCACCTGCGACGGACGGGCTGCGCACGCCATGTGCGGTCGCCCGGCCCTACTTCTTCGTGCCGAAGTCGACGGTCGGGGCCTTCTTGATCTCGGCCTCGTTCTCCACCGCGAACTGCGCTTTGTCCTTGTAGCCGAACACCATCGCCGTCAGGTTGACCGGGAACTGGCGCACCAGCACGTTGTATTCCTGGACGGACTTGATGTAGCGGTTGCGGGCGATGCCGATGCGGTTCTCCGTTCCCTCGAGTTGCGCACGCAACTCCTGGAAGCCGGCGTTGGCCTTGAGGTTCGGATAGTTCTCGACAGTCACCAGCAGCCGCGACAGCGCCGAGCTCAATTCGCCCTGCGCCTGCGAAAACCGCTGCAGAGCGGCCGGGTCGTTGACGAGCTCCGGCGTCGCCTGGATCGAGGTGGCCTTGGCCCGCGCCTCGATCACCCGGGTCAGCGTTTCCTGCTCGAAGTTCGCTTCGCCCTTGACGGTGTTGACGATGTTTGGAATCAGGTCGGCACGGCGCTGGTACTGGCTGAGCACCTCGGACCAGGCAGCCTTGACGGCTTCGTCCTTGCTCTGGATCTCGTTGTAGCCGCATCCGGACAGCACCACGACCAGGGTCACTGCAAGAAACGCCTTCAAGGCTCGCATCGGCTCCTCCGGGAGAAAGACAGCGGGTACATGGGGGTGGCGACCGGCGACCGCAAGGGCCGCCTGCGTCGCATCAGTCGTCGCCGTAGCGCCGGCGCAGTTGATCTTCGTATTGCTGCCAGAGCATGCGCGCCGTGGCGGGCTTGCCCGTGAGCTCGAGCTTGGTCAGCAAAGCACGCAGGCGCCGGCTGGCGGTGTCGCGCTCCCCGCCGCCGAGCTCGCTGCGGTCGAGCACCGCCATCAGCTGGTGGATCTCCGACAGCTCGCCGAGCTCGGGCGGCAGCACGCCGGCGTTCTTCAGGATGCGATTGGCGAGGCGCAGCTCTTCGGGCACCGCGAGGTCTTCCTCGGGCAGCGGCTTGCCGGCTCCGGGCAGGTTGTCGAACTCGCCGCGCTGCCGTGCCTCCTCGATGCGCGCGTCGATCAGCGACTGCATGGGCGGAAGCAAGGGGTGCGTCATGGCTCGATGTTACCTGCGGCACGGCAGGCGTCGCGGGCCCCGTAAAATCGGGACGTGATGACCAAGGCCCCATCGACTGACTTTCGCCGCGCGCTCGCGCAATTCGCCACCGGGGTTACCGTCATCACGACGCGAACGCCCGAGGGCACGCCGGTGGGCGTGACCGTCAACTCGTTCAATTCGGTATCCCTCGATCCGCCGCTCGTCGTGTGGAGCCTTGCACTGGCGGCAAGCACGCATCCGGTGTTTCGCGACTGCGCGCGTTACCTGGTGCACGTGCTCAGTGCCGGGCAACTGGAAGTCGCCCGGCGCTTCGCGCAGCGTGGCGTCGACCGCTTTGCCGGCCTCGCATGGCATGCAAACGCGGCCGGATTGCCGGCGTTCGACGGCTGCGTCGCGCGCTTCGAGTGCGCGCCGCGCAATCATCTGGTCGAGGGCGACCATCTCGTGCTGATCGGTGCCGTGCAGCGCTTCGAGACGCTCGGGGGCGCGCCGCTGATTTTCCACGACGGCCGCTATATCACCGACCTGCGCGAAGCCCTGCTCCCCAAGATCCTGCGCGACGTGCGCTGAGCGCGGCTGGACAAGCACTCGACAGCAGTCGTCCCGCATCGCCTGTGCCGGACGCCGCCATCGCGCAGGCCGGGGGCCAGACCACGGTTGCTCCCTCACTGCGACGCGGGCCGCCGGCTCGCGATGTGGATCCCGGCGAGGATCAGCACCAGTCCCACGCCGTGATACAGGTGCGGCGCTTCGGCCAGCAGCACGGTCGACAGCAGCGCGGCGAACAGCGGCGTGAGGTTGGCGAAGTAGACGGGAATCACCGCGCCCGCGTGCGCCACGCCGCGGTCCCAGCAGTAATAGGCGACGATCGAGGGCAGCACCGCGATGTACGCGAGGCCGGCGAAGGTGGCGGGCGTCCATACGATGCGTGCGCCGAGTGCCGCCTCGGTGGCCGCCAGCGGCGCCACCGCCAGCGCGCCGACGGCGATCTGCGCGGCCAGCAACGGCCCGAGCGGCATGTCGGGACGGCGCGTGCGCAGCAGCCACGTGTAGTACGTCCAGGTCAGGTTCGCCACGAGCATGTAGAGATCGCCCGGCGCGATCGCCAGGCTCGCGAGGCGCCCGGCATCGCCACGCGCCAGGACCCACAGCACGCCGGCGATCGAGACGGCCGCACCCGCCCATTGACCGGCGCGCACGCGCTCGCGGAAGAACAGGGCGCCCACGGCGAGCGCGAACACCGGCGACGACGCGGCGATCAGCGTGACGTTGATCGGCGTCGAGGTCTGCAGCGCCAGGTACTGGAACGTGTTGTACGCACCGACCCCCAGCACGCCCATCAACAGGATGTCGCGCCAGCGCGCGCGCAACGCCGGCCAGTGCTCGCGCACGCCGCGCCAGACGAACGCGGTGAGGATCATGCCGGCCAGTGCCCAGCGCAGGAACGACAAGGCGAACGGCGGCACCAGCCCGACCAGAGCGCGCCCCACCACCGCGTTGCCGGCCCAGAACAGCGGCGGCAGCATGAGCAGCGCCGCGGTACGCGCATCCAGCTTCACCGTCCGCGCACCCGCCGCACGGCCGCATCGACGCCGAGCGCGCCGAGGCCGGCAACGAGTCCCCAGAATGCCGCACCGATGCCGAAGAACGACACGCCCGACGCGGTCACGGCGAACGTCAGCAGCGCCGGATAGCGCAGCGACTCGTCCTGCATCGCGCCGCCGAGCGAACCGAGCAAGGGGCCGAGCAGCGCGAGGCCGACCACGACTGCGACGAACTGCGGTGGCAGCGCCGCGAGCAATGCAACGCACGACGCGCCGAGGATCGCGAGCGTCATCCAGAACGTCATGTAGGCGATGCCCGCGCGCCAGCGCTGCGCGGGATCGGCATGCACGTCCGGTCCGGTGCACAGCGCCGCCGTGATCGCCGCGAGATTGGTGGTGTGCGCACCGAAGAACGCCGACAGGGCCGAGCCACCGCCCGTGACGAGCAGCGATGCCGCGACCGGCGGCTGGTAGCCCGACGCGCGCAGGACGGCGAATCCCGGCAGGTTCTGCGACGCCATCGTCACCAGGTACAGCGGCACGCCGAGGCCGAGCAGCACGCCGAGGTCGAAGCGCGGCTCGACGAACTGCAGCGTCGGCGCGGTGAAGGCCAGTGCCGGCAGGTCGACGAGCCCGAGCGCGAAAGCCAGTGCGATGCCGACGACCAGCACGGCCACGACCGCGAACAGTGGACTCACGGGCCGCACGAGCGCATAGGTGGCGATCATCACCAGCGTCAGCAGCGGCGCACCCGGAAGGGCCCTGAAGGCGGCGAGCACGAACGGCAGCAGGATGCCGGCGAGCATCCCGGAGGCGACCGGCATCGGAATGCGCTCCACCGCGCGGCCAAGCGGGCCGACCAGCGCCGTGGCCATGACGAGCGCCGCCGTCAGCAGGAAGGCGCCGACCGCGGCATCGAGCGTGACGCCGACCGAGGCGCCGATCAGCGCCGCGCCGGCGGTCGACCACGCGGTGATGATCGGCATGCGGTAGCGCCAGCTGAGCCAGCCCGACTCGAGCGCCTTGACCGCGCTGATCGCGGTGATCCACGACACCGTCTGCGCCGGCGTGGCGCCGACCGCCTGGGCCGCCGCGACGACCAGTGCCAGGGTGCCGGCGAACCCGACGAGCGTCGCGACGAACGCGGACGACAGGACCGAGAAGTGCATCGACGCCGGGCGCCTCACGCCTTGCGCGCGTTCGACGCCGAAGACACGCCGAGGTCGGCGCTGCTGCCGCCGAGGCGCACGCCGGCGATCTCGGGCTTCGGCGGCTTGAGGCCAGCGAGCTTGCGCGCCGCATCTTCCTGCGCGCGGCGCACCGTGATGTGCAGTTGCTTGGCACCCTGCAGGTACTGCGAGGGCCAGGTCACGCCCTCGAAGCCGGCCTGCGCCGCGGCGTGCAAGGTGAAGTAGGGGTCGGCGAGGTGAGGACGTGCGAGTGCAACCAGTTCGGCACGACCGGACACCAGCAGCGAGTTGACCTGGTCGGCGCTCGTCACCGCACCGACGGCCATCGTCGCGATGCCGGTCTCGAGGCGGATCTGTTCGGCGAAGCTCGCCTGGTACATGCGTCCGTACACGGGGCTGCTCGCCGGATCGGTCTGCCCGGTGGAGACGTCGATCAGGTCGCAGCCTGCTGCCTTGAAGGCCGTGGCGATCTTCACCGCATCGTCGCCCGTGTTGCCGCCGGGAATCCAGTCGGTGGCCGAAACGCGCACCGACATCGGCTTGTGCTGCGGCCACACGGCGCGCACCGCGCGGAACAGTTCGAGCGGGAAGCGCAGGCGCTTGTCGAGCGAGCCGCCGTAGTCGTCGCTGCGCCGGTTGGTGATCGGCGAGAGGAAGCTCGCCAGCAGGTACCCGTGCGCCATGTGCAGCTCGAGCA
>Ga0247822_10003617_pt1 | contig 10100 bp, 8 predicted proteins | sample 13C_Cellulose_Da_FD_192423 | JGI IMG/M metagenome (GOLD analysis project Ga0247822, IMG submission 192423) | Soil microbial communities from agricultural site in Penn Yan, New York, United States - 13C_Cellulose_Day30 | ecosystem: Environmental > Terrestrial > Soil > Agricultural land | place... | reverse complement strand
CGAATAGACCGAGGCGAAGGCGATCCCGCCCAGCAGGCCGAACTGGCTGTCGGAAAGCTGGAACTCCTGCTTCAGCGGCGCCGCCAGAATGCCGATGATCTGCCGGTCCACGAAGTTGAGCATGTAGACGAAGACCAGGATGGCCAGGACGTAATAGCGATAGCCGGCCGAGACGGGTTTCTCGACAGGTTCCTGCGGCGCAACGGCCCCGGACGTGGTCATGGCTTGCCCCCTGGAGCAGACGGTTTCTTGTTTGACGGCGACGGTAGCGTCGCTGTGGCGGGACGCCAAAGAAAAAGGGCGGCGGTCCGGTCGGGACCGCCGCCCGCGATCAGATGATCAGGCGTCAGGGAGATCTCCGGTCAGTACCTGGCCGTGACCTTGACCATCCAGGTGCGCGGCGCGCCGTAGTAGGCCGTGCGGATGTTGCCGATGGAGGAGAACTCCTGGGCGTCGGTCTTGTAGATCTCGTCCGACAGGTTCTGGCCGTACAGGCCGACGCTGTAGCGGTCGGCGGCGTCCGACCAGACGACGCGGGCGTCATAGAGCCAGTAGGCGTCCTGATACATGCCCGGCAGTTCGGTGTCGGTGTTGATGATGGTGTTGTCCACCGCCAGGGCCATGCGCGAGCGATACTTGGCCGCCGCGCCGAAGGTCACCGAGGAACCGCCGTCCAGCGCCCACTCGTACTGGCCGCCGACCCTCGCCGTCCACTTGGGCGAGAAGGCCGGATCCTGGAAGGCGCGGCTGCCGCCGAAGGCGGTGAAGCGGGCGTCGTTGAACTCCTTGTAGTCGGCGTCGAGGAAGCCGATCTGGGTGTCCAGCGTCAGACCGCGAACCGGCGCCAGCACGCCCTCGACTTCAAAGCCGAAGATATCCAGCGAACCCGCGTTGATCACCGACAGGACGGGGGTCGGCACGCCCCCGCCAGGAGGGGTTTCAATGCCCGAGACGCGCGCCTGGAAGTTCTCGTACTTGGTCATGAAGGCCGCCAGGTTCAGACGCAGGCGGTTGTCCCAGTACTGGGTCTTGGCGCCGACCTCGAAGCTGTCAGCCGTTTCCGGCTGATACTCGGTGGCTTCGGTCGGTGAGTTGGCCCGGCCGTTGAAGCCGCCCGACTTGAAGCCTTGCGAGTAGCGCGCATAGACCATGGCGTCGTCCGACAGCTGATAATCAGCTGACAGCATGATCGAGGTGTCGTCCCACTCGCCAGTCGGCGGCGCAAAGGCGTAGCTGGTGTTCAGGATCGGCAGGCCGTTGAACAGGAAGCTGCTCACCACCGAGGTCGAGCGGGCATAGTCCTTCTCTTCCCTAGTGTAGCGCACGCCCGCCGACAGCCGCAGGGCGTCCGTCACCGAATAGGTCAGGTTGGCGTATGCGGCTTTCGACGTCGTCTCCAAGGCATCGTCAATATAGCGGATGAAGGTGGCGTTGCCGTATGCCGGACCCAGCAGGTCGTCGTTGTAGCTCTCCTGATGGGAGGTGACGTCCTCCTTCAGCCAGTAGAGGCCGCCGACCGCGGTCAGACGATCCGTCGAATAGGTCAGTTGCAGTTCCTGGCTGGTCTGCTTCTGATCCACGGCGACCAGGGCGTCGGCGATCTCCAGCTCGGTGGCGTCGAAGTCGATGTAGTCGTCGGTGTTCAGCTCGCGATAGCTGGTGATCGACTTCAGCGTCAGGGCGTCGGACAGGTCCCACGTCATGCGCAGGGCCGAGCCCCAGGTCTCCAGCCGGGTTTCGTTAGGCAGGCCCGGGGTGGTGCGCGTCTTGAAGTCGTACTCCGGCGCCGGGGTCGCCACCGGATAGGCCACGGCGTAGTTGCCCAGATAGGTCAGACTGTTGGTCGCCTGACCCACGGTCATGCCGGCGTCGTCCTTCGAATAGTCGACATTCAGGTCGACACGGAAGGTCGAGCTCGGATCCCAGGCCAGGCTGGCGCGGGCGGCCGAAGTGTTCTTGTCGTTGTATTCCGCTCCCGTGGCCGGGTCAGTGACATAGCCGCCGCGCTCCGAGTGCAGGACCGACAGACCCAGGGCCAGGGTGTCGGTGACGGGGCCGGAAACCGCGCCCTGGACCTCCACCAGATCATAGTCGCCATAGGCCGCCGAGGCGCGCGCGCGGAAGGTCTGTCCCGGGCGACGCGACACCAGCTTCATGGCGCCGCCGATGGTGTTCTTGCCGTAGAGGGTGCCCTGGGGCCCGCGCAGGATTTCGACGCGTTCGAGATCCAGCAGGTCGAACTGGCTGCCCCGGATGCGGCTGTAATAGACGTCGTCGACATAGACGCCGACAGCCGGGTCGAAGGTCTGCAGCGCGTCCGGCTGGCCCACCCCGCGAATGTAGATATTGGTCGAGTTGGACGAACCGCGACCCTGGACCAGATTCAGGTTCGGCACGGCGCCCTGGAGGTCGGTCACCTGTTGCGCGCCCGTCCGCTCCAGCGTCTCGCCGCTGAAGGCCGTCAGGGCCAGCGGGGTCTTCTGCGCCGACTCTTCGGTGCGGCGCGCGGTGACGATGATGTCTTCGACGCTGGAGGTCTGTTCCGCGTCCTGGGCCCGCGCATCCTGCGCATAGGCGGCCGAGGCGATCGCGCCCATGGCGGCGCCCGCCAGCAAGGCGGTCTTCACGAGTCTGTTCATTTGGATCCCAATCTCTGTTTCCAGCCCGATCGACGCTTTTATTCAGCGTTCAATGATTTTCATGGAACGTGCCGATCTTTCACCCGCCTGTCAAACGGCCCCGCTGAAAACCACCGCAAATCGGCCGCGCCTGTGGCGCCGTTGCACTGAAGGTGGAACCACGACTAGCTTGCGCGCATGAAAGCCGACGACGACCTCGCCCCGACCCTGCCGCCCGTCGCTATCGCGCCGGCCCGGCGCGGGCGACCGAAGAAGACCAAGACCGCTGGTGCGGGCGAAACCCGCGAGGCCATCCTGAACGCGGCGGAGGATCTGTTTTCCAAGCACGGCTTCTATGGCGTCACCATTCGCGAGGTGGCGCGCGAGGCGGGCGTGGATACAGCTCTGGTCCACTATTATTTCGGGGCCAAGAAGGAGCTGTTCGACGCCGTCTTCATCCGCCGCGCCGAGGTGTGGAACAGCGAACGCGTCGCCGCCGTCGACCGCTACGCAGAGGCGGCCGGCGACGCCATGACCCTGGAGGGCCTGTTCGAAGCCTTCCTGCGCCCGCCGTTCCAGTGGTCGCTGAAGGGCGGCCCCGGGTGGAAACACTACGCCGCCCTGGTGGCCCAGACCAACGCCAACCCGGCCTTCGGCGGCGAGACCATGGCCCGCTATTTCGACCCGGCCATCCGGCGTCTGCTGGAACTGGTCAGGTGCCTGCTGCCCGAGGCCCGCGACGAGGACCTCTACTGGGCCTGGCACAACCTGTCGGGAGCGCTGACGCTGACGCTCGGCGAGACCGGGCGTCTGGACCGCCTGTCCGGCGGCCTGTGCAAGTCCGGAGATCTGGACAGCGCCTGCGACTACATGGTGCGTTTCGCCGCCGCCGGCTTCCGCGCCGTCTGCGGCTCGAAGACGAGCGCCTGATGCCCCTTGCAAGCCTGCTTCAGGGCAGGGCCCGCGACATCGCGCGCGGCCTGATCGTCGCCTTCGTCGCCGGCGCCTTCCTGGCGTTCAGCGGGGCCTTCGGCTCAGGCGGGACGCCGCTGGGCCAGCGGCTGATCTACTGGATATCCATGCTGGTGCTCGGCGGTCTCTGGGGCCACGTCTGCGGCGCCCTGGTCACCCGCTTCATCGACCCCGACGCCCGACCGTGGGCGACCGCGGCGATTCTGACAGCGGTCATCACCGGCCCGCTGACGATCGGCGTCTGGGCGGCGACCGGCCTCTTCTTCAACCAGCGCCTGTTTCCAGCCGAAGCCCTGATCCACTTCCTGCCGCCGGTGCTGCTGATCACCGCCGTCCTCAGCGCCCTGAACGTCTTCCTCGGCCGCGAACGTCCGGTCGAGACCCATGCCTCGCCCCCCGGCGCCGCGCCCGCCCGCTTTCTGGAGCGCCTGCCGATCAAACTGCGCGGCGCCCGCCTGATCGCGGTCCAGGCCGAGGACCACTATCTGCGCCTGCACACCGACCGCGGCTCGGACCTGATCCTGATGCGGCTGGCCGACGCCCTGACCGAGCTGGAAGGTCTGGAAGGCGCCCAGACCCATCGCAGCTGGTGGGTGGCCCGTGACGCCGTCGCCTCCGTCGCCCGCGGCGACGGCCGCGCCACCCTGACCCTGGACGGCGGCGCGGTCGCTCCGGTGAGTCGCCGTTACGCCCGGGCGCTGCGCGAGGCGGGGTGGTGGTAACCGTTCTCCCGGTGCCCGCCAGGGATCCATGGCGGACCCTGGTCTGAGCCCTGTCGACGCGTTTTAGTCCCCGACGCTGACGCGATCGACCGCCGCGCCCTCAGGAAGGTCACGCACCTGTGCGAGGAGCTGGGCGGCGAGCGTCCAATAGACATCAAGGTCGCTCACCTCGAGATTGGCGATGTCGTCCGAGCCGCCCAGAAACAGAGGCGTCCTGTAGCCGATGCACTGATCGTATCCGGGGCGGGCGCCGCCGGCGGAAAGCCATTCCCGGAAGAAGGAGGCCGCCGCGACAGCATCCGGTTCCTGAACCAGCTCCTGCGCATGGAATGCGGCGAAACCAACCGGGATCTCCAGAGCCTCGCCGGTGCCCGGCTCCAGCATAAGAACAAGCGGCTGCCCGTCCCGCATCCGGCCTTGATCCCTGGCGAACTGGCGGCCCAGCCAATCGGCGCCGAAGCACTCGATGCGGTCCGCAAAAGTCGGAAAAGCCGCGCGGGCGAGGTCGGTGAATCGCTCGATATCCGCCGCTTGATGCAACCGATATGCGCCATCGAGGAAGACGCCCTCCTGTTCGAGAGCCTTGCCCTTGGGCCCAAAAAGTCTCGAGAACATTCGCCACCTCCGACCGCCTCATCCAGACCCTACCAGCGCCTCTGCTTCCTGCAAGCGGACGCGACCCGAGACCGGATCGGAAAGGGACATCGGGTCGCCCTTTCCTCACACCCAGTTGCCATGGAACGCCGCCGGCAGGGCCACGTCGGCGCGCCAGGTGGCGACGGGGCCGTCCTCGACGTGCATCAGGTCCAGAACGTGCAGTTCGCTGACACCCGCCTTCAGGTTGATCGTGGGGCCGACCAGCCAGGCGTCGGCCTCGTGCACGCCGCCGGGCCTGGGCACATAGACCATCTCGTCGGTCACATGGTCGGGGCCGAAGTCGAACGACCGGGTGCGGCCTGATCGCCAGTTCGTCACCCCGACGGCCGAGGCCAGGGGCCGATCGGCGCGCTCGCCTGTCGTGTGCAGGCTGAAACGGCGGGCCAGACCGGCGCGACGCGGATCACTGCGCGGGAACTCGCCAACCACCCCGGTCCGCTCCAGCCGCCCCCGGCCGTTCGGCTCCAGCACCACCATGGCCAGTTCGGCCGGGTCATGACCCAGGGGCACGCCGTTCAGCACCTCATGGGCGCCCCGCGCGGCGAAGTTCATATCCTTGTGGGCGCACAGATCGAGGCGGATCGTGCCGTCCGCCTCCTCCCAGGCGTCGCCCGCATGGAAGAAGCCGAAAGGCGGCAGCTCATAGATCCGGCGCTGCGTCAGGTCCGCCTTGTCGATCACCAGCACTTGCGTCCCGGCCTGCGGCGTCCACTCGAACGCCGCCGACAGGGGCATGACGTTGCGCGTATGCACCCAGGGCTGCAGCACGATGACCAGAGACCTCGCGGTGGCGCTGAAGTCGTGGATATAGCTGGCGCGCGGCAAGGCGATCACTTCGGCGTCCTCCAGTTCCCCGTCCGCCGCCAGGCGCCAGACCATGGCCTGCTTTCCGTTGATCCCCAGGTTCCAGATGCGACCGTCCGGCTCGATGCGCGGATGAGCCAGGAAGGGCATGTTCTTCAGGTCCGGGCGCAGCGCGACAAAGCCCTCGGTTTCAAGCGTCTCCGGATCCATGGCCAGGGGCGAGCCCGCCTCCCACAGGGCCCAGAGCTTGCCGCCGACCTTGTGCACAGAGGTGTTGGCCGGGCTGGCGTCGTCGGGCGAACCGATACGGGCGCGCGGGTCGGCGACCGTGCCGAACCCCGGCATCAGCATGGCCCCGATCTCGGCTTCCTGACGCCGCTTGGGCGTGTCGGCGAAGCGGGCGGCCAACGACGCCTGACCGTCCTCGATCCGCCAGCGGCGGATCAGGCCGTCGCCATCGAACCAGTGCTGGGACGAGCCGCCGGGCCGACGGAACTTGGCCGGGCCGTTGCGATAGAGGCTGCCCGACAACCCGGCCGGCGCCCGGCCGTGGACCAGGCGCAGGGCGCGCGGCGCCACGTCGCCCTCGACGTCGGCGGTGGCCAGAGCCCAGTCGGCCGTCGCGCTCATCGCCTGCGCGGCATAGGCCCGGTCGGGGGTCAGGACGCGGGCGGCGGCGAGCGCGGCGGCGCCCATGAACAGGGTGCGGCGGGTCGGGGTCATGACGGTCTCCTCCAAGTCTGGACTTAGCGGATGCGGATGGTCTGGGCCGTGGCGCCCGACACCTCGAAACGGGCGCGGTCCCACTTCGCCGGCCCCATGTTGCCCACCGCATTGTTGGAGAAGGCGAAGGGTTCGGTCGGCATGCCGAATGGATTGGTGTCCATCTTCCCGTTGCCGTTGACGTCGTGGAAGGCCTTCACTCCATAGGCGCCCGCGGGCAGGTCGAACACGGCCTCGCGCTGGCCCGCGGCCACATCGACCTGGGCCACCCGCGCCGGCTGTCCGCCCTCATAGGCGGCCTCGCTGTCATAGAGGGCGACCAGGACCGCACCGGTCCCGGCGCCCGTTTCGAAGGTCAGGGTCAGTCGGTTGTCGGACGATTGGGCGAAGGCGGGTGCGGCGATGGCCAGCAGGGCGGCGACGGCGAGAGAACGGATCATGGCGGGGCGTCCTTGCGAAGAAGAAGAAGTCGCCCCCTTCCTTCCTCGCCCCGTCGCATCTCGCCAGCGACCTTGCGTCCGCGACCGCCCCGCCTTCGCCAGCAACCACCGCCGACCGTTCGCGAAGCGCCAGTGAACACCCTGTCGGCGGGTCGCCGCATCGCCCTGCGTCAGCGGCCCGGCTTGCCCCCCGCGCGTCATGGCCGTAAGTCGCAGAACCATGACCCAGACCGCCGCCGCAAGCGCCCCGCTGATCTGCCCCTCCATCCTCGCCAGCGACTTCGCCCGGCTGGGCGAAGAGGTCCGCGTTCTGGAGGCCGCAGGCGCCGACTGGATCCACGTCGACGTCATGGACGGCCACTTCGTGCCCAACCTGACCATCGGCCCGGACGTGGTGAAGGCCCTGCGGCCCCACACGTCCCTGCCGTTCGACGTCCACCTGATGGTCGCCCCGGTCGACAACTGGCTGGAGGCCTATCGCGCGGCGGGCGCCGACATCATGAGCGTCCACCCCGAAAGCGGTCCGCACGTGCACCGCACCCTCGGCCAGATCCGCCAGCTGGGGGCCAGGGCCGGTCTGGTCTTCAACCCGGCCACGCCGCTGAACGTGCTGGAAGAGGCGGTCGATCTGGTCGATCTGGTGCTGATCATGTCGGTCAATCCCGGTTTCGGCGGCCAGAAGTTCATCGAGTCATCGCTCAAGAAGATCGAGCGCGCCCGCGCCATCCTCGACCGCGCCGGATCGAAGGCCCACCTGCAGGTCGACGGCGGCGTCGTCGCCGCCAACGCCGGCGCCTGTCTGTCCGCCGGGGCCGACGCCCTGGTCGCCGGCTCCTTCGTCTTCAAGGGCGGGCCGGACGCCTACGCCGCCAATATCCAAGCCCTGAAGGCCGCCGCCGCGTGAGCCCCCTCGGCCCCTTCGCCCCCCGCGAAACGGAAGGCGGCCTGACCGAGGGCCACATCCCCGGCCTCAAGGGCGCGCCGGTCCGCACCCCTGTGCGCGCCGCCGGAGGGCCCAGGACCGACCCCGCCCTGTGGGCCGCCGTCGCCGGACAACTGGCCGCGCGCCAGCTGTGGATCGAGCTCTACGGCCTGCCCGGCTATACGATGACGCTCAAGGGCGCCCGCGCCGACGGGTTCGCCGTCAGCCCGCGCGACTTCCGTCCCCTGCGCGACGAAGCTCCGCGTCCGCTGCTGTCGGGACGTTTCACCCTGGCCGGGCTCAGCCTCGACGCCGAGGGTCCCGCCGACCTGTGGAACCGCCCCACGCCCAGCCGCGCCTTCGCCGTCGAACTGCACGCCTTCGTCTGGCTGCCCGAAATGATGGCCCACGGCGATCGCGGCCTGCGCGAGGCTTTGGCCCTGACCCTGGCTTGGGACGACCTGTTCAACCGCTGGTCGCCCTTCTCGTGGGACCCCGAGATTCTGGCGCGGCGCACCTATCACCTGGCTTGCGCCGGGCGCCGTCTGGCGGGGGTGGCGACCGAGGCCGAACGCCTGCGTCTGACCGACATTCTGGCGCGTCAGGCGCGTCAGTTGCTGCGTCCGCCCGGCGGCCTGATGGGCCGCGCCGAGCGCCTGACCGCGGCCGCCGTGGCCGGTTGCGCCCTCGCGGGCAAGGCCGGGGCCGGCATCCGCCGCGCAGCCCTGAAGCGCCTGCCCGGCGCGCTGGAAACCACCGTGGCCGCCGACGGTTGTCACGCCGCCCGCGCCCCGGAAATGGGTCTGGAGCTTCTGCTCGACCTGCTGACCCTGGACGACGCCCTCGCCCAGTTGTCCGAGCCCACGCCCGAGCCGGTCGCCGCCGCCATCTCGCGCCTGACCACGGCCCTGCGCGTCCTGGCCCTGCCCGACGGCCGTCTGGCCGCCTTCCAGGGCGGCGGTCCTTCCACGCCCGAGCGCGTCGCCGCCGCCCGCACTCACGACGACACGCCCGCTCCGCCTCCCAGCGGCGCGGTCGGCGGTCTGGTTCGCATCTCCAGCCCCCTGCTGACCGTCATGGTCGATGTCGACGCCCCGGCGCGCGGCGCCTGGTCCGCCGCCGCCTGCGGTCAACCCGCTGCGCTGGAAGTCGTCTGCGGTCGTGACCGCCTGTTCACCTCGGCCGGCTGGACTCCTCGCGCCCTGGACCGTCAGGCCCTGCGTCTGACGCCGGGCGCCTCGACGCTGACGCTCGGCGAACAGCCGCTGGGCGAGCCGCTGTCCGGATGGAAGTCAGAGCTTCTGGGTCCGCGCCTGATCGGCCCGACCCTGCACGTCACGCGTGATCATCGTGAAGGCGACGGCGCTGTCTGGCTGGAGGTCGAGCACGACGGCTGGATGGCCCAGTACGGCCTGATGCATCAGCGCCGCCTCTATCTGGATCAACGCCTCGACGAGCTGCGAGCCGAGGAACGCCTGCATCCGCCCGAAGGCCGTCCCGATGTCACTCGCGCCATCGCCGCCCCCTACGCCCTGCGCTTCCAGCTGGAGCCCGGCGTTCAGGCCTCGCTGGCCCGCGACCGCCGCTCCATCCTGCTGCGCGGCCATTCGGGGCGCGGCTGGTGGTTCCGCAGCGACGGCCCCGACGTGGCCATCGAACCCGCCGTCCACGTCGACGAGGGCCTGACCCGGCGCTCCCTGCAGATCGTCGTCCGCGGCTCCGCCCGCACCGACGCCGACACCAAGATCCGCTGGAAGCTGAGCCCGGCCGGCGCGGCGGGCGATCCTCACTAGGCATCGTCGAGGCGCTTCAGAAACGCCTCGACGCTTCCACCTTCCTCTCCGTCATCCTCGGGCTTGACCCGAGGATCGGGCGCCAGTCCGAACAGGCTGGGATAGAGGTCCATCCACTCCGGGTTCGTCTGCTCGATCAGCTCCAGCTTCCAAGTGCGGTTCCAGCGCTTCAGCGCCTTCTCGCGCCGGATCGCCTCGGTGACGAAGCCATGTGTCTCGTACCAGACCAGCGTCTTGCAGCCGTAGCGCTGGGCAAAGCCTTCCATGCGATCCTCGCGGTGCTGGCGGATGCGCTCATAGAGGTTCGCGGTCATGCCGATGTAAAGGACGCCGAACGGGCGACTGGCCAGAATATAGGTCGCGATGAAGGGGCGGCGCTCGTTCATGGAACGTCGAGTGGCGGACAACTCGATCCTCGGGTCAAGCCCGAGGATGACGGAGAGGAAGGT